>ULVP01089519.1_pt1 | contig 24645 bp, 20 predicted proteins | sample 1959551 | NCBI WGS metagenome assembly ULVP01 (sample SAMEA4835789, study PRJEB28245) | human gut metagenome | biome: gut microbiome; material: fecal sample | place: Denmark | collected 2008 | reverse complement strand
CATCCCCGCCATCGGCGTTTCCTGCACCAATGCATCGGTAACCGAGGGACATGACTTCTATTTCCGTACCTGCTTCCTCGATCCCTTCCAGGGCTCGGTTATGGCAAACTTCGCGTGGGATACTATAAGCAAGTAATCCTCTGAGGGTATGAAAAAAAGTCGGGGCAAAAAATTGACTATCCCGCTTTAGCACAGCAGAAATACTATGCTGCGGGCATCACTCAGAACATTTTCCCGGGCATTTTTATCTATCCACAACCGATTCGCGGCTGTAAAATTACGAGTTTTTTGACAGCCGATACCCCAAAAGAATAGCTGCCTACGGCAGTCTACGGCTATAACTCGCAGTGCCGCGGCGATACACCCATGCGGTGTACCGCCGCGGCTGCGATTATACGGCTGTATTTCCAGCTATAAGGATATGCTGCCTGCGTTATAAGGCGTAAAGATATACTCCGTGTATTGCCTTACACACAGCAATGTACACACAGCTGCGGCTGCGGGGTACGGCACCCCCCGACATATTCTGTGTGCGCGCTGCTGTGTGCGCCGTGCGCATACGCCGCCGCATATCCGAACAACGATCAAACCGAAAGGACCTAAAAAGCCCATGAATATTATGCCATACCTGATCCGCGGTCTCGCGACCGGCGGTCAGTTTGCGCTCGTCGCCATCGGCTATACCATGGTCTACGGCATACTTAAACTCATAAACTTTGCCCACGGCGATCTGTTTATGGTATCCGGTATGCTGCTGATCTATCTGATGGCGGACTTTCCAACCATGCCGCCGCTCGTCGCCATCATCATTATGATTGCGCTTACGGTACTGATAGGCTTTCTTATCGAAAAATGTGCATATTCGCCGCTCCGCTCAGCACCGCGTATGTCGGTAATGATCTCGGCTATCGGCGTTTCCTACCTGCTTCAGAATGTCGTCGCATACGTTACCGGCGGTATGTCCAAGCAGTTTCCCGCCCTCCCGTTCCTGAGCGACAGCTTTGTGCTGTTCGGAGTAAAGGACAAGATATCGGTATTCCTTTCTCCGGTGGTCGCGATAGTGCTCACCGTAATACTCGTGCTCATCATCAATCATACAAAATTCGGTATGTCGATGCGCGCGGTATCACGTGACTTCGAGACCTCGCAGCTCATGGGCATCAAGATAAACCGCGTTATCTCGATAACCTTTGCCATCGGCGCATTCCTTGCAGCCGCAGGCTCGCTGCTCTACTTTTCCAAGAACTCGGGCATCAACCATCTCGCCGGCTCCACCCCCGGAATCAAAGCGTTCATCGCTGCGGTCGTCGGCGGTATCGGCTCTGTTCCCGGCGCGGTCGTGGGCGCGATAATAATCGGTATCGTAGAGAGCCTTGCAAGGGCATTCGGACTCGCCGACTTTGCCGACGTTATCTCCTTTGCCCTGCTCATAATCATTCTCGTTGTAAAGCCAAACGGCATCTTCGGCGAGCAGACAAGAGAGAAGGTGTGATATATGAAAACCTCATTCTGGGACAGATACAAGAGAACCATCTGCAACCTTATACTCGTTCTCGTGATCTTCGGCGTTTTCATGATCATACAGTACACCGCGCCCGCCACCTCGATGTGGTTTTCGGTGCTGCGTAAGGTCTGCACCTTTGCTCTTGCGGCGGTCGCAATGAACCTACTCAACGGCTTTACGGGACTGTTCTCGCTCGGTCAGGCGGGCTTTATGCTGCTCGGCGCATATACATACTCCATCTTTACCATCGCTGCCGACATGCGCACCACCGTATTCCGCAACTACGGAGACAGCATCGTCAACTTCAAGCTGCCGATGATAGTCGCGCTGCTGCTCGCAGGTCTTGTCGCCGCTTTCTTCGCGTTTCTCATCGGTCTGCCGGTACTGCGCCTCAAGTCCGACTACCTCGCAATAGCCACACTCGGCTTTGCGGAGATAGTGCGCGGACTCGTTCAGCTGACGCAGTTCGGACCCGTCACGAACGGACCCGACCCGATAAACAACTTTACATCGCCTAAGAACATAATGGTATACGCCGCGCTCGCGGGTGTGTGCATATGCATTATAGTCCTACTGATAAACTCGACCTACGGCAGAGCCTTCAAGGCTATTCGCGACGATGAGATAGCAGCCGAAGCAATGGGCATCAACCTCGCCCACCACAAGCGCCTGTCGTTCGTTACGAGCTCTTTCTTCTGCGGCATTGCGGGTGCAATGTTTGCAATGTGCAACTCTGCCGTTTCCTCGGTATCCTTCACCTCTGCAATGACCTATCAGATACTGCTCGTCGTAGTTATCGGCGGTATCGGCTCGATATCCGGCTCGCTTATCGCGTCGTTTATCTACTATGCCTCCTCCGAGTGGTGGCTGAAATTTCTCGACCTCGAGAACGAGAATGTTCCGCTGCTCGGTCCCGGCTTCCGTATGGTCGTATTCTCGGTGCTCATCATGATAGTTGTGCTCTTCTTCCGCCGAGGCATCATGGGAACGAGAGAAATATCGGTATACGACAGCTGCGTCCGGATAGGCAGATTCTTCTCCGGTAAGGGCAAAAAGACCGCAAAGGAGGACGCGCGATAATGAGCGAAAATGTTCTGCACGTAGAAAACATAACAATGCAGTTTGGCGGCGTTGTCGCCGTCAACAACCTGACGATGGATGTCAACCGCGGCGAGATAGTCGCCCTCATCGGTCCTAACGGTGCAGGAAAGACAACCGCCTTTAACGTGATCACCGGCGAATACGAGCCGACGAACGGCTGCATCAGCTTCTGCGGCGAAAAGATAATCGAAAATCATCCGCACGGTAAGATGCGCCGCCTATATGCCGGCGAAAATCTCGGCAAGTATCATTCTGTAATAACAAAAACGCCCGATAAGCTGACAAAGCTCGGTATGGCGAGAACATTTCAGAATATACGTCTGTTCAAGTCAATGACGGTGTTCGACAACGTTTTGACCGCAAAGCACCTCCGCCGCACCTCCAACTTCTTGACCGCGACATTTCGCCTTAACTACCGCGAGGAGCGCAGAATGCGTGAAGAAACGCTCGAGCTGCTGCGCCTTGTGGAGCTTGAGGATGTCAAGGACGAGCTCGCAACGAGCCTGCCCTACGGCAAGCAGCGCAAGCTCGAGATAGCCCGTGCGCTCGCAACGCAGCCGTCGCTGCTGCTGCTCGACGAGCCCGCAGCGGGAATGAACCCGCAGGAGACCGAGGAGCTGACCGCGTTTATCCACGATATCCGCGCAAAGTTCAATATCACCATCCTGCTCATAGAGCACCATATGAACCTCGTCATGGACATCTCCGACCGCATCTATGTTATCGACTTCGGCAAGGAGATAGCGGAGGGAACGCCTGCGGAGATACAGGCAAACCCGCGCGTTATCGAGGCATATCTGGGGGTAGTAGACGAAGATGAGTAATATTCTTGAAATAAAAGACCTGAATGTTCGCTTCGGCGGCATTCGCGCAGTAGACGGCATCTCAATGAATGTCCAGGAGGGGAAGATAATCACCCTCATCGGTGCAAACGGCGCGGGTAAATCGACCATTCTCCGCTCTGTATCGGGAATCGTACGCCCCGCAAGCGGTGACATTCTCCTGAACGGAGAGAGCATTGTGGGACTGTCCCCGGATAAGATAGTCGCACGCGGCGTAACTCTCGTCCCCGAGGGACGCAGAGTTTTCCCGAACCTTACCGTCCTCGAGAACCTGAAGATAGGTGCATATCTGCGCAAGGATAAGCTCAGCAACGATCTCGAATATGTCTACTCTCTCTTCCCGCGTCTGCGCGAGCGTCACTGGCAGCATGCAGGAACGCTCTCCGGAGGTGAGCAGCAGATGCTCGCGGTCGGGCGCGCACTGATGAGCCGTCCGAAGCTAATTATGATGGATGAGCCGTCGCTCGGACTTGCACCGCTTGTCGTACGCGATATCTTTGATATCATCGTTACCATCAACAAGGCGGGCATCACCGTTCTTCTCAACGAGCAAAACGCAAATCTTGCGCTTAAAATAGCCGACTACGGCTATGTTATCGAGACAGGAAGGCTTACACTCACCGGCACCGGAGACGAGCTGCTGCATAACGAGTCGGTTAAGGAAGCATATCTCGGAAAGGCTAAATAACAGTAAGGACTAAATAACCGTCTTGAATATTTAATAGTCAAGCGGCGATGACGAGCATTGAATCCATTGAATACGCTCAAGCATTTGTTAAAGCGATGCTGTCACTCGAGCGGCGGACGGATACTGATTTCCGATTCATCGCCCAATGTATTAAAAATACCGTCTGTGCTTCACCACACAGACGGTATTTTTATACTTAAGATATTATCCGATACTCGATATGCAGCACGACACAAAGAAAATAACATTCGAAGCATTATGGCAGATACACGCTCCGGCATTTCGGATACGCATCACTCGCCGCGCCCCGGGATCTCTGCCTCGGCACCTATCATACCGATAGTACTCTCTATCGACGCAAAGAAACGCTCTGTGAGTGACTGCTCTTCCTCCGGTGAAAACAGATGCGAGGGTATGACCGACTTCATCGGGAATATCATCTCCACGGCAAAATCACTGTCAGACTGTGTCATTCTCAGGTCGGCACCGGCAGAGATAATGGCGGCATCGCCTATTATCAGCATCGGCATATTGCCGCCAAGCAATTCTCCGAGCTCTGCGAGCGTCGAAACATCATCCGGCAGAACAAAATTCCCGACATTTCCGGATATCTTGACGCCCGCCGTCTCTCCGTAGCATTCTATATCGGCACAGCATGCGCCGCCGGATGCCTCGCATATCATAAGCGCCGTGGGAATAAACGCATAAACAAACGCAGCAATATCGGTTATCGGCGTGAGCTGAACGGCACTTCCGCGCATGGTTATTCTGAATCTCAGGCTCAGCAGTGCGAGTCTCGCGGAAAGTGACTCGGTAATGCGCTTGAGCGTGCTCGAGAGCGGCAGCGACATACAGGAGGACCCCGTGCATATTTCACGGGAGAACTCGTAGAGCGTCGTATTTCTTCGCGTATAATTCCATGCGGCGGCGGGCACGGGACGATCTACAAAATCGCTCGAGCGCAGAACAAAGTCCATTATTCCGTCAGAGGCGGCAAACGATAGCGTCTCTGCGTACTCTGCAAGCACATCCTTTGCACCGCCCTGAAGTATCGGCAGGAACGTCATTACGACAACGCCGTCGCGCCGAACCGTGAGCGCGCGATAGCAGCGTCCGAGCGACTCGGACAGCTCGATTATTGCACACCCCTCACTCTGCCTGACAAGCTCGAGATACCGGCTCTCTCCGGTATATGACAGATATCGGTTTATCGTCGTGCCTTTTCGACAAAAGGGCAGCAGCTTTTTCGCCGCTGCATTTTTATATATAATACGGTCACCGTCGCCTAAGAAAATTATCGGCGTTACTGTAAGTTCAACATCCATAAAAACTACCTCCTCAGGTTCAGACATTCGCCCGCCGCGCACCGCACAGCCACGCTGCACCGTCTCTCCGGCTGCATCTTGTATTACACATATTATAGTATATTTTCCTTAAAATTTCAAATACAAAATTCGTCATTTTATTGTTTTTTTGTTTTTTCTCGTCAATTATTGCTTTTATAAGCAATAATACGACACGTGCAAACGACAGAAGGCAAAATCCGCTTGCAAGTTCCTATTCAAGCCCCCATGCATCCCCCGAAGCTGTGCTCTGCGGGCAGATCCGTGGCTCACCTATGCCGTCATTTCGGCACATATTGCGGCGGCTTTCCGCACACAAAAATATCAGCGTTGCCGCGCAAAAGTAAGATTCTTCCCGTAAAAAACGCCACGCCGCCGAAATCCGCCGCATTTACGTAATTATAGTAGTATAAATGTAACAAAAATAAAAATAATTTCAATAATGCCTTGTAAATGCGCGGAAAAAGAGGTACAATACCCGTGTAAAAATATATTACAATAATTACTCAATCGGAGGATATTACTATGTCAGTTAAAGTTGCCATTAACGGCTTCGGCCGTATCGGTCGTCTTGCTTTCCGTCAGATGTTTGACGCTGAGGGCTACGAAGTAGTTGCTATCAACGACCTCACCAGCCCGAAGATGCTCGCTCACCTTCTTAAGTACGATACCGCTCAGGGCTCCTTCTGCGGCAAGATCGGCGAGGGCAAGCACACCGTATCCGCTACCGATGATTCCATCATCGTTGACGGCAAGGAGATCAAGATCTACGCTGAGAAGGACGCTAACACCTGCCCGTGGGGCAAGCTCGGTGTTGACGTTGTTCTTGAGTGCACCGGCTTCTACACCTCTAAGGAGAAGTCCATGGCTCACATCAACGCAGGCGCTAAGAAGGTCGTTATCTCCGCTCCCGCAGGCAACGATCTTAAGACCATCGTTTACAACGTAAACCACAAGGAGCTTACCACCGAGGATAAGATCATCTCCGCTGCATCCTGCACCACCAACTGCCTCGCTCCTATGGCTAAGGCTCTTAACGATACCTACCCGATCGTTTCCGGTATCATGACCACCGTTCATGCTTACACCGGCGACCAGATGATCCTCGACGGTCCTCAGAGAAAGGGTGATCTCCGCCGCTCCAGAGCAGGCGCTCAGAACATCGTTCCTAACTCCACCGGTGCAGCTAAGGCCATCGGTCTTGTTATCCCCGAGCTGAACGGCAAGCTCATCGGCTCCGCTCAGCGCGTTCCTACTCCTACCGGCTCGACCACCATTCTCGTTGCTGTCGTTAAGGGCAAGGACGTTACCAAGGAATCCATCAACGACGCTATGAAGGCTGCCGCTACCGAGTCCTTCGGTTACAACACCGACGAGATCGTTTCCTCCGACGTTATCGGTATGCGTTACGGCTCTCTCTTCGATGCTACTCAGACAATGGTATCCAAGATCGACGACGACACCTATCAGGTACAGGTCGTTTCTTGGTACGACAACGAGAACTCCTACACCAGTCAGATGGTTCGTACCATCAAGTACTTCGCAGAGCTTGCGTAAGTTCTGCCAAGTCACGGCGGGCGCTGCATAAGGCAGGGTTCACCGGCAAGGTTGATTATTGTGAGCCGCTCCTTACGGGGCGGCTCATTTTATATTTTGTGTCTCAGCCGTTTCGCCCTTTACGTATTCATCGGAGGCTATGATCACTGCATTTCAGCCTCTGCGCTTTCCGTACCGCAAGCCGAGCATAAGTTCGACCCGAAATTTCGATATACGCGTATTATTATAATGTCCTACATAGTATGATGTGATTTGCAATATTAATATATCATATCATCCTATATCAGTCAATATTCAGAGCCATTTTTTATAATATTCGTAATTATCACACAAACCATGTGACAGCACAAATTCCGACCTATATGCAAATTCTATTATTCCGTCTGCCGATATCGACAAAAATTCAGATATTTTTGTCGTATCCTCTGCAAAACAGGCAAAATCGCAGACCCAAACATATATAAATTATTGCAGCCCCCGGAGTATTCCCCGAGGGCTGTCTCATCATTTCGGTATTCTGCAACAATGTATGGCTTCAGTCGGCAAAGACCGCAATATCCACAAGGTCGCTGTACGACTCAGCCTCGGCATCATCCGCATCATGTGCGGTAAGCTCGTAGCTGAACATTATCATCGGTCGACCGTCGTACTCGGAATACTGTGCGGAGGTCACGGTACTGCCGTCAAGCGTATATCCGTTCTCGCCGATTACCGCGGCGAGCTTTGCATCTGCCGCCGCTCTTGCATTCTCGATAACCGTGCTGCCGAGCGCCGCTGCCTCATCCGCGTAATGAACGGGATTGCGGGTTATAGCACTGACAACGCCGTTTGCCGTTACCGCGAGACACATATTCTCGAGTTCGAGTCCGTTTTCCGCAATACTCCTTGCGATGATCTCATAACGCGAGCCGATGCTGCTGACGGCAACGTCATTATATTTTGCCGTATCGACATATCGGCTGAGCCAGTCCATAGCAGCAGTCTTTACACCCTCATCATCGTTCGCGCCGTCAAGATCGATAAGTATCGGGAGGAAGAAGGAACGAACAGTGCCGTCGGCTCTGTCGATCAAAACCTTGCCATACATATCCTTCTCCTTCATCTTCTCAATCTTGCGCTCACCGTAGCCGGCTGCGGCATATTCCGCCTCGTGACCGGCAAAATAATCATCAATGTCCGCAATGCGATAGATATCGTAGCCGAATCTGCTGTTACTGTCGGTAACAGAGCCGTCATAGCGCGCTCTTACACTCTTGCCGTAGAGCTGAAGAACACGCTCGGAGGCAATATCCGCATCCACAGTTTCGGTATAACCGTCTCTGATATCAAGCGCACCGTCATGCTCAAGTCCGAGCCAGCCCATAGCGTCGTCGGAGGTGGCATCCACCGCGACATATCCGCTATCAAATGCACTCGCAGCGGGCTTTGTCAGTAATACGCTCGCCGAAATGGCAGATACGGTTATAAGCGCGGCAGCAGCGGTAGTCAGCAATAATTTATACGTTCTTTTCATTTTGCAGCTCCTTTCATGCGCAGGGCTTAACGGTCAGATCGCCGTAGTAGCATAGTGTTGAGAGCTTCATAGACGGAGTTCTTCCGTTCTCAGCCGCATTCTCAAGCGCCACTTCATGACCGACAGCCAACGCTTCCTCGACGGTTGAACCGTTAGACAGCTCCTCAACAAACGGAGCATAGAACGCATTGCATTCGGACACCATAATTGATCCTCTGTATCCGACTACACAGTCAACTCCCTTCGAACCGGTGACATTGATAAGGTTCTGATTATAGCTTGCTCCGCCGGAACCGGTCGAGCATGCACCGTAGAACACGAATTTCAGATTTGTGAAAAGTGAATTTCCAAGGCTCTGGAGATCACTCGTAGTAAGATTCTCGGTCGCATTCAGCTGTACGGCGGCATAGTTTCCGTGGGTAAGGAAAAACGCCATACGTGTGGTGGTGAGATTGAGCATAACTTCTGCCTTTGTCGCGCCGGTCGAACCCCAGCCGCTGAGTCCGGCATTTGTTTTCATAGAGTTCTGACAAGCGGAAAGAATGGGAGGCATATTGGTATCGCCGTCCTCATATCCGCGCAGATACATCGAATAATCGCTCACGGTATAGATCTGCCATGTCGACTTTTCTGCGTTGTAGTTGCCCTCGACGAGGCTTGCGCCTTCATCGGTCGAGTTCGCATTGAGGGAAAGATGCCCCGCTGCATGCCTCGGAAGGAGCTTATACCGATATTCATCCGGATTTCCGGTATCAATTCTTTCAAAGCTCCAGATTCCCTCCGTGGACGGCACGCTGTCCTTGACAGTTATAGACTGCTCAGGCATGGGTGTATTCGGAGCGGTAAGATACCTGCCGGTCTTAACAGACGTTATATAATATCCTCCGTCACGCAAAAGTTCCAAATGCCACCTCTGAGAATCATCCAGATCCGAGGTATTTATAATGGCAGCCGAACCCGATACGGTAATGTCCTGAATGTCAAGACACTTTTTCGAATTCGAGTTCTGTATAATAACATCACAGGACTCGAACGGCACAATACTTATTATTACAGCTTTATTTACCGTTATCCATGCAGTTGTCGCCTTACACGTTATCATATCTGAGCCAAGTGTTATGGGTGTGATTTTGCCGGTATACTTATTAATCGAAAAGGCTGTCGCGCTACCGTTCCATTCAAACGAATGCAGCTCCGTCAAATCGCATAAGCCGTATATGGTGGGACGAAGGCCAAGGTCGCTCAGGCGATAAGTCTTAGAAGTATCCATCAACACCGTAAGGGGATATGAGCTTTCAGTATCATTTTTCCCGCTCTCGGTATCATAGAAATTTATTCCGGTAGGCGCATCGGTTACCTCCTCAAGAGCCCACTCTTGACCGTTTTGAGCAAAAGACAGTACACCAGCTGCATTGCCTTGTAAATATATGGTGTCTTCAACCATCAAATCCATATCAGAATTTGAAAGATAGTAGCCATTACCGGTATTGGACTTCTCTATCCACCACTGCGCCTGTTCGGACAAGGTGTTTGTTGCGTTGTTAAGACCTGCGGTTCCGTAATCCTTAATATCAACAAGCGCCGGTCCTTCACCGCGCAGACAAAAATCCATCATTAGGTAAGGCCGGATGGAGTACATCTGGTTACCCATATACTGAATTCTCCACATCTGTCCGGTAGTATTGCTTGGATTACCCGTAATCTTAGGAGCGCCAACCGGCACCACTCCACTATTAATATTATTTCTATCAATAGTTAAGTAACCGTTTTCGCTGCTATTATGAATTTTATATATTCCGGTCTTGACCTCGACACATTCTATTGTCATATAATCGTACATCTTGTTGTCGATGTACTCAAAGTTACATGTGATACGTGCACTGCCTTTAGATACACCCGTTATATTTCCATTAGCGTCAACGGAAATACATGACGGATTTGAGGATGACCACACACCGACCGCATCGGGCGGACCGTGAAGAACGATCGTTTTCGTTTCACCTATCCCGATTATATCGTTTTCTCCGTAACAGCTGTAATAGAGAAAGCCGTTATACGAATGCGATTCGCCGCGTGCATAATCTTCCTCTGTAATAACGGCGCTGTCGGCGGTAGTTCCGCTGCCCGCATCGAATGCAAGAGCATAGCTTGTAAAAGCAGATGTAATTACAAGCGCGAAAGCTGTGATTCCGGTAAGTAATTTTTTCATTTTCCTACCCTTTCTATTTTTTTATTTTTTGTGAAGTTACGCATACATGTCCAACGGTATCCACTCCTTCCAATTTATTGCAATGAAATTATAGCACGTCTTTACGCATATGTCAACCATTTTCTGTAATAATTTTTATATTTTGTAAATTATCGTCATGGCAATATAAAAGATCGTGGTTTAAATCACGATCTCAGCCTGTCGAAAAAAGGACACCGAAGTGTCCTTTTTATACTCTGTTTTTAAATAATCCGCCCAGAAGAGATTTTCTCTATCGAATAACTCTTTCTGTTCCGATGTCAATTTATCTGCTACATGGGACATATTAAAGATTAATTATCATAGTCCGTTTTCGCTTTTTAGGTCTGCGCTTTTTTAGCCGACCCGCAAAGGGGAGAGATAAAATCGTTTGGAGTGTTCGATTTCGTCGCGCAAGGCGTACTATCGTACGTCGTGCGGCGAAATCGGGCGCAGAAAAAGCGAAAACATTAAACTCCATGCAGGAATCCGTCAGGATTCCGACCCCTTTCTCGCCATATGGGACATACGAAAGACTGATAAGCTCAGCTTGTTTCCGCTTTTTCGGTCCGGACGATTTTAGCCGACCCGCAAAGGGGAGAGATAAAAAAGATGCAGAATCGTCGAAAAGCGCCTCGTCGCCGTACAAGCGTACGGCAGAGACGGTTTTCGACGGTAGAAAAAGCGAATAATCATTCCTTCGGGGAAATCCGATAGGATTTCATCAGCTTCCTCTGTATTTGTGCTAAATATAGACTTAATAATTGCTTTTATCTGCTTTTTCGGTCTGCGCTTTTTTAGCCTTCCCGTCTCATAAGCAGCCCTGCCCAGTCATTCTCATGCAGCTCACGGAGCTTTTCAAAGCCCTGCGACTCCATTGCCTCGATAACGGCATTGCACTGCGGGTCGATGATGCCCGACAAAACGACGAGACCGCCGCGGCGCACGCAGCGCGGCACAGAGGGTGCCATGCGCAGGATGATATCCGCGGTTATATTTGCGGTTATCATATCCGCCTCGTCGGGTGCCGACGCGAGCAGATCCGACTCGCTGCAGAAAATGCGGTCGGCGCAACCGTTCTTTTCGATATTCTCGCGTGCAACGCGCACCGACATCGGATCGATATCATATGCGTCGATATGCCCCGCACCGAGCTTTGCGGCGATTATTGCGAGAATGCCGCTGCCCGTTCCGACATCGGTAATACGCGAGCCGCGCTCGACGGTATCCTCCATCAGAGCGGCGCAGAGACGTGTAGTCTCATGCGTACCCGTACCGAAAGCCATACCGGGATCCATCATTACAACGACATCGCCCTCTCGCGGCTCAAAGGTCTCCATCTCCCACTCCGGGACGATAACGATATGCTCGCCGACGCAGACGGGGTGATAATACTGCTTCCAGTTATCAGCCCAATCCTCCTCGTGCAGCCCCTCCGCCGATACGGTGACATCAAGTCCCGACGCGGCAAGGCGCTCGCGGAGGAATGCCATAGCCTGCGCGAGATCGCGCTCCTTCGGCACGAATACCGAAACGGAGGTATCCTCGCAGCTCTTGAGCGATTCATCTATCAGCTCGCCGTACATCGAGTTATACTGCTCGATATCCGAGTTGTCCTCGACCATGATATGTGAGTCGACCATCATGGCGATGGCGCTCACCTGCTCGACCTGCTCGGGCGTGCAGCTGATCTTTACTCTTGTCCAGTCGTCCATTCTCCGCCTCACTTCTTTTTCTTTATACGGTCGAAGAAGCGCTTCTGCTTCTGATAATTCTTCTCGCCGAACGACTCCGCGAGCTTACGCATAAGCTCCTTCTGCTCGGAATTCATGTTCTGAGGTGTCTCGACAACAGCGGTAAATATCAGATCTCCGCGGTTGCGGGGATTGTTAATATTCGGAACGCCCTTGCCTCTGACGGTAAATGCCGTTCCCGTCTGAGTTCCGGTGGGAATATCGTATGTTATATCGCCCTCGAGCGTCGGCACCTTGATTGTCGCGCCGAGCGCCACCTCAGAGAAGGTAACGGGGATATCGCAATAGATATTCATTCCCTCGCGGGTGAATATCTCGTGCGGGCGAACGGTAACAAGTATAAGCAGATCGCCGTTCGGTCCGCCGTTTCTGCCCGCATCTCCCGCGCCGCGGTTAGCTATGCGCTGACCGTTGTCGATACCCGCGGGGATAGATACCTCGAGCTTTTTCGAGATACGTATATATCCCTTGCCCGAGCAGTTGCGGCAGGGGGATTTTATTATCTTACCGGTACCGTGGCAGTTATCGCACGGTGCGGTAGACTGAAACATACCGAGCGCGGTACGACGGGTGGTCTTGACCTGACCGCTGCCGTGACAAACAGGGCATGTTTCGGGCGATGTGCCCTTCTCCGCGCCGCTGCCGGAACAGTCGGGACATTTCTCAATGCGGTTGAAAGAAATCTCCTTTTTGCAGCCGAACACAGCTTCCTCAAAGGTCAGCGTTACACGTGTCTGAATATCGCCGCCCTCGACAGGTCCGTTTCTGCGCGAGCTGCCGCCGCCGAAAATGCCGCCGAACAGATCACCGAGGTCGAAGTCCATTCCGCCGCCGAAGCCGCCGAAATCAAAGCCGCCGAAGCCGCCTGCTCCGCCGCCGCGCGACGGATCGAGTCCGTCAAAGCCGTACTGATCGTATATAGACTTTTTCTTTTCGTCCGACAGGACCGCATACGCCTCGTTGACTTCCTTAAACTTCTGCTCGGCATCCTTATCGCCCGGATTCATATCCGGGTGATATTTTTTTGCCATTGTGCGATACGCTTTTTTTATTTCTGCATCAGAGGCGCCCTTCTGAATACCGAGCACCTCGTAATAATCTCTTTTATCAGCCATATTACGGTCTCTTGCCCTCTTCTTACAATACTACTGTTTTCGGAATGTCCATTATGCCTAAATTGCTCAAAATGCCGCATATCCTTAAAACGCCGCACGGGCAGAGAGAGCCATGCTCCCCCTGCTCCTGCGCGACCGTACCCGATCGGGTAAATTATTTATTGTCTGTCTTATCCTCAAAGTCGGCATTGTAATATGTGCCGTCGCTGCCTGAGCCCTGAGCTCCTGCTCCGCCGTCTGCACCGGGAGTGCCCTGTGCGCCCTGCGCGCCCGACTGAGCGTACAGCTTCTCGCTTATCTTGTAGAATGCCTGCTGCAGCGCCTCGGTATCAGCCTTGATTGCATCGGTGGTGCCGCTCTTGACAGTCTCCTTGAGCTTGTCGATAGCGCTGCGTACGGGAGCCTTCTCGTCGTCGGAGACCTTGTCGCCGATCTCGTCGAGCGTCTTTTCGCTCTGATAGATCATATTCTCGGCAGTATTCTTGACGTCGATAGCTTCCTTCTGCTTCTTATCCTCATCAGCGAACTTCTCAGCCTCCTTGACAGCGCGGTCGATATCGTCCTTGCTCATATTGGTAGAGGAGGTGATGGTAATGTGCTGCTCCTTGCCGGTGCCCTTATCGGTAGCGCTTACGTTAACGATGCCGTTCGCATCAATATCGAAAGTGACCTCGATCTGCGGAACACCGCGAGGTGCGGGAGCAATGCCGTCGAGCATGAAGCGTCCGAGTGTGGTATTACCGCTTGCCATCTCACGCTCGCCCTGAAGGACATGAATCTCAACAGAGGTCTGACCGTCGGCTGCGGTAGAGTAGATCTGACTCTTCTTTACCGGGATTGTGGTATTGCGGTCGATGATACGGTTGAATACGCCGCCGAGCGTCTCGATACCGAGCGACAGCGGAGTAACGTCGAGCAGCAGCAGATCCTTGACCTCGCCGCCGAGAACGCCTGCCTGAACAGCCGCACCGATAGCTACGCACTCATCGGGGTTGATGCCCTTGAAGGGTTCCTTGCCGATAAAGCTCTTAACAGCCTCCTGGACTGCGGGAATACGGGACGAGCCGCCGACGAGCAGTACGCGGTCGACCTGAGAAACATTGAGTCCCGCATCTGCAAGCACGCGCTTTGTCGGTCCCATGGTAGCCTCAACAAGGTCTGCGGTGAGCTCGTTGAACTTTGCTCTTGTCAGATTAGCCTCAAAGTGCTTCGGGCCGTTTGCATCAGCGGTAATGAAGGGCAGGTTGATCTGTGCGGTCATGGTGCCGGACAGCTCGCACTTTGCCTTCTCTGCAGCCTCCTTCAGTCTCTGGAGCGCCATCTTATCCTTACGCAGGTCGATGCCGCCGTTCTCCTTTGCGAAAGTATCCGCAATCCAGTCGATAATGCGCTTATCGAAGTCGTCGCCGCCGAGACGGTTATTACCGGCGGTAGCAAGGACTTCAAATACACCGTCCGAGATCTCGAGCAGGGATACATCGAATGTACCGCCGCCGAGGTCGAATATCATTATCTTTTGATCTACCTCTTTATCCATACCGTATGCAAGTGCAGCTGCGGTAGGCTCGTTTATGATACGCAGGACCTCAAGACCCGCTATCTGACCTGCGTCCTTAGTCGCCTGACGCTGTGCATCGGAGAAGTATGCGGGAACGGTGATGACCGCCTTGCTTACCTTTGTTCCGAGATATGCCTCTGCGTCCGCCTTCATCTTCTGAAGGATCATAGCGGAGATCTCCTGAGGAGTGTAGCTCTTGTCGTCGATGGTTACCTTATAGTTGGTGCCCATCTCACGCTTGATGGAGATAACGGTACGGTCGGGGTTGGTGATAGCCTGACGCTTAGCGACCTGACCGACAAGACGCTCGCCGTCCTTTGTGAATGCGACGACAGACGGGGTCGTTCTCGAACCCTCGGGATTTGTTATAACGACAGGCTCGCCGCCCTCGTAAACGGCAACGCAGCTGTTGGTAGTACCAAGGTCAATGCCTATGATTTTTTCCATAATATTTATCCTCCGTTTGATTATTTACATTATTAAGTTATATATAATATTCACGGCTTTCGCCGGGGATATCCGATAGAAATTCGGGCTGTCAGTTTGCAACTCTTACCATCGCAAAGCGGATGATGCGGTCGCCCTTCTTATAGCCCTTCTGAAATACTGCGGTGATGACGTTTTCGCCGACATCGGGGTTTTCCTCGTGCATCACGGCATTGTGAATATTCGGGTTGAAGGTCTCGCCCTCCTCGCCGAACGCCTCTACACCGAGCTTTTCAAGCGTTGTGCCGACCTGTTTGAGCACCATCTGAACGCCCTCAAGCACCTTTTCGCCGTCGGTGTAGGTCGCGGCGCGCTCGATGTTGTCCGCTATCGGGAGTATCTCCTTCAGCGCATCGGCATACGCATCGGCATAAACGCTCTCGCGTTCCTTCTGCGCTCTGCGGCGATAGTTGTCGTATTCGGCAACCACATGCAGATACTTGTCTCCGAGCTCCTCGAGCTCCTTTGCGGTCTTTTTTGCCTCCTCGGGCGAAGGAACATCCTCGTCCGTGCCCTCGTTCTTATCCTCGGGAAGCTCGGTCTTGTGTGCGCGGTGCTTATCCGTCTTTTCGGCTTTTTCGAACTTTTCTGAGCCGTGCTTTGCAACGGTCTCTTTATCCGCTCCGTCCGCCTCGGCTCTTATCTTCTCCCAGTTTTTATCCTTTGCGGTGCTCTTTGTATTTTTGGTTTCCTTAGCTGCCATTCTGTTCTCCTTTTCTCCGATGCCCGGGCGCAGGATCATTCCTTATCGCCCGTCTCAGTGCCGCTTATGCCGTCGCCGAGTCCCGGCGGCTGCTCCGGATCGAGCATTCCGCCCACTCCTCGCGAGAGGTAGTCGAGCATTGAAATTACCTTATTATATTTCATCCGGCGCGGTCCGATAACGCCGATAGCGCCTATCACCCTGCCGCCGCGAACTATCTTCTTGAATACGAGCGAGGACTGCTGCATTCCCGGCGCTCCGTTCTCGGAGCCGATATAGACATTCACACCCTCATTCTCGCCCCGACGGACGATATCGAGTATCTCTCCGCCGTCCTCAATGGACTCGAGCAGACCTCCGAGCCTTTCGGGATCGGAATACTCCTTGTAGCTGAGCAGATGATTTATGCCGTCGAGACGTATCTCGTCGCCCTCTTCGTCTCCGACTACACCGTATATGCTCTCCATAATGCGGTCGGTCATTCCGCCGCAGCCGAAGCTGTCAAGCTCTGCGCGCAGCCGCATCATCTGCGGAAGCGTCACGGAATCTATCGGAACACCCGCTATATTGCGGTTGAGCACGCTCTCGACCCTCGCCGCATCCTCTGCGGTGATGCCCGGCGCGTCGACATACGCCGTCTTTGCCGTATGTCTGCCACCGCTCTCAACGACCATAAGCAGCAGCATCGTTCCGTCCGAGATAAGCACGGTACGGAACTGGAGTACCGCTCCGATGCCCTGTGCGGGCGTTGCGGTAAGCGCTGCATAGTTCGTCATCGAGCCCATCAGTCGCGCAGCACGGTCGAGTATCTTGTCGAGCTTTGCCTCTCGTGCACGGACGAGCTTCTGCAGCTCTGCAAGCTCGCTTGCCGTCATGCGGTAGCTGTCCATTAGCGAATCGACGTAGAAGCGATAACCACGGTCGGACGGTACACGTCCTGCCGATGTATGCGGCTGAATTAGATATCCCATCTCCTCAAGCTCCGCCATCTCATTGCGGATAGTTGCGGAGGAGTAGCCGATTCCGGTCGAGCTGAGCAGGAATTTTGACCCCACGGGCTCGCCGCCCGTTACATATGCGTCGACAACGGCGCGGAGTATCAGCTTCTTTCTGTCGCTCAGCGCGTCCGGCGTGCTGCGGCTGACCCGATGCTCCATATTCCGTCTCTTCCTTTCGCCCGCCGCACATCTCCGATTCGGCATTGCCGTTATCTGCATGCTTTCAGCGGTTTGATTTTTTTGTTTAGCACTCTATGTGGTCGAGTGCTAAACTATGTATAGAATTTACCATTATTCCGGCTTAAAATCAACAGTATTTTGCATATTAAATGTTAACATTCTTTGAATAAGCGAAAAGCTGCCTCCGCTGAGCGCAAAAAAGCACCGATACGCCCCTCCGGTTATTCCCGCAAGGAATGTACGTATCGGTGCCGCTTAAGGCAGATGCTCGCAAAAAGCGGCTGTTCACACCGAAAAACCGCTATTTACAAAATCAAAAAGCCGTGATATAATCATGCCGTAGCTGCGGCTCGATGCATCGGTCCTACCCCGACAAGCGGCATCAGACAGCTTGTCTGGGCCCGCGGCTTGGCCCATACCGTGTCGGGTCCGGCGTCCGCTCAGCCGCCGAAAGCCTCCGAGCAGACCTCGCCGAGATCGGCATACACCAAATCGGGCTTGTCACAGCCTGTCGCCTCCTCTGCCTCCTTAGCGCCCGTCTCACCAGAGAGCACAAGCACGCTGAGCACGCCCGAGCGTCTGCCAAGTGCGATATCGGTATACAGACGGTCGCCGAAGATGCACATATCGGTAAGCGCCGCACCGGTCTTTTCGCTTATCATTGCGGCGGTCTCGGCATACGGCTTTCCGAAATAGCGCGGATATCTTCCCGTAGCTGCGGTAACGAGCGCTGCGATAGCTCCGCTGTCGGGCACTATGCCCGTATCGGTCGGACAGTTGAAATCGGGATGTGTGGAGAGATACTCCGCTCCCTCGTATATATATGTACACGCGCGCTCAAGCTTTGCGTATGTCAGCGAGGTATCAAAGCTCGTAACGACTATATCGGCAAGACGCTCCTCGCCCGTGCAGAGCTGTATACCCGCATCGCGAAACTGGCTGCACAGCTCTTCCGTACCGACAAGGTACACGCTTTTTCCCGCGCGGTGGGACGTAAGAAAGGCGCATGTGACATCTCCGGAGGTCATTATCTCCTCCTTGCGGGGCTCAAATCCCATGCGGGTAAGGCGCTCGTTGTAAAACTCATGGTTATGTGAGGCATTGTTCGTAAAGAAAAGCACCCTCTTGCCCGCGCGGCGCAGGCTCAGGATGAATCTTCTCGCTCCGTCAAACACTTTCTCACCGAGATAGAGCGTTCCGTCCATGTCGAATATGAAAAGCTGCTTTTCGGCGAGCGGTCCCCTCATATGCAAAAATTCTTTCATTTTCTCTCCCTCTATGGTTTTCATTCTACAAGCTTGTATTATACATCATTTCACACGGAAAATCCACCCCAATCGGCGTTTTTTCACGACAAAAAAGAAAGGTCACCTATGAACAAGATAGTAATCGGAATCGACATCGGCGGCAGCACGACAAAAATAGTGGCATTCGACCGCGACGGCGGGCTCATCGAGCCGATATCGGTCAAGGCAGACGACCCTCAGACCTCTGCATACGGCGCTTTCGGAAAGTTCACCGGAGCAAACGGCATCGCCCTATCGGATATCGAACGGGTCATGATAACCGGTGTCGGCTCATCGTTCATCTCGGACAACATATACGGGCTCGAATGCCGCTTCCGACCCGAATTCGACTGCGTCGGCAAGGGCGGACTCTGGCTCTCGGGGCTCGATGAGGCACTCATCGTCAGCATGGGGACGGGTACCGCCATGGTCTACTCGCGCGCGGGCGAGCCGCCCGTATATCTCGGCGGCACGGGCATCGGCGGCGGAACGCTGCACGGTCTCGGCAGAATAGTGCTCGATGTAGACCATGTAGAGCATCTGCTGCGGCTCGCAAAGGGCGGCGATATCTCAAAGATCGACCTGCGCATATCGGATATCGCGTCCGATAAGGTGCTCCCCGGCATGCCGAGAGACATGACGGCGGCGAATTTCGGACGGCTGCACGACCTCGCCACACCGGAGGACAAGGCGCTCGGACTGCTTAATATGGTATTTGAGACTGTCGCGACCTGCGCAATGTTTGCGGCGCGTCCGTACGGCGTAAAGAATATCGTGCTTACGGGAAATCTCTCTCGCGGCGGGCTTGCGAGCGATACCTTCCGCCGCCTCGGCAAGATGGTCGGGTTGAACTTTATAATACCCGAGCGCTCGGCATACGCGACGGTTATCGGTGCGGCGCTCGGCGAAAAGAGCGAAAGATAAAAAAGCCGAGCAACGCACGCAAAGCTGCCCGCGGCAGTGCAAGGGAACGCACGTCGGCGCGCAGAAGCATTACGCGAATCGTGTAAAACCATATAGTTGGCATCCGCGCCGAACATGGCGGCTTTTGTCGAAGCGTTACGCGCGCATCGTATAAAACCGTATCGTACGAAATCGCACCGTACAAAAGCGCACTGTGCAAAATTACATTACTCAAAATCAACTGTGCAAAATTGTACTGCGCAAAATTGCTTTGCGCAAATATCACACTGCGCATTGTTGCACTGTGCAGCTGTACAAAATTACACGAATACAAACGCAAAAAAGCACGGCAAGCGCCGCGCCCCGAAAAGCTCGGAGCACGCAGCGTCTGCCGTGCGATTTTTATTTCTAACCGTTTTAAGTTGTTTTTATCGCTGCCGGTCGATCAGTCGATTATCTCGCCGTAGCACTTGCCGAAAGCGCAGGCAGCATTCGACTCGTCGGTATCGAGATGTACTGCGGGTGCAAAATTCGGATTTACGCGGACAACAAGGTCGCCGAAAACGGTGGTTCTGCCGAGACCGTTGTCTATGCGGAGCGATACTATCTGCTTGTCCTTAACGCCGAACTGCTCTGCAGTTGCGGGATCAAGGTGAACATGGCGCTTTGCAACGATAACGCCCTCCTCAAGGTCAAGCTCGCCGCAGGGGCCGACCAGCTTGCATCCGGGAGTGCCGGCAACGTCGCCGCTCTCGCGAACGGGCGCATCTATTCCGAGCGTGCGTGCATCGGTAAAGGAAACCTCGACCTGACCTGCCTTTCTTGCCGGCCCGAGGATAATTACTCTCTCGATCTGACGCTTCGGTCCGACGACCGTAACTCTCTCCTCGCAGGCGAACTGACCGGGCTGGCTCAGATCCTTCTTGTGAGTGAGCTTAGCGCCCTTGCCGAACAAAACCTCGATCTGCTCCTCGGTAAGATGAACGTGACGCGCAGATGTTTCAACAAGTACCTTCTTTTCCATTTTGCTCTCCTTTATGATTGTTCACGCCGCTGTGTGCGTTTTTATCTCTGTATATTATACAATGCCGCGGAGAAAAAGTAAAGCCCTTTTCGGAGAAAAATACCCTATCAACCGAGAGTTTGCGGCGATAATTGCCCGATAGCACATCGCAACATACGTCAGCACAAAATGCTTACGGCTCGGATGTAAAGAGGCTCAGCCAAGGCGCGGGCTTTGCACATTCTGTCGAGATATCGCCGCGCTTTATCGCCTCATAAAAGGAGCAGGTGACAAATGCGGAAAGATGATTTGACAGAAAATCAGCCGACTGCGGCCATAAGCGTTTAGGAATATCCGACTTATATTTGTCAAGTATCATGCTCCATGCCGCCTCAAAATACGGCCGTGCCGTATCATAAAAGCCGAGCGCTATATTCTCAATCAATAGCCGTCCTTCTCTGCCGATGAAGAAATAATTAGGCACAAAGACATCGTTCCGCTTAACAAACAGACCGTTTTCGATCGCAGCACTGAAAAGACACTTTTGTTCTTCGCCCAGTTCATCCGGTACGAGCTCGCCCTTTATTATTCTCCGACAAAGCTCGAAAACGCCTCCCGGAAGATCAAAAAACAATCTGCTGTCAAGTCCGCTCCAAAAGTGAAAGAAGTCCTGAGCAAATTCTTTTAGGTCACGGTTAACCGGTCCGTCAAAATAAGCATACTCCGGCAGTTCAATACTGGCTGCTCCCGCTCCGACGCTATTACTGTTATCAAAGCCGAGAGCTATCCACCTGCCGCCGTTCGGTCTATCCGGGATATCGTCGTAACAGTGCGTATGACAAACCTCCGCCTTGAATCTGCCCAGCAATATATCTCCGACGATATGCAGATATACCCACAGCAGCCGCTTCCACGTAAAAGCGGCAATATTGTTCTCCGGCGCGAGCAGCTCATCTCTATACTTATTCAGATATGTGATAAGCGCATCATAGTACGCGGGGAAGCATGCATTATACAGCTTTTCCGCAACATCGGTACTGTTTCCGGGCAGTATAACAAAATCGGTTTGATATCTTCCCGCCGACACCTCGCAAAGCAGCATATTGTCTCTCAGATATTCGACATCATCTTCAATATACACCGCAGATATACCCAATTCGCCGCACAGTTCTTCTATGCTCGTCGGAGACTTATATGCAGCAAGCAAAATGTTCTGCGCCGCCATGCTCCTTACACAGCACATCGGCTCGCCTCCGAGACCGGGAGTTCCCTTGCAGGAGACGATCAATCTGCCCGGCTTATAGCTTTTTTCACCGTATTTACGCATAGTATCCATTCCTTTCGCAATTTGTTCTCGTCCTTCGTGAAGCCACCATTTTACCGTGCCGACACTCGTCCCCGTTTCGGCTGCGATCGCCTCGCAGCTTTTCCCGTCAAAATAAAACATGACAAGCGCCCGCCTATAACGTTTCGACAATCTCGACAGCTCGCGCCGCATATCGTTCATCTGCTCGCTCAGTATATAATCCGATTCGATGCTGTTATCCGACACAATGCTATCCGAAAGATATTCGATGCAGGCATGCTTCTTCCTGCGCAGATAATTATAAAAAGTCCGATTTGAAACACTCCATACAAATGCATTAAAATTCTCGATTTTCTTTCCGGCGTTTATTGCGCGTAGGACCTGATATGCAATATCCTGCGACAGATCCTCTGCCTCCGCGCGGCTGTTCGTTTTCATTACCGAAAATCCGAATATTCTCGGCAGATATTGCTCTAAAAGAACTATATACTCCGCTCCGACCATAAAGCGGTCTCACCTCACTTTCATCAGGGATATAACATATCTTTTCATAAGTTAAGTAACACAAACGCGCAAAAAGTTGGAATTATTTTATCATACATCATACAAAAAACTCAATCGAAACGGCATATTGCAGTATAATCAATCGTTTTTATGCTTTGAGCGATACGGCAGTACAGCCGTACATACAAAAATCCCCCGGAGCGGGAGAACAATCCCGTACCGAGGGATAATTTCATATTGTCGATACTGACATCAGCCCTGATGCCCGACAAGCACCGCCTGAAGCGTGTAGCGCTCCTCCTGAATTATATTCGTGCAGGTGGAGAGGGTCAGCAGCTTTGTATTGCCTAACTCAAATTCGATGCCGTCGCGCTGATACATAGAGCGCTCCTGCTGAGCCTTTGCGAATTCTACGACCGCCTCGGGCGACTCAAAGTACGTTGTGATATAATCGCTGTACATATCGGTCTTATACACCGCAAAGATACGATAGGTATACAGCCCGGTCTCGGTTATGACCTCGACATACTCATTCTCGTTAAAGAAGGTCTCATCGAGGAACAGAGTGATATTGTTCATCATATTGCCGTTCGTCAGGTTATGCCCGTAAACGCAGGCATTCTCGTTGATAGCCACCTCGGGATAATCGCGATAATCGAGGAAGATAGCGCCCGACAGACGGTAAGCTCCGGTATAGTCGTGGTCGAGGTAATATTCGTTATTGTCGGTATGCATGATGGGATAGCTTATCTTTGTGCCGGGAACCGAGATATATCCGACGACATCCGGATTGCTCGCTTTCAGAGAGCTTATCTTCGTACGCATCAGTGCCACATACTGCGATGCCTCGCTGTTTTCGCCGTCCGATGAATCGCCGGAGCGTCGGAACGAACGCATCTCGTCCGCCGTTTTACACGGATCGCTCTCGCCGGACGGTGCGGCGAGCGCGATAGGCAACGAGTCGGAGGAGCTGTCGGTGTCGGCACCGTCGCTTCCGTCGTCGAACATAAAGCCGTCAAGCTCATCGTATACGCGCTGCGCCTGATAGCGGTCGTAAAACGTATATGCGAGCAACACGAGGCAGACCGCGAATACAAGCGAAGAACCGACTGTCACAATTCTGCGCAGCAGAGCAGGTCTGCGATTCTTTGAAAAAATGCTCTCTTTCGGCGGCGGAGGCGCAATATCGTCTGCGGCAATGCTGCAAAGCGAGCACGCTCTGCGTTCAGCCTCACTCATATCCGAGCGCAAGGCCTCGCGTCTGCCGACTGCCGATTTTTCGCTCATAGAATGCTCACCGCCCCGCATAATTTTCTCTGTCGGAATAAGCCTCCGCAGACGATTATATTATATACCAAGTATCTCCCGTTTTCAAGAATCAAACATTATCTTTCAAGTAAAATTAAACCAAAGGTTACACGGTTTTCATAATTGGCTGCGCAATGTCAAAAAAAATGTGATAAAAACACGAAAATTACACGTCTAATTCCAAAAAAGACTTGATATACCGAGCGCTCGGTGTTATAATTATACTGTAAGGGTCGTGAATCGTCACGGCACCATCGCACAGCCGATAAGGGGGAGATACAGCCATGAACGAAAGACAGAACCGCAGCGGCGCAGCCGACTTTACCAACACACAGACCTTCTCCATTGCCGACGATCGCGATGCAGAGGTACGCCGTATAATAAACGCTGTATACGCGGCGCTCGTGGAGAAAGGCTACAATCCGATAAATCAGATGGTGGGCTATCTTCTCTCCGAGGATCCCACCTATATCACAAACTATAAAAATGCCCGCAGTCTGATCCGCAAGGTTGAGCGCGATGAGCTGCTCAGCTGCATAATCAAATATTATCTCGGTATATGACAGGCTTATCGGGTACGGCAAAGCGCTCTATCCGACCTCTGCATCGTATGGTATGCCTTGAGCAAGCGCGCTTTTTCGCCGAAGGCGAAAGGGCGCGTTTTTCGTCACACGGTCGGCTTAGCGTATGGCTCGGCGACATAAAAACATCAGGAGAAAACAAATGACCGAATATACAACACTCGGACGGTGCGGAATAGAGGTAT
>ULVP01065679.1_pt1 | contig 25065 bp, 25 predicted proteins | sample 1959551 | NCBI WGS metagenome assembly ULVP01 (sample SAMEA4835789, study PRJEB28245) | human gut metagenome | biome: gut microbiome; material: fecal sample | place: Denmark | collected 2008 | reverse complement strand
AAGACATGAAGAACATGTTTTTAGGCAAGAAGACATGTGCTAACAGCAGGAGGCAATAGCATGTTTTAAGCGTTAATATTTGTCTGGGCGAGAAATTATTGGTAAGTTTGCAATTACATATTATAAAAACTAATCATACAAACAACAAATTTCAAGATGAAACGATTTCTATTTCTTATCAGCTTCTTCTGCCTCTGCTCTGCCATGCAGGCTCAGGAGCGCAAGCACTCCACATTCTATTACCAGCGTGCAACGCTCTTCGAGACGCTGCCGACAAGCAAGGACGACATTATTTTCCTGGGCAACAGCATCACCAACGGTTGTGAGTGGGCTGAGCTGCTCGGCAATGCGCATGCCAAGAACCGCGGCATCAGCGGCGACACCACCAACGGCGTGCTCGACCGTCTGCACGTCATCACAGCCGGAAAGCCATCGAAGGTGTTTCTGCTTATCGGCATCAACGACCTCTCCGGCGGTCTCAGCGTTGACTCTATAGCGAAGAACGTAGAGACAATTGTGAAGCGCATCAAGAAGGAGTCGCCTACTACACGTGTCTACATGCAGAGTGTACTGCCTCTCAATCCAGTATACAATATGTTCACAGGTCACATGAAGCGTCAGGCTGACGTGCCCGTCCTGAACGAATTGCTGAAAAAGGTGGCTAAGCGCAACCGCCTTACTTACATCGACTTATACGCAGCCTTCATCAATCCCAACACCAACGAGATGAACGCTGACTACAGCAACGACGGACTGCACCTGCTCGGCAAGGGATATCAGAAATGGGCGGAGATAATAAAGCCCTACGTTGCGGAGTAACGTATATAATAGAGAGTCAAAACTAAAAAAAGTGAATAAATAAGCCACTTGACCATATAATCGGAAAAAAAGTAGTAAGTTTGCATCTTAAATGTAAGGACAATAACAAGCAAAGATGACAAAAATAGAAAGCTTTATGCAAGTGAAAGCGTTTGCCCGTCAGGACGGCATGTTAATGGCGTTGCTATGGACAGCGAGCTTCGCTTGCTACACCCTATTGAAGGCAGGCGCCATTGCCGACCTGCTGACAATATCAACGCCGATTTTTCTTGCATGGCGAATGAGCAAGTTTCGCGACTATGCGCTGGGCGGCATCATCTCTTTCAGACGTGGACTGCTTCATGGCATCTACACGTTCTTCTATGCCTCGCTGGCCTTCGCGCTGGTGCAGTTTGCCTATTTCCAGTTTCTCGACAATGGCGTCTTCGCACAGACTATATGCAAAGCGCTTGCCGAGGTAACCCCGTTGTATGAGCAGAGCGGCATCGACAAGGCACAGATTGACGATGCCATAAAAACAATAAACATGCTCACGCCTATACAATGGGCGTTTATGTTCATGATGCAGAACTTTGTGGTGGGCGTATTCATAAGTCTGCCAATAGCATTGGTTTGCCGACGCAAAGGCAACACGCAGAACGCAGGAAAGATAAACGCATAAACAACAGAACTCTCGCAAGTTCAATATAAAAAGCAAACTGAAGATAATAAATACATAATATGGACATAACAGTAATCGTACCGCTATATAACGAGGAGGAATCGCTGCCCGAACTCTACGCATGGATAGAGCGCGTGATGAACGCCAACGGTTTCTCTTACGAGGTGATATTCGTAAACGACGGATCAACTGACCGTTCTTGGCAGGTGATAGAGCAGCTGGCGGAGAAGTCGGACAAGGTGAAGGGCATAAAGTTTCGCCGCAACTACGGCAAGAGTCCTGCTCTCTACTGCGGCTTCAAGGCTGCCAAGGGCGACGTGGTCATCACGATGGACGCTGACCTGCAGGACTCGCCTGACGAGATACCGGGTCTCTATCACATGATTGTGGACGAAGGTTACGACCTCGTTTCAGGATATAAGCAGAACCGCAAGCAGGGCGACCCGCTCTCAAAGACCATTCCCACAAAGCTCTTCAACGCTACGGCTCGCAAGGTGAGCGGCATCCACAACCTGCACGACTTCAACTGCGGACTGAAGGCTTACCGCAAGGACGTGGTGAAGAACATCGAGGTGTACGGCGAGATGCACCGATACATTCCGTATCTCGCAAAGAACGCCGGCTTCGACAAGATTGGCGAGAAGCCCGTTCATCATCAGGCTCGCAAGTTCGGCAAGTCGAAGTTTATGGGATGGAACCGCTTTGTAAACGGCTATCTGGACCTTATCACGCTGTGGTTCCTGAGCAATTTCGGCAAGAAGCCGATGCACGTGTTCGGTTTCCTCGGCACGATGATGTTCTTCATAGGCTTCCTCTCCGTAGTGATTCTCGGAGCGGACAAGCTGTGGTGTCTCTCCAACGGCATACCGCAGCGCCTCATCACCGACTCGCCTTACTTCTTCATAGCGCTGACGATGATGATGATAGGCACGCAGCTGTTCCTCGCAGGATTCATCGGCGACCTCATCAGCCGCTCATCGCAGAACCGCAACGACTATCAGATAGAGAAGACATTGAGATGCGAAGAATAAGCCTATACACACTTGCCGCCGCAGCGGTGATGACGTTCGGCGCCTGCACTACGTTCGATTGTCCGCTATACAACAAGGTGTACGCCAAGGTGAAGCTGGCGGGCGACGTGAAGACGCTTGCCGACACGCTCAGCGTGAGCATTCCGCGCAACATGGACGACGACGGCAGCGACACGGTGGTGATAAACCGTCTGACGGCTACGGACAGCCTCTCGCTGCCCATGAGCTATCAGAGAGACGAGGACATCTATCTGTTCTGCATCTCACAGTACGAGACGGGCGTGAAGACCACGGACACGGTTTGGGTGGAGAAGCAGAATCTGCCTCACTTCGAGTCGGTGGACTGCAATCCGGCTATGTTCCATACCATCAAGGGCGTCAGGACCACACACCACGCCATCGACAGTATAAAGATAAACAATGACAAGGTTACATACAATGACACGAAGCCGCATTTCCTCCTTTATCTCAAAGAGCGCAACTATTAGTCTGCTCACGCTGACGCTGACAGCAGCTCCGGCAGCGGCGCAGAACCAGACTGACTCCATAGCTCTGATGCGTGGCGTAGCCGTGTCGGCAGACCTCGTCGGACTGGCGCAGATAGCGTTCAGCGACTACGGACAGTACGAAGCGGCGGCAAGGGTGAACCTCAAGGACCGCTATTTCCCAGTCGTAGAGATTGGATACGGAAAGGCGGACGCTGACGACCCGAGCACAAAGCTCAGATACAAGACTTCGGCTCCTTACTGGCGAGTGGGACTGGACTTCAACATCGCCAAGAACAAGCATGACGACTATCGCATCTACGCCGGCTTCCGCTACGCCATGACTTACTATAAGTTTGACGTTTCGAGCACAGACCTGAAAGATCCCGTCTGGGGAGACGACGTGCAGTTCGGCGCGGAAGGCGTCAAGGCCAACTATCACTGGCTGGAAGGCGTGTTCGGAGTGGACGCCAAGATAGCCGGTCCGTTACGTCTGGGATGGTCGTTCAGATACAGAAGACGCATCGCACATAACGACGGCACGATGGGCGGCACGTGGTATGTGCCGGGATACGGCAAGCAGGGCGGTTCGCGCATGGGTGGAACGTTCAACGTGATTTTCGAGATTTAAACGTACAAACAACTTCAATTATATTAATAGATGACAAAGCGCAAACTATACTTCAACCTCCCCTTCCTGCTGTTTCTGATTATCGGTACCATATACATCACTTACCAGCAGAAGAGCACCACATATCAGAAGAGTGAGGGAAAAATCTTCGGCACGTTCTATCATATCACGTACCAGCATAACAAGAAGCTGGACAAGGAGATTTTGGACGAGCTGAACAAGGTGGACATGGCGCTGTCGATGTTCAACAAGGAATCGATCATCTCACGCATAAACCGCAACGAGGATGTTCAGACGGACAGCATGTTCGAGACGGTGTACAGCCTGGCGCAGAACGTGTCGGAGGAGACGGACGGAGCCTTTGACATCACGGTGGCACCGCTCGTCAATGCGTGGGGATTCGGATTTAAGACCGGCAACCCTCCCACCCGACATTCCATAGACTCGCTGCGTGCCATAGTGGGTTATGAGAAGGTTAGCCTTAAAGGTCATAAGATTGTGAAGAAGGACCCGCGCGTGATGCTCGACTGCAGCGCCATAGCCAAGGGTTACGGTTGTGACGTCGTGGCTGCGATGCTGCGCCGAAAAGGTGTGGAGAACTATATGGTGGAAATTGGCGGAGAAGTGGTGGCTCACGGCATCAGCGAAAAGCGTCTGCCGTGGAAGATCGGTGTGACGAAGCCTACGGACGACTCCATCAACGTCAACACGGAGATTCAGGCTGTGCTGAACGTCAAGGACATGGCAATGGCTACAAGCGGCAATTACCGCAACTTCTACTATAAGAACGGAAAGAAATATGCTCACACCATCGACCCCGCAACGGGTATGCCGGTACAGCACAGCATCCTCTCTGCCACAGTGCTCACACGCACCTGCGCAGAGGCAGACGCTTATGCCACGGCTTTCATGGTGATGGGAATGGAGAAGGCACAAAAGGTGCTCGAGGAGAAACCGGAGCTTATGGCTTACCTTATATATACTGATAAGGACGGCAAGCTGTGCACATGGCACTCGAAGTCGATGGAAGGAAAAATCCTCGACAAGGAGATGAAGAAACAGACTGCAGGCAAACACTAACTCCCTACGCCATGCTCAACCTATACGAGAAGCTGCAGGCTTCACCTCTCTTCAACGGTCTGACAAGCGACAACCTGACGCAGATAATCGGACAGACGCGCTTCAGCTTCAGCAAGTATGAGCCTCATCAGATTATCAAGAAGGAGGGCGATGCGTGTCAGGAACTCACGCTGCTGATAAACGGCACGCTGACGAGGAAGACTGCTGCGGACGACCGCTCTTACTCTGTGGAGGAGACGGAGGAGGCTCCTTACGTTATGCAGCCTGAAAGGTTCTTCGGTTTGACGCAGAGCTATTCGTCCGACTTCACGGCTATGACGGTCTGCGACACGCTCTCCATCAGCAAGGACGACGTTATGCGGCTCTCGGACGAATTCATCATCTTCCGCCTTAATCTCGTCGGCATCGTGTCGACAGTGGCACAGAAGGCGCAACGAAACGCATGGCGCACATTCAAGGACGACACACACGGAAGGATTATCGGGTTTCTCCGATCGCACGTCATGAAGCCAAGCGGACCAAAGACCGTACGCATAAAGATGACAAGGCTGGCAAGTGAGACGGGCGAAAGCCGACTGAAGATATCGGAAGAGCTAAACCGCTTGCAGGACAACGGACTGCTGAGCTTCAGCCGAGGCATCATAACCATACCATCGTTTGAGAAACTGATGATTAATAACTGAGCTTGCAAAAGTCAAAAAATACATAACAACGAAAAAGCGCCCTGTAAAGGTATGATTCCTTTACAGGGCGCTTTTGTATGTTGTAAGTATCTGTTAGTCGAGCAGCGTGGAGGCACGCACGCGTGACAACGTCTCAGGAGTCATCTGCAGATAGCTGGCAATATACACCAGCGGCGCACGCAGCACCACCTGCGGACAGAGCTTGCACAACTTCTTATAACGGTCTTGTGCCGTCTCGAAGCGAACAAGGTCGGCATGTATCTGCGATATGATAAGACTCTCCTCAAGGATTTTACGATACAGTATCTGAATGTTGACATTATGCATGGCAACACGCTCGAGATCCGCTTTCGGCAGAGCATAGACAGTAGTAGGCTCCAAAGCTTCCACCTGAAGCTTGGTAGGCTCCTCCTTAAAGAGGCTCTCAATGCACATAACTATGGTTTGTTCCTGACCAAGATGTTCAGTAACCTCCTTACCATGCTTGAAGTAGAACTGACGCACAAGACCCTTGTCGATATAGAGGAACTGACGGCATATCTCGCCTTCCTTAAGTATCATCTCACCCTTTGCATATTTCTGCGATACGAGAATACTCTCCAAGATGTCCAACTCATCATGAGTCATTGTGCTGTAACGTCTTGCCAATTCTCGAGCGATGTCGCGCTTATTGGCACTGACTATCTCTTTCATAAGTCAATTTTCCTTTCTTCTCTACTTTATTAGGTTTTTTATTCCCGTTATTGTATTGTTCTTTTTTCTTTAGCTATTAGGTCGATATGGGTATTTCCTCGTGATACTGTCCTTAGATAGTTAGTCAAGTTTAAGTACAGCGAGGAATGCCTTCTGCGGCACTTCCACATTACCAATCTGCTTCATGCGCTTCTTACCCTTCTTCTGCTTCTCGAGCAACTTGCGCTTACGGCTGACGTCACCACCATAACACTTGGCAGTTACGTCCTTGCGGACACACTTGATGGTCTCGCGTGCCACAATCTTAGCGCCGATGGCAGCCTGAATGGCGATGTCGAACTGCTGACGTGGGATAAGATCCTTCAGCTTCTCACACATCTTGCGTCCCATTGAGACGGCGTTGTCCTGATGGGTAAGCGCAGAAAGCGCATCCACCGGCTCGCCGTTAAGCAGGATGTCCAGCTTGGCAAGACGCGAGGGACGGAAGCCGTCGATGTGATAATCGAAGGACGCATAGCCCTTGCTTATTGACTTGAGCTTGTCGTAGAAGTCGATGACTATCTCGCCAAGCGGAAGCATAAAGTGCAGTTCCACACGGTTACCGCTGATATATTCCTGATTGATTAGCTCACCACGCTTATCGAGACACAGCGTCATGATGGGGCCGATGAAGTTGGCTGTCGTGATGATGGAAGCGCGGATGTACGGCTCTTCAATATGGTCGATGAGGGTCTGCTCGGGCAGACCGGACGGGTTATGCACCTCCTTCACTTCGCCATGCTTGTCATATACCAAGTAAGACACGTTAGGAACGGTGGTGATGACGTCCATATTGAACTCGCGATCAAGACGTTCCTGCACAATCTCCATGTGGAGCAGACCGAGGAAGCCGCAACGGAATCCGAAGCCAAGAGCTACGGACGACTCGGGCGTAAAGGTCAGCGAAGCGTCGTTAAGCTGCAGTTTCTCCAGCGAAGCACGAAGGTTCTCATACTCGCTCGGGTCGATAGGATAGACACCGGCGAACACCATAGGCTTCACTTCCTGAAATCCGGAAATGGCTTTCTCACACGGACGGTTTACGTGAGTGATGGTATCGCCCACCTTCACCTCCGTGGCGTCCTTGATGCCGGAGATGATATAGCCCACCTCACCGGTGCCAAGCACCTGACGAGGCACCATATCCATCTTGAGCACGCCAATCTCGTCGGCTTCATATTCCATGCCCGTATTGAAGAACTTCACCTTGTCGCCCTTGCGAATCTGTCCGCTCTCAATCTTGAAGTAGGCAATGATGCCACGGAAAGAGTTGAACACGGAGTCGAAGATAAGCGCCTGCAACGGTGCCTTCTCGTCGCCCGTGGGATGCGGCACACGCTCCACGATGGCACGGAGCACATCCTCCACGCCTTCGCCAGTCTTACCTGACGCACGCAGGATGTCCTCACGCTTGCAGCCCAAGAGGTCAACAATCTCGTCCTCCACCTCGTCAGGCATAGCGCTCGGCATGTCTATCTTGTTGAGGACGGGGATAATCTCCAAGTCGTGCTCTATGGCCATATAGAGATTGGAGATGGTCTGAGCCTGAACGCCCTGTGTGGCGTCGACAACGAGCAACGCACCCTCACAGGCAGCGATGCTTCGAGACACTTCATAAGAGAAGTCGACGTGTCCCGGAGTGTCGATAAGGTTCAGAATGTATGTCTGACCATTATGCTTATACTCCATCTGGATGGCATGACTCTTGATGGTTATGCCTCGCTCTCGCTCCAGATCCATGTCGTCAAGCATTTGGCCCTCAGTTATCTTGATTGTTTGCGTATGCTCCAGCAATCGGTCAGCAAGCGTAGACTTGCCATGGTCGATGTGGGCAATAATACAGAAATTTCGTATATTATCCATTGATATATATCAGTTTTGAATGCAAAGTTACTTGTTTTTTCCGACAATTGGGTAACTTTGCATAATAAAAAACAAAGATATGAAGAACATTCTTTTACTTATGGCTTCTGCCATCCTGCTCTCATCTTGCCACGAGAGCCTTGAGAAACGCGCGCAGCGGGAAGCTCGCGAGTATACAGAGAAGTACTGCCCCACTCCGGTACGCGACTATGTGCGTACGGACAGCGTAAGTTTCGATATCAACACCAAGACATACCATTATTATTGCTCCATCGTAGGCGACCTCGACAACAGGACAATCTTCGACATCAACCGCGAAAAGATAGCCGAAGCGCTGCAGACACAAATCAACGAGGGCACCAACTTCAGAGCGTACAAGAAAGCCGGCTTCTCCTTCCAGTGGACACTGCGCTCTGACAAGGACAAGAAGATGGTGTATTTCGACAAGAAATACACACCGAAGGACTATAACAAGTAAAACATAAATGAACATATCGCTATAATCGCAATAAGGGCTGGATTCCTAAGATTGGAATCCAGCCCTTATTCTGTATGTGTGATATAACGTTTAGAGCTTGTTGGTTATCACCTTGCCCATCTGCATTACGTAGGTGAGGTTGATGTCCTTATCGAAGACGATGATGTCAGCATCCTTGCCTTCCTCGATGGATCCCTTACGGTCGAACACGCCCATAATCTTAGCAGGAGTTTCGCTCGCCATGCGGAATACGTCAATCATCGGTATGTCTGCCTTCTGTATGCAGGTGCGAATGAGCACGTCCATGGTGGCTATTGATCCGGCAAGAACCGAACGGTCAGCCAACTTGCATACGCCGTCCTCCATAATCACGCGAGCCTCAGCCAGCACGTCGCCTTCGCTTGCGGCATACGCCAAGGAGTCGGTGATGAGGGCCGTCTTCTCCACGCCCTTTATCTTGTAAGCCACCTTGAGCATCACTGGCGGCACGTGTATGCCGTCGGCAATCAGCTCGATGGTCATGTCCTGCAGCGCATACACGCTCTCCACAGTACCGGGCACCTTAAACTCCTGCTCCTTATACACCACGGGCATGCCGTTATAGAAGTGGGAAGCGTGGGTCATTCCAGCCTTGTAAGCGTCCGACACGTCCTCGTAAGTGGCGCGGGTGCAGGTCAATGCCGAGAGCACGCCATGCTTGCGAAGCTCCTTGACGAACCTTATCGTACCAGGCAACTCAGGTGCTTCGTCCCAACGCTTAATGCACTTATACTTGTTAAGCAGCGTCTCGTATTCGTAAATAATCGGCGCTTTAATCAGAACAGGGTTCTGCGCACCGGCCTCCTTACGGTTTATATACGAACCCTCAATATGCAGTCCGAGCACCGGGCTGTCCTTCTCAGCCATCAGCTTCTCGCATACATTGCAAGCTGCCTCCATAGTGGGGACAGTGGATGAAGACAATGTGGGGTATATGGAAGTGGTGCCATGCTTCAGGTGCGCATTCACCGCAGCACGAAAAGCGTCTTCGCAGCCTTCTATGAAGTCGCGTCCGCCACCGCCATGCGCATGCATATCAATGCCGCCGGGAACAATATAGCCTCCCTTGGCATCGATGATTTCGGCTCCTACAACGTGCAGGTTGATGTTCGAGACAGCCCTGATCTTGTTGCCGTCCGTAACGATGGAGCCGCCATCAAGCCATCCTTTAGGCGTGAGGATGCGACCATTGACAAATTGTTTTAACATAACGATTCGGTTTAGAGTTCGTTGGTAACCTCGTTACCCATCTGCATCACGTAAGTGAGCTTCAAATCCTTGTCAAACATCATGATGTCGGCGTCCTTGCCGTCCTCAAGCGATCCCTTGCGGTCGAATACGCCCATGATCTTTGCCGGAGTTTCGCTTGCCATGCGGCATGCGTCCTCCATCGGAATGCCAGCCATCTGCACACAGGTGCGGATAAGGCGGTCCATGGTGGCTATTGATCCGGCGAGGGCTGAATGGTCAGCCAGCTTGCAGACGCCGTCCTCAAGGATGACGCGCGGGTCGAAAGCCACTCCTTCTTCGCTTGCTGCACAAGCCAGCGAGTCGGTGATAAGCGCGGTCTTCTCCACTCCCTTTATCTTGTAAGCCACCTTAAGCATCACTGGGGGCACGTGTATGCCGTCGGCAATCAGCTCGATGGTCATATCGGGAAGGGCGTAAACACTCTCCACTGTGCCAGGCACCTTAAACTCATGTTCCTTATATACTACGGGCATGGCGTTATAGAAGTGTGTGGCGTGCATCATACCAGCCTTATGACCGGCTACAACGTCTTCGTATGTGGCACGTGTATGACCGATGGATGCCACTACGCCGTGCTTGCGGCAGCACTGGATAAACTCCACCGAACCAGGAAGCTCAGGAGCCTCATCCCAACGCTTTATGCATGAATACTTGTCGAGCAGTGGCTCGTATTCCTCCGGCACAGGAGCCTTTATCCATTCAGGAATCTGTGCACCAGCCTGCTTGGGATTGAAATAAGGGCCCTCAAGGTGAAGTCCGAGCACGGGGCTGTTTTCTTCTGCCATGAGCTTCTCGCAAGTTTCGCAAGCAGCCTCAATCATAGGCACCGTTGAAGAAGAAAGTGTCGGGAATATGGATGTGGTACCGTGCTTCATGTGCGCCTTAATGGCCACACGGAAAGCCTCTTCGCTGCCTTCCATAAAGTCGCGACCGCCACCGCCATGTACGTGCATCTCCACTCCGCCAGGCACTACATAACATCCCTTAGCGTCAATGATTTCTGCGTCTACGATATGGAGATCACTGTTCGATACGGCCAATATCTTGTTGCCGTCGATAATAACAGAGCCGCCTTCCAGCCAGCCTTGTGGAGTAAGAACGCGACCGTTGATTATTTGTTTTAGCATAACTGTATGATTAGATTCAGACCTGTAATTGCTGCACTTTACGTCTTAATAGATTATGTATGCAGTGGTCTTTTGTTTATTAGTAGGTTTTACGTAAGCAAAGGTACACATATTTTTTTATTGTTGTCTATAAAATTTCAATTTTATTCGGACAACCGTACAGTATATCTTAGTAGCCCATTTCTTCCAGCGCTTTTGCCAGCTGGTCAGGGCAGCTTGTCGGCTTCATGCCGCAGGTTATTCCCTTCAGCGTCTGCTTTATGTCCGAAGCCTTCTTGCCGATGGCAAGTGCGCAGATGCCTTTCAGGTTGCCGTTGCATCCTCCGAAGAACGAGAGGTCGCGGATGATGCCGTTCTCGTCCACGTCAATGGTGATGGAGCGGCTGCATGTGCCGTCCGTCATATAGTCCAAGTGGTTCATAATGATATTGTTTTTGGATGTTTATTAATGAATAAAGGGCGGCTATCGTTCAGACAACCGCCCCTTCTTATCTTGTTCTTTCAGAAAAGTCTGACCTTACTCAGCAGGAAGCTCCTCCGGCTTCATGTTGGTGTAGACGTTCTGCACGTCGTCAAACTCCTCAAGACGCTCCACCATCTTGTCGATGGTTGCACGCTGCTCAGCGTCGATGTCCTTAAGGTCGTTAGGCACGTAAGTAAACTCACCGCCGATGTCCTCGAAGCCCTGGTCCTCAAGGAACTTCTGAATCTGAGCGTAAGCCTTTACGTCGTCGCCGTAGATGGTGATTGTGCCTTCTTCCTCGTCCTCATCAAACTCGTCCTCTACGTTGAAGTCGATAAGCTCAAGGATAAGCTCTTCCATGTCTACGCCTTCCTTCTTCTTGAAGGTGAACACGCACTTGTGATCGAAGAGGTAAGCCAATGAGCCAGTGGTGCCGAGTGTTCCGTTAAACTTGTTGAAGACCGAGCGAACATCACCTACGGTACGTGTGGTGTTGTCAGTAAGAGTGTCCACAAAGACAGCGATGCCGTGAGGGCCATATCCCTCGTATGTCACTTCCTTGTATTCGCTCTGGTCCTTACCCATAGCGTTCTTGATGGCACGCTCGATGTTGTCCTTCGGCATGTTCTCACGCTTGCAGGTGGCGATGATAGAACGGAGTGAGGGATTGTTCTCAGGCTCCGGACCGCCAGCCTTAACAGCGATGGCAATCTGCTTGCCCAGACGAGTGAAAGTCTTGGCCATGTGGCCCCAACGCTTCAGCTTTGTAGCCTTGCGATATTCAAATGCTCTTCCCATTTTTTTATTTATAATTTATTATTTTGTATTTTGTATTTTCCTTACTCGTTTCGCTTGCTGACCTCTTATCTCAGTTCTGCACCGAGCTTCTGCTTGATGTTGTTGATAAGCTTGGTCATGATGGCGTCAATCTGCTTGTCGGTGAGCGTCTTGCTCTCGTCCTGCAGGATGAAGTTCACGGCGTAGCTCTTCTTGCCAGCCGGCAGATTCTTGCCCTCGTAAACGTCAAACAGCTCCACGCTCTTGAGGAGCTTCTTCTCTGTCTGACGGGCAATCTGCTCAATCTGCTCGAACTGTACGCTCTTGTCGATGAGCAATGCGAGGTCGCGGCTTACTGACGGGAACTTGCTGATGTCGTGATAGAGAGTCTCGTTCTTCTTGATGGCACGCATGAGGTTGTCCCAGTTAAGGTCGGCATAGAAGACATCCTGAGAGATGTCCATCTTCTTCAGAATCTTATGACATACCGTACCCATCTCGCAGAGCACCTTTCCGGCACGTGTCTTCAATACGAGCGCCTTGCCGAATACGTTGTTGTCCGAGTGTTCGCAAACCATGATGCCGGGATTTACGCCCAGACGCTTTACGATGTTAAGCACATAACCCTTCAGCTCATAGAATGACGACTGCTCGTCGGGATGAGTCCACGAACCTTCCACGCGCTTACCCGTAATCCACATTCCGAGGTGCATTTCCTCCGTGTAAGCCTTTATCGGATCCTCGTCGTTCTTCTTCTCCGGCGAATAGTGATAGCAGTTGCCGAACTCGAAAAAGCGCAGGTTAGGCATCTTGTGGTTGACGTTGCGGCAGATGCTCTCCAGACCGCCGAAAAGCAGCGACTGTCTCATGACGCCGAGGTCGGAGCTGAGCGGATTCATCACCTTGACGGTGGTCTCCTCGGTGTACTTGTTGAGCTCTGTATAATAAGATGTCTTAGTGAGCGAGTTGTTCAGAATCTCACGGAATCCGCAACCCACGAGCTGCTCTCCGATAACATTCTGCAGGTGATAAGTCTTGTCCGCCTCGCCAAGGATGGTGAGCGAGCTCTTCAGCTGTGTGGGAATCTCCACATTATTATATCCGTAGATACGCAGGATGTCCTCCACTACGTCGCACGGACGCTGTACGTCCACACGGTATGCGGGAACGTCGAGGAGCAGTCCTTCGGCTGTCTCTTCCACAACCTTCATCTCAAGGCTCTCCACGATGGCCTTTATCATGTCATGACCGATGGCCTTACCGATAAGGCGGTCAACGTATTCATAGTCGAGCTGTACGCGGGCATCAGCCATCGGGTTAGGATAAACGTCCTTTATCTCCATGCTCACCTTACCGCCTGCAAGCTGCTTGCAGAGGATGGCTGCCTGCTTGAGGGCGTAGATGGTGCCGTTGGGATCGATGCCACGCTCGAAGCGATAACTGGCATCGGTGCTCAGACCGTGACGGCGTGCACTCTTGCGAATCCATGTGGGATGGAAGTAGGCGCTCTCCAGCACCACGTTTGTGGTGGTATCGTACGTGCCGCTACCCTTGCCGCCGAAAATTCCGGCAATGCACATCGGCTCCTCTGCGTTGCAGATGCTGAGGTCGTGCTCGCCGAGAGTGTGCTCCTCGCCGTCGAGAGTGACAAACTTGGTGCCTTCCGGCTGGGTGCGAACCACAATCTTGTGGCCAGTCACCATGTCAGCGTCGAAGCAATGCATCGGCTGACCGTAAGCCATCATCACGTAGTTGGTGATGTCCACGATGTTGTTGATAGGACGCAGACCGATGACCTTCAGCTTGTTCTGAAGCCACTCGGGGCTCTCCTTCACCTCACAACCCGTGATAGACACGCAGGCATAGCGCTTGCAAGCCTCCGTATTCTCAATCTCCACGTCAATGGGGAGGTCGTTATTTTCTACTGTAAATTCCGTGCAGTCAGGACGATGCAGCGATGTCTCATGACCGTTGCGCTTGAGCCAAGCATAGAGGTCGCGTGCCACACCCCAGTGTGACAATGCGTCAGAACGGTTGGCGGTGATGTCAATCTCAATCACCCAATCGCTCTCCAGATGATAATACTCGGCAGCGGGCTGTCCTACGGGAGCGTCCTCCGGCAGCACAATGATGCCGTCGTGGCTCTCTCCCACTCCAATCTCGTCCTCGGCACAAATCATGCCGTTCGACTCGACACCGCGCAACTTCGATTTTTTGATAACAAACTCCTTGTCGCCGTCATAAAGCACGCAGCCCAGATCGGCTACGATAACCTTCTGGCCAGCAGCCACGTTAGGAGCGCCACAGACAATCTGCTGCGGTTCGCCCTTACCAAGGTCGACGGTGGTTATATGCAAGTGGTCAGAATTGGGGTGCATCTCGCAAGTCAACACCTTGCCTACGAACAGTCCCTTAAGACCACCTTTTATTGTCTGTACTTCCTCAAGAGCATCTACTTCAAGTCCGCATGATGTCAGCGCATCAGCTGTTTCCTGCGGCGTAAGGTCGAAATCGACGTACTCCTTAAGCCATTTGTATGAAATCTCCATTATAATGATTTTTAAGTATACTCAAAACGTGATGCAAAATTAATAATTTTTGAGTAAGTAGACAAAATAATATGAAAATAAAACCGTAACTTTGCTGTAGAGTTTTTTAAAACTGATGATTATGAAATACTTAGACCCTAAAGCAGACCTTACGTTCAAGAAGATATTCGGCAATCACCCCAAAAGACTGATCAGCCTTCTGAACGCACTCCTGCCACTCAGCGAAGAGGAGCAGATACATGAGATAAAGTATCTGCCTACAGAACTTGTGCCACAGCTCGAAGGGGGTAAGAACACCATTGTGGATGTACTCTGCACAGATGTCAGAGGCAGGAAGTTCTGCGTGGAAATGCAGATGGAATGGTCTGATGCCTTCCAGCAGCGGGTACTGTTCAATGCATCCAAGCTCTATGTGAGTCAGGCTAAAAAGGGAGGCAAATACAGCGAACTTCAACCTGTGTATTCTCTCAACCTGATAAATGATATCTTTGCGCATGATACTCCTGATTTCATCCACAACTACCGCATCGTGCACGACAAGGACAGCAATAAGGTCATCGAGGGCTTGCATTTCACCTTCATAGAACTCCCGAAGTTCACTCCTCATTCCATTGCCGACAAGCGTATGATGGTCTTGTGGCTCCGTTTCCTCACGGAAATCAATTCCAACACGAAGGAGATTCCTACCGACCTGCTCAATGACCCAGAGATAGGAAAAGCAGTAGAAGAGTTGGAGATTTCCGGTTTCACGGATGCCGAGCTCAGAGCCTACGACAAGTTCTGGGATTCCGTAAGCGTTGAAAGAACCCTCATAGATGACAGCTACCAGAAAGGTATGGAAAAAGGCAGAGAAGAAGGCATGAACCAGCGAAGCCTTGAGATTGGCAGGAAGATGCTGGCAAATGGAATGGATGAAGCATCGGTCATGGATATGACGGGGCTGACGGCAGAGGAGATAAAGCTGCTGAAAGCGGAGATGTAGATTACGAATGTCACCATATAATCAAGGGTCTATACGCCACCTGTTCATCGTGGCATATAGACCCTTGTCGTTTTCCCGTGAGGCACGAGTGAATATTATCTTCTTGTTAGCTACGCTTTTTGCAAAGCTTTAAAGCCTTGTCAAATCTTTTGGTTGTACCAAACTTATACATTATTCTCCTAAAACAGTGTCAAACATTTCGTCAACAGAATTCCATTGGGTAACCCTACCTTTCGCCTTGTCCTCTTCGGCAAGCTCCAGACCAGTCTTCTTAGGTCTCATAATAGAAATAGAACTAACACCATTCATCATTTTGATGGCGTTTTTCAGCTTTGTCAACATAGTAGGGTCAGATACCGTTACCAAAAGCTGTGGCTCATTTATGATTGAGGTATTCATACTTACTCCTTATTTAATGTATATATGGTTATTCATCAACAAAAGTACGTTTTATTCTTGAAACTACCAAGCAAAACCTATAAAACTTCTAAGGTCAAAGTTTTAACTATATATAAGTTTTAATGAGCTGCAACACTACAGATGCTGATTTACATTCAAGGGTCTATACGCCCACCTCTCATCGTGGCATATAGACCCTTGTCGTTTCACCGTGAAGTGCGGGGGATATGTTTGCTGGGCAACTTATACTCCTGCCCAACTTAGGAGTTAAAGTAACCCCCAAAAAGTTAGACACATATTTACCGCAAGAGTTTATCAGTCTCTTGCTCTTAATGCTTAGAGTGACCACAAATTATAGACTTGAAATAATTGTTTATAAAATGTTTGGTGTTATGGTCGTAAGAATCTGCATAAGGAGTTTGTGAAGCTTCCCATAAGCTACCATTTCGGTCTTCTTTCAGCTCTTTTTGATCGGAAGAAAGAATCAGATCAATTCTATCAGTTTCGTTGTCAAAAATTGGAGAATTAAATTCTTCTGCATTCTCAATTGGTCCAAACCTTAGGGTTTGAAGGTGTGGACAATACAAGAATGCCCCAGAATAAATAGTTCTAAGCTTAGGAGCCTCAAATACTTGAAGTGTCTCATTGTCACAAATAGCAAATTCTCCAATCTCTTCAGTATCTGTTAATTTTAAGGATTTTATGTTTGAAATCCCTGCAAGAGCGTAATTTCCAACCTTCTTTAATCCCATAATGGTAAGGTTGATATTGTCATCTTTGGCATATTCAAGGGCACTTTTTATTGCATCCATATCATCATTCGTCATATCATCAGAAAGGACAAGACGGATGTCTGCCTTCCCTTTATTCAGTTCATTCTTGATAGTACTTTGTATTTCCTCAGTGCTCAAACCGACCAAAGACACTACGGTCGCATCCAGCACATAGCTCTTGTTGGTTTCAATTTCTTTTTGGAAAAAATAATCAACTAAAGTCACATCGGCATTTTTCACAATTATTGACGAATACTTAAAAAACTTACCGTACAAATACACATTGCCTTTTTCATCAGGCGTAAGAGTGTAGGTATTATCAGAATAGCCTCTAGTGTTGGCTGGAGTGATAAACTTGGCAATAACGGTAACAGAACCATCTTGATTTGTAGCAATGCGGAGGCGTGAATAGTTGCGTGTTGCATCGGCAAAAGATACATTTATACCCTGACCATTAGGGGTGATATTGGCTTTTCCCTCAATATATTCATCCGTTCCTGCAGCCTTACCTTCTTTCAAAACTAATTTGCCTGCTTCCCATTTGTAATTAGGGGCATAATATACATGAGGAAAGGTTGGCACTTCGTCTTCTTTATAAGACAACTCGCCACTTGCCAATTCCCAATTACTGCCATTATATTTAAAAGCAGCATACTTAGTCCCTAAAGTCTTACTGGTCATCTTCAGAAGCAACTCATCTCCTTCAGCCCATGAAGTCTTGCCTTCATCAGGTGTACCAATAGTACGAGTCTGTGAATCTCCGAATGCCGGAAATTCACCTACAACCAACTGTACGTTGCTCTTGCCTGTTGTTGCAGTTGTTTCTTCTATATCACTTGTGCATGACGCCATTACTATAGTAACGACTGCCAGCATGATGTATTGAAATATCTTTTTCATATTTTTTCCTCCAATTATTTGAGATCTTCTTCGTTGTTACTGTCCCAACCTTTCAAATCATCTACGCTGATTCGGGTCAGTTCCACTTTGTCTTTTCCTACATCGAGTTTGTAGGTGTAGCGTTTACCCTCTTCAAAGTCGGTAGGCATCTTCATTTTAGCATTAAAAATATTGTCGCCTATCTTGAATCTCAAGAAGACTTCATCTTTAATGTATGAACCAGGGATAACGATTGCAGAAAACATACCATCGTCATGCTTATAGGCTTTCACCCAAGCAGGATTAGCAGTAGGTGTACTCATGACAAATTGCCCTTGTCCTCGGTCGTCTCTGTTAAAATAAACGCTGGTGTGTTTAGAATACACTTGTGGTTCACTAATATCCATATTAGGATAATCTGCAGTTCCAACATGATATACTATTGTAACCAGCGACATGCGATGCGTCATAGGAATGCTTAAATCGTACTGAGGAACATCGTGCCAATATCCAGTTATGAGATCAGCGTTTTTCAAATTACCTTCGCAGCTTTGGTCTGTCTGTAAATCATACTGTAGATTATTTTTCCCAAAATCCTTGTCAGATGGATATACAGCCAAAATTGTATGTTGCTCGTATTCATTTAACCAACGAAAACTTCCTGTACGAGACCATTCGTTTGTTTCCCCATTAAAAGAAAGAACAGCCGTACTACCAGGATCATAATCCGTAAATATACTTACTGTCAGTTTATCTTTATCCTCCCAATATTTACCGTCTCCCAATGTATTGACACGAGTCTGCATACCTCCAACAGAGAAAGTGGCATTGATTTCCTGCCCTTTCTGCGTTGGAGTCATATCTTCATTTTGCGTGCATGCTGTAAAGCCCATAGCCATAAGGCCCATTACCGCATAGGAAATTCTTTGTTTTATCGTCTTCATAATCTTCAGTTTTTTATTGTTAGTGAGTTAGTGAGCGGCCAAGCTCACTAACCCTGTATTTCCTATTTTCAGTACCTTATTTATCATTGTTATTGCTGTTCTGCGTCCAGACCACCTTCATCACTTGGCAGCCATCCTGTAATGCCAGCTTTGTCTATAACAACACCTGTGTTGTGGATACTTATTGTATATGTGTACAGATAGCCGCCTTTAAACTCATTGTTTGTTGACGAAGGCAATGAAGTAGTGTAAGTATTGATTGTGCCATTGTCAGCTACTTCAAATTCTATATCCATCTTGTTGTTGTCCAAAGACTGAGGAAATACTATGAACTCACAGGAACAGGTGACATCGTTTTTCAAACTTTTATTATCCACATCGGATTCATAAATTCCTCTATCTCCAGAGACTGTAACTTCACCAGTTAGTGTATTAATAGAACCTGTCTTATAGATACCCTTTAATTTTAATTTATTTTTAAGGTTCGCATTATTTGCATTAATGCCCTTGCCAGCCCTGAAAGTCAACCGTATCATACTCATGCAATGCTTGAATTGGTTGTCTCCAGTAAATTGCACCTGTGGGGAAGACTTGGTGGCGGTTGCATCTCTTGCAAAGAGAAAATCTGCCGGGCATGGTTCGCCTTCCTTTACCTCTGCCATATTCCAATTATTTACAATGCCGTTACCATCAACATTTTCTTGATATGGATAATAGGCACAGAATTGGACTTCTTCAGTTGCGCTTGCAAAATATATTGGATTGTCAGATGTGAAATTTCCGTCACCAGTAGTTGTATATTTCACATTGTCTCCTATTGTATAGCCAGTTGATGTGACATTTACGCCTATGGCATCGTTATTGGACCAGGTGTTGCCAGTGGTGGCGCGTGTGGCGTTTTTAACAATGTCCGCCTGTACGGTAGCAGCAACAGGACCATTGTTGCCGATACCGTCTTCTTCGTTAGCGCAAGCTGCAAACAGCAATGCTGCGGCAGCGATGTATAAGAATCTAAATTTCTTCATATCTCTTGTTATTTAAGAGTTGTTATTGTGCTATATGTTCATTATTGTCTCCTGCCTCTGTCCAAGACTTAATGGTTCCAGAAATATCTACGGCAGAACGACTCAATTTTACTACTGTATAGTGGTATCTTTTGCCACCCTCAAGTTTTACAGGCATTGTCCATACAAAAGGAGCGTCGTAACCATTCTTGAGGTCAAACTCTATCACTCGGCTTGCTTCTTCTGTAGGGAGCAGGATTGCCTCATACAGCTTGCCAGCTTCGGTAGTTTTCATCGTGATGTCCGCAGGAGTTTCTTCACCAGAGATAGTTCCATCCACAAGATTGAAAGTGGCTTTGGTATTCTGGCCTTTCACTGTCACAGTCATTTTCTTAAGGTCTTCTTGCGTGAGACCGTTACCTGGTTGAACATCCAAAATAAGATTGCTTAACTTATGGTAGAACGTCAAGTCTACCTGTGGCGTAGCTTTGTTGCAGCCTTCTGTCTTGGCATACATGAAGTCGATAGCTTCTTGTTTCCCTTGGTCTGTTACATCAAGTGCAACCTTGTAGTCATTGACAGTGGTCTGTGGATAGTAAGAATAGAAGTCCACATCTCCATCTATCGGGAAGAAAATAGTCTTACCTCCAGAAATAGGTGAAAAGGCTATACTTCCATTTGACTGATAGCAAACATTGTCAACACCCTCTTTGATTACATCCGCAGAGAGTGTCTTGCCTGCTTCTATCATGAAGATACCAATCTTGTCACCATCAGCCCAAGCTACACCAGCAGCACGGGTGTTTACGCTGATACCACCTGTGAACTGCACGGCTACCTTATCGTTCTGGGTAGAAGGAGCTGTATCTTCTGTACTGCATGAAACCATTGCACCAGCCAAGAGTGCAAGGGCGAAAAACTTAGTCATCTTTTTCATCTTATAAACATTTTAAAAGTTATTATTATTTTATTTCTACTTCATTGTTGAGGTTCGTCCAACCGTTGATGGTAGCTTCCATATTCATCTTTGGCTGCATTTGGTTGTAGTTGAGTCGCAACTCATACTTTCCTCCAACCTTCATCGCAGGAGCGGTGATGTCATACTCTTGCAAGGTCCCGTTAGGCAGCACGAGGCGGAGATAAACATGAGAGGCGGAACTTCCCTGTATGGTCGGCATCAGCCGAATGACTTCTGATTGCAAAGTTGACTCAGTAGCCAAGATAGTAGGCATTTCCACTTCCGTTGGCTTTATGCTCGGCAACCCATAGTCGCCATCACCATTCTTCTGTGTAGGGAACAGACACCAGGCTGCATCTAATGCCTTGCCACTCATTTCTGTGCCTTTCGGCACATTCTCAATGATGACGGTCAGTTCCGAAAGCACGCTCTTCATAGGGTTTTGCACCACATAGCTGCCTTCCTTGTTATCCATCTTCACATCTGCAACTCCGAAATAGGCATTATGCTTCACATCTTTAGGATTGGATAGGTCTATCTGGATATTGTTCCAATTAGTCAAAGCCCTGGTCTGGTCAGTGGTAAAGAATGGCTCTATGAGATTGGCGGCAGCCAGAATCTGATAATGCCCTTCAGGAAGAGCGAAGCGTTGGCTTGCCACCTCCTGCGCACTACCATAATGTTTTTCCTCCACTAAGGAGCCGTCATTGGCATTGAATATCCAGAGCTTCACGTCATTCACATCCGTACCTTGGTCGGCTTCATCTGCCCAAGTGAGCGATACCGACAAGCCTCCCTCATCCTCACCGTCATGAACATCATGGTCGCAGCTTGCCAAGAGGCATGGGACGCATAACAGCACCCATAACCAAATATTAAATCTTCTTTTTGCTTTCATCTTCTATCCGTGTTTTATGGGTTACTTATTATATTATTGTCTGTTGTCTCTACGCGGCGAGCTTTTCCGGCTTCCAGAAAGCCGTCGCTTCCGTTTCCTACGGCAGTAATGCGACTTGCTTCAATGCCTTTCCTCACAAGCCATGTCTTCAGCGCTTCTGCACGCTGGCGAGATATGCGCTTGTTGACAGCCACGCTGCCTTTCGTGTCGCACCAGCCGGTCACCGTCACGTTCATGTCCGGATTCTCCTTCAATGTACGTAGGATATCATTCAGCTTTGACAGCTCGCTCTGCTTGATGGCGATACTGTTGAATGCGAAGTAGACGACGGGGAATGTCACCTTGTGCTGTTCTGCCACGTCTTGCTCAGCAACCTTTGTCTCAGCCTTATCTGCCGTCTCCTTCTGTAGGAGGTCAGTCTGAGGAGTGGTCATCTGCTGCGGTGCTTCCGGTATTGTTGTCGGCACTTCCGGTTCTGTTGTCGGCGTTGTTTCCACAGCCATGTTCTTCTTCTTTGTCTTTGCGAAGCTTATTCCCAACCTTATGCCGCTTTCCCAAACGAAGTTGTTCTTATGCAGATGCTCCGGCATTGCGTCCATGCGTTCGCCAGTAAGACGAGTCAGTCCGGAATAGATGCCAAGTTTCAGGCATGAGGTAAGTTGGTAGCCCACCTGCAGATCCGCGCCATAACCAAGATGCCAGTCGGTTGAGCCTTTCATCACCTTGGCATCATCGGCTATAGTCCGGATGTCAGCCTTGGTCGTTACAGCATATATATGAGGCGAGACAGCCAAATCCCATCGGCTGTCAGCAGTCTTATGGAACAGCCCAAGGAGATTAACGTTCACTCTTGCCCCATACTGTCCCATCCTGACATGGCTCTTCAGATCGGCATACTCCCAACTGTCCATGCCTAAGACACCTGCCTTGTAAAGCACACCGTCGCTACCAAGCCAATAGCAGCGTTCTGCGCAGCAGTCTTGTGCAGACAAGCTCATCTCTCCATACTTGGCGGACAGCTCTGCCGAGAAGACGGAACCGAAACGATAGCCGCCATATACGCCGGCAGCCCAACCGAGGTGCGTCTTGTCGTGTCCGAAACTTGAGAAAGTGGAGAAGCCGAAAGGCATTCCACCCTCTACTCCGACGTACCAGCCTTGCCAACGAGTCTTTCCGTCTTCTTTTACTTCTGCTTTCGCAAAAGCAAAGGGAAGAATAAATGCAAGCATAGCGACCAGCAGCCGATGTTTTGTTGTCAAATGATTTACCATATTATTTCGTTTATTTTTTTTCATTCCAGGAAATACAAGAGGTTGGTCAGTAAGATAAATATGGATGCCAACAGCAGAAAGATATAAAAGCGTTCTCTCTTCAGAAAGTCACGAAAGCTATAGCGAGCCTTCCAATGATTCTCAAGGTACATCCTGTACTCATGTATCATGGCATATCCGAAGATAAGGCGGCATAATATGAGTACAAACACCCCGATGATAATCAGGGCTAATTCTATCCTTGGCATAGTATCTATTATTTCCTTCATGTTGCAAATATAGTGCATCAACACGAAAGAAGGTGCAGTTTTTCACTGTTCAAGTGTCGCATTCATACCAAAAAGGTGTCGCATTCGTAGGAATGCGACACCTTTTTGGCTGTTTTTCGATAAAATTTTTGCTTTTTCTTTGGTGTTTTTACAAAAAATGGATACGCTCAATTTGAACCTTTTTGTGCTGCATCTGTAGAATGGAAGGCTCTCCATTCTGTAGGAGAACAGCCTTCTTTTGTCTTGAAGATTCGGTAAAGATGAGTGCGACAAGAGAATCCACACTCGGCAGAAATGATGTCGTTGCTATAATCCGGATATTCCAACATCATCTTCTTTGCAGCGTTGAAACGTATCTCGCTGAGCCATATTCGGAAGTTAGAGTGCAAGCATTGATCGAAAAACAGGCTCAAATCGTTCTTTGATATACAAAGCATACGAGAAAGCGTCAACATGTTAACATTGCAATCCTTATAGCCCAAATCCCTACACCATTGGTCAAGACTGTTTTGGATAAAGTTTCTGCGCTCCTCAGAAATCTGTTGTAAGGATTCTGTACCTATACTATCGGTCTTGTTTTTTTGGGAAGAACCTGACGATACCCCCCCCACTTCTCATATATCTTGTTCTCGAAGAACCTTTATTTTCCTCTTCTTTGTCCAGAAGTTCTTCGGTAGGGACATAACTGCTGCCGAGAGCGATAAACGTAAGGTTGAAGAACAGCAGGGCAAGCAATACGGCAGGACCTACTATATATAATAAGGTGGTGGAAAAGATGGCAATCGGCATAGCGAGAACTGCGAGCCAGAGAATGATTACGCTTGCACGCGAATATCTCACGTAAGGCAACATATCCGTTGCAGCCATTGTCTCCAACATATTCTTACGCCTGATCATCTCCTGAATAATCATGTATATGCAATAGAAGACACTTACGCAAAACAGAGTCAGCATCAGATAAAGTCCTTCTCTGATATACAGGCTATGATGGAGACTGGTGCCCACGAAAAAGACCACAATGATGGCAGCATAAATGCCACTGCACATCAGTATCATCTTTCTGAGGTTGGAACGTGTGGTCTCTATGTTGTAGATTCCCATGGAGATAAGCGAAAAACAGGGCGTATAGACGAGAATGTTGATGACCGCCCCTAAATCATCATGCATGGCACGAAATCCGAAAACCATCTGCACCGCATATTGTATCGCCAATCCTATCAAGGCGACAACAATCATCCATCGTGAACGCTCATACCGCCTGTTCTCCCATCTTACATGCAGATGAGCGAGTGCCACGAAGAAGGCATTGACGAGCATGAATATAAAACATGCAAACTGAAGTAGAAATAATGAATCCATACGCTTGCAAAAGTACAGAAATAAATTCAGAAAAAGGTACGATATTTTCAAAATGTTTACGAAACATACAAATAAATCAAACTCAAAGACATGTTCTTCATGTCTACATGCAAATATCGTACAAAGAGTAAAAAGCTGTTACAAAATAAAAATCAATTATAGAGAATCAAAAAGCTGTTTTTATGGTTTTTCCCAGCATAAAAGCCATCCTTGTCAGCCATCAAAAACACAAAATGCCCTAACAGCGCCAATTTTACAGTCTAAAAGCGTTACTATTACAACGCAATAGTTGATGTATTGGGCAGCAAAACAAGCACTATGACACCCTAAAAGAGCCACTTTGACAACCCATTTGTTTACGCGCTTTTCTTACGAACCACATAACCGGCTGTGTATTAACAACATAGCCCCAACCGCTCAAAACTCAAGAATTTCGCACCAAAGATTTCTTGGTGCGCTCAACTGGGAGTATTGAGCGTTACAAATGCAAATATTGTGTCGGACGGCAAGGCGTCCTAATTTTGAGTTTTGAATTAGAAGATTTCGTCCTATTAATTCAAAATGAGCTATTCACAATGCGCCTTGGCGCACAATTCAAAATTCCTAACTCCTAATTAGATTAGGCAGGGCTTTGACAAAAACCTTTCTCCACATGCCGCT
>ULVP01067615.1_pt1 | contig 25244 bp, 14 predicted proteins | sample 1959551 | NCBI WGS metagenome assembly ULVP01 (sample SAMEA4835789, study PRJEB28245) | human gut metagenome | biome: gut microbiome; material: fecal sample | place: Denmark | collected 2008 | reverse complement strand
AAATGCGCAGGATTTTAAAGCGATTTTGAACACCCTACCTTACAGGTTTGACTGTAGCAATTGCCAATTGCGATCTTGGACTGACATCTGGTGAGGATGCCACTTTGTTAGCCAAGTTTAATGATGAGAAGGCTTATGCCAAGTTCTCTGCAAAGATTGGTGGATACTATAAGTCTCTTATCTCTGCTGAGTTTGGTGTTGACGACTTCGGTTCTACCGGCGGTGGCGGTGTAGTTGAGACAACAGAGGGTCCGCTCGTAGAGGCAGGTCTTACTCCTAACGGCGCAAGAATCGAGGCTAAGCCTTTCACCATCAACTGGGACACACACAAGGTTGTGGCAAAGCTGGATATGACTACTTGTCAGGGCGTTAATGAGAATGCCTTGTCATTCTCTAACAATGCTGCTAACCTTGCAGAGTGGAACACTTCTAACGGAGCTTCTCTCCATTTCTATTACACAAAGGATGCTTATGTATGGAATGGTACTGCTAATGTGCAATTAACCAACACATTCACTATCCAGTTCCGTAACAGCGATGATCTCAGTACCACTCCGACAAAGTACGTTCAGGTAAATGATCCTTCTAACGTTCGCGTTGAGCTTCGTCAGGATGGCGTTTATATCGACGGCACATTGGCATTCGAGGCAAGCGACTATGCTAAGCTTCTCACTTACAACGACCTCGTATTCGGATCGACACAGGGCGATAACCGTAGCAACGCTACATATAAGTATGTAGAGGTGGTAGGTCTTGACTGGACAGAGCCTGCTACTGTTGTGGCTTCTAAGGAATACACAGACAAGCTCTTCATGACTATGGCAGGTGGCCAGCCTTCAGAGCTTGGCACCAGCACTGTTACCGTAAAGGAGATGTCTGATGGCACATACAACATGTCTCTCGTTATCGGCGAAAACACTGTTGAAGCTGAGAACGTAGTGAAGGGCACTGACGAAAAGGACCGCACCACATACGCTTGCACTTTCAACATGGGCGAGCAGGAATATCAGGTAAACGCTGTTGTCTATACCAACGACAACAACGAGGAGAAGATTTATCTTACTGCCACCACCACTGGCGCTACGTTCACTGTAGGTTCTGATCCTGACTATGTGGCTCCGGCTGAGCCTGAAGACGTAACACTCTGGGAGAAATATCAGGCTGATGGCAATGGCTTCTCTAAGACAGCTACTATCGACTGGGACAAGCAGAAGATCGTTGCTTCTATCGACTTCTCTAACGGTGGTGACGACAAGGATATCCTTGCTATGACTACTGGCGAGAGCTTCGCTGCATTCCAGACAAGCACATACCGCACAATGCACTGGTACTGCAATCAGTCTGTAAAGCAGATGTCTGGCTTCTTCGCAAAGAGCGGTGCTGGTAACAACAACACTGGTCGCTTTGACGTTGCCGACTGCCTCGCTAAGTTCGAAATCTCTAAGGCTGAGGGTCTGAAGGTTAACGGTGTGGTTAAGATGACTCCTGAGGCTCTTGAAGAGCTCTTCGCAAGCAACACTGTTCTTATCGGTAGCGGCGAGTCTCCTAAGTTCAGCCAGGCATTCTACAACTATATTAAGGTGGTTTCTCTCGACTGGACAGAGTCAACAACTCCGGAAACTCCGGAAGCAGTTGTATACAAGAACACTCTCAAGGTGGTTCGCAATAACGAGACTCAGACTTACGAAGAGGCTGAGGTTAAGGTTCTCGCTAAGGAAGAGGGCAAGTACGAGGTTACAATCCCCGCATTCTCCGATATGGACGGCGTTCCTGGTCAGGTAGGCCCTGTCACATTCGAGGCTACTGGCACAGAGTCAGAAGGCAACACAGTTCTCACAGCTGAGAACCAGGAGTTCACACTTACTAACGTAGGTTGGAATAACGATGTGGTTGTTGTTTCTATGAACGGTACAATCGCTGATGGCCAGCTCACTGGTACATTCAACGTTGCATTCAAGAACGATGCTTCTTACACATTCAACCTCTATTACGGCGTAGAGCCTCCAGTAGAAGTTACTGAGGTTTCTAACAAGGACTACACAAGCAACCTCCGCATCTACGATTCTGAGTCAGAGAGTGAGGAGAATCTCTTCCAGGCTGACGAGGCTACTGTAAACGTAGTTAAGTACAGCGACGAGTCATACAAGATCACTCTCAAGCAGATCACTCTCAACGAGCAGACCGCTGACCTCGTGTTCACCGGTACTGAGCAGCGTGCCACTCCGTACGAGGAAGGCGGCACTGTAGAGACAGAGGAGACTATGATTGTTGCTAAGCCTGATGCTGCTACAGAGGAGTTCCTCGGTGGCGAGGGTGAGGAAATCGGGGCTACCTTCCAGATCGTTAACGTTTCTGAGAACGAAATCAAGATGGCTCTCAACATCTCTGGCAATACATTCATGTATGACGGTGAGTTCAACTATGATCAGCCTGAGGAGCCGAAGGAGGATTATGCTATCAACTTCGAGAAGGACGCTAAGCAGACTCACGCCAGCCGCTACTCTACATCTGTATCGCTCACCGTTAACGGTCAGGCACAGACCATCGAGTTCGGCAAGACAATGAACGGCTACGAGGATCTTACAGCACAGAGCTTCACCGTAACTCCGGGTGCTGAGGTAACTCCGGCTATCGGTTATGTTGGCGAGTGGATGCACGGTTACGTATACGTAGACCTCAACAACGACAAGCAGTTCTCATTCAACGCTGACAGCGACGACCAGACTGGCACTGAGGTTGTATCTTACAGCTTCTACAGCGCTTCTAATGGTTCAACCGGTCTCAACTCTAAGGGCGAGACAGTAAGCAACAACTGCAACGTTAACCCGCTGCCTTCGTTCACAGCTCCTGCAGAGGAGGGTACATACCGCATCCGCTTCAAGGTAGACTGGAACAGCGTAGACGCTGGTGGTTGCGTTGTTTCTGGCAACAATATCCTCAACAACGGTGGTGGCATCTACGACGCTACTCTCGTGGTTAAGGACGTTACCAACGGTATCGACAGCATCAACGCTGAGGCTGCTAACGCAGAGCTCTTCACTGTTGACGGCGTTAAGATCAGCAAGCTGCAGAAGGGTCTGAACATCGTTCGCACTGCTGACGGCAAGGTGAAGAAGGTTGTCATCAAGTAAATGACACGGTTTGGTAGGTGTGACCCTTTGACGGCACATCCGCAGAACATAACATAAAGGGAAATCCCGGTTCCGAAAGAAGGAGCCGGGATTTTTTTAATACACCAGGTCAGAAACAAACATAGGAGGCTATGGCGTCTCGCCGTAGCCACGCACCCACGAACGCAAGCTTATTGATTATCTTTTGTTTATGACTATTTGTCAATGTTTTGTGACTGATTGTCTGAATAATCTGCCTGTTTGTCTATTTGTTTGATATTTCGCTTTACTGTTTAACAGCAAAGCCTCACGGATATGACGTTGGCATGCAAGTTGCATTAGAGATAGTGCAAACCGAAGGCGGAAGCCCGAGGGGAGCAAAGAAAAGATAAAACAACTAAAATATAATTGGAGGTTTTTGATATGTTACCAGTAATGAGAAATACTTGGATGCCTGAAGTTTTCAATGACTTTTTTGATACCGACTTCATGCCGCGTACAAATGCCACCGCACCAGCCATCAACGTTAAAGAGACTGATCACGACTACACTGTAGAGCTTGCAGCCGCAGGAATGAAGAAGGGCGACTTCAACATTAACGTCGACGCCGATGGCAACCTTCACATCAAGATGGAGCATAAGGATGAGAAGAAGGACGAGAACAAGAAAGAACATTATCTCCGTCGCGAGTTCTCATACTCAAAGTTCGAGCAGACTCTTCTGCTTCCTGACGATGTAGACAAGGAGAAGATTGCAGCCAACGTCAGCGACGGTGTGCTCACCATCGACCTTCCGAAGATTGAGAAGAATGAAGAGAAGGCTTCACGTCAGATTGAGGTGAAATAATCGCAACGCGAAAACAGACCCTGCTTCGGTCAGGAAATGTATAGACACAAATAACCGTGGTCGGTTATGAATGTATAGACATAGATAGGTGAATGAGTTAGGATAGTATAATCAGATAAGGTTGAATAATAATAGGTAGGGTTTGTTTTTACAACGACAAACGCAATAGACCACAAGAACGTGCAGTTTTTGTGGTCTTTTTTTTGTAATTTTGCAGCCATACACAAATTTTACATCATTTAGCGATATGAAGAATTCAATCGACAATCTCTATCAGCTTGACGGTAGAGTGCCCATCGGGAAAGCTCTCCCGTTCGGTCTGCAGCACGTGCTGGCGATGTTCGTCAGCAACATTACGCCAATCATGATTCTTGCGGGAGCCGTGGGACTGGACAGCGCAGTCAGTGCCGCCCTTATTCAGAACTGTATGGTGATAGCCGGTATCGGTACGCTTGTGCAGCTTTATCCCGTCTGGCGTATCGGCTCGCGCCTTCCCATCGTCATGGGCATCTCCTTCACGTTCCTTTCGCTCGCCATCAGCCTTGCCGGCGCTTATGGTATGGGCACGCTTATCGGCGCTGTCATCATCGGCGGCCTTGTGGAAGGCTTCCTCGGACTCTTCGTCAAGTACTGGATAAAGCTTATTCCGCACGTAGTTTCAGCCACCGTGGTGACCGCCATCGGCTTCTCGCTGCTTCCCATTGGCGCCAATTCGTTTGCCGGTGGAGTAGGTGCTGCCGACTTCGGTAGCCTTAACAACTGGATTGTGGGTAGCGTTACGCTCCTTGCCTGCCTCCTTTGCCAGGTTTTCGCAAAGGGATTTCTCCGTTCTCTCTCCGTTCTCGTAGGTCTTTTGGTGGGCTATGTGTTGGCTTGCTGCCTGGGAATGGTCGACTTCAGTGGCATTGCAGGTCAGTCAATCATCGCCTTGCCTCGCCTCCTTCCCTTCACACCGGAGTTTAATATCGGCGCCATCCTTTCCGTAGTGGCTGTCTATCTCGTCTCTGCAACTGAGACCATCGGCGACACTTCCGCCCTTTGCAACAGTGCCTTGCACCGCGATCCTGAGACAAAAGAGATGGGATCAGCCATCTGTTGTGACGGTTTCGTAAGTTCGGTGTCGGGCATTTTCGGTTGTACTCCAATCACATCGTTCAGCCAGAACGTCGGTCTTGCAGCTATTTCGGGCGTCGTAAACCGCTTTACCATTGCCGTCGGAGCCGTGGTTATGATTCTCGGTGGCGTGTTCCCGGCAGTAGGACATGCCCTCACCACCATTCCGCAGGCCGTTCTCGGCGGTTGCACCATCATGATGTTCGGTAGCATTCTCTTCGCCGGATTCGGCATGATGGCACGTGCAGGCTTCTCTCAGCGCAATATGGTTATAGTAAGTCTGTCGCTCAGCATCGGTCTTGGCTTCACACAAGCCACCGGCATGTTCGCCATCTTCCCTGAGATTATCCGCACAGTCTTCGCCGAAAACTGCGTAGCAGTGGTGTTCCTCCTCGCCGTAATACTCAATCTGGTATTGCCCAAGAAGGATTTGGTGGAATAAGAAAAGCATAATAGATAGAATAATAAAAGCTTAAGAGGGTGTGCATTCCATGTTTTCTTTGCAGGAAATAAAAGCAAAGTAACACGGAATGCACACCCTCTTGTATTGTTACGCTTACATTATAGCGTCGATTTCGTCTTTGGTCAATCCCGTTGCATTGATTATCTGCTCAACCGGTATACCAATCTTCTTCAGATTTTTGGCTATATCCATAGCCTTGTTATGCTCGCCTTCCGCACGTCCTTCTGCTCGTCCTTCTGCACGTCCTTCGGCTCGTCCTTGTTCAAGTCCTTCTGCACGGGCATTTCCGAGCACGTCGTTCTGAATCATTACGGCGTTTACATGCTCGTCGTATGCGTAGCGTTCGGCGTCGCTCATAGAGTAGTATTGGAGTTTCTCGCGTGCTTCGCGCAGACCCGGGGCTGTGGTCTTTTCGTTGATTACTCCTTCCTTGAGATAACGCATCCATTCTTCAAGCGGCGACTTTGCCACTTCGTTGAAGTTGTTCACACGCACGAGATAGTATGTGGGGAATATCTCTGCCGGGTATTTAGGCTTGATGACACCCTCCTCTTTAGTGCTGATGACAAGGTGGTCTTTGGTGTGGACACCTACGAAATTGTTCTGCCCGATATACAGATAATCGGAGCCACGACCGAGGTCGAAGTAGAGAATGCTGATGGAATACACCTTCTTCACCTCCTGATAAGTATTGCCGAGCTTTATGTGTTCGGTTATTGCTTTAGCCACGCCGTAGAGGATACGTTCATGATAATTGACTTCTCTTATATTTTGTAACTCAACAATGATTATCTCTCCCTTCGAGTTTTTGGCTTTGATATCCACGCGGTTGAACTTGTCGTCGGCAGATACCTGATTGCCTTCGCTTTCGAGAATCTCCATTATTTTTACCTTTTCGTTGAGGAAGACGGTAAGAAAACCCTCCAGCACGTCGAAGTTGGCCTTCTGACGCAACAGTCGCTTAATGGCCCAGTCAAATCGTATGCATCTATCTTTCAATGAATTCATATCGCTAAATGTTGAGTTAAGACTTTACTTTGCAAACTTACACAAAATACTTGAATGTCAGATATGTTTTTCTTAAATTTATCTTTTATTTGTTACGTATATCGGATTAATTATGTAAATTTGCTATATTAATAAAACTAAAACCTTACAACCTTATGGCAACATCCGAAATATTCATGCTCTTGGCACTTGTGTCTACGGGAATATTCCTCCTTCAGTTTGTCATTTCCATCTTCTTCGGAGGGCTTGACATCGACGTTGACGGCGACACAAACGTCGACTTCGACCTTGGCAGTCTGTTCTCCTTCAAGGGCTTAATCCACTTTCTTATTGGCTTCGGATGGACTAAGGTGCTGTTCGTCGGCGACGCATGGTATACGTACGCATTGGCTGTGGTGGTAGGAATGGTGTTTATGCTGGTGCTGTTCTATACCTACATGCTTGCTTTCCGCTTGCAGAACCTGCGCAAGCCCGAACCGCCCGTGAGCATAGTGGGTAGGGCAGGGCGCATCTACATCAATCAGGGCGACGGACGCTATACTGTATTCGTAAATCGTGACGGAGCCGAACGCGAACTTGACGTGGTGTCTGAGTCGGGACGTACGGACTATAAGACCGACGAGGTGGTTACGGTAAAGGAATACAGGGACAACAAGTACTTCATAGGTTGACACGATAAGATAATACATAATTCTTAAATACATTATTTCTATAACATGGAAACAAACGTTCTTATTCTTGCCGCGGTGCTCGTAGTGGTGGTACTGCTTGGCATAATTGGCGTGTTATCGCGCTATCGTAAGTGTAAATCTGACGAGGTGCTCGTCGTTTACGGTAAGACCGGCGGCACAAAATCCGCCAAACTCTATCATGGTGGCGCTGCTTTCGTGTGGCCTATCATCCAGGGCTACGACTTCCTTTCGATGAAGCCGATGCAGATAGACTGTAAGCTTACGGGCGCCATCTCTGCCCAGAACATCCGTGTGGACGTTCCGACGACCATCACCGTAGCCATCAGCACCGACCCGGAGGTGATGCAGAACGCCGCAGAGCGTATGCTCGGACTCTCAATGGACGACAAGCAGAATCTCATTACCGACGTGGTATACGGTCAGATGCGTCTTGTAATCGCCGATATGACCATTGAGGAACTCAATTCTGACCGCGACAAGTTCCTTGCAAAGGTGAAGGACAATATCGATACGGAGCTGCGCAAGTTCGGTCTGTATCTGATGAACATCAACATCAGCGACATCCGCGATGCCGCCAACTATATCGTAAACCTGGGTAAGGAGGCAGAATCGAAGGCGCAGAACGAGGCTCAAGCCAACATCGAGGAGCAGGAGAAGTTAGGTGCAATCAAGATTGCCAACCAGATAAAGGAGCGCGAGACACGCGTGGCTGAAACCCGCAAGGACCAGGAAGTGGCTATCGCCGCTACGCGTAAGGAGCAGGAAATCAGCGTGGCTCAGACCGATAAGGAGCGCGTTTCGCAGGTGGCTCAGGCCAATGCCGAGAAGGAATCGCAGGTGGCTCGTGCCGAAGCGGAGAAGAACATCAATGTGGAGCAGGCAAATACTGCCAAGGAAAGCCGCATAGCAGAGCTTAATTCCGATATGGAGATAAAGCAGGCTGAGGCTAAGAAGAAGGCTGCCATAGGACGCAATGAGGCTCAGAAGGAAATAGCTCTCTCCAACGCTCAGCTTTCGGTAACGCAGGCCAATGCCGACAAGGAGGCCGGTGAGGCTTCGGCTCGCTCAGAGGCAGCCGTACAGACGGCACGTGAGAAGGCCCAGAAGGAGGTGGAGGAAGCCAAGGCAATGAAGGTGGAATCTTCTCTTAAGGCGGAGAAGATTGTGCCTGCAGAGGTGGCAAAGCAGGAGGCCATACTTCAGGCTGACGCCTTGGCAGAGAAGGTTATACGTGAGGCAGAGGCTAAGGCAAAGGCCACTCTCGCCCAGGCAGAGGCTGAAGCAAAGGCCATCCGTATGAAGCTTGAGGCTGAGGCAGAGGGTAAGAAGATGTCGCTCCTTGCTGAGGCTGACGGTTTCCAGGCCATGGTGAAGGCTGCCGAATCTAATCCTGCCATCGCCATCCAGTACAAGATGGTGGACCAGTGGAAGGAGATTGCAGGCGAGCAGGTCAAGGCTTTCGAGAAGATGCAGCTCGGCAATGTCACCGTTTTCGACGGTGGCGACGGCGCAACAAGCAACTTCCTCAACTCGTTGGTGAAGACAGTAGCGCCGAGTCTCGGCGTTCTCGACCAGCTTCCTATCGGCGAAACCGTAAAGAAAATCATCCATCCAGAGACGAAGGAAGACGACAAGACGGAGAAGAAATAACATTGCTTGCGTGAGCAAGACATAATAAAAACGGCAATTACACGAAGTCAAGGCTTCACGTAATTGCCGTTTTTCTGTTTATCTACTTATATTGTAGTTCTTAGTATAGAGTCTTGGGAGAGATGCGGAATGAGAAGGTGTAGTCCTTATATTCCACACGATGACCCTTGCGGGCGCGTCCCCAATCGCTCCATGAGTCTACACCGCCGACGCCAGCCTGCACGAGGTCGACGAAGAGGTTGGTGTACTGCGACTTGGGCAGCGACTGTGAGTGGCGCTGCTTCTTCTCCTTACCCTCGTCCAGCGTGTAGAGGTCGTAGTGGAGGGCTGAAGCAGAGAAGAGCGCGTCGCTCTCGATGCGCAATCCGAAGCCGTTGTTGTCCTTGATGTTCCACCATCTGAGGTCGCTCATCGTACCCGTCTCCTGCGGACGAACGTACGGATAGAACAGCTGGTCTGCTGTGGCTTTATAGATGCCGACGTTCTGCGAGAGCTTGCGGTCAGAATAGTTCTCCACCGGTCCGCGACCGTACCATTCTGCCTGGTCCATAGCGTAAGGCAGGTTCATCACCATACCGAAGCGCATCATCTCAGGCATTTCAGCTCCCGGTGTGGTCTTCAGCGACTGTGTTACGTTGAGCGTACCGTTCTCGGTAGCGCGGTAAGCGATGGTCAGATAAGCCTTCACCTCCGGCAGGTTGTATGTGGCAGTAACGGTCTTGGCCTTCTTGTCCACCTGCAGCGAAGTGAGCTTCATCTGCGGATCGCGCCATGCAGCGAACTTCTCCTGGACGTTAGCGCCCATGTCGTTGTCCGTCACGGCACGCCAGAAGTTAGGCTTCAGCGAACCGCCGTTGCCGAGCAATGACTTTCCTCCCACCTCATACTTGGTGATGAAGCCCGTGGCACGGTCGAACGCTAATGTGAAGTTCTCGGCAGCGAGAGTCACATTGGCTTCCTTCTTCTTGTCAGTCACCTTCACAGCCTTGGTCTCTGCGGCTGTTACAGCAAGGTCAGTGCCCTTGAATTCGCGGATGGGCAGCTGCTGATAAGCCACGATGTCGCCAGCCTTCTGCAGTCCTTCGTCCTTCTTAAGGCGATACTCCACGTTGAGCTGGATGTCCTTGGCGTCACTATAGTCCTTGAGGTTGTACGGCAGAACCACGTCTGCTGAGGTCTGCGGCTTGATGTTCGGGAGGTCGGCGATGGTGCCGTTCTGACGCTCCACGCCGTCAGCTACGATTGCCCAAGAGAGCGATACGTTGTCAAGTGCACGGAAGAAGTTCTCGTTATACACGCTCACCTTCTTCTCTCCGGTGAGGTCCTTCGGAGAAGTCCAGATGTTCTGATAGACGTAGCCCACCTCGTAAGCCTCAGGATTCGGCTTGCGGTCCGGCGAGATAAATCCGTTGCAGTTGAAGTTGTTGTCCGACGGGTCGTATGAGTTGAAGTCGCCGCCGTAGTTGTAAATCATGTTGCCGTCCTTGTCCTTGCCTCTCAGTCCCTGATCGACGAAGTCCCAGATAAAGCCGCCCTGATATGTAGGATACTTGCGTATGATGTCCCAATAGTCCTTCATGACGCCGCAAGAGTTGCCCATAGCGTGAGCATACTCGCAGTGGATCATCGGCTTGGTGTATTTCGGGTCCTTGGCATACTTTTCTGCAGCCTCAGGTGTAATATACATCTCGGCGTAGATGTCGGTGTTGTCGCCGAGGATGGCACGCTCCCAATGTACGGGACGGGTGGGGTCGAACTCGTTAATCCACTTCTTTACGTCTGAGAAGTTCTTCGAGTCGGCAGTCTCGTTACCCATCGACCAGTAGATTACCGACGGATGGTTATACTGGTTGTGCACGTTGTGCACGTTGCGTTCCATTATAGGTGTGGCAAAGAGTGGGGTGGTGGTGATGGCGTCCTTGTCGTAGAAGAAGCCGTGGCTCTCCTGGTTTGCCTCTGCGCAGACGTACAGACCATACTCGTCGCAAAGGTCATAGAAGTAAGGATCGTCAGGATAGTGACATGTGCGGACAGCATTGACGTTGAACTGCTTCATGAGCTTAACGTCCTCCACCATGCGCTCACGTGAGATGACGTATCCTCCGTCTGGGTCGATTTCGTGACGATTAGCGCCCTTGATGAGCACCGGCTGACCGTTGACGAGAATCTGACGGTTCTTTATCTCCACCTTGCGGAAGCCCGTGCGTACGGGTACAGACTCTACGTCCTTGCCGTTCTGCTGCACAGTAACCACCACCTTGTAGAGGTTCGGAGTCTCGGCAGTCCACTTCAGCGGGTTCTCCACGTCAAACTTGACGGTGGCATTTATCTCTGCAACCTTCTTGCCAGCCTTCTTCTTCACCTTCGTGGTGTTGAGAATCTTGCGGCTTACGATGTCGCCGTCGGGAGCGATGAGGTCAATGACGAATTTGGCGTTGCCCTTACCCTTTACGTTTACGGCAAGTGTGCCGTTCTTATACTGTGCGTCGAGGTCCGGCGTTACGCGTACGTCGTCAATGTGGGCAGTCTGCGAACGTGAGTAGAGGAAGCAGTCGCGAGCCACGCCTGAGAGACGCCAGAAGTCCTGGTCCTCCGAGTACGATCCGTCGCACCAGCGGAATGTCTGGAAAGCGAAGAGGTTGTCGCCCTTCTTGAGGTATGGGGTGATGTCAAATTCGGCTGCCGACTTCGAGTCCTCTGCATAACCTACGAACTTGCCGTTCACCCAGAGATAGATGTTGGATGTTACGCTTCCGAAATGTGCAATCACCTGACGACCGTCCCAAGAGTCGGGAATGTTGATGGTGCGGCGGTATGATCCCACGTGGTTGTCCTTCACGGGCACTTCAGGCGGATTGTCCTTGAAGTGTCCGCGCCATGCGAATCCTACGTTCACGTATTCCGCGTCGCCGTATCCGTTGACCTCCCAAATGCCGGGCACCTTCATGGTGTTCCACTTCGAGTCGTCGTATCCTTCCTTGAAGAAGTCGGTAGGACGCTGGTCGGCATTAGCCACCCAGTTGAATCTCCAGTCGCCCTCGATGGAGAGATAGTTTGCAGAAGCCTTGCGGTCTGCCTTGAGGGCAGCGTCGCGAGTTTCGTAAGCGAAGAATGAAGTGCGGATAGGGAAACGGTTTACGTTGTTCACGTACGTGTCGTGCCACTCTGTGAAAGTGGGTTGCACGGCTGTTTTGGCTGTCTGCGCCGCGTAGATGAAGCATGGTGACATGCCTGCCACGGCGAGAGTAAGTAACAGTTGTTTCATTTCAGAATATGTTGTTAGTTGAATATTCGGCTTAAAGTTTATTAGCGATATATCTTGCAAAGATACGCAAAATAGTCGGAATGATGGTCCGATGCATAGTTAAGAATTGTATTAAAGCATTTCCTTCTTGCCTAAAACATGTTCTTCATGTCTTCTTGTCAAAAACGTCTTAATGTCCACTATGCAAATATCGTACAAATGGTAATAACTTGTTACAAAATAAAAATTGATTCTAGAGATTTAGATGGCTGTTTTTACGGTGTTCTGCTGTGCAAACGGCACCCATGCTTAACGATAAAGCCTCTTTTACAGTCCGATAGTGCTACTATCAGAGTGTAAAAGAGGCTTTATTGCATGATAAAAGTGGCGGTATTGGAGGGTAAAAGTGGCTCTATGAAAACTCTATGATGCGTGTATTCATTGCACACTTCTTTCTTTATCTACATAATCGGCTGTGTGTCAATGTACTATCGCTGCACGCTCAAAACTCAAGAATTTCGCACCAAAGATTTTGTTGTGCGCTCAGCTGGGAGTATTGAGCGTTAGAAATGCAAATATTGTATTCGGCGGAACCGCACCACGTCCTTAAGCTCGTTATATCGGTCGAGCTTTATCTGCTGATTGATGACGTATCCCTTGATGAGGTATTGCTTGAGGACGGATTGTCTGTTAGTATATTCTGCGCTCTGCCCAGTCGCCGCGGTCCAGATTGCGGTAACCAATGGCTTCGGCTATGTGTTGCGACTGTACGTTTTCGGCTCCGGCGAGGTCGGCGATGGTGCGTGCCACTTTCAGGATGCGGTTATAGGCGCGGGCGGAGAGCGAGAACTTCTCCATGGCTGTGCGCAGGAGAGCGATGGACTGTTCGTCTGGTTCGGCAAACTGATGAATCATGCGCTCGGTCATCTGCGCGTTGCAGTGGATGCCGCGATATTCCTTGAAGCGTGCCGTCTGGATGTCGCGTGCCTTGATGACACGCTCACGGATGGCTGCGCTTGGTTCGCCCGGCTCTGACTTCGAGATGTCCTTGAACGGTACGGGTGTTATCTCGCACTGGATGTCAATGCGGTCGAGCAGCGGTCCTGATATCTTGTTCATGTAGCGCTGGATTTGCCCCGTGGAACAGCAGCAGTTGTGCGTAGGGTCGTTGAAGTAGCCGCACGGGCATGGATTCATGGAGGCGATGAACATGAAGGAGCAGGGGAACTCTACGGTGTACTTGGAGCGTGAGATGGTTATCTTGTGGTCTTCGAGCGGCTGGCGCAACACTTCGAGCGTCTTCTTGTTGAACTCGGGCAGTTCGTCTGCGAAGAGCACGCCGTTGTGAGCCAGCGATATTTCGCCGGGTTGCGGATTGATGCCGCCGCCGACCAACGCCACTTCGCTGATGGTGTGGTGCGGAGCGCGGAACGGGCGCTGCGATATGAGCGATGTGCCGCGCTGCAGCTTGCCCGCCACGCTGTGTATCTGTGTGGTTTCGAGGCTTTCGGCGAGCGACAACGGGGGAAGGATGGAAGGCAGACGCTTCGCCATCATCGACTTGCCTGAACCCGGAGGGCCCACCATGATGAGGTTGTGTCCGCCCGCTGCTGCCACTTCCAGCGCGCGTCTGACACTCTCCTGACCACGCACGTCGGCAAAGTCGAGGTCGAAGCTGTACTGCTGCTCGTAGAATTCGCGCCGTGTATCGACGAATGTCGGCTCGTATTCTGCTGCACCCGTTATAAGCTTGATGACGTCCATGATGTTGTTCATGCCATACACCTCTAAGTTGTTTACCACAGCCGCCTCGCGCTCGTTCTGCTTCGGCACAATTAGTCCCTTCAGTTTCTCCGCTCTCGCCTTTATGGCTATCGGCAAAGCTCCCTTAATAGGTTGCAGCGTACCGTCCAGTCCCAGTTCGCCCACCATCATATATTGGTCGAGCGAGTTGCTGACAATGGCTCCGCTTGCCGCCAGTATGGCAATGGCAAGTGGCAGGTCGAAGGAGCTTCCCTCCTTCCGAAGGTCAGCTGGAGCAAGATTTATGGTGATGTCGCCGTGCGGAAACTTATATCCGTTGAACTGTAGAGCGGATGCTATGCGGTCGCGACCCTCGCGTACGGCGGTGTCGCCCAGTCCGGTAAGGTGATACATGACGCCCGGCACGATGTTGACCTCCACTCTTACAGTGGTGACGTCAAGGCCGTTTACAGCAGCAGAATAAGTCTTTACGAGCATAATGATTGGAAGGTTTAGAGGGTTAGTATATAAAGACAAAAGTAGCGGTTTTGGATGGATTGAACAAATAAAATGACAGAATATATAACCATAATAAATGAATAGCTGAATAAAAATCGCTATCTTTGCAAGATACAAAGATAAATACAGTTTATGGAGATGACTTTAAGGTCAAGTTCACAAGACAAACATCCCGAACGTTATCCTCTTTTAATCAAACGTAACGAATTGGACAGAATATAATATAGCAATGGAAGAAGATTTCGATATACGACAGGAGCAGGCTGCGAAAGGAGAGAAAGACTTCGAGAACGCCCTGCGTCCGCTGCGCTTCGGCGACTTCAGCGGACAGCAGAAGGTGGTGGAGAATCTTGAGGTGTTCGTGGAAGCTGCCAAGTATCGCGGCGAACCGCTTGACCACACGCTCCTGCACGGCCCTCCAGGACTGGGCAAGACCACGCTCAGCAACATCATTGCCAACGAGCTTGGCGTGGGATTTAAGATTACGAGCGGACCCGTGCTTGACAAGCCCGGCGACCTTGCCGGCATCCTTACGTCGCTCGAGCCGCGTGACGTGCTATTCATTGACGAGATTCACCGCCTCTCGCCCGTGGTGGAGGAATACCTGTACTCGGCGATGGAGGACTATCGCATTGACATCATGATTGACAAAGGACCGTCTGCACGCTCCATTCAGATTGACCTCAATCCCTTCACACTCGTCGGTGCAACCACGCGAAGCGGACTGCTTACGGCACCTTTGCGTGCCCGTTTCGGCATCAATCTGCACCTTGAGTATTACGGACCGGAGACCTTGCAGCGCATCATCAAGCGCTCTTCCGCCATCATGAAGGTGCCCATCGACGACGATGCAGCCATTGAGATAGCCCGTCGCTCGCGCGGAACGCCCCGTATTGCCAACGCATTGCTGCGCCGAGTGCGCGATTTTGCCCAGGTAAAGGGCAACGGACGCATCGACCGCGACATCGCAAGGCTTTCGCTTTCGGCGCTCAACATCGACCAGTACGGACTGGACGAGATTGACAACAAGATCCTGCTCACCATCATCGACAAGTTTCGTGGCGGTCCCGTGGGCATCTCAACCATCGCTACAGCCATCGGCGAGGACACCGGCACCGTGGAGGAAGTCTACGAGCCGTACCTTATCATGGAGGGATTCATCAAGCGCACGCAGCGCGGACGTATGGTCACGCCGCTTGCCTATCAGCATCTCGGACGACCGATGACGGGCTGCAACGCCGCCGAACCGACGCTCTTCGACTAAATCTCACACCTCATTATCACTACACCCTTATGGAACAACTCCTGCATTATATCTGGAAACATCGCATACTGCCTCTCCACGAGCTCCGCACTACGGACGGACGACTCGTGGAGATAATCGATCCCGGTCTGCATAACCATCACTCTGGTCCCGACTTCTTCAATGCCAAGATTCGGCTTGACGGCACGTTGTGGGTGGGCAACGTGGAGATACACGAGCGGTCTGCCGACTGGTTTCTGCACGGACACGACCAGGATCCGGCTTACAACAATGTGGTGCTGCATATTGCTTCTACTATAGACATGGACGTGACGACCGCCGACGGCAGCCGTCCGCCCCAGATGGAGCTGCAGGTTCAGCCGCATGTGATGCAGAATTATCAGCGCCTTCTGGCTGACGACCGCTATCCGCCGTGCCGCGACACCGTCATGCAGCTGCCTTCGCTTGCCGTCCATTCATGGATGAGTGCGCTCGGAGCCGAACGTCTCAGCAGCAAGTGTGATGCCATTGATCAGCGTGTAAAGGCTGCCGGCGGGTCGTGGGAGCAGGCGTTCTTCGCCACGATAGCCCGCGGATTCGGTTTCGGAGTCAATAGCGAAGCTTTCGAGCTGTGGGCTTCCGGCTTGCCGTTCATGCAGGTGGCGCACCATCGAGACAATCCGTTTCAGGTGGAAGCCCTTTTCCTTGGCTATGCAGGACTGCTTGACGATGACGCCATGAACGACAAGCAGCGTGCTTTGGCGCTTGCCGACCCTTACTTCGTCCGTCTGCAACGTGAATGGAAATACCTTGCACATAAGTTTCATCTCGTCTCCATGACCCGCCATACGTGGCGCTTCATGCGTCTGCGTCCGCAGAACTTCCCTTACATCCGCCTTTCCCAGCTCGCCACGCTCTATTGTTCGCGGCGTGCCGACCTGAGCAACATTGTGGCTTGTGCCACGCTTGACGACGTTCGCAAGGCGCTGCAGACCGAAGCCGGCGACTACTGGCGCACGCATTACACCTTCGGAAAGGAGAGCGCCGAGTCAGCCAAGCGTCTCTCGTCATCCTCCATAGACGTCATAATCATCAATGCCGTGGTGTCGATGCTCCACGCCTACGGACGCCATCGTCAGGACGAACGGCTCATAACGCGTGCCGCAGAGTTTCTCGAGGCTTTGCCCCCAGAGGATAACACTCACATCCGTCTATGGCGCGAGTGCGGCATTTCTGCCGATAACGCAGCCGACACGCAGTCGCTCATACAGCTCCACAATCGCTATTGCGAGCGCAAGGACTGCCTCAGATGCAGGTTCGGATATTACAGCATGAAGAAGATTTAGGAATTAGGAGTTTTGAGTTTTGAATTGTTCTCGGCTTCGCCTGCGATTTTGAGTTGTTCAATTTTGAATTATGAGCAAAAACTGTAGGAGTTGTGGTCAATTTGACAATAAAGTAACGAAATAGTAGAAAAAAGTGGATAGATATAGGCATAAATAAAATAAAAAAGCTACTTTTGCATTATTACTAACAATCTAAACCACGACTATTATGAAAATCAAGTATCTCAAAGTGTCGGTGATGTTACTCGCCGCTACGTTACTCACCAGCTCGTGTGTAGGTTCGTTCTCGCTTTTCAACAGACTGGCGAAATGGAATACTCATGCCACAGGTTCGAAGTTCCTCAACGAAATCATCTTTATCATCATCTCGCCCGCCTATGCAGTATGCTGCGTGGCAGACGCCCTTGTGCTCAATACCATAGAGTTCTGGTCGGGTAGCAATCCGATGGCACAGAACATCGGCAAGACTCAGAACGTCACCGGTAAGGACGGTCTCATCTATGCTGTCACAACATTGAAGGACGGTTACGAGGTGAAGAGCCCGAAGGGAGAAGTGGTGAAGTTCCTCTATGATCAGCAGACCGATTCGTGGTCGCAGGTGCAGAACGGCAAGAAGACCGAGATATTCCGCTTCAACGATGACGGCACCATCCAGGCCAACCTTCAGGACGGACGCCACATCACAGTAACTCCCGATGAGGCAGGTCTCTTCGAGGTGAACATGGCGCAGCATGGTGCATCGTTCTATGCAATGCGATAATTTCTTAGTTTGCCAACTATATTCGTTAATATATAATTAGGGTGTATCATGATTGAAGTAGCTTCAGTCTTGATACACCCTAATTTTTTCTTATTAGTCCAATCTTTTATCAGCCCAGCTTCTCTATTTCTTCTTTAGAAAGTCCGGTGTAAATGGCTATCTTGTCAACAGACTCTCCCATTCCGAGCATCGTTTTAGCGAGGCGTTGTCTTTCTTCGTTAACACCTTGCGCTTTTCCTTGTTCTATTCCTTGTTCTATTCCTTGTTCTATTCCTTGTTCCAATCCAAGTCTCATTCCTTCATCGCGTGCATTACCGAGCACGTCGTTTTGTATCATCACGGCGTTGATATGCTCGTCATAGGCATAGCGTTCTGCGTCCGTCATCGAGTAGTATAGTAGTTTCTTTCTTGCTTCCTGCAGTCCGGGTGCGGTGGTGTCGTCTTTTATGATGCCATTCTTCAGATACGCCACCCATTCCTCGAGTGGTGTAACAGCCACCTTGTTAAATTCATTTACACGCACGAGGATATACTCCGGGAAGATTTCCGAAGGACTTTTTCTCACGATGGTTCCTTTCTCCTTACTGCTCACCATCAGCTGGTCGTGTGTATGTACGCCGATAAACTTGTTTTGTCCGACGTACAGATAGTCAGCACCCTTTCCGAGGTCGAAATATAGAATGCTGATGGAGTAGACCTTCTTCACCTCCTTGTATGTATCTCCGAGATTTATATGCTCCGTGATGGCCTTTGCCACCCCGTAGAGTATTCGCTCTAAATAATAAAGCTCGCTCGTGTTCTGTACCTCCACGATTATAATCTCGCCCTTTGAGTTCTTCGCTTTGATATCCACGCGGTTGAACTTGTCGTCCTCAGCCTTCTGATTGCCTTCGCTTTCGAGAATCTCCAGTATCTCCACCTTTTCGTTCAGAAAAACGGTAAGAAATCCTTCGAGTACGTCGAAGTTGGCCTTTTGTCGTAGCAGACGTTTGATAGCCCAGTCAAAGCGTATGTATTTATCATTCAGTGTACCCATATCTCATATATATGTTATGTTCAGAGTTTCTTCTGCAAACTTACATAAAATAGTTTAGAAAACATCCATATAATTCGTCTTTTTTGTGTAAGTTTGCATTCAGAAATACAACATAAGCCGTTAAAGCCTAATTGTTTAGCTAACACTATTACAAATCATTGAATAATTATTCTTATCATTTTTATTTATGACAAAAAAACATCTACACATGCTGCACTCTTCCGTTGTTGCCCTCGCCGTTGCGATGACAGCAGGAAATGCGCATGCAGCAATGTCCGTAAGCAAGCCGGGAATGGCACAGCTGGACGCTAACGCCGCACGGACTGCCACAGCCAACTTCCTCAGTCCGTTGAAGGCAGCGGCACGCGCCGCATCGCGCGACCTTTGGGGCTATATGTATTATGCCAATGCCTGGCCGACGGCAAGCCAGGAGTACGGATTCATGGCATTTGATGCCGCAACAGCTTCCAACTTCCGCGACCTGCGTACAGAAGAGGAACGCAACATGCTTCCTAACGGTGGTTCTTCTCTCTATAACGGTAAGTATAATCTTATCAACTATAAGAAGAACGGCAATTCGCTCGTAATCACTCACTATTGCCTCGACACCGAGAGCAATTGGCACTCCGAGTTCGCCCCCGAGCAGGTGACGTCAATGTCGCTCCTTGCCACGGAGACCGCCACAAGCCAGCTGACGGGAAAGGTGTACGGACAGTTCTACACCAGCGACATGAGCAGCTTCGAGTTTGGCGTTATCGACTATGACAAGATGGAGCGCACAGCCATTGCGCCGTCCACACACAAGTATGTGGCTATGGGTGTCAGTTCAGAAGAGCGCGTTTATGCCGTTGCCACAGACGGATTCCTTTACGAGATAGACACCAAGACGGGCGAGGAGACCAAGATTGGTCCCACCGGAGTCTACGTAGCGCCTTCGTCAGAGAAGAGTTTCGGACAGAGTGGCGAGATTGATCAGGACGACGACACCTTCTATTGGGCTTCGTTCGACGCCAATAAGCACGGCGCTCTCTACACCGTCGACCTCAAGACCGGACTTGCCACACTCGTGGCAGACTTCCCTCACAACGAGCTGTTCTACGGTCTGGCTGTTCCTGAGGCCACTCCGGACGCAGCAGCACCTGCCGCACCTACCATCTCTGTAAGCTTTAACGGCGCTTCCACGACCGGACAGATATCCATCGTGGCTCCTTCCAAGACATACGGCGGATCTGCACTTACGGGCAATGTGGACTACGTGGTTCACGCCGGCACACAGCAGGTTCTCAACGGAACGATGAAGGCAGGATCGACATCCTCGTATGACATCACCGTGCCGGAGGGCATGAACTACATCACCGTGACGCTCTCTAACGCCGCAGGCAAGAGCAAGAAGGCTTCCACGTCCGTATTCGTGGGCTACGACCAGCCTAAGCAGGTGTCGTTCGCACGTCTCAAGATTGACGAACCGACGGGCAAGTCCACTGTTACTTGGGGTGCTCCCAGCGGAACGCTCAACGGAGGCTATCTCGGAGCACTCAAGTATGACGTCGTTCGCTATCCTGACGGCACGACTGTAGCAAGCGGAACAAGCGCCACGACATTCTCAGAGACCTTTACAGACCGTCAGCTGCGCAACTACTATTACGGCATTACGCCCGTAAACGGTACGAAGCGCGGTGAGGAACGCCGCACGGCAGCCGTGCGTTTCGGCGACAACATCGAGCCTCCTTACCACGAATCGTTCGACACGGAGAACGACTTCGACCTCTATACCGTACTCGATGCCAACAGCGACAAATTCACTTGGTCATGGCACGAGAAGAATATGTGCGCACAGTACGAGTCGACCGACGCAAAGAAGACAGCCGACGACTGGCTCTTCACTCCTCCCGTACAGCTGCGTGCCAACCATTCTTACACCGTCCGCTTCAAGGCACGCAACTCAATGTCGCTCTATGCAGAGTATGTTGAGGCCAAGTGGGGCAATGCGGCAACTGTGGCAGGAATGACCAACGTGGTGGCTCCTGAGACAAAGCTTACAGACAGCAACAACGCAAAGACGCTGGAGACAACGTTCAACGTATCAAAGGACCAGATATTCTATCTCGGCATCCACGCCATCAGCAAGGCAGGAACCGGCAAGATCTTCGTTGACGATATAGAGATTCTCGACAACGGCGTGCTCAACGGACCTGCTGCTGTGGAGGACTTCACCGTCACTCCCGATCCGAACGCAGTACTCCGCGCCACCGTTTCGTTCCGTCTCCCTGAGAAGAACGTGGCTGGCAACACCGTCGGCGCCATCACCAAGACCATCGTAACACGCGACGGACAGACCGTTAAGGAGTTCGGTGCTGGCAAGGCTGGTCAGACTCTAACGTGCGAGGATGCATCGCCCGTAGCCGGATTCAACAACTACACCGTTACAGCGTACACATCCGCAGGAGCCGGCACACCTAAGATTGTTTCGCAGTACGTCGGTCTTGACGTTCCCGCTGTGCCCACCGGACTGAAGGTTAATGACAAGCAAAGCTCCGTAAACCTCACATGGGACAAGGCTTCCGCACGTGGCACCAATGGTGGCGCAGTCATCACGGACGACGTAACGTTCAACGTTTATCGTGCCCGCTCCAACGGTGGCGTGACCAACCTGCAGCTCCTCCATTCGCCGAAGGACAATGCTTACAGCGACAACATCTCCACAACGGAGGGCGCTCAGCAGCTCCGTCTCTATGCTGTCTCTGCAAAGAACGACAAGGGAGAGAGCACACCGCTTCTCTCACCGGCTGTCATCACCGGCGCTGCTTACCAGCTCCCGTTCCGTTCAGGCTTCACCACAGAGGCAGGCGCACCGCTCTGGTGGTCGCTTACAGCTGACGAGGATAATGGCATCGGATTCCTTCAGAACACGCAGACATCTTCTGACGGCGACAACAACTGCCTCACCTTCACGTCATATAAGAACGGAGGCACAGCCGATATCAGCTCGGGCAAGATTGCTCTCGGTGGCGTTGCAAAACCCATCGTGACGTTCAATCACAGTGGAACAGCCGATAAGGACATTGTTCTTGACGTTTATGCTTCCACACCCGACGGCACACAGACGCTCCTCGGAACCGTTGACTATAACAATGTGTCTGGTAAGGCAGACGATTGGCACCGCACATCATTCAGCATTCCTGCTGCAATGGCGTCAGAACCTTACGTAATCATCACCTTCAAGGCCACCGCTTCCCTCTACGGCATTCTCAAACTGGACGACGTTTGCGTGCGCAATACTTACACCAACGATCTCTCCGTGGCTCTTTCTGCACCTTCAGAAATCCATCGTGGCGTAAAGACTCCGGTAAGCGTAATCGTCACCAACAGCGGCGAAAAGGCAGCTTCGGGTTACACCGTCACCCTGACTTCAGGCAACAAGGAACTGTTCTCGCAGAAGGTAAGCGAGGCATTGCAGCCTCTTGCCGAGAAGACGTTCAAGGCAGACATCGTCAGTCCGGTGACAAGCAGCTTGGAGAAGATGACTCTCAAGGCCACTGTTACCTACGATGCTGACGAGTATAAGGCTGACAACACGGCATACGCCGATGCAAAGGTAGTTGATTCCGACGTGCCTATGCCTGCATCGTTCAGCTCGTCAAAGGATGAGGCTGCCAACAAGCTCACTATGACTTGGAGCACACCGAAGGCTGTCAACAAGCGCGTGACAGAAGACTTCGAGCAGTACGACAGCTGGGCCATCAATCAGTTCGGCGATTGGACCACATACACCGGCAAGAAGGGCAACACCACGGGCGGTTGGTGGGCAACATACGGTATGCCGTTCCCGCACGAGGGTGAGAACTATACGTACATCGTATTCAATCCTGAGGCCATCCAGCCGGGCATCACTTCGCAGAACTCGTCCATCGCTCCCCGCAGTGGCGAGAAGTGCCTGATGTCTATGTATAGCCGTGACGGCAGAACCTATTACGATACTGACGACTGGCTGATTTCTCCGATGCTCTCAGGTGAGGCACAGACCATACTCTTCTGGGCCAACAACGGACAGCCCGACATGACCAACGTGCGCTATCCGCAGACCATAGAGGTGCTCTATTCGGACAAGACTGCCGACCATGCCGACTTCAAGAAGTTGTCTACGTTCACGCAGTCAGGCGGCAAGTGGAACTCGTTCACAGCCGAACTCCCCGACGGTGCCAACTACTTCGCCATCCGCTGCACCACGAAGGAGGCTGACGCATTCTGTATGCTCCTTGACGACGTCTATTATTATGCCGGATACGGCAAGCTGAAGGGATATAATGTATATCGTAACGACGAGCTTATTGCCACATTGCCAGCCGATGCCACATCCACAACCGTGACCTTCGACCCCAATGCTGAGGCTACACGTTACAGTGTTTCTGCCGTATACGCAGGTGGTGAGTCTACCGCAGCTTACGACGAAGCTTGCCAGACCGACATCCATAACGTCACCATTGATGCCCAGCATCCTGCCGATGTCTACACAGTGGACGGACGTCTTGTTCGCAAGAACGCCACATCACTCGCACAGCTCCCGAAGGGCATCTATGTAGTTAACGGCAAGAAGATTGTAAAGAAGTAAAAAAAAGCAAATGCAAATATCGTACAGGCGGTAAAAACATGTTACAAAATAAAAATCGGTTTTAGAGATTTGTCTTGCCGTTTTTGTACGGTTTTGCTTCGCTGTTGACCCTATAATGTATAAGAAAAGCCTCTTTTCCGCTCCAATACAGCCACTATTGGAATGGAAAAGAGGCTTTTTTGTATGACAACAGAGGCTGTATTGTAGTGCAAAAGTGGCTCTATAGCGCCCCTATAATGCTTGTTTAGCTCCGTCATTCATTGCACATTTCTTTTCTTTACTGTATAACATGCTGTGCGTCAGTATGCTATAGCTGCACGCTCAAAACTCAAGAATTTCGCACAAGAGATTTCATAGTGCGCTGAACGAGGAGTATTGAGCGTTAGAAATGCAAATATATTCTATCTGATCATCATTCTTGTAAGGTTTTCCTCGCTGAAAGTCTCCCTTGCCACAGCCTGAATCTCCTCTGCCGTGAGCGTGTCAATGCGTTCGCAGAGCGTCGTCACGTCCTTCAACCAGCCGTAATGGAGGAATGTCTTGGCAAAGTCGAGCGCGAAAGCCTCCCTCGAATCGCACGCTATGCCAATCTGTCCGCGTATCTGCTTCTTCGCAGCTCTCAGCACAGCGTTGCTCAGCGGCTTCTCCATCACCTTGTCAAGTTCGCGGCGGACAAGGCGCAGACAGCGGCGGACGTTCTTCGGGTCGCAACCGAAGTAGACCGCCCACAGTCCGGTGTCAGAATAGCTCTGCGTCATGCTTTCCACCGTATAGACTAAGGCGTTTCTCTCTCGCAGCGATACGTTGAGCCTTGCCGTCATGCCCGGTCCGCCGAGGATGTTGTTAAGGAAGTAGAGAGCTATGCGGCGCTTGTCCCTGATGCCGTACGAACGGGTGCCGAGCATCACGTGAGCGAGGTGCGTGTCCATGTGCTTCTCCAAGGTTTGCGCCACGTAGGGTGGGAGAGTGGCGCCCTCGGCAGCCTCCTTTATGCGTCGTTCCACGATGGGCAACACCGGTGCTGTGCCCGCCGGCAATGGGCAGGCACGTTCCAACAGCTTCACCAGCCGACCGAAGTCTACGTCGCCATACGCGAAGAACACGCAGTTCTCTGGGCGGTAATAACGCTCGGTGAAGCGCTTTGCGTCCGCCGTAGTGTAAGTTCGCAGCTGGTCAGCCGACCCTAAAATGTTGTGTCCGAGGGGATGTCCTTTGTATATGGCGTTCTCGAAGAGGTCGTAGACGAGTTCGGAAGGCGAGTCGTTGTAGCTCTCAATCTCATCGATTATCACCTCCACCTCCTTGTCAATCTCCGCTTGAGGATACGTACTGTTAAAGACGATGTCGGTAAGCAGGTCCACGGCACGGTCGATGTCGTCCTTCAGCACGGCGGCATGATAGACCGTCTCCTCCTTGTTGGTGAAGGCATTGAGGTCGCCGCCCACACTCTCCAGATAGCCGAGAATCTTCATCGAGCCACGTCGCTCGGTGCCCTTGAAGGTCATGTGTTCGCAGAAGTGCGCCATTCCCTCCTCCCGTCCCGCCATTTCGTCGCGCGTTCCGGCTGCCACGGCATACCCGCAGTATACCACGGGTGAGCTGCTTGGAAGATGTATTACACGCAGACCACACGGCAGCGTGTGTGTATTGTATTTCGTCATGCTGCAAAGTTACACTTTTCGGTAGACACCCGAGCAAGACTAATGCAGTTTTATCAACTTTCAACTCTCAATTCTCAACTTGATTGTTGTTTGATGTTACGTATTTACCCATTTTTGGTCAATAAGTCATATTTAAGATATATTGTCTTATTAATGTCTAAAAGTAACTACTCAGCACCCCTATAGAAAACATCTCGTTAA
>ULVP01078441.1_pt1 | contig 25946 bp, 20 predicted proteins | sample 1959551 | NCBI WGS metagenome assembly ULVP01 (sample SAMEA4835789, study PRJEB28245) | human gut metagenome | biome: gut microbiome; material: fecal sample | place: Denmark | collected 2008 | reverse complement strand
CGGCCATGCCGAGCTCGCGCGCCGACTTGGGCTCCACCGGCACGAGCAGAACGCCGTCGCCGCGTCCTCGCAGCGTCAGCTCCGTCATCATGCTCACGCCGAGACCGTGCTCGACCATGCTGATGACCGTCGGGTCGTCCACTGCCGTCGGCAGGATGTGCGGCTTGACGCCCACGCGGTTGAAGATGCGCATGATGTCCTTGTCAAAGCCCTGCGCAGGCATGATGAAATCGCGCCCGTCAAACTCGCTCAGCGGATACCCCGTGCGTCCGTCGATGGGATAGTCCTTGGGCAGCACGGCGTACATCGTGTCGTCGCGCAGATGGATCCACTCGTAGCCACTCTCCTCTTCCTGATGGCTGACGAAGATGACATCCATCTTTCCCTGCGCCAAAAGCTCATAGGGGCTGCGGATATGATCCGCCATGCGGATGTCGACGTCAACGTCGGGCCGCTCCTCACGAAAGCGGCGGATGATGCTCGGCAGCCAGTGCATGGCCATGCTGGCGAACGCACTCACGCGGATGACCTCGCTGCGCGAGGACGCCACCTGCGCGATCGTGCTGTCAAGCCGCGCGTTGGCCTGCAAAAATTCGCGGATGGCGGGTGCTACGCGCTCGCCGTCCTTCGTCAGTCGGACGCCGCCGCGCCCGCGCTCAAGCAGCGTGAAGCCGACCTCGCGCTCGAGGGAATTCATCATGTGCGTCAGGCCGGACTGCGTGTAGCCCATCACCTCCGCCGCCTTGGTAAAGCTGCCGAGGTCTACCGCCATCAGCAGCGCTTCTAACTTTTTGCTCTCCATAGGATATTCCTTTCCTATTAGTATTCAGCATATTTGGATTATAATATATCCTCGCGCCGTATGCAAGCGGAATTCTCGTTTTCAGCTCCTTTTTACAAACTTTTTCCATCATCTGTCATACAGGTTGGTCTTTTTTGTCCACCTGCTGCGTAAAATAGAGGCTGAGGTGATGATCTTGAAACGACGTTCCGCGCTCCTGCTGCTGTTTTTGTTGACTTTTCTTGCACTCTGCTTTTCCTGCGCCAAAGACGGCCAAGCTGTCGCCGTCTCAGCTGCGTCTCAGCCGCGGCGCTGTATCGCGCTGACCTTTGACGACGGCCCCTCCCCGCAGACGACCGCAGCTCTGCTCGACGGGCTCAAGGAGCGCGGCGCGCACGCGACGTTCTTCCTCATCGGCGAGCAGATCGCGGGCAACGAAGATCTCGTCCGCCGCATGAAAGACGAAGGCCATCAGGTCGGCGGCCACAGCTACACGCACATCCGTCTTGACAGCGCTGATGCCGCTGCACTCGCCGAAATCCAGAAAACGGACGAGACGCTGCGCGCCATCCTCGGCGACGGTGACTACTGGCTGCGCCCGCCCTGGGGTTTTGCAAGCGACGCACTCAAAAGCGCCGTCTCCGTCCCGCTCATCTACTGGACGATCGACACGATGGATTGGAGCGTGCGCAACAGGGACCTCGTCGCGCACCACATCATCGAAAACGCCAAAAGCGGCGACATCGTTCTCCTGCACGACCCATATGACACGAGTGTCGAGGCCGCACTTCAGGCCATCGACGTTCTTAGTGAGCAGGGCTACGAGTTCGTTACGCTCGAAGAGCTGTTTTCCAACGCCGGCGTCACGCCGCAGGCCGGACACTTCTATCTGCGCGCGGATGAAGAAGTCCCGTGGTGAGGTCTCGACAAAATTTTTGAAAAAATTTCAAATTAGGACTTGCATTTTCCGGACCGGTGTGCTATTCTATCTAAGCTGACATTGAGCAGTACACATCATCCGGGTGTGGCGCAGTTGGTAGCGCGCTTGACTGGGGGTCAAGAGGCCGTGAGTTCAAGTCTCGCCACTCGGACCAACGAAAAATCCTGTAACCATCGTGGTTACAGGATTTTTTGCTGTCTTTTGGAAGCGGTTTTCCCTTTAGTTTTCCCTTTACAGGTCAAAAAAGGTGTCTGACGGCTCAACCGCCAGACACTTTTTCGATAAACTTTTCCATGTGATCGGCGCTGCTCTTTTTCATCTCTTCCGTCACATGCCCGTAAACGTCCAACGTAAAGGATGCTGTCGCATGTCCGAGATTCCCCTGCACGGTCTTGATATCGTCACCGGCATGGATCGCGGCAACTGCGTAGCTGTGGCGAAGATCGTGGAAACGAGCCTCGGGCATGCCAATCGATGCGACAATGCGCTTGTAGCTGTGATACACATTGTGCGGTGAAACATGACGGCCCAGCTCGTCCGTAAAGACAAAGCCGCTATCTTCCCACGCACTGCCCGCACGGATTTGCTCTGCACTTTGCTGCGCCTTATGCTTTTTCAGCAGTGAGACGATAAAAGGTGCAACAGTGATGCTGCGGCCTTTTCCGTTCTTAGACGAAATAAGCCGATACTTCCCCGGCTGTCCGGGAATATTTTGAAGCTGCTTGTTGATAAGAATTGTGCCTTTTTCCAGATCGACACAATCCCATTGTAAGCCGCAGACCTCGCCGCGCCGCATTCCGGTAAACAGCGTCAGTAAATAAAGTGTTTCATAGCGCGAACCCTCTACCGCTTTCATAAAAGCTGTGATTGCCTCACTGTCCAGCGGCTTGATCTCCTTACGCTCCACACGAGGCAGCTTGCAGGCATCGGCAGGATTGAAACGCAGATATCCGACTGCCACCGCCTGCTGCAGCGCCTTGTGCAGTACACCATTCACGCACTTGACGGTCTTTGCAGACAGACCCGCCTTGTCGCCGTGCGGCTTTTGCAGGTCATTGTAAAAACTCTGAATTTCATGAGTGTTGAGAGCTTCCAGCTTGATCGCACCGAGCGCAGGCTTGATATGGTTGTTGACATGCTGTGTGTAGTTCAGCACAGTCATGGGCTTCACACCTCCCAAGTACTCCCTGAGCCAGATGTCGAGCCATTCGCTGACGGTCATTTTCAGCGGCTCTTTATAAACCCCGTTGTTGAGCTCAACGGCTATCGCCTGCATCTTCTCGCGGACTTCTTTTTGCGTTTTGCCTGTAAAGGAGCGCTGTTTTTGCTTGCCGGTGCCGGGATCGTAGCCCGTCGTGATGCGGGCCTCCCAGTAGGTGTACGTTTGACCGCCACGCGTGACGGTCTTTTTTCGAATCGTACCCGCCCCCTGCGCGGCGCGGGAATTAGCTTTCTTTCCCATCATTTTACTCCTTATTATTTCATGGAAAAAGGCGGGAATTGCTCCCGCCTTTTCCTCATGCACTCAAAAATTCCATGATTGCGTCACGAGGCACACGGATCACTTTTCCAACGCGAACGCTCCGCAAGCGTCCGCAACGAACAAGCGCATACATCGAACTGCGGCCAATCCGCAGAACCTCCCCTGCCTCTGAGATGGTAAGCATCAGCGGCAGTGTATCCAAGGAGATAGGTACTTTGCAAGCAGTTTTAGGCATATTGTCCTCCAATTTCATTTGCCCTCCAATTTCTAAAAGTTAAGATGATGCTCCACGTAGCTACGAGCTGCGTCAGTCCGCAAAACGAGCATACGGGGACGGCCTTCAACAGAAGCTCTCTTGGTGAACACGATCCGTCCTTTGTCAGACGAGTTTTCCTGAGAAACTTCGATCAGGTTATTTGCGTGCAGCAATTTGCGAATGGCGCTCTCCTGCAGGTGAAACTGTAGGCCTTTTGCCCTCAGATGCTGACAGATCAGCTCATGCAGCGGCGCATGGAGCAGCCAAGAGAGTCTTCCCTGTTTGAAGCCAATATAGGTAGACGGAGTGTAAGCAGCTGCATTCGTAGCAAGAATGATCTTACCGGCGTCGATAAGATTGAAAAATTCGCCGAGATAAACCGCGAGAGGATCTTCTTCGCGGGAAAAGGACTCACTCACACGGAGAGCCTGAGCCAAAGCGGAGCGCCACATTTCCAGCATCGCATCTGCATCCGGAATCGTCATTGCACCAATATTGACGGCGTATCTTGATAAAATCTTGGCAGTGACGATCAGCGCGGCGCCGGTGTCCGCAAGGCGGCGTTCGTGCAGCACCTGGGCGAAATACTGGCGTTCGTTCAGGCATTCAGCAGCGATGAACGTAATGAGCTCATTGCCATGCGCTGCACAGTAGCTCAGGAAGAAAGAGAGATGCGTAGAAATTACCTCCGGGTGGAGCTGAAACGCCTCCAGAAGGCGTCCATCGATATCGCCCTTTTCGATCGTAAGGATGAGGCAACGCAGGTAACTGGAATGATTGCCGCCGGTCAGCTCACCGGTGACGAAGGCGCATCCGCTGGGAGGATACTCTGCAGCGCGGGAGAGATTCGCCTTGCAACGAGACTTCGAGACGCCGTCTCCGACAAAGCGAATTACGGACTCCAACTTTGTAACTTTCTCTTTACTTGCGGCGGTTGTCACACCAGGACAGTAGTCATCGATGACCAAAACGCTTCCGTTGGCACGACCAAGCTTCTGCTCAAGGGCCGTCACTGTATCACTGAAGGTTGCCGGCGGCGTGAGAGGGTCCTCTGCGTAAATCCTGAAAAGTGCCAGTGCCAGCGAGGTCTTCAGCGAGCCAGTCGTACCAGCCAAGAACGTAACAAACCTCGGCTGATATCCCGCAGCCTGAAAAAGCGGAAAAACCGGTCCCAAGTGCATCAGGAGCAGAATCGGAAGCATCAATTCCAAGCGCGGCGACAACTTCAGAACTTCCAGTACCCGGAAGAATGCCCGCGGTGCGGACAACTGCGGATTCAGCATGAGATGCTTTCCCGTTTCCCAGAGCACATTCGCAGCAGCCTTGTGTGCGTTGTCACTGCTGAAAACCCATCCTTTCGGAAGCTGGATCAGGCCAGCAGAGCGAATGACAATGACCTCGGGGCAATGGTCGAGCCGATCACGAATGAAGGCGGCAACGTGCGCGGCACCGTTTTTGGCATCCGGAGCGATGTGACACGCGGGCAGCCGGGCCTGGATAATCCTCACCGCGTTGTCAATCTCTGTCGAGTTGAGCACGATCTCCGAGGATGCGGAAAATCCACGCGTCACACGGAGCAAGAGTTCAAGATGCGGCTCCCGGCCGTTTTCAAATACAAGGCGGCGCTGGAGCACCTCGATACGGAAGTTCGTGAGGCGAATAGGGCCCTTTCCCGTCTGGAGAATCAGGCCGGACGGCATGGGTCTGATACTTCCTCCCCAGTTGTCGAGCTCGTCGCAAATAGGACTGGCTGCTGAGAAAACAGTGCCCGAGTACGGCTGCAAGGACGAGCCTTCTGCAGGAGCAAGCTCGTTTTTGGCGCGGAGCAACAGAATCTGTTCGATCATCGGCAAGTTGTAGCGCGGATTATCGTAGCAGATGGCATCAAAATTGAAGCCGGTAAAGGTTTCTTTAGGCCGAACGTGCCCGAGTTCGTAAGTGAAGTTCGGCGGAAGTTTTCCGCCGGCGCAGTCCTCGGCGAAAATCATCGGATCAAACGTCCCGTCAGGCCGAGGATGTTGGCACGGATAGAACCGCGTGCGCGGTGCCTCATTGAAAAATTCCATGGGATCGATCAGCCCCTCAAGGGTGTGAGCCGAAAAGGCTCTGTATAGGTCTTGCATCGGATCGTGATTTTGAATAGGCATTTTTATCACTCCTTTCTGATCCGGATTGTACCACGTCTTGCTGACTTGTTCCATCTATGTCCTGTTAGTTTATAATGGGACAAGTTGCATAGTGCGCAAAAAAAGATTTCAGGAGTTATCTCCTGAAATCTTTTTTTCTGATCCGCCTTTTTCAGGTTGGGACAGTACATATGTCAAAGCGGAATGCTGGTCCATGATTTCGGTAGCGCATTTATGAATGAGGTGCGCTGCAACTATCTGAGCATTTGCGCGAAGCACTGACGCTGCGGGAGAAAATGCTGCAATATCATCTCCCCCTTTTTGGAGTGTGTGGATCCGATCCATCAGCTTTTCCGTGTTGAGGGCGGCATCTTTAAATACGGGCAGAACTTCTTTCGCATAGCAGTCAAAGAACTCATCTGTGGGCTCGGCAGATAGGCTCTCCATGAGAGGTAATTCGCAAAAGCTGTCCGAGAGTTTTCCCAGCTCAAGGTCAATGTGATGATATAGCGTGCGGAGAACAGCAAGCGTATCTTGCTTACTTTCCTCCGATGCGCCTTCCAATAGGCGATCCACATGAAATCCTTTAACGAATACGTTAAGCTTTAAAAGGCGAAAAGGTTCGTTGAGTGCAATCCAAATCTGGTCGTGTGCTCGTTTTGTACTCTCTGTGATAAAGGCACCACTGGAGTGATCTGAGGTATACCTGGAGTAAGTATAAGGAATCGATTCGAGCTTATTGATATCTTCGAAGATGTCGCAAACGTATTGCTTTAGCTCGCCTTCCACCTTTTGACGCAGGGCATCGTCGGGCTCCTCCTTTTGAAGATAACTGCGGATATCAAGATAAGAATCTTTAAACTTCTGAACAGTCTTAAATAATTCAGAATGCTGCTCTGAGAGGTACGCGTTATACACAGCCTTCAGAGCATTCAACTCTTCCTTACTTGCTTTCGGGGGCATTCTGTTGAGGCATTCTTTCAGAGCATCAGAATGCTCATTGACCTCAAAATAAAAGACCTTATCGTCGTTGGCGCGATTGCCCTCGTAACGGGGACGGATCGATTCCAGATTTGTGTAAACGCCTTCAATTGCGGATGAACCAATGGTTGGCGCGGAAATGGAGGGTTTCATTTCCTGCAGCAAATCAATGAGCAGCTGGTCCAGAACAGGAATGGCATACCTCATATTTTTAGAAGAGATTTCAGGGGGCTGACACAGCGTTGCCTGCCATATGAGATTCAGACGGGCCATAATTTGGGGATAGTACCCGTAGATTAAGTGAAATTTGACAATATCGCTTTGCAGAATTGCTGTCGTCCGGACATCTTTCAGGATATCTTCATTGGGCATGGAGGATATGTCATTTACTAAAATGTCAAATGTCCTCTCAATAAGGTCATTACCGCGCAGGCGCTTTTTCGTTGATCGGGCCCGTGCAGCAGCCTTGACAAGGGGTTCTACTTCCCAATCAATTGTGGCAGCACGGGTATCGCTCGGTCGATTTGAATTTTCGGAATCAACGTGTTGACGAAACAGATGTTGATACATCGGGTGATCGGCACCGAGCTTGGGAGCAGGATTTTCACCTTCCGCCGGATGATCGGTACTGCACTTGGAGTCGGAATTTTCATCTTCCACTATAAAGAGGTCACGCACAGCACACCGAATCATTTTTCGAGAAAAGTGCTTGTGCTGTAAATCCGGATATTCAGAGCATAGCTCCTTTTGGAGCATATTCAGGCTCTTGTCCAAGGGCAATTCATAAACGCTCCCGGCGCGAAAAGTGAACTCCTCTTTATCAGCCATTATCGCTCCTCCTGTTCTGTGTCCACTTTGTCCACCATGTCCACCAAAATATGATATAGGGAAAAGCCCATGATTACAGCATTTTTCTATATTGAAAAAAGGTGGACATAGTGGACGAGATATTGTTAGTATAGCGCAGTGCGTTCGTTTAGGCAACATAGGCCTTTAAATGTAGTAGGGCTGAAATCAAGTCTTACAACGCCGTGAACATCCTGATAAAGCTTGGGGACCCGTAGGGGAGGAACAGTTTCCTCCCCTCGCGGAGAAGTCCCACAAAGAAGAAAGGAATGATCACTATTATGGCTTATATCAAATTTGTTGAAAGAGCGCTAACCTGTAAGTATAAAGATAGCTCTACATACGAAGACTTGCTGCGCTATTGTGGTAATCCGGAAAAGGCTGTTGCTGCAGGAGCCTTTCATCTGGAATCCATGACAACAGCAGCGGCGGAAATGCAGTGTACCGCACAGCAGTTCCATAAAGACTATGGGACCCGTATTCAGCACATTATTATCGCATTTACCAGGGGGGAGACACCCTCTCTGTCGATGGTGCAGTTCATCGCAGATGCATGCGGTCGTTTCTTCGCAGACCGCTATCAGGTGGCCTATTACATCCATTGGGAGCCGAATCCCCACATCCACATGATTGTCAACAGGGTTTCTTTTGTAGATGGGAAGAAGTATCCGGACCGATTTTCTGACAGGCAGGAATTTTGGCTGCATGTTCGTTACGTCCTGAATGGGTATGGCATCTTCCTCTATAAGTAGACAATCAACGGACACGAACAGGGGGACGGTCACGATTCCTTACAATATGCAGTTGGTATTCAATGCTTACCTTGCGGAACGCAACTTTCATTTGTTTACTATGGCCTGCGCAGAATATTCGCATCAGATGCGCTTGAACACAAAGACTTACTTTGAACAATGGACATCTTATTTTTTAACACCACTTCGTTTAAGGGCACCTTTGCTTCACCCAAGTTTTTTAAAATTCCTGTTTGATTGTCCTGTTGCGATAGAACGCCGCTCAATACTTGAGCGCTATTTGGAACGATGGAATCAAATGGTCCTTCCTATTTTAGAAGAGCATTTTCTGCAATATGTCAGAGAATGCTATGACGAAATCGAAGATTTATTTGCCGCAATTGAAGACAGCTTTTCAAAAGAATCTGAAAACAAGAGCCGCTATGAGAGACTGACAAGGGTACGCCTTCTTCGCTTGTCCGATGAAGAAAGTGTGGAAAAAATGTTTTCCCATCAAGATGAGACTCATGAATTCCATAAGAATATTGTCCAAAATACTCTCCTGATTTCGAGCGGATTTGCATTTCGTACAAATTGGACGTCAAACCTCTGGAGTAATTGGAAGCTGATAGACGATTCTCCGCTTGCTTTTTGATGTTCCAGAGTTCTGCTGTTCCAGCAGTTTTGTGAACCATAATTATAATAATCTCCCTCTATTTATAGCTAATAAATCTAATATAAATAGAAGTAGATATATCAGGAACATTGGAACAGAGAGATAACCGGAAAGAATGGATTTCATCGTGAGGGGTGAGGTTGAGCGCCGCAGCGCGAAGGAGAGGGGACAGGGTTCTGAGCCACCCGCAGCGGTGGCGATGATCCCCTAGATGTCCCCATCTCCCTATCCCCCTCAATGAGAAACGCTTTGAATAGAACATTTTAATCACGACGAGAGTGTTGGGCAACGGCGTGAATATTTCAGATGACAGTGTTCGACACATTGTGATTCCCTTCAGTGATCACGTTCTATTCTTATAGATGCTTGGGCGGCGAAGAACGAAGGGCTATGACAGGATAAACCTGTATGCGGAGGTGCCTACCATCCAAAAGGACAATAAGTCGACAGCGAATGTTTCCGAAAAAATACCGCTATTAAACGTGCAGAGAAAGCACACGATGAGATTAAAACGCTGCAAAGAATGTGGAATGAAGGGAAACAGGAGATCAACAGCTTTACCTGCTTGGACTGCCCTACGAACTCAAAAAGGAAAAGAACTGCTGGATCGTCTGCAAAAGTGAAAAGAGGCTTTTTCGATTGACGCTTGCGGTGTTTGGAGAGTGAGCAGCAATCCGCAGCAGCCGCTTCCAAGTGCTGCCAGTAGGGATTCGCTGGCAACGGTTGGAAAACCTTGCGGCGCAAGGGCTGCGCGGCAGTCCGCGATCAGGAAAACGCGTTTTCTGGAAAGCCGCTGTTGTCGCAAACAAGCACTGCCGTATCCGCAAAACGCTTGACATTTTTTCCCATATCGCTGCGTAGGCCGTCTGCATTGTAATCCGCACTTTTCTTTTTTCTTTTTGTATGATAATATTTTCGTGGTAAAGCAGGCTTTTCCTGGCGGATGCTGATGCAGCGCAGCCAACATTCCTTTTCCGCAGCTATATTCTAACAGCAGAGGGAAAATCAAATGGATGCATATTTTCAAGAAATTTCAAAGTGGTTGAATGTAGATAAAAACACCGTAGAGGGCATCATGCTGATCAATAAAGACGGCGTGATCGAATACTACAAGAACTATGAATCCGTCCGCAAGACGCCCGAAAATTTTGAAAAAGAAGTCATTGGCCGACATCTCCTTGAGGTGTATCCCGAGCTTACCGACGAGACGAGCACGGTCATGCGTACCCTGCGCACCGGCAAGGTCACTGTCGGCTCGCGACAGCGCCTCTTCATCGGCGGAACGCTGATCGACTTTGCGAGCACGACTTATCCTATTCTGGATGAGCAGGGGCATGTGCAGGGTGCCGTTGAGGTGGTTCGCTCTGTCGGGGATATTCCTGCCGGCGAGCCTTGTCTGTCTGTCCCCTCGCAGAAGACGATCCTCGACGGCATTATCACACAGAGCGAATGCGTTCGGCAGCTCAAGCAAAATTTGCCTAAAATCGCCTATACGGGCTCTCCTATCCTGCTCTGCGGGGAAACCGGCACCGGCAAGGGGCTGATCGCCGAATCCATTCATAAACTCAGTAAGCGCGCCAATAAGCGCTTGCTTGCGCAAAGCTGTGCTGCCATTCCGGACACGCTGCTGGAAAGCACCTTTTTCGGAACGGAAAAGGGAAGCTTTACCGGAGCGGAATCCAAACAGGGCCTTTTTGAGCTGGCAGATGGCGGCACGCTCTTTCTTGATGAGATCAATTCCATGAATGTCTCCATGCAGGCAAAGCTGCTCAAGGCGTTGGAGGATAAAACGATCCGGCGCGTCGGCGGAAAAGACGATATCCCGTTTGACGTGAGGATCATCTGCGCTACGAATGAAGAACCGCAGCAATTGATCGACAGCGGCCGAATGCGTTCGGATTTTTACTACCGCATTGGCGTTGTACAACTGCATCTTCCGCCGCTGCGCAAACGGTCGGAGGACATTTTACCGCTGGCAGATCACTTTGTGCAGTATTTTAATCAGAAGATGGGACTCTCCATTGCGGGGCTTAGTTCGATGACAAAAGACCTTTTCCTGAATTGGTCCTGGCCGGGGAACATTCGTGAGCTGCGCAATGTAATCGAGGGCGCATTCAATATCGAGGAGAGCCCGCTCATTACGCTGAATTCCGTGCAAACCCTGCTCGATCGATTCCGTTCTGCATCGACTGCCCCTGCTCCTGATGCTGTCCGGCCGGAGCAAAGCGGCCGATCTGAGATTTGCGAGGCCCTCGCCAATGGCCCCGTCGACCTGAAGCAGCTTTTGGAGCAGTATGAAGCCGGAATTATCCGTGAAGCATTGGCGCAAACGGATCGGCTGAGCGCCGCGGCAAACCTGCTCTCCATATCTCCGCAAAAGCTCCAATACCGTATCGAAAAGCTTGGACTGAAATAATTTTTCATGATCTCTTTCGTCCGGCAGGGTCGTGCGCCTTTTGGGAAGGCCACCCTGCCGGACTCTTCATTATTCATCAAAAATTTTTGATAAAAACAAGAAAATTTGATGGAAAATAGCGTTTTGCACACCAAAAATAGAAAAAACGCGATAGCGCATGTGCAATACGTCAAAAAAACTCAGGCGAATAGGTTGGCACACAAATTGCTTATGATGAGATAACAGCTTTTCCAACAGTGCTGTTCACCTCAAACATAAAGGAGTCTGAGAAAATGGATCAACAACGCCCACGCGCATATATCGGCGGAAAGATCTTTACCGCTGATGACAGCAATCCTTATGCAGACAGCATGATCGTAGAGAATGGTATTATTACCTGGATCGGCAAGGAGGAGGTGATGCCGGCCGGCAATTACGAGCGCATCGTGCTGAACGGCCGCCGTGTTCTTCCGGGCTTCGTCGATGCCCATATGCACCCGGTGATCCTAGCGTCTTTCAGCCAAATGATCTCCTGCCTGCCCCCCAAAGTACATTCGATCGCAGAGCTCATTGAGGAGATCAAAAAGGTCCGCGCCGAGCAGGGGCCGGATCAATGGATCCAAGGCTGGGGGTATGATGAAGGAAAATTCCTGGAAAAGAGATCTCCCAACCGTTACGATCTTGACCAGGGCTGCTCCGACGCCCCTGTTGCGATCATGCGAACCTGCGCACATATCCGCTGCGTAAACAGCAAGGCGTTGGAGATGGCAGGAATCACAAAGGATACCCCAGATCCGGAGGGCGGGTGCATCGACCGTGACGAAAACGGCGAGCCAACTGGTATCCTGCGTGAAAATGCCAAGTATCTGATCAACGATATCCTGCCGGAAACGACACGGGAAACCGAGATCTCTCAGCTCGTTGAGCTGAGTCGTATTCTTGCTTCGCAGGGTGTCACAGCTGTCACGGATATGGGCCTTCTGGATAACAGCGACGGCTATCTTCTGTATTCCGAGGCGGCAAAGCGCGGCTTTGCGCAGAGAGTCGGCGTCTACTATATGTGGGACTTCTTCAAAGATGATCCGACTTTTACCATTCCGGCAGAACGCTTTCAAAGGGATCAGCAGGTCCGCGTAGCCGGGCTGAAGCTGATCGGGGACGGCAGCGTATCAGGGCGCACGGCCTGGATGAACGAACCGTATCTTGGGAGCGATGACAACTGCGGCCTTCCTGTATGCACGGATGAAGAGATCGACAGTGCGATCCGCTTTTGTCAGAAAAACCACTGCCAGCTTTCCATTCATTCTATGGGCGGACGAGCCATCGACCGGATAGTTGACCGTGTTTACCGAGAAGAAAACTGGCTCGGCGGCGACGTTCCGTACCTGAGAGTTGAGCACGTCACCGAGCCGTCTGACAGCGCCATCGCCAAGGCTGCCGAAAAGGGATTTGGCTTTGCGACGCAGCCTATCTTCCCTTACTGTGAAATTGAAAGCTATCTTACCAATCTCGGCCCTGAACGCACAAAGAAGACCTACCCGGTAAAGAAGCTGCTGGAAAACGGTGTCAGAGTCTGCTTTTCCACCGATGCGCCGGCAACATCGTGGGCGGAACCTTCCGACCCGTTCCCCTGTATAAAGGGCGGCGTGTCCAGATACGCTTACGATGGAACCGATTTCGGGCAGGATCAGCGGGTCGATATCGAAACAGCGATTCGCCTTTATACGGCCAAATCTGCCAACATGGCCGGTTTCTCCGGGATCGGCCAGCTTAAAAAGAACTATCACGCCGATTTTATCATTCTGAGCGACGATATTCTGGCTATTCCGGAAAATCAGATCGACAAAGTCCATGTGGAACAGACCTACATTTCCGGTCAGCTCAAGTATGAAAGGAAGAGTGCCTTATGAAAAACAAAAAAGTTCTGATCGACACCCTCGTTGTCGGATTTGCCATGTTCGCGATTTTTTTCGGTGCGGGCAATCTGATCTTTCCTCCCCAGATCGGCCTTGTGTCCGGCACGAAATTCGTTCCGGCAATCGTAGGCATCTGCATTTCCGGCGTTCTTTTCCCCATGATGGCCATGGGAGCTGTCGGTAACATGGGCCTTACCATTGAAGATATGATGCGTCATGTCCACCCCAAGCTGCACCTTGGCTACATGGTTGCCTGCATTTTTGCTATCTGTTTTGGCACGATGCCCCGATGCGGCGGCGTTGCCTATGAGATTGGCCTTCTCGGTATTTTCCCGAATCTGCCACCTGTGTCCAAGTGGATCTTCCTGCTTGTATTCTTTGGACTTGCCTATCTTGTTGCCAGCAGCCGTGCCGGTTTTATCGACACCATCGGCAAGTACCTCACGCCGGTGCTGATCGTCACGGTCTTCATCATCATCGTTTTGACGATTGCAAAGCCTATCGCCCCCGTTACGGACGGGATCGTTGACAACGCTTTCAGCAACGCCTTTGTTGCCGGCATCAACACCGGCGACGTCGGCACCGGCATTATCTGCGCCGGTATCATCATCACCGCCTTGAAAGACAAGGGCTACCGCCGCGGCAAGGAGCAAAAGAAAATGCTCTTTTATGTAACGATCGTTGCCTTTATCCTGCTTTCAGCCATCTATGGCGGCCTCTGCTATCTGGGCGCTACCGGCACGGAATTCTTCGCTCCCGACACGGATAACACCGTTCTTCTTGTCGGGCTTGTCCGCAAGCTTGCCGGTTACGGCGGCATCGTGGTGTTGTCTGTCGCCATCATTTCTGCTACATTTACCACCGCGTCTGGTATGATCGCAACGACGGCCGACTGGATCGTTTCCCTTTCCCGCAACTGCATTTCTTATAAGCCTGCGGTGCTGGGACTAACGGCCGTCATCTTCCTTGTTTCGTCGACCGGCGTCAGCAACGTTCTCAAGATTTCCGGCCCGCTCTTCGTTCTTGTTTTCCCGATGGGCGTTGTGTTCACGGTCCTCGGCTGCTTTAAGAAGCTTATCCCGAATGACGGCGTCTGGAAGGGCTCCGTTTGGGTGTCGATCGTCATTGGCTTCTATCAGGCCATCCAGACTGCAGTCGGAAGCGGTCTGCTGCACCTTGACCTTTCTGGGATCGATGCTGTCATGTCGCTGATCCCACTGTCCGATCTCGGCTTTACGTGGCTTGTGCCCTCGATCGTCGGCGGTATTATCGGCGGCATTATCTGGAAGATCGGCGGCAAGGAAAGCCTCACCGATGAAATCGACCTTATCATCGCGCAGGAGGAGGCCGCTGCCAGCCATTGACCTGAAAATCGGTCGTTCATTTTTCGCAGTACAATTTGATTTTTCGTACCAACCTTGAAAATACCCCGAGCGCTCCGATAAAAGATCGCTCGGGGCATTTTCTGATGTGACGGCAGAACTGTGCAGCAGTGAAGATGATTCGATCTGACCAAATCCACACAGACAGTTATTTCACACACGTCGCAAGGAAGCCTTCGTTAGCAGGTGCAGCACTGCGTGCGGAGAGTAAGCAATCAATTACTGATCACTCCGGATCGCACGGCTCGGATTTCTGCCTTTTGCGGCCGGATTGCCATAGGGTTCTATCCACAGTTGGCACGTGCTGAAATGCGGAAAGCAACTCTAGTGGGACTCTTTTTTGTTGTGCCGTTGGGGTACGCCCTATCAGAATTACTTTTTCCGCCCCTTGAGATAATTCTTCCCTCCGCGGACCATCAAGTACACGTTTGCTGCCAGTACGCAGCCGGCAGCAAAGTCATAGAGCGGCGTGCCAATGACAGCGAAAAAGACGGGCATACGATCACCTCAGTATTCCCGCAGTGCAGCACAGATACCCTCGGCCAAAAACAGCACAAGCAGGGTAACCATCATGCCCGCCATCACGTAGTTCAAATTCAATTCGGTCACCTCCTTCACCGTTTCTTGCTCCGAGCACTGACCTTGCACCGTGATTTGCTTCGTGCTTTAGTTCGGCGCACGTGTACAGAACAGTACAGGTCAACGCTGCTGCCGCTTGCTTTGTAATTGCTTTTAATTTTTGCTTTTCGCCCCATTTTAATATCCTCCGTCATAAAGTAGTTCTTCGATTTCCATTGTTGTAAAGCCCTGGTCAAGAAGCCTGTCAATCATCTCCCCTGTAAAGCCAAACGCCTTTGCGATCGACTTCAACAGTGCGAGATGCTCCTCCTCAGAGTGAGGTGCTTTTGGGTACAGCGGCGTATCCCAATACCCCCACGACGAGCGGTAGAACTTGGAGACATCGAATGTGCCGTGGGTGATATGCCCCCTGCTATCGATCTTCACAATATCGCCCATCGCAATATCGACCTTTTCTCCACGCCCAAGCCAGTTTCCGCAGCGAGCCAACGCCTTGTTCAGAATCTCAGCGGTGGAGGCGTAGACATAGACGCCGGCCGCCGGAAAGTGGACGATGGTGAGAGGGTTGTCGCCCTTGACCAGCCACAGCGCATCCTGCTCATCCAGCACCGCAAATGAAAAAGAGCCCTCGACCTGTTCAGCCATTTTTGCAAGGCTGTCAAAGTCGAGGGCTTTTTGCTGCTCCAGAAGCTGCACCGCCACATAGCTGTCGGTCTGGATTTTTGTTTTCGGCAAATGCTTGGTATGACGAAGTCCACGGTCATTCCACAGCACACCGTTGTGCGCCAGTGCAAAGCGCTTTCCCTTTACACAGCCGAAAAAGGGGTGGTTGTTATAGTTCTTCTTCGCACTGCCCTGTGTTGTCATCCGCGTATGTCCCATAACGACATGTGCTTCCGCTGGAATACGCAGATGCAGCCGATGCGCCGCCAGCGGACGCTTATAGATCTGCAATCCTCGCGATGTGTTGTAGGCGATGCCGGTGGCATCGGTACCACGTACTTCTGCCGCAATTGATAGCTCCCGAATCAGACGACACTTTTGCTTGACGCTCAGCGAGCCAGCGTAGTCAACAAACCCAAACAAACAGCACATATTAGATTTCACCTGCGCTTTCGACTGGCTCGTTGATGTAGAGCCGGCGCTCTTTCAGATACTGGATCAGTTCAGGCTTCGTACAGCCAAGCATGAAGCTGGACCAGGACATGGCTTTCAGGTCATCGTCCGTCAGGTAGATCGCGGCGTCGATGATGCAGTCGAGCAGTTCAAGAGTTGCGATCAGCGTGTTGTACTTCAGAGTGCCCCGGAACATCCGAAATTCCACGGTGTCTGCGTTTGTCAGATTGACCGCAGTATACCGTCCGGCGTGGCGACCGCTCTTTGCATGGTCAAGAATTTCCTGCGGCTGGGCTTTGTAGCCGTACCTTGCGGCCCACTGATTCAGCTGCCCCTGTGTTCTACGACTGAACTTGAGCAGCTCATCCCAGAATTTTTCAACGAAGAATAAGACGCGCGCAATCGCCGCATCCTGTGCACTCTCGCTATTACCAAACGCAGCGCGGTTGACGTGAACGTGAAGGCCGCAAGTCCCTGCTTGATGACTGGTATACCCCAGCCGTTTTGCTTCTTCCACGATCCGCTCCCACGGCATGCTGCGCAGGTGGAAATCGAGGGTCATCGGGTGGGTGACGATCTCGAACCCCTCATCAAGGCTGCCGTCGTGCTTGCAGTAGGCCAGCGGCTGTTCAGCATTGGCGATGTGCAGGATCTCGGCAGCGTTGTCACTATCTTCGCCGGCACCGTCGATCTCAAGCTCGACGCCGAAGAAGCGATTACCGTCGCCGTAGAAAATGGGAGTGGGTTTGAAATAGTAATCGTGGATAGCGTCATTATCGCACAGGGCGAGATAACATTCCTGACAGTAGGGGGTATCGCCGCGGTACATTGCATTGTCTCGGGAAATGAGTTCGTTACAGTCAGAACAGCGCTCGTAGTAGCGGTCAAAGCAATTCTGACAGAGCGGCTGATCCTCACTGCCTGCATCATCGTCCCGCCAGATACGATCTCCGCAGCAGGAACAAAGAACAGTTTTGGTTTCCAGACAGTCCGGACAGAGCAGCTCGCCGTTGAATGGGTAGAGCTCGTCCTTGGGAAATTCTTCTCCGCAGTCGGTGCAAACGAGTTTTGGCAGCGCGAAGACTTTGCTGTATTTTTCAATCTGCTCATCTGAAAGCGACTTGAAGTTTTCGCTGTCGGCTGGCGCGGAACATACGAAAAACGTACCATAGATGACATCGTAGACTTCTCCGGTTTCAGGGTGTTTCAAGGGGCGATTCTGCGGCAAACCGATCAGCTTGCCTTCATCGTTGCAGATCAGGGCGACGGGATCGTTGAATGGGTAGACGGCTTCGATGAGGCCGCCGACGAGGGACTGCATGGATGCGAGGGAGCCATCGATTTCGACGGTGCGGGGTTCAACATTCGGCTCGACAAATAAAATTCTCATGGTAATATCCTCCAAAAAAGATAGCAGTCAGAATTGCTTCTGACTGCTTCACAGGAATGGTATCTAATTGAAAAAATACGCTTTTACGAGCGGAATCAAGCAACATCACGGTAAGAAGAATTAAGTAAAGCGAGGTAAATTACCATGATGGACAATGACCTGCAACAAAGCCTGCGCGAGCTGCGCAGCCATAGAAAACTACCTGAACGTGAGGGGGAATACTGGAGCGATGAAGAGCGGGAGAATCTGTCTCGAAAATTTAATGAAGGCGCCGGTATTTCGGAGATCGCGGTCGCATTGCATCGCAGTGAACCGGCAATTATGCAGCAGATTGAAAAGCTCGATCTATTTGACCGCAAGGAGAATCCGCGGCGTCAGCGTGCCGCAAGACAGTTGAATTGCTTATGTGGCCGCTGTGGCAATGATCCGACATCGTGTCCGCTTCGGACACAGTGCGAGCAGGGAAAGGAGTGCAACTGAATGTTTGAAAATTACGATGATGTGCTGACGGTCGAAGAGGCCTGCGAAGCCTTGAAAATCGGATACAATGCGATGTATGAGCTCTTAAGTACCGGTAAGCTCAAGGGCTATAGAAACGGTCGTGTGTGGAGAATCCCAAAGGCCGCGCTGGTAGAGTACATTCAAAGCAGTTCCAAACTAAAATGACAAAGGTGCAGGGAGAAATCCCTGCACCTTTAAAATAGTTTACTTTGCAATCCTATAATTTTTTCTGTTTTCAGGAATTGGCTTTAAATGCGGTCGCCCAAATGCTGCGCTGATTATGTAATTTGTAATCGAGCACAAAACGGCGGTCATCTTTCCAGGCATAACAGGCGTCTTCCATTTTTTCTTTCCCGTAGTTCATTTTTATCAACAGATCCAAATGAGATATAATTTTACTTTTAGGAATCAAGCCTGAATCTATAAGTTGAGCTAGTCTTGATTGTCTTTGAGCGGAGGTAAGCCCATCTGCTTTGCTTACAGAGTAGCCATACATTTTTAATTCTGATTCTGCACGAAGATTAAAGTCAGAGAAAACGCCTTGATCGATACACTCTAATCTCAAAAAAGGTAGTCCGTATCGCTCACGATAATCTTCATAGGTGGAAGCATTTAAATAGTATTTCTCCTGTTTTTTTGAGTACAGCACTGTCATTGGAACAAGGTCATTACTTTTTATACACCACGTCCAGGCTGTTACGGCTTCGAAATCTGTAGAATCCGACAACGAAATATTCTTTTGATTATAGATATAAATTGTCTTAGGATATTCAGTATTGCAGAAATAGGACATATGTGTTTGATAAGTTTCCCACATCGGGAAAGCGAACATAATTTCTGCGGAGTAAGTACAACCCTTATATGTAAATGCATTCTGCCCCAAAAGAAGTGACTTTAGAATATGCTTTGAAATAGAACGTTCCGTCCAGTATATACCTTGTACACTATTCTGTTCTTCCTCATCAGCAACAACTAGTATCTTGGCTACGAGTCTCGTACCGGCGTTTATGCGGACGACCAAAAGTGAACTTTGAGGAGGAAGAAAGCCCTTACTTGGCGTAAATGTATGGATTGAGGGAAAAGAGTTGCTTTTGGCCTTTGGCAACTGCTGATAACGTGCATTAATTTGCTCAGAAAAGAATTTCTCAATGGTGCGGCGAAAGCAAGTATCATTTTCGGAAGATAGTCCGTTAGAAGTTTTATTGTAGATAAAAACAACTTGGGCACATATGTCCCAATCAGCATAGAGTAACTGCCCTTTTATTGGCCCTAAGAACTGATATATTTGGTTTATTGAGTCTTGAAAAGCATGAACTTGTTCCACTTGATCAGATGGAACAAAAACTGCACCTCTAGTACGCTTATTAAAATCTACATGTTTGCACTTATCTGCGGATACACGCAGTTGTACAATAAGCTGTCTCCAGTTGTTATATAATTTATGATTTATTTGATTTATACAGACAAGACGTGCATTACCATCCCGATAGTTGGATGCCAATACAAGAGCAAACCCTGATAAGGTCGACGCTTTTTTCTTCATAGATACAGTCCTCGCCATCATTAAAGGCATGAGATAAGAAAAATCCAACTGTTTGTGAGTAACAACCTATATTTACAATTATAATAGCATTGCTCGTAAGAAACCGCAAGCCAACAAAAAGAAGGCCCAGGGAGAAATCCCTGCACCTTCTTTTTTATAATATTTTCCAAGAGTGACATTTGCTGTCTACCCTGTTTGCTACAATATAGACAAATACGGGCCGAGCTTACTCATCGTCAAACATTAAAAACTTGTGCGGCGGAACATCGAGTGCTGCGGCGATATCAAACAGTGTATCGAGCGAAATGGCCTTATTGATATTCGGCGCTTCGACGTGGCCGATGAACGCGGCAGATACACCGATCTGCTCGGCGAGCATTTCCTGTGTCAGTCCGCGCAGTTTACGGTAGTATGCTATTTTCAAGCCGAGTTGCAGATACTTGTCAGCATAGATATCTTTCATCGCAATTCATCTCCTGCCATTATGTTAGCGGAGAGAGACAACATTTGACATGACTGTATAGATATATTATTATATTTAGCAGATATAAATATGTGTTTTGCAGTACATGATTTGGGAGGACATCATGGAACAGAACGGTGTTAAATCAGCTCGCTTACTTGAAATCTACTCCCGCTTGAGTGAGGGAGCTGTTTTGAAGAAATCAGAATTGGCGCAGGATTTTCATGTCACGCAGAGAAGCATTCAGCGTGACATTGAGGACTTGCGCTGCTTTTTCGCCGAACGGCACTTAGAGCAAGATGTCATTTATGACACCAAGCTGCGCGGCTATCGGCTGATGCAGGCCACACCGAAAGGACTGAGCAACAGCGAGATCCTTGCAGTCTGTAAGATCCTGCTGGAAAGCCGCTCCATGCGGAAAGACGAAATGCTTCCGATCCTTGATAAACTGATCTGCTGTGCTGTACCGGAATCGAGTCAAAAGGCGGTCAAGGCATTGATCGCAAATGAGGAACTGCATTATGTAGAGCCGCACCACAACCGTCCGATTCTGGAAGGGTTGTGGGAGATCGGGCAGGCGATCAAAAATCAGCAAATTATAGAGATCGAATATGAACGCATGAAAGAGCCGCGGTTGGTCCGCCGTCGGGTGCAGCCGGTCGGAATCATGTTTTCAGAGTATTACTTTTATCTGACTGCATTTTTGGAGGACAAGACAGATTTTGAAAATCCCGACGATCTGTTCCCGACCATTTATCGTATCGACCGCATTCACACCTTCAAGGTGATGGACGAGCACTTCCGTATACCGTACACCAGTCGCTTTGAAGAAGGCGAATTCCGCAAGCGCATTCAGTTCATGTATGGTGGGAAGCTGGAGCGTGTGAGATTCCGCTACAGCGGACCATCCATCGAAGCGGTGCTGGACCGTCTTCCAACAGCGCGCATTCTCTCGCAGGATGAAAACGGCTGGACGGTAGAAGCCGAAGCGTTCGGCAAAGGAATTGAAATGTGGCTGAGAAGTCAGGGAGACTTTATTGAGGCTACAATTTAGGGGGGGAAATTTAGTTATGAAATATCGAATCGGATCTTTCAATCTACACAGATTTGGAGACGACCCGAATAAAGACTTGGACAAAATTGCGGAGATCATTCTTGGCGAAGACTTGGATGTTGTAGCATTCCAAGAGGTTTTCGGGAGAGGTGTAGGTACGAGAAGGCTGCTTGAAGAGTACGTTAGACATCGATTCTATAAATGGGATATAAGATGCTCGAAAGAAAACGGGGATTTCAGTGGGAGCGGCGAGGGATACGCCTATATATGGAATACGAGAAAATTTAAGCTTCCAGAGAGCGGGCAGGAAGGTGACCTACGATTTGAACCAAAAGTTATCAATGACATGCCTGGTAGTTGTGGCGTATTTTTCAGACCTCCCTACTACATACGCCTGCTACCGTGTCATGGCGGATTTTTTGAATTGCGCTTGATCAATATTCATATTTTTCATGGCGATAGTAAGGACAAAATAAGTGCGATAGAAAGACGCCAATTTGAGTATAAGATGCTTGTTCAGAAGATTTACCCGCAAATCAATCAAGAACCGTATGGGAACTTTCGCTCTGCTTACACAATAGCGATGGGGGACTATAATCTCAGTATTTTCAGACCGTACATTCAGAATCGGTCAAAGGCCTTTTTATCTGAGGTTTACAACTACAGTGAAGGTCGAGAATCCTATCAGGTAATTACGATGCAGGAGCAATTAACCACCTTGTGCAAACCTGACAAAACTGGCGACCAAGAGCAGGAACCTTCGCTGGCGAGTAACTATGCCAACAATTATGACCACTTTACCTACAGCCCGGAAACTTCGCCCTTTGCAGGTGTTTCCTGTCACGCAATCGATGTTGTTTCAAAGTATTGCGGCGGAGACTTTGAGTATTACCAAAAAAATATATCTGACCATATTCCGGTCGTGATAGAAATTGAAATTTAATAAGAGGAGAGAAAAATGATGTGCACAAATGAACAGCTTAGAGCAGCCTACGCTCTAAACCTCTGCACCGTTTCGGTTGCCCAGATTATCGACTATAATGATATTGGTATTTTGATGCAGGAATACGACAATATCTTAAATAACCTAAACATGGAGGCAATTCCTAAAAATAATGCTCTCAGGGAAGCTCTTGTGCAGATTTTGGAGACGATTAAGCTGTGCAAGATTTCGGAAGGCGATAGAAAACTAATTGACTCCGAATATCAGAATAGAATGAAAAATGCAGTGTGGTCTGCAGTTCCTCACTTAGGATTGATATTTGCCACTGGCAATCCTATCGCCATAGCAATGAATTTGGCGACCCAAGTCGGTATTGGTTATATGAACTACCGAAGAAACAGAGCTGAGTATCAGCAAGGCCAAGAGAAGGAGTATTGGCAGATTCAAAAAAGTAAGCTTGATATATTCAGCAATCTGCAGCAAATGTTATTCGAGACGGCGTGGCGGTTAGCAGATGCTTTCAATTTCCCTGACGAATACCGACTGACTGATCAACAGGTCCATGAGTACAATATTACGCTGCTCGAAGACGATCCTATTAAGCGGTACAACAACTTAGACTTTATGAAGGATAAGTTTAAGGCGTATCCTCACTTCTGGTATCAGATGGGTAGCACGGCGAACAGCATTTATCGCAGCGAGGATTTGGATATTAGCGATAGTACGCGGACCATGTACAAAGGCCATGCGATTGAGTGCTTTGAACATTACAGAAAACTCAACAAGTTTAATCTGTTACGCCAAGACGCAATCACCTCGGCATGGGCGTTAGAGTACATTGACCTGCTTGACCTGAATGATGAAAATGATAGAGAAAAAGCAAAAGAGCTGTTGGAAGAAGCGGAGGCGCATGCAGGAACCGCAAAGGACGTACTTGAGCTGTGTGCTTATGCAGCGTTGAATCTTGGAAACTGTGATGACGCTATAAAACTTTTCAAGTTTTTAGTGAACAACGATTACAACCTGGAAATTAACGCGCGTATCTTGAGTGCACTACTGATTTATAATTTCCGCGACCCCGAAAAACGTGACAGTGTGCTTTCCGCATATGAGAATATCAGTGGAGTGGCACGAAAGTATCTGTTGCCGATACCATCCACAGAAGAGGAATGGGCAAACTTCAAGCCCGATTGGGCGAAAGATGAAGTCAGTGCAGGTACGGCAAATGAAGGCCTGACAGAGGGAAACAGTTCTGTTGCTTTAAGCGATACAGCAGCAGTTATTAAGAGTTTCAAATCTCCTTCACAGAGTGCCGAAGAAAGTGTGAGTCGCGTGATGGGCTGGATTGCGGCACATCATGGATTCGATAAAATCGCAGTATACGAGGTAGAGGATTACTTCATCATGCGACTTCTGAACCGTGGAGATTCTGTTTATACTGCCGGAGAGGGAAGCGTCTCCCCTGAGACAATTCGTATAGATAAGAGCACGGGTGCCGTAGCCGTGGACGCATATGTGGACAATTCCGTTATAAATGATGTGTCAGAGATGTCTTGGAAAATGCCAGAAAGGCTGTTTTGCAGAGGAAACGAACTCTATGCGTTTGATGCAGGAATCAAAATGTTTGATGCGGCTACATTAACGGGATTTGATTTAATTGCAAGCAAAGAACATTTAGGATGCGATGATGGTAATCACGACGTAACTAACCGTGTTTTAAATGTATATAAGGCAGCGACATCCAGAGGTTATAACTTTAGCGGATGTGAAAACTATTTAGCATTTGTTAGCGAAGGAATTCTATATCGATATGACATTGAGAATCAGAATTGTCAAAAGCTGTGCAGGACATCTGCAGACAGTATCTTTGCAACAGATAAAGGAGTATATCTGCTTACAAGAGATGTCCCTTCCTCATGGTTAGAGTTTTATGACTATGCAGAGCGCAAAATTGTCAGAGGCTTCTCGCTAGATTCAGCCGACAAAATATATCACGTTTGTGGAGACAGTGATTTTTATCTCGGGGATCGTTCAGTAGTGAAGCATATTCATAAAGAAAATGACGGTGGGACTACAGTTACTCTATTCAGCGATATGGCATCTTCCATCGTGTATGCGTACGACGATTGTATTATGTACACAGCAAACGGATTTCTTAATATGCTACCCTATACGACTGGCAAAAAGGTCACCCTTACCAGTGGTGTAGTATGCAGAAAGGCCGTTGATGTTGGAGTGATTCGCCACAAGGTTAAATATGAAACAATTCCCGCGGGATTTGTCCGAATTGGGAAATGGGTATATTACTATGAAGATGGTAGACGCGATTTGCCGTATAGAGTTGCTATCGACACGCCTGATAAAGTCAAGGCTGTTCCAAACTATAGAGTTTTAGAAGACGCAGAGCAAATTTGAGCATTCGGTTTGCGGCAGAAGTTTTCCCTTACGTTTTCCCTTTAGGCACTGATATGTGCGCACATAAGCTATCACGAAACATCACGAAAAAGTTTCATAATCCGCACAAATCAGCACAAAAAAATAAGAGGTAACAGTCCCTGAATACCCATTGGTGAGTTCAAGTCTCGCCACTCGGACCAGCTAAAAGCCTTGAAATCGTATGATTTCAAGGCTTTTTTGCAACTTTTGAGAGCGAAATGCACAGCGCGAAAATGCGTGAAAACTCCAAAAGCGCACAAAAAAGCGCACAACTGCCTTGAAAAGTTGCTGCGGCTGCTTTTGCATGATATACTTAAAATATCAGTGAATTTAAAAACAGTATTCAAGGGGGCTGCCAGCGATGAAGAAAAAACTTTTTTGCATTTTCGGTTTGATCCTGATCGTCTCGGCTATCGCCTATTTTTGCCACGATCACAGCGTACTTCCGCTCGACGCCGAAAACGCAAACTATATCAGTTTTAAAATTTACCCTCAAAATGAGCCGAATTATATGGTGACAAACGATGACCGACTGAAAGAGATCGTGCGTGCTATCAATGAACTGGATGTGCAGGAAACAACGGATCAAGTAGACAGGATGTCGGATAGCTTTTACTATTTTTGGATTCAAATATCGGACAAAGATATCCCTGTTGAACTGGATGAAGATACCATTTCGATCAATAATGAACGCTATCAGGCGGACACATCGGATTTACGCGAGCTTTTGGATAAGACGTATCGTGATGTGATGAGCGGTGTTATCGATTGATGAAGATAATATCCGCGTTTAAAGGAAAAATTGCTTGGACTTCGATTTGTAGATAGCAAAGGAGCGGGGCGCAGCTCCGCTCCTTTTTTCTGTTTTCACCCCTCCAGCGGCTTGATCTCCTTATGCTCCACGCGAGGCAGCTTGCAGGCATCGGCAGGATTGAAGCGCAGATAACCGATTGCCACCGCCTGCTGCAGCGCCTTGTGCAACACACCATGCGCAGCAGCAGAGTTCCGCTATCCTCCACATTCCCGTCATCATCCCTTGTGCTATACTCCCGATAGGAGAGTATAGCAGTGCGCCCTTTAGTTCCTAAAGAGATTTCCCTTAATACTTTTTCATCAACTTATTAAAAATGATAATTCCTGTGATAATTTGAAACATTAAATATCCGCTGAGATAGAGTATGATCATGCGAGCATTGTCGATAACTTCCAATGCTCCGAGAATACTGAAAACCAAAATAGAGAAACAAATAACCACCAGTCCTATGCCGTAAGCATATCTTCCGGCTCTATCTCTAATTTTTGTTTTCAACTCGTCATGTTGCTCAATTCGGTCGTTCTCCAAACGTTCTTCGTATTGCTCTTTATTCTTGGGGGAACTCCAATAAAAATATTTGCATATCATCATAAT
>ULVP01061584.1_pt1 | contig 26172 bp, 24 predicted proteins | sample 1959551 | NCBI WGS metagenome assembly ULVP01 (sample SAMEA4835789, study PRJEB28245) | human gut metagenome | biome: gut microbiome; material: fecal sample | place: Denmark | collected 2008 | reverse complement strand
CGCCTGCCGATGGTCGCATCGATGAGGTCCGAGAGCTCCGGGTTTGCGCCCATGAGCCAGCGGCGGTGCGTGATGCCGTTCGTCTTGTTGTTGAACATGCGCGGGTTGTACTCGTAGAAGTCGTGCAGTGTCGTGGACTTGAGGATGTCCGTGTGGATCTTCGCGACACCGTTGACGCTGTGCGAGCCGACAATCGACAGACGGGCCATGTGGACCATGCCGTCCTGGATGATGGAGAGCTCGTGGACTTTCTGCTCGTTGTTCGGATAGCGGTCGCGCACATCGATGAGCCAGCGGCGGTTGATCTCGTCGATGATCATGTAGATGCGCGGCAGCAGCGGCTTGAACATGTCGATTGGCCACTTCTCAAGTGCCTCCGGCATGATCGTGTGGTTCGTGTAGGCAATCGTGTTCTTCGTGATAGCCCATGCCTCATTCCACTCGAGGCCCTCCTCATCGACGAGGATGCGCATGAGCTCGGCGACGCAGAGTGCCGGATGCGTGTCGTTGATGTGGATGGCGATCTTCTGGGCGAAGTCATGGATGTCCATACCGACCTTCTTGTAGTGACGGACGATGCTCTGGACACCAGCCGAGACGAAGAAGTACTCCTGTATAAGGCGCAGGCGACGGCCATCATAGGTGCTGTCATCCGGATAGAGGTAGCGCGTGATGCTCTCGACGAAGTTGCGGTACTCGTTCTTCTGGCGCATCTGTTCCTGCGTCAGGCGGCCGTAGTCGGAGAAGTCGCGGTTGACCTCTGCATTCCAGAGGCGAAGTGTGTTGACCGTGTTGTTGTGATAACCGACGATCGGCACGTCGTAAGGCACAGCCATGACCGTCATCGGATTCTCGTAGACGAGCTTGAGGCTGCCGTCCGGCATCTTCTTCATGTAGGCATTGCCGTTGAACTTGACATCGATGGCCTTATCCGGCTTGCGGTACTCCCAGGCAAAGCCGTTCTTGAGCCAGTTGTCCGGGATCTCGACCTGGTTGCCCTCGATGATCTTCTGCTCGAACAGGCCGTACTGGTAGCGGATGCTGCAGCCGTGGCCCGGCAGGCGGTGTGCTGCCATCGAGTCGATGAAGCAGGCGGCAAGGCGGCCGAGGCCGCCGTTGCCGAGGCCTGCGTCTGGCTCTTCATCGAACGTCTTGACGAGGCTGAGATCGAAGTCCTCCAGGACTTCCTTGACGGCCTCTTCGATGCCTAGATTGATGAGATTCGACTTGAGCAGGCGGCCGAGCAGGAATTCGATGGAGAAATAGTAGATCTGCTTCTCCTGGCGCTCTGCATACGTCTTGTTTGTCTTGATCCAGTTATCGGAGATGAACTGCTTTGCGGTAGCAGCTACCGTCTGGTAAACCTCATTCTCCGTGAGGTCCTTGATCTCACGGCCATACATCAGATGTGCCGTGCTGACAAAACGAAGTTTCAGATTCTCCTTGAGCTTGTCAAACTCGCGGCTCTTCTGTTTCTGTTCCTTTGTTTCTCGTGCCAAAAAAAACACTCCCCTTGGCTTTGACTTACTTGATTTATAAAAGAAAAGCCGTCGTAAATGAGGTGCCAGCCCATACCTGCCAGCGCATTTCTATTTACAACGGCTTGTCTCAATCTTAGATCACCACATTTTTCGCAACGATCAGCGGATAGTTCTGAGCTCCCTTGAGCCACTTCTCCTTCGTGATCACTACGTTCTTATCACAGATGACATTCTCGAGCAGGGAATTCTCCTGCACGTCGCACTTCTGCATGATAATAGAATTCTTGACCTTGACACCCTTCTCGATGGTGACGCCGCGGAACAGGATGCTGTTCTCGACTTCACCGCGAATGATGCAGCCATTGGCAATCAGCGAATTCTTGACGACGGCAGTGTCCTTGTACTGCACAGGGACTTCATCCTTGACCTTCGTGTAGATGGAATTCTCGCCCATGAAGAGCTCTTCCCATACAGAAGGATTGAGGATGTCCATGTTTGCCTTGTAGTACGAAGCCGTCGAATCAACATGTGCGACATAGCCATCATGCTCATAAGCATAGATGCTGTACTCGTCCGAACGGCGGATGATGCCGTCGAGCAGCAGGTCCTGGCCGCCATGCTCATAGCTGTAGCGGATCATCTCGACGAAGATGCGCTTCTCCATGAGGAAGACATTCATCGAGACTTTCGAGCCATCGTAGATGGCCGGCTTCTCGGCGATGTCCTCGACGAGCCCGTTCTCAGCCGTCTCGATGACAGTGCTGCGGCCCGCAGCTTCGTGCGAGGCCGTGTAGTAGACCATCGTGATGTCGGCATTCGTGTTCTGGTGGAAGCGCAGCAACTCGTTGAAGTTGATGTTGTAGACAAAGCTGCCGCCTGCCAGCAGGACGTATTTCTGCGAGCTGTGCTCGAAGAAGTCGAGATTGTAGTAGAAGTTGCGAAGGTCACCGCGGCGGCGCGATTCCTCGTCATGCGGAGCCGGCAGGTAGAAGAGGCCGTCATGGCGGCGGGCCAGATCCCAATCCTTACCGGAACGCAGGTGATCGAGGACGGAACGCGGTTTGTCCGGCAGCATGACACCGACATTCTGGACGCCCGAGTTCACCATGCTCGACAGTGCAAAATCGATGAGGCGATAGCGGCCGGCAAACGGCAGCGATTCGACGACACGACGGTTGGTCAGCTCTCGGATGAGGCTATTGTCCTCCTGAAGATTGATGATCCCCATTACTGTTTTCAATTTGATTCACTCCGATCTTCTGGTCTGTGTTCTGTTGTATCTATGAGGTTGAGCTGACAATCTTAGCCGGCCTGCTTGCTGCCTGCCGCTGTTGCAACAATCGTCTCGCCATCTGCGACGACCGTGATGGCACCCTTCTCACCCGTCACCTTTGCTCCTTCGCCGATCTCGCAATTCTGTGCGAGAATCGCATAGTCGACGACAGCATTCTCACGCACGACTGTCGACGGCATGATGACCGAATTGCGCACCTTTGCGCCCTTGCCGATGCGGACGCCTGGGAAGATGACCGAGTTCTCGACATCGCCGAGAATCATCGAGCCCTCGCTGACCATCGAGTTCTTGACCGTGGCATCAGGGCCTACATAATGCGGCGGCATCGAGGGATTCGAGGAATAGATCTTCCAATCGCCATTGAGCTCGAACGGCGGCTGATCCTGCAAGAGGTCCATGTTTGCCTGCCAGAGGCTCTCAATCGTTCCGACATCTTTCCAATAGCCATCGAAAGCGTACGAGTAGAGACGTGCCTTATCGGCAAGCATCTTCGGGATGATGTTCTTGCCGAAGTCATGGCTCGACGTCTCATCCTTCGCATCCTCTTCGAGGTACTTCTTGAGGAAGTCCTTGTTGAAGATGTAGATGCCCATCGAAGCGAGGTTGCTCTTCGGCTTAGCCGGCTTCTCCTCGAATTCCTCGATGCGGCCCGTCTTGTCCGTGTTCATGATGCCGAAGCGCGGGGCCTCATCCCACGGGACTTCGATGACACCGATCGTGGCCTCAGCCTTATTGGCCTTGTGGGCATCGAGCATCCAGGAATAATCCATCGTGTAGATGTGGTCGCCCGAGAGGATCAGGACGTACTCCGGGTCTGCCAAGTCGATGAAGTTCAGGTTCTGGTAGATGGCATCTGCCGTGCCGCGATACCAGTCCGCACCTTTCTCGCGTGCATACGGCGGCAGAATGAAGACACCGCCCTCTTTCTTATCGAGATCCCAGGCACTGCCGGAAGCCAGGTAATTGTGAAGCTCGAGCGGACGGTACTGCGTCAGTACACCGACCTTGTCGATGCCGGAATTGGCGCAGTTACTGAGTGGAAAGTCAATGATGCGGTACTTCCCGCCGAACGGGACGGCCGGCTTTGCAATCTTCTTCGTCAAAGCGCCAAGGCGGCTTCCCTGTCCGCCAGCCAGTATCATTGCTAAGCATTCTGTCTTTCTCATACAAAATCCCCCTTGGATATACTCAGCAAGAACAGCCTCCCCTTACATCAATACGCCGCTCTTGCCGATCGTGCACTGTCAAAAAAAGATGGTACTCTGTCAGTATACCTCTTTTATCAATGATTGCAATACCATTTTATTTATCAATGAATTACGTAACATTTATAAAACTAATCACAGTCACCTTGCTTTCTGTGAAAAACCATGAGAAAACCGCAAGTTTTCCGTTAATTCGAGAAAATCCAAGGGAACAGTTGCGCCTGCCGCCCCCTGATTTCCCGATCCATCCAGAAAACTTCTTTGTATATTATGTAGGTTCTATGAAAACGAAAAAAATCCTTCATGTAAATCGCAATTTTTCGCACTTTTTTAGAAAAAAAATAAAAAGACCGTACCAGCCAAAATGGCCAGCAGGTCCTGTCTGCATTTTCCCATCCCGTATGCATCGGTCAGTAGAGTGCCGCCGCTCCGCGAATGATATCGGGCAGCATGTCGTAGAGATTCTGACCGGGGCAGACCGTCGCATTGAAGTCACGATGGCCGAAAATCGTCGAGCGCGATGGAGCAAAGCCGTAATTGCGGCAGAGCGCAACGAGCAGCCGCTTCGCGGAGGCCACCTGCGCATCTTCCGGCATGTAATCTTCAAAATTCCCGACGATGTTGACCCCGACTGTGTGTTCGTTCTCCCCGTAGCAGTGCGCACCGACCGTGTCCATCGGCCGCCCCTGCTCGATGGAGCCGTCCTTGCGGATCAAGAAGTGATAGCCGATACCCGCCCAGCCGTTGGCCAGATGCCATTGATGAACCGTCTCAGCCGACACGTCGGCATTCGTGTTGCCAATATGGTGCACGATGATTGCGTCCGTCACACGCCGATTCGTCAGGGATCGAAAAGAAAGATGCGTCTGGCGGATGGCGACGCCCGGCAGCACGTTGCCGCCATCCTGCCAAGCTGCTTCTGCAACCTGTTTGGCGATGACTTCCGGTGCTAGAGCTAGTCCCATCCCCATGATCATCATATTCCGAATAAAATCCCTGCGCTTCATCGACTGTCATGCCCCCTGTAATTTTATCATTGTACTGCTTTCATCTGAAAATCAGCAGAAAAATGATATTGCCCCAAAAGCCAAGTCATCCCATATGGTTTTTGATTTGTTTCTATTGTACTTCGCGCAAAAACAGCCTATAATAAAAGAAAAGGGCAACAGAAACAGACGATGCCGCCGAGCGGCTGCCTCACAGGAGGGATTTTCATGCTGGGATTAGAGAGAAGACAGCGAATCATGGAGAAGATCCGGCTTGACCGGAAAGTCTACGTCTCCGACCTCGCCAAGACCTTCAAGGTAACAGAAGAGACAATACGGCGCGACCTCGAGAAACTCGAGGGACAGGACCTCCTGCGGCGCAGCTACGGCGGCGCCGTCATCACAGAGAGCACGAGCGAAGACCTCTCCTACAAGCGTCGCAGTGCCATCAACAGCGAGAGCAAGCTCGCCATCGCCGAGAAGGCCGCCCGCCTGATCCAGGACGGCGACACCATCATGATGGATTCCAGCACAACGTGCCAGGCCCTGTTGCAGCGCCTCAAGGGCCAGAAGGACATCACCGTCATCACGAATTCCATCCGCCTCATGAACGACTTCATGGGCAGCGGCTTCAAGATGATCTGCACGGGCGGCACGATGCGCGAGAGTTCCTGCGCCCTGACTGGCACGATTGCCAGCCAGACACTCGAGAAGTACTACGTCGACTTCACCTTCATCAGTTGCAAAGGCATCGACCGCGAGAAGGGCATCATGGAGTCAAACGACAGCGAGGGGCGCATCAAGAGCGTCATGATCCGCCAAGCCCGTAAAGCTGTGCTGCTCATCGACCACTCCAAGTTCGACAGGACCGCCTTTGTCAAATGCGACGACTTCTCCCACATCGACACCCTCGTGACGGACGAAAAACCATCCAGCGAATGGCAGTCGTATCTCGCCGACAACCACATCAACCTGATTTTCTGAACATCATCATATCACACGAATGCATGAAAAACGAGCAACCCTGCTCCTCCAGAATGAAGGAACAGAATTGCTCGTTCTCTCTATATCAGGCTGTGACAGGACGGCACTGCCAGCTGCCGTCACCACTTAAGTGGAGTTCCTCTTCATGCTGGGCAAAGAGCGTGGAGCGGTGGCCGACGCTGATGATGCCGGTCTGCGGCAACTCCCTGCGCATGAGCTCGTACATCTCCTGCTCGCGCGGCTCGTCGAGGGCCGACGTCGCTTCGTCGAGGAAGACCCAGTCGGGCTTGACGAGGAGGACGCGTGCAAAGGCAAGGCGCTGCTGTTCACCGAGCGAGAGGATGCGGCTCCAGTCGTCGATATCATCGAGGCGCGGGATAAAGTCCGCCAGGCCGACCTTGCGCAGGACTTCCTTGAGGTTCTCCTCAGGGCCCGAGGCACTCAGCGGGTAGTAAAGGGCACGGCGCAGGCTGCCGAGGGGCAGATAGGGGCGCTGCGGCAGGAAGAGGATGCGGCTCTTTTCCGGGATCTCAATCCTGCCCTGGCCATACGGCCAGATACCAGCGAGCGTGCGCAGAAGCGTGCTCTTGCCGCAGCCGGAGGCGCCCGTGATCAAGAGGCGCTCCCCTTCCTTGATGGTCAGGTTGCAGTCAGCAAGCAGCACGCGGCCGTCCGGCAGTTTGACGTCAAAGTCGCGCACGACGAGCGCACTGCCAGCAGTTGTCTCGCGCGTCACCCTATCCTCGATGCCCGAGGCGCCTTCCATGTGGCGCGTGAAGCCCGAAAGACGACGGATGACTGCAGCGAGCTGTGCGATCGTATCGTAGACCGAAACGAAGTACGAGAGCGCATCCTGCACGCGGCCGAAGGCCGAGGACGTCTGCATGAGGCCGCCGAGCGTCATGGCACCGGCGAAGTACTGCGGCGCCGCCATGACGAGTGGCACGATGATGGCCAGCTGGCCGTAGCCGTTGACATAGAAGTTCAGGAGCTTCGTCCGGCGCATGAGCTGCCAGTAATTCTTGATGACTTTCGCAAAGCGCTCCGCGAAGCCGACAGATTCCGGCTGCTCGCCGCGGTAAAAGGCAATGCTCTCGCTGTTCTCGCGCACGCGCATCATGTTGAAACGGAAATCCGCCTCGTAGCGCTGCTGGTCAAAGTTGAGCCCGATGAGCTTGCGGCCGACGAAGTGGACGCCGATCGTGCCGAGCACCGAGTAGAGCAGCGAGAACCAGAACATATAGCCGTAGATGACGAACTCGTGGCCGCCAAAAGGCACGGTGAAGGCGCCTGAGAGATTCCAGAGCACGACGCCGAAAGCGCCGAGCGTCGTGATCTGCTTGAGCATGCCGATGAGCAATTGCAGCGTCAGCGAGACAAACTGGTTGATGTCCTCGCTGATTCGCTGGTCCGGGTTATCCGTATCGCTGCGCAGGACCTGCAGGCGGTAGTAGACCTGGCCCTTCATCCAGTCGTCGAGGTAACGGTTCGTCATCCAGGTCCTCCACTTGATCTGGAGCATCTGGCGCAGATAGATCGCGTAGACCACGAGGATGATGTAGAGGAAGGCAAGCCCCGTGAACTCCCCGATGAGCGGCCAGAAAGATTCCGCCTGATACTGCTGCAGTGCGTTATAAAAGACATTATACCAACTATTGAGGCGGACGAGCAGATAGACCGACGCGAAGTTCAGGCCAATGACGAAGGCCAGGAGCCCCCTCGCTTTCCACTTCTCCTCTGAATTCCAGTATCCGCGGAAGAGATACCAGAAATTCTTCCAAAACTTTTGCTTCAAATTATCACATCCTTCAATGAATCTCAGTATAACGCGTTCCCTGCTTCCCTGCAAGGCCGCGCCATTGTCTTTCCGGCAAGCATTTGCTAGAATAGCATTATGTGCAGTATAAGACAAAAATCTGAATTTCCGGAGGTGGGAACATGCTCATCTACATAGGCGCGGCCATCGCAGTCGTTCTGCTCGCACTGCTCTACCACTACATCCCCAGCCGCAAGATCTTCTTTGCCTTCTTCTTCGTGCTCTGCGCGGCCAGTGCCATCGTCTTCTTCGCTTGGCCTTCGCCGCACCGCAATGGCGATGCCGTCATCAGTCAGGAGATGCGCGAGGAGCGCCAGCAGCAGCAGCAGATCTTCGCCGGATGGTACAAGGATTACCAGAAGGACATCGAGGACCTCGACCGCAACTGGCAGCGCTACCACAAGATCCTTGCGGACTTCAAGGCAGACATCATCAGCATCCAGACGGCCTACCTGCGCCTCTCGCAGCTCGAGAAGGACAGCCAGGCGCTCGATACGCGCATCGCGAGCCGAACGCCGCCGCTCGCCCTCAATGATACCTGCTACGACCAGTCCATCGAACTCGTGCGCAAGGCACACGCCTATGCCGAAGCCCAGCACCGCGCCATTGCGCTGACGCGTGCAGCCGCCGACCCGGCCAACCTGAAGACCGATGACCAGGAAGAACAGAGCCGCATGCTGCAGGCCGTCATGATCCGCGAATCGCCGCCCGCCCTCTTCATCGCCGACGAGATCGCGGCCATCCGCAACTACCTCGCCCTGCCTGAAGAAGACGTCGCGACAGATATCGCAGAAGACGCCGCAGCAGAACCACAGTGAACCCTTGCACGGTTGGTGCAGACAGAGAAGCCCCCGGCTCACGAAAGACGTGAGCCGGGGGCTTCTTGCAGGAATCCACAAAAACAATCAAGAGCGTGCGATTCAGAATCCATTCTGTGCAGCGACTTCGCGGAACCAACGGCCGGACTTCTTGATGGTCTTCTTCTGCGTGACGAGATCGAGTGCAATGAGTCCGTAGCGGTTCTTGTAGGCATTCGACCAAGACCAGCAGTCAATCGGCGTCCAGAGATGGTAGCCAAAGCAGTTCGAGCCTTCCTCGATGCCCTTGTGGAGCCATTCGAGATGCTCGCGGATGAAGTCGATGCGGTAGTCATCGGCTACGATGCCGTCTTCGCCGATGAACTTCTCCTCTCCCTCTACGCCCATACCGTTCTCAGAGATATACCACGGGATGTTGTCGTAGTTGTCGCGCACGTTGATGGCGACATCGTAGATCGCCTTCGGGTAAATTTCCCAGCCGCGGTACGGATTCATGCGGCGGCCCGGCATCTCGTAGAAAAGAGCAACCCTCTCGGCTGCTCTCTTCTGTTTGTTCAGGCTGCGTTCAGCGAATGCTGACGACCCGGAATACCTGCTTGTCTCCGCGATGATGTGCCTTGGAGTACTCGAAGGCACGTCCATCGTCCAAGAACGCAATCTGCTCGACCTCCAATATCGGCATCGTTCCATGATCGATATGGAGCAACTCCTCCTCCTCAGGCATCGGCAGAAGGGCGCGGATGAAGCGGTGTGCCGACTGGATCTTGAAATGAAGCTGTTCCTCAATATAGCGGTAAATCGAGTTTTCGAGCACCTCGCGCTTGATGCCTGGAATCAGCTCGATTGGCATGTTCGTATACTCGATGACGACGGGATCGCCGTCCACCTGACGCAGGCGCACGATATCGTAGACAAAGTCATCCGTCGTGATGTTGAGCTTTTCCGCGACCTCTGCCGTCGGGTGGATGATGTCAAAGCGCACGATCTTCGTCGCAATCTCATGCCCTTCGAAGACTTTCGAGAAACCTGAGAACTGATTGGCCATGCTGATGTCATGGACATCCTCACCTGCCAGGCTCTTGACGAACGTGCCCGAGCCGCGCCGCTTGACGACAAGGCCATCCTTGACGAGCTGGTCAACAGCCTTCTTGATCGTAATGCGGCTGACGCCGTACTGCTCACACATCTCGCGCTCCAGCGCGAGCTGTTCTCCTGCCTTATATACCCCCGCCTGAATCTGGCTGCGCAATTCATTTGCGATTTCCTGGTATTTTACCATAACTCATATTCCCCTAATAGATTATATCTTTTATATCCCTATTATATAACATATGTATCATTTTATCAAGAAAAAGGTATAAACTAGCGGTTCCTCAAAATGAGGAACCGCTATACATCGTCCAAGAGAACAAGGTCAATTCATCTGCAGGAAGTGACGCACCGCGCCGATGAGGTTCGCATCATTGCCGAATTCGGCTCTGCGTACATCCGGGCGTATCCCCCTTATATCTTGCTGAGGACCAGGCGTGCCTTGCCCATCAGCGTGTAGGCACCGAGGCCAGCAGGCAGGAAAGAAGTCTCCCCCTTCTTGAAGGTCAGCTCCGCATCGCCGGCACGCAGCTGCACGCTGCCGTCAAGCACGATGAAGCTCTGGAACGAATCCTCGCCAGCCGTCAGATGGCTCGTGCCGTCAATCTCCAGCTCATAGACCATGAAGTACTCGCACGATGCGAGCAGGCGGGCCTCAGTATCCGCAAAGATATCGATGGGTGCATCGAGATGCGTACGCTCCTTGACGGGCTCGAGGTTCGTGACGTCGATGGCCTTCTTGACGTGGAGCTCACGCGGCTTGCCGTCCTTGCCGAGGCGGCCATAGTCGTAGACGCGGTACGTCGTGTTGGAATTCTGCTGGATCTCGCAGATGATGATGCCCTTGCCGATGGCGTGCAGCGTGCCTGAGGCGATGAAAAAGACATCCCCTTTGTGAACGGGCACCTGGTTGCAGACCTCGAGCAGCGTGTTATCGGCGATGCGCTTCTCGAATTCCTCCTTCGAGATGGCGTGCTTGAAGCCATAGATCAGCGTGGCGCCCGGCTCGCAGTCGACGATGTACCACATCTCCGTCTTGCCGTACTCCCCCTCGACGCGCATAGCGTAGTCGTTGTCCGGATGGACCTGCACCGAGAGGTTGTCCTTCGCATCGATGAGCTTGATCAGCAGCGGGAAGTACGGGAACTTCTTCGCATGCTCGCCGAGGACAGCAGGGCCCGCCTCATCGAGGTACGACTTGAGCGTGCGCCCTGCTTCCGGGCCATTCTCGATGATGCTCATGCCATCCTTGTGGCAGGCCAGTTCCCACGACTCCGAGACCTTCTCGAGGTCCGTCTTCTTGCCATAATCCGTCTTGAGCTTCGTGCCGCCCCAGATGTAATCCTTGAGCGGTGCCTGTAATTTCATTGGATACAAATCATCAACCCCCCTATGATGTCGAGCAAACGAGCCATTCTTCATGACTCCGATGCAACTATGCCTCTATTATACGGAATTGCAATTGCCACGTCAATAAAAGATCATGTCTTTTTATACATTAAAAAATATCCTATTTGTGCGCGTACCTTTTGCACGCAAAGAAAACTCCGCTCAACTCCAAGCGGAGTCAGGCGAAGTCTTCTTTATCTCACTTCAGCTCTGCTGCAAGATGGTGTAGTTCTCGGGATGCATGCCGGGCTTGACGGTGACTTTGATATCGGTGCCGAACTCGGCGGCGAGGTTCATCATGAGCTGGTTTGCCTGGAGCTCTTCGGCGACGGTCTCATGGACTTCGATCTCATAGCCCTCGCGCGCGTGGGACTTGCGCTCCATGCGGCGGATGTCGCGGCTGATGCGGATGGCGACGGTCTCGGGCGACTCGATGCGGCCGCGGCCGTGGCAGATGGGGCACTCGCTGTAGACGATGCTGTCGATGTTCTGGCGCGTCTTCTTGCGCGTGATCTCGACGAGCCCGAGGTTCGTGATGTCGACGATATTCGTCTTCGTGCGGTCGTGCTTGACCTGCCCGCGCATGTAGGCGAGCAGCTCTTCTTTCTGCGACTCTTTCTCCATGTCGATGAAGTCGACGATGATGATGCCGCCGATGTCGCGCAGGCGAATCTGCTTGAGGATCTCGGCAGCGGCCTCGAGGTTCGTCTGGTAGACAGTGTCGCCGAGATTCGTCTTGCCGACGTACTTGCCCGTGTTGACGTCAATGACGGTCAGAGCTTCTGTCTTATCGATGACGAGGAAGCCGCCCGATTTGAGCTCGACCTCGCGGGCGCCGAGCTTATCAATCTCCTCCTCGATGTGGTACGCCTTGAATATCGGCGTCTTCGCCTCGTAATAGCGGATGCGGCCGACGAGCTCCGGCGAGATAGCCTCGACGAGGCTGCAAACGCGCTGGTAGGCCTCTTTGTCGTCGATGACGAGCTCATCGACATCTGCGCTGAAGCGGTCGCGCACAAGGCGTATGAGGAGGTCAGCGTCGCGGTAGAGGAGCGCGGAGCCCTTCGACTTGAGCCTGTAGCGCGCGAGGATGGACTCCCAGAGCCGCACGAGGTAGCGCACGTCAGCGGCGAGGTTCTCCTCGCTCTGGCCCGCGGCGACCGTGCGGATGATGAGCCCCATGCCCTTGGGGCAGATGCGCTCAGCGATCGCGTGCAGGCGCGCGCGCTCCGCCTCGTCCTCAATGCGCCGCGACATGCCGATGTAGGCGGCCGTCGGCATCAGGACGACATTGCGACCCGGCAGGGAGATGTGCATCGTCGCGCGCGGCCCCTTCGTGCCGATGGCGTCCTTGACGATCTGGATGGGCAGGCTCTGCCCGATGTGGATGCGCGCGTTCTGCGGCATGGACTCGATCGTCTCGTGCGGCAGGCCGTCGCCGATGTACAGGAAGGCGTTCTTCCCGGTGCCGATGTCGACGAAGGCGGCCTGCATGCCCGGCAGGACGTTCTGCACGCGCCCCTTGTAGATATTGCCGACGAGATGCGAATGCGAGGAACGCTCCATCTCCACCGCCTGCAGCTCGCCGTCTTCGAGTACGGCCATGCAGGTTTCCTCCGGCACCATATTCACGATGATGGATCTCATGACGTCACCTCACTCCAATCCTAGATGTTTCGATTCCCAGATGTAAATGGCTGCGCTCAGGCAAGATCGATAAGTTTCTTGCCATGGCCGAAGATGCCCTGGCGCTCGATGAGGGCCTCGGCCGGATTGACCGCGAGCCCGAAGTCCTTGGCGATCAGCGAGAGGACTTCGAGTGGCTTGACGCTGCCCGACTGCGTGATGACGATGTCCATCGTCAGCTGGAGCTCGCCATCTTCCATGTGGAAGGCCACCGGCTTCTTCATGTACTGCTTCGTCTCGATGTCGCGCGTCTTCTTCGGCGTCACGCGGTGCCAGACGGCCTCCTCTGCCCTGTTGTAGGCGCCGATGCTCGCCCTTGCCTGCGCCTCGGTGCCAGCAAACGGCACGCGCAAGGTGTAGATGGCCTCGTCGGCCTCCGACATCAGGGCCTTGTGCTTGCCGCGGATCTCGCGAAGCTTCAAGAGCTTGGCGCCCGGCGGCAGTTCCTTCTGCAGGCGGTCGAAGATTTCGGGCTGGCATAAGGGCTTCGTGAGCTCGAAGTCCATGTACTCCGAGGCGCTCGTGACGCCGAGCGAGAGCGCCGAGGCGAAGGCCACCTTCATGTGCGGGTTGAAGCCCTCAGAATAGGCCATCGGCAGCTTGGCGCGGTCAAATGCGCGCAGGAAGAGGTTCGCGTAGTCAAGATGCGAGACGTAGCGGAGCTCCTCTCCCTTCGTGATCTCGGCGCGCCATGCGTAGAGCGTGCGCGGGCGGCCGGGGCCCTTCGGGTCATGCGACTGCTCGCTCTCCTGTTTCGCTGCGTCAGCTCCCTTTTCCTGCTCGCTCTGCGCTTCCTGATTTTCCTGTTCGAGGCGCGCGTCTTCCTGCTTCTTGTAGTCGATGACGTGCACGCCGAGGTTCGGGCAGATGCCGCAGGCCGTGCAGCGGCCGCGGCGACAGTCTTCCGTCAGGCTCGCGTTCATCGCGTAATGCCACTCGCGCAGCAGGAACTCCTGGTTGACACCTGGCGAGGTGACGAGCCACGGCAGCGGCTCGTTGAAGTTGCGCGTGCGCATGTTGTAGTAGCCCATGTCGATGCCGCACTTGCGGAAGGCCTCGTGCCAGACGTCATCGCGGTAGAGGTCCGACCAGCCGTCGAACTTCGCGCCGTCCTGCCAAGCCTGATGGAGCACCTTGGCGAGGCGGCGGTCGCCGCGCGCGAAGACACCCTCGATGACGGAGAGGCGTGCGTCGTGGTAGTTGAAGGTGATGGCGCGGTCCGTGATGTGCTCCTTGAGGAGCTGCTGGCGGCGCTGGAACTCCTCGATGGGCAGCTGGCCGAACCACTGGAACGGCGTGTACGGCTTCGGCACGAAGCAGGCGACGGAGATCGTGACCTTGCAGCCGCGCTTGCCCTTGATCTCGGTGTAGAGGTCGACGACCTTCTTGGCGAGCTCGGCAATGCCGATGACATCCTCGTCCGTCTCCGTCGGCAGGCCCATCATGAAGTAGAGCTTGACCTGCTTCCAGCCCTGACGGAAGGCAGCGCCGCAGGCCTTCATGAGATTCTCTTCCGTCACGCCCTTGTTGATGACGTCGCGCAGGCGCTGCGTGCCCGCTTCCGGCGCGAAGGTCAGGCCAGACTTCCTCACCTGCTGCATCTTGTGGGCGAGGTCGATGGAGAAGCTGTCGATGCGCAGGGACGGCAGGGAGAAGCTGACCTTCTCGTCGCGGAAGTCCGCCATGAGGTCATCGACGAGTCGGCCGAGGCAGGAGTAATCGGCCGACGACAGCGAGGTCAGGCTCATCTCGTCGTAGCCCGTCGCATCGACGAGGCCGCGGGCCATCTTGCGCAGATTCTCCTCCGTGCGCTCGCGGGCCGGGCGATAGCAGATGCCCGCCTGGCAGAAGCGGCAGCCGCGCGAGCAGCCACGGAAGAGCTCGAGCATGATGCGGTTGTGCACGATGTCCATGTACGGCACGACGGGATGCTCGACCGAGATAGCATCGTCCATATCACGGATGACGCGCTTGTAGATGACGGGCTTGGCCGCCTCAACAAGCGGGCACAGGGCCCGGTAGTTGCCCTCTTCGTCGTACTCCGGCTCGTAGAAAGACGGCACGTAGATGCCCGGGACATCGAGCAGGCGCTGCAAAAAGCCCTTGCGGCCGCCCAGACGCCCCTCTCTCTTCCAGGCCATGAAGGCGTCCGACACTTCGACGATTGCCTCTTCGCCCTCGCCGACGATGAAGAAGTCGAAGAAGTCGGCAATCGGCTCGACGTTGTAGACGCACGGGCCGCCGCCGACGACAAACGGCATCGCTTCGCCGCGGTCCTTCGCGAAGAGCGGGATGCCCGCAAGGTCGAGCATGTTGAGCACATTCGTGTAGATCATCTCGTACTGGAGCGAGAAGCCGACGAAGTCGAAGTCCGAGATCTCCGTCTTCGTCTCGAGCGAAAAGAGCGGCATCTTGCGCTTGCGCATCTCTTCTTCCATGTCCGTCCAGGGCGCGTAGACGCGCTCTGCCGCGATGTCCTCGCGGCGGTTGAGCACTTCGTACAGGATGGCGAGGCCGAGGTTGCTCATGCCGACCTCGTAGACATCCGGCAGGGCCAGCGCCCAGGTGCAGTCCACAGCCGCGTGGTCTTTGATGACGGCATTCCATTCGCCGCCCGTATAGCGCGCCGGCTTCAGGACGGACTGCAGCACTTCGTGTTCGAGTCGTACCATTGATTGATTTCCTCCGTATCTCAAAAAAAGCCTCCCCTCTCTCGGGACCGAAACAGGGAAGGCCGGGCCTTCTGGCCCATCTAAAAGACAAGTTTTTGTTTGCGCCGCTCGATGTTGAGCAGGATGGCGATGGACATGATGTTCGTCGTCAGCGAGCTGACACCGTAGCTCATGAGCGGGAGCGGGATGCCCGTGACCGGCATGATGCCCATCGTCATGCCGACGTTGACGAGCACGTGGAAAGCCAGCATCGAGGTGATGCCCGTGGCCAGCAGGCGGCCGAACGTGTCGCCCGCATCGCGCGCCGTCACGACACCGCGCCAGAGCACGATGAGGTATAAGAGCAGCAGGAACGTTACGCCAATGAAGCCGAGCTCCTCGCCGACGACGGCGAAGATGAAGTCCGTGTGGTTCTCCGGCAGGAAGTTCAGCTGGCTCTGCGTGCCGCCGAAGAGTCCCTTGCCGAACAGCATGCCCGAGCCGATGGCAATCTTGGACTGGATGATGTGGTAGCCAGAGCCCAAGGGGTCGACGTTCGGGTTCATGAAGACCGTCAGGCGCATCTTCTGGTAATCCTTGAGGAAGTGCCAGAAGATTGGGAAGGCCGCGATGCCCGCAGCGAAGATGCCCAGGAGCAGCTTCCTGTTGATGCCGGCGACGTAGACCATGCCGAAGAAGATGGCCATGAATACGAGCGAGGTTCCGAGGTCTGGCTGCTTGAGGACCAAGAGGAACGGCACGCCGACGTAGGCCGCGACGGGCAGGAGATCGTGTATCGTGTTGAGGTGGCCGACCTTATTGTCGAGCATCGTCGCGATCGAGATGATCATGATGAGCTTCGAGAACTCAGACGGCTGGATGCTGATCGGGCCGATTGTGATCCAGCGCTGGGCGCCAAGAGCCGACTGTCCGACAAGCATGACGGCCACGAGCAGGACCAGGTTGAAGATGTAGAGCTTGTTGCCGTACCCTTCGAGGACCTTGTAGTCAAAATTCATGAGGAAGGCCGCCAGTGCAACGTTCACGAGCGCAAAGATGCCCTGACGCTGGACAAACCAGTAGCGTTCCTCACTCGGTGTATTGATGTGCGTCGCACTGCCGATGATGACGAGGCTCATGACGATAATGGCCGCCGTCGCAGCAATGAGGATGTAATCCGTCCGGCGCAGATAACGTTTGTTCATCATTCCGTACGTCTTCTCACTTCTTCCCCGCATCATGCTTCATGCGGTTGACCGGGATATTCGCGACGAGGGCGACGGAGTTGTCGTCGTTCTCAAGCGAGATATCCATATCCTTCTGATTGATATCCATGTAATTCGAGATGACCTTGATGATGTCATTCTTGAGGTTGTCCATGACTTCTGGCGAGACATTGGCGCGGTCATGGATCAGCACGACCTTGAGGCGGTCATGCGCGATCTGCCCCGATCTCTCTTTCTTGCCAAAAATCTTCTTGACCAAATCCAGCATGCCTTTCCCTCCTTATGCTCCAAATACGCGGCGCTTGAGCCTCTGGAAAAAGCCCTCCTTCGGGAATTCCATGAAGGGGATGTCCTCGCCGCAGATGCGGCCAACGATGTTGCGGTAGGCCTGTCCTGCAAGCGAGTGCTCCATCGTGATGCAAGGCTCGCCCTTATTGGTGCTCGTGACGACCATCTCGTCGTCCGGCACCTGGCCGATGCACTCGATCGAGAGGATGTCGTTGATATCGTTCATGTCGAGCATGTCACCGCTCTCGACCATCTGCGGGCGGATGCGGTTGACGATGAGCTTGATGTCCTCCTTGTCGGCGCGCGAGAGCTCACCGATGATCTTGTCGGCATCGCGGACAGCCGAGATTTCCGGCATCGTCACGACGATGGCCGTGTCAGCGGCGGCGATGGCCGTCTTGAAGCCCTGCTCGATACCGGCGGGGCAGTCGATGAGGATGAAGTCGAACTCCTTGCGCAGGTCCTCGCAGAGCTTGACGAGCTGCTCTGGGTTGACGCTCGTCTTGTCCTTGACCTGGGAGGTCGGCAGCAGGAAGAGGCTCTCATACTTCTTGTGGCGCACGAGGGCCTTCTTGCAGGGCACGCGGCCTTCAGCCACATCGATGAGGTCGTACATGATGCGGTTCTCGAGGCCGAGGAGCAGATCGAGATTGCGCAGGCCCGTATCCGTGTCGACGAGAACGACTTTCTTGCCGCGCATGGCGAGGCCGACGCCGAGGTTTGCCGTCGTCGTCGTCTTGCCGACACCGCCCTTGCCCGAAGTGATTACATAAACTTTGCTCATACCCCTTATTCCTACCTTTCTATCGGTTCGATGACAATCTGCCCATCTTTTATCGAAGCGCGCTCGGCGCGCTCCGTCATCTCCATGTGGTCCGGCGAGCGCGCGATGAGATTCGCGATGCGGATCTGCGTCGGCATCAGGTGATCGGCGATGATGAAGGAATCCGTATCGCCTGACGCGCCGGCATGCACGAGGCCGCGGCACGTGCCGCGGATGTCGATGCTGCCGCCTGCGATGATCTGCGCGCCGGGATTGACGTTGCCGCAGACGAGCACGGAGCTCTCCGTGCGGATCTCCTGGCCGCCGCGCAGCGTGCGGTTGACCACGACCATCTCCTGCACATGCGGATCCTTCTTGCGGGCAGCAGGTGAAGCGGCCTTCTGCTTCTTGGCGGCCGGAGCTGCTGGCTCTTCCTCAGGCTCTTCCCCCATCGTCCTGCAGATCAGACCATGCTCGTGGAAGAGCTTCTGGAGCCTTGCAAACTCCTCCTTGAGGAAGCGCTCACGCGGCACGAGCACGAGTGTGCCGCGCAGGAAAAAGCCGGAGCCGGACTCGAGCTTCTGCTCGATGTGCTTCCAGATGTCATCAAAAGAGGCGCCCTCTGCAAAACTCAGCTGCAGTCCTTTTCTCCCGCCCTTGATCTTCACAATCTCATCATGCATAATGACTGCCGATTCTCCTCTCTATCTTACGACCTTCATGACCTTACGACCGCTCATCACTTCTTATCGCCGCCGTCCTGGTTGAGGCCAAAGGCTGCCTCGAGGATCTTGCGCCCGATCGGCACGGCCGACTGGGAACCGTAGCCGCCGTTCTCGACGATGACGGCCACGACGACATTCGGATTGTCGAACGGGCCGTAGGCGACGAACCAGCCGTGATCGCGTCCCTGTGAGTTCTCGGCCGTACCCGTCTTGCCGGCGATGTCGACCGTGAAGCCACGGAAGCTCGAAGCTGCCGTGCCGTACTTCGTGACATCGTGCAGGCCGTCCTGGACGAGCTTGATATCCTCTTCCGGAACGTCGAGCTGCGACAGGAGTTCCGGCTGGAAGTCCTTGACGACACTGCCGTCCGGCGCGATGATGCGGTTGACGACATGCGGCTTGTAACGCTTGCCGTCGGCTGCGATCTCGCCCATGACCATGGCCGCCTGCAGCGGCGTCACAAGGTTGAAGCCCTGGCCGATGGCCGCATCAAATGTCTCCGACAGATACCATTCGCCGTCATCGAAGTTCTTCTCCTTGTAGCGGCGGTTGGCGACGAGACCCGATGCCTCGTACGGCAGGTCGATGCCCGTCTTCGCGCCCAGACCGAACATGCGCGCGTACTTTTCGAGGCGATCGATGCCGAGGCGGTTGCCCATCTCGTAGAAGTAGACGTTATCCGAGTGCGTGAGGGCCGAGCGGAAATTCAGCCAGCCGAGCGCCTCGCCGTCGGCGTTGCCCTTCGGGATGATCCAGTGGTGGCCAGAGTCGAAGATCTGCTCGTCCGGCGTGACGACGCCCTCCGTCAGGGCAGCCGTACCCGTGACAATCTTGAAAGTCGAGCCCGGCGGATACTCACCCGTGATGGTCTTGTTGTCCATCGGGTGATACGGATTGTTGTTGAGCTGATTCCAGTCCTTCGACGAGATGCCGTGCGCAAAGAGGTTCGGGTCGAAGGCCGGGCGGCTGACCATCGCGAGAATCTCGCCCGTCTGCGGATTCATGACGACGGCGGCCGCTGCATGGGCGCCGATCTGCGTGAGCTGTTCGTCAACGGCCTTCTCGGCCGCCTGCTGCAGTTTGATGTCGATCGTGAGCTCGAGGTCATCGCCCGGTACCGGCTCCTTGCGGCCGAGAATCTGCACGGGCTTGCCCGACACGTCGACCTCGACCTGCTGGCCACCGTTCTCGCCGCGCAGCTCCTTGTCGTAGATCTTCTCGATGCCGAATTTGCCGATGATGTCGCCGGACTTGTAGCCCTCGTCCTTCATCTTCTCGAGCTCGGTGTCGTTGATCTCACTGACGTAGCCAAAGGTGTGCGCGCCTTCCTGCCTGAGAATGTAGTCGCGGATTGGCGTGACCTCGATGACGACACCAGGGTACTGGCTCTTCTGTTCCTCGATGATCGAGACGATGTCCGGCGTGACATCCGTCTTGATGCGGATGGGGTTGAAGCCGCTGTGACCGGCAATCTTCGTCTTGATCTCGTCCGTCGGCACCTTCAGGAGATCTGAGAGACGCGCGATGACATCGTCCGAGATCGGCGCTGTCAGCGGCAGGAGTGAAACGGAGAAGCCCGGGCGATTCGTGACGAGCAACTCGCCGTTGCGGTCGTAGAACGTGCCGCGCGGCGCCATCGACGGCACGATGCGGATGCGGTTGCCGTCCGCGAGGCCCGCGTAGTACTCCCCCTGGTAGATCTGCAGGTAGGCAGCCTGCCCGATGAGAACGGCAATGACCAGGACCGATATGATCATCAATGTCCGTAATCTGCTGTTGATTTCATCATTATCCAAAATCGAATCTCTCCCATAACGAAAGGCACCCCGCAAGGTGCCTTAATCATTGCCAAAACGTCTGCTGCCCCAGAGAGGCTGCTGTCATGCTTTTTTCCCGTACCGCTTGTCGAGCTCGTAGGCCAGATGATGGACCGGGTAAGCGAATGCCAGCTGATAGATGAGCATCGGCAGCAGCGTGTACTGCATGTGGCCCATCAGATTAAAGCGATACCCTAATAATATCATAAGTAACGCCAAAATAAAATAGTTCACTGTCGTCACCAGCAAAGACGCGAATACCGGCAGGAAGACCTGCTCCTTGAAGACCTGGTCGGAGAACTTGCCGACGCAGAAGCCGATGAGGACGCGCGTGAACGCATTCACGCCCAAGAACGTCCCACTCGCGATGTCCTGCAGCACGCCAACGGCAAAGCCCGAGAGTGCGCCGACACGCGCCCCCTTGAGGAACGCAGTCGAGGTGACGAAGAGCAGCATGAGATCAGCCGTCACGCCGTGGTAAGCGATGAGCGGCAAGATGGAAGTCTGGAGCGCGTAGAGGATGATGACGAGTAGCGCGGTTGCGCCTGCATTCTTCATTGTGCGCTCCCCTCCCCGCTGTCCGCGCTGCCATCCGAGCTAGACGAGCTGGAAGAATCAGACGAGCTGTCCGCATCGCCATTTGCAACAGCGGCCTGTTCCGCCGCCTGGGCTGCCGGATCCGTCTCCGTGCCCGGCGTTTGCATTGGCGTCTTTAAAGGCTCGGGCGGAGCCTCGCGGGAAGCCGTGATGACCATGACATCCTCGAGTTTCTGGAAGTCGACGGCCGGTTCGAGCACAGCGATCTTCAGGAGGCCGCCCTCATCGTTGCGCATCTCTGCGACAGTGCCGACGTTGAGCCCCTTCGGGTAGATCCCGCCGAAGCCGGAGGTCACGACGACATCGCCCTCATCGACATCAGACGTCTTCGGGATGTTGACCATGCGCGGCATGGTCGGGTTGTCCATATCACCCTCGACAATGCCGGCGACGCGGGAGTCGGCGCGCTGGACAAGCGTGCCGACCGACGAGCGCGGGTCGAGCAGGAGCTGGACCTTTGCTGACGTCGGGCCGGCCTCGATGACATGGCCGACGAGCCCTTTCTCCGTCACGACGGCCATGTCGACGTCAACGCCGTCACGCGTGCCGCGATTGATCTCGATGACGCTCGACCAAGTGGCCGACTCGCGGCCGATGACCCTGGCGGCGACGAGGTCGAACTGCGTCGCCGTCTGCTTGTAGCCGAGCAGTGCGCGCAGGCGCTGGTTCTCCGCATCGTACTCACTCGCGTGGAGGTTCTGGATGCGCAGCTGCTCGACTTCATTGCGCAACATCTTGTTCTGCTCGTGCATCGTGGCGAGCTCCCAGATGTTGCTCGTCACGTAGTTGAGCTGGCTGCCAACCCATGAGATCGCACCCTGGAACGGCGTGAGCACAACGGACACGACCTGCTGGGCGACGGGAACCTTGAAGCGCCCGCGCGCCGCGAAGAAGATGATGCAGAAGAGGCTGATGAGCACGAAGATCAGGATCAGGATCTTCTTGCCCGTCCCCTTGTTGTTCCTTCTGTACTTTCCACTCATCACTGTCTCAGCTTCTTTGAAGTCATGACGACGCGCTTGAGGAGCTCGATGTTCTCAAGCGACTTGCCCGTGCCTTCACCGACACAGGACAGGGGATCTTCGGCCACGAGGACCGGCATGCCCGTCTCATGGGCAAGCAGCTGGTCGAGGTTCTTGAGGAGTGCGCCGCCACCCGTCATCATGATGCCGTGATCCATGACATCGGCTGCGAGCTCTGGCGGCGTCTTCTCGAGCGTCGCCTTGACGGCATCGACGATCTTGTAGATTGGCTCGCCGAGAGCCTCGCGGATTTCCTTGGCCTGGATCGTGATCGTCTTCGGCAGGCCGCTGACGAGGTCACGGCCGCGGATGTCCATCGACGTGTCCGTCTCCGGCGTCACAATGGCCGTGCCGATGTTGATCTTGATCTCCTCAGCCGTGCGCTCGCCGATCATGAGGTTGTACATGCGCTTGATGTACTGGACGATGGCCGAATCCATCTCATCGCCGCCGATGCGGATGGAGCGGCTCGTGACGATGCCGCCGAGCGAGATGACGGCGATCTCCGTCGTACCGCCGCCGATATCGACGACCATGTTGCCCGTCGCCTCTTCGACCGGCAGGCCAGCACCGATGGCAGCAGCCATCGGCTCCTCGATGAGGTATGCTTCGCGCGCACCGGCCTGCTGTGCCGCGTCGATGACAGCACGCTTCTCGACTTCCGTCACACCGGAAGGAACACCTACGACGACGCGCGGGCGCACGAACGACTTCGTGTTCATCGCCTTGCGGATGAAATACTTGAGCATGGCCTGCGTCACATCGAAGTCCGCGATGACGCCGTCCTTCATCGGACGGATCGCGACGATGTTGCCCGGCGTGCGGCCGATCATCTGCTTGGCCTCATCACCGACAGCCAAGACGTCTCCCGTATCACTCTTTATGGCGACAACAGAAGGCTCGCGCAGGACAATCCCCCTGCCTTTCACATGGACGAGCGTATTGGCCGTGCCGAGGTCAATACCCATATCGTGAGATAAACCACCAAAAAGACTCCACATTTTACTGATAAACTCCCTTCAGAATTTCCTTATCGAAACAATACATATCATTGTACCACATCTCATACTGGATTGTAACGGCAAAATAGAGGAACGTCAAGAATTATTCAGGAAATCATGCCTTTTTCCTTCAGACTCAGGAAGCGATTGTCCCCGAGGATGATGTGGTCGAGGACAGGAATGTCGAGAATCCGCCCCGCCTTGACGAGCCGGTCCGTGATGGCGATGTCCTCGCGGCTCGGATTCGGATCCCCGCTCGGATGGTTGTGCACCAGGATCATCGAGGCGGCCGCGTAACGGATGGCCATCGCGAATACCTCGCGCGGGTGCACGACGGAAGCCGACAGACTGCCTATCGAGACATCGCGCAGGCCGAGGATATGGTTCTTCGTGTTGAGAAGCAGCACGGCAAAGTGCTCCTTCTGCTCATAGCAGAGGTGCGGCATGGCAAAGTGCGCCGCATCCTCGGGGCCATGGACAATGTGGACCTTCTCAGCCGCCTTCTTCGCGAGACGCCGGCCGAGCTCGACAGCAGCCAGGATGCTCGCGGCCTTTGACGGGCCGATGCCGTGGATGCCCGCGAGGTCAGCCACCGTCGTGTGCACGATGGACGTGATGCCCCGCTCCTTGAATTTGCCGAGCACGGATTCCGCGAGGTGCAGGACCGACTGCTCCCGCGTCCCCGTGTGCAGCAGCACAGCGAGAAGTTCCGCATTGCTCAGTGACTCCGGCCCGTAGGCGATGAGCTTCTCACGCGGTCGCTCCTCCATCGGTAGATCTCGAACCATGATTGTCATAGAGATTCACGCCTGCCTTTCCGGCAAGCCGGCAAACTGCGTAGAGGGGAAGCCCCACGACGTTGGAGAACGAGCCCTCAATCGACTCGATGAACTGCGCCGCCCGGCCCTGGATAGCATAGGCACCCGCCTTGTCGAGCGGCTCTCCTGTCTTCACGTACGCATCGATTGCTTCCTCCGTCAGCGGGGCAAAGAAGACGCGCGTCGTCTCGACATCCGTGAAGACCTCGCCCGCATGGACCCAGGCGATGCCCGTCGCGACCTCATGCTCCCTGCCAGCCAGCGCCCGCAGCATCGCCTTTGCCTCTTCGCCGTCCTTCGGCTTGCCATACACTCTGCCGTCCAGGAAGACGATGGTGTCGGCCCCGAGCACGGCATACCCTGGGAAAGCCTTTGCCACAGCCTTTGCCTTGCGGACGGCATTTTCCACTACGATCTCAGCAGGTGCCAGATTGCCGCCAGTCACTTCTTCCACGGAACTGACCTTCACTTCAAAGCTGGCGTCGATCTGCTGCAGGAGTTCCCTGCGGCGCGGCGACGCAGATGCCAGAATGAACATGGTATCCTTCCTTTCTCAAATCATCTCAATGCGATCTCAGTAGCGGCGGTAGAGAGCGATGGCCACGATGATGCCGAACATGCTCATGAGATTGGGCATGAAGGCGAGGCCGACCGTCAGCCGGATCACGTAGAGGTCGATTGTCACAGGTGCCATATCGAAGACCGGGAACGTCGTCACGAGGTAGGGCATGACGCCTTCTAGCGACGGCACATTCTTCAAGAGCTCACCGAGGATGCCGCCGAGGATTGCACCGATGATCACGAACAGGATACACATGCCATATCCACGTCCACCAAACTTAGACAAGAGAACCCCTCCAAACAAAAAAATGTTTACTACTTTATTTATTCTTGCTGCAGTCCAGAAATCCTGCCAGCCGCAAAAACTTCCCTGCATGCAAAAGCCGGCCCCCGAGAGGGCCGGCTCATATGCCGTATCTGTATCCGTTCCCGCTCCGATACCGGTCAGAGCAGATAGCGCAGGTAGACGTAGATTGTCGAGATTGCGATCGTCATGATCATGATCGGGAAGCTTATCTTGAAGTAGTTCAGGAACGAGATCTTGACGCCGCGGTCCGCCGCCATGCCAGCGACGATGAGGTTTGCCGAAGCACCGACGAGCGTGCCGTTGCCGCCGAGGCAGGCGCCAAGAGAGAGGCTCCACCAGACCGGCTCGAGATTGTCTACCCCCATCGCGCCCATGTTCTGGATCAAGGGGATCATCGTCGCGACGAACGGGATGTTGTCGAGGACCGAGGAGACGAGTGCCGAGAGCCAGAGAACGAGCAGCGACGTCTTCGTCACATCGCCTTCCGTGAGTGCCACGGCCTTCGTCGCGAGGTCGCGGATGACGCCCGTCTCGCTGAGGCCGCCGACTGCGACGAAGAGGCCGATGAAGAAGAAGATCGTCGCCCACTCGACCTTGCGCATCGAGAAGTCGACAGCGTGCTGGCTGCCGCCCTCGAGGAACAGCAGCAGGAACGCGCCAAAGAGCGCGACGACAGACGACTCGATATGCGTGAAGGAATGCGTGAAGAAGCCGAGGATCGTCAAGCCGAGCACGAAGAGCGAGCGCGCGAGCAGCTTGCGGTCCTTCAGGGATCTCGTCTCGTCCATCTGCATGATCTCCGCCTGCAGCTCCGGCTTCGTGACCATCTGCTTGCGGTAGAGGACGTTCATGACGAAGAGGACTGCCACCATGCAGAGGATGACGACCGGTGTGAGGTTCTCGATGAAGGCGACAAAGGTCAGTTCCTTGACAGCACTGCCGATCATGATGTTCGGCGGGTCGCCGATCAGCGTCGCCGTACCGCCGACATTCGAGGCGAGGATCTGCGTGAGCAGGAACGGCACGACAGGGATGTGCAGCTTATTGGTGATGGCGAAGGTGACGGGGACCATCAAGAGGACCGTCGTCACATTGTCGAGGAAAGCCGAGAAGACAGCCGTGATGATGCCGAGGTAGATGAGCAGGCGGCGCGGCTGCGCCTTCGCGGCCTTCGCCGTCTTGATGGCAACGTAATCGAAGAGCCCCGTCTTGGCCGTGACGCTGACGAGGATCATCATGCCGATGAGCAGGCCGAGCGTGTTGAAGTCGATGTGATGCAGGGCCGTGTCCACCGGCATGATGCCTGCAATGATCATGATGATGGCGCCCATCATGGCGACGATCGTGCGATGGACCTTCTCTGAGACGATCAGCATGTACATCAGCACAAAGATAATGGCAGCTAGTGTTTCCATAAAGTTCCTCCTTGATGAATAGCGTTCTTCCTTCTTCCCCATGTGCCTGCAATAAAATAGACGGAGCCTCTATTTGAACAGACTCCGCCTAAAATTCCCCTATGCAATTCACATATGTCTAGTATAGCACAGACAATCCCCGATAGCAAGACAAACTTCACGCTCAGGTGGAAAAGCCCAACAAATAAATAACCCCCGGCATAGCCGGGGGTTTTATATTTACGGCCTTATAA
>ULVP01001131.1_pt1 | contig 26488 bp, 16 predicted proteins | sample 1959551 | NCBI WGS metagenome assembly ULVP01 (sample SAMEA4835789, study PRJEB28245) | human gut metagenome | biome: gut microbiome; material: fecal sample | place: Denmark | collected 2008 | reverse complement strand
TCCGTATTCAAGTATTCAACTAAAGAGATCGTTTTGCCGGAATTTATTCCTGCTAAAGAGATAGCGGTCAGTGTTGTTTCAGAATTTCAGGAGGAGGTCTATTCCTATTTGAATAAGAAGCTTTCCGAACGGGCTTGCTGTATTCAGCACACATCGGAAGACTTTCAGGTTATTATGACCGATCTTGCCATTAGTGGAGGTTATTTATTTGTAGCCAGACAGGAAAACGAAATCAAAGGAATAACCATTATATATAAAGGAGACAAACATATCATTATCAATGAGCTTTGCGCTGAAAATAAAGATGTGGAATATAGCCTGTTGTATGCTATCCGGCAACACACCGGATATAAGTGCATGGTTCAAATCTTGCCTCCCGAAGAGAAACAGCCTCAACATCCGCTAGGCATGGCACGTATCATCAATGCCAAAGAAGTGCTGCAAATCTATGCCGCAGCTTTTCCCGAAGATGAAATGCAGTTGGAATTATCGGATAAACAATTATCTGTCAATAACGGTTATTATTACCTGTGTAAAGGGAAGTGCATGTATAGTACCGAGCGACTGCCCGGTACGCATATACAGATGAATATTAGCGAATTAACCAATAGAATACTTCAGCCGTTAAAGCCATATATGAGCTTGATGCTGAATTAAATTTTAGGCACGGCTTACACGGATTACGCTGTTGACTTATATTAAGGCATGCCTCTAAGAGCTGCGAAACCCGTGTAATCCGTGCCTGTATTTATTTATTCAAATAACGAACCCGTTCGCAGGCTGCCAATAGAAACGCACCTACTCCAAAATTCGAAGTGGAGTTTGCGTCTACCACCTGACCGGGTATCGCTTTCTCACCAATCGGTTGCACATAACCAATCTTGCCATCAGGCTGCAAAGCAACTGTTGAGAGATATTTCCATGCTTTTTCAACCACCGGCTGATATTCTGCAGCATCTAGGAAACCGTTATTGATTCCCCATTGTAAACCATAGGTAAAGAAAGCCGTTCCACTGGTTTCCGGTCCCGGTGCATGCAATGGATCGAGCATACTGCGTGTCCAGTAACCTTCCGGCTGTTGACAAGCAGCAACCGACTTAGCCAGGGTACGGAAACGATCTATATATTCCGGACGATACTTATCTGTTTCAGGAAGTTCTTTCAAGACTTTTGCCAATCCGGCCAATACCCAGCCGTCTCCACGTGCCCAAAAATCCTTTTTGCCGTTCACACTTTTGTGTTTAGGATACACGTATTTTCCATCCCGGTAATAAAGTCCGGCCTCTTCATCATACATAATACTATCAGCATAGGCGAGGTATTCATGCAGTTTCTCCAAATAGAGCGGATTCTTAGTAATGTTATACATCTTTGTCATGACCGGCATGACCATATATAAGCCATCTGCCCACCACCAATAATCATGATTGGGGGTACTCATCTGATATTCCATCACTTCGCGGGCACGGGCTATTTTCTGTGTATCCGGTTCCATATTATAGAGATCGGCATACGTCTGAAAACAAATCTGATAGTCACCGAAAAGCACATAATCATCACTTTCACCGTAACTGTACTTCCAGTTTTCCTTATGATCTGATTTTGCCCCTTTCCATTCATTATGTTCCGCCCAGGCTTTCGAGTATTCCAAATACTCCGGCTGCTTAGTCAAAAAATAAGCTTCCATATTTCCGGTGTGATAGGCGGCATTATCCCAAAAAGAACGTCCGTGTTCCGGATGATTCGTCTGCCAATAATTATTCACTTTATGAATAGTGTTTATCACTTCTTCAGCAGAAGCATCCTTCTTATCCGTACAACTTGCACAGATTGCACCGCCTAGAAAGAGTGCAGAAAAAAGAGTTACATATAGTTTCTTCATATCTTTATTTATTTGTATCCATATTCGTTTCCAATACATATATCATTTGAGGCTCAATTTCCGCTGTGCGTTCACCGTCTCCCTGACGGGTGTGTTGTACAAAGAGATGCAGTTTCCGCTGCTTTTTCCAAAGTTCCGTATCATGAGAGGGTTCCCAGGCATCCACCGAAAAATCCGTCAGATCCGTTATCGTCCACTTACTCGTACCCACATCAGTCGCATGTGCCATCGACACACGGCTTCCCCGTTCTTCGTCACGGAAAATATAAAAGACTTCTCCACCTTCTACCACAATACGCGGACGGGCAATAGGGATCATTTTCGTACCTCCACCCTTCAAGGTAAAAGGTGTCTGGCGATCGGTTATCTGCCGTTGATGCCACATCTTCCCGTCATTCCAGACGATGCGGTATTGAGGAACATCACTGTCGGATTCCCGCCAATAAGTAGCTATATACGGATTTCCTCCTGCATCAGCACTCATGCTCGTCTGATTAATCAACTCACAGTTTTGAGGTAAACGACAGGCATACTCCGCATTGGACAATTTGATCGGGAGTTCATATCGTTCTCCACTCGTCTTATACCAAGTTACCCCATTATCAAAAGAACGGGCATAACAAATATCATGGTTTGTTTCCACATGCCAGGTCTCGCGCCATACCCATGAAAGATGAATCGTCCCTTTCTCATCAACATATAACTGCCAATAGGCATTCCGTTTATTTTCTCCGTCGATCAGTATATCCTGCACACGAGTCCATTTGTGTTCTTTCAGCGAATAACGGTTCATTACCAGATTTCCACGACCCGAAGAACCGGAGCGGTAAACAAACAATAAATCTCCTCCGGATAAAGGATAGAACTCCGGATAGGTGACATTTCCTTCGTCAACTCCGGTCATGGGCATTTTATCCCCCAGTTCCAAAGAACCGGGAGCAATGCTCCGGCAGTAATTCAATGGATGTCCGTGATGGTCAAAAGATACGTGCATGTATCCTTCTCCATCTATCATCATACTAATTATATTATGAGCATCCTTCACATTTCCCTGATATTGGGTGCGATGTAATGTCCATTGTTCCGAATCCAGTTTCCGCTTTCCAAGTACCAGATAGCCATCGTTATCGTAATAACTGATATATTGTTCATCACCGTGTGTAACCAGCGAATTATTCCGAAAGACCGTCGTATTGACCGAAGTACAGCTATACCCCTTTCCCACTTCAACCAAATGCTGGGAACAGGCAATAACGGGAACGAGCATTATTCCGCAAAGTAGTAGCAGTATCCGTTTCATATTTATTTTTTATTTGTCAAAGATAGAAAGGTTCCATTTTTCATGCCAAGGGATAGTTATTTTCCCATCTTTTACCAACACAGGCAGCCATACATAACGGGAATCTTCCAAATCCTTCTTCTTCCAACGGTCGAACATGGCAATATATGCATTCTTCTTTCCGACAACAGGCTGGACATAAGTACTCTGGGCATAAAACGTTTTATCCGCATCCGGTCCCGTACAAGGATTTCCGATTGTCTTCCATGTTCCCATAATAGAATCGGCTACTGCGATCTCGGCTATATTAGGATCCCAGCCAGTACAACCGGAACTCAACATATAATATTTACCATTATATTTAAATACTGCCGGAGCCTCTCTCGATTCTTTTACGAAATTGCGTGTAAAACGTCCGCTCGGTTTCAGATAATCATCAGTCAGAAGGCTGATATACATCGTTTCATTATTTTCTGAAGAATAAAACTGATAAGCACGTCCATCATCATCCACAAAAACAGTCTGATCGCGGCTCATCGCATTGTTCGGACGAAAACTTCCCTGATAAACGAACGGACCGACAGGAGAATCGGAAACTGCCACTCCGGCACAAGCCTTACTGTAATCAGCACTTTCCACATGGGCCCACATTACAAATTTGCCCGTTTTCTTATTATAAACCACTTTCGGACGTTCCAATACTTTGGAGGGATGCAGGTCATGATTCGGATCGTCTTTAACTGCCGGAAGTACAATACCCTCAAATTTCCAATTCAGCAAGTCTTTAGAAGAGTAACAACCTACTCCGGTCACATCCGTACGATAACACTCCCACGTAGCCCAGTCAGGCAAAATGGTTTTCCCTTTCTTGTATTCGCCATACCAATAGTAAGTACCATCGTGATAAAGAAGGCCGCCACCATGGGCATTGATCGGATTTCCATCCGTATCACTCCAAACTTGTCCGGGAATAAATTCCGTATTCTTCTGCGCTTGTACCTTCACCGGCAGTAACGATACGCAAACCAGTCCTACTAATATAAACTTAAGAACTCTACAATGTCTACTCATGTTCATGATATTAAATTAATTTCTCGCTTACAAAGATAGATGATACATTAAACATAAAGGTTCACATTTGTGTCAAAAAAGGGCTAAAAACAGTCATTTGCACTGATTGTACGATATTACGGAATATTTGCACTTTGAATTTAATGTTCATCTACCATATAATACGATATTAATAGGGATTCCACCTATCAATCCATTCGATAAAAGGAGTTCCTTTCTCATCAAATCGGACAGGCAACCAGATATAGCGTGAATCAGAAAGGCTTTGGGGACGCCACATATCCGCCATGAATACAAACTGGTCTTTCTGCCCGGACAAGGGCAAGATATAAGTGCTTTGCCCGCCAAATGTTTTCTCCGCATCTTTCCCGATGCAAGGATTTGGAAGTTGTCTCCATTCTCCCATGATAGACGTAGCGGTTAATAACCGTGCCTTGTTCGGTTCCCAACCTGTACAACCGGAAGTAATCATCCAGTATGTCGCGTCTTTCTTGAAAATAGCCGGTGCTTCATTATGCCCGCCGGGAAAGATACGGATATATTTCCCGGAATGGCTCAAATAATCATCCGTCAGTTCAGCAATCTGCAATGTCAGATTATCTTCCGATGAATAAATATGGTAAGCCTTGCCGTCATCATCCACAAACAAAGTCATATCCCGTGACATCTGTCCGCCTTTCAAATCACGGTGTACGAACATTCCGCTTTCGATAGCCTTATGCCATTCCGGTGTCCACCACTTTTTATATTCTTCAAAATTCCATTTCGTATTGGCACTTAGACGATACTGACACCGTATAACAAAAAGTTATAGCTCGGAGAATCCGGGCTTTTTTTATAAACAATTAAAATTAAAGATTATGAAAAAGAATGAAGAATTATTGGAAAGACTAGTGAATGAGTTTGCAGCGTACAACAGATTAACTGCTGTTAGAATTGCAAAAGAAAATTTAGATTGTTGGGGGAAAACTAATGAAGAAATGACGAAAGAGATGAAATCTTCATCAGAAAGAATCCTTAAATGGGGGTATTCAACCGATGAAGATTTTCCATTAGACCCACCACCAACGACAACTGTTTCTATATATCCCGAAGATTAATATTTTTTAATTAGTTGCTGTTTATCAAAAGTCATTATATATCCACAATTATTACATTTTAAAGTGAAAGTCTTTTGATTGCCTATATCAATGCTGTTCAAAAAAGATCGTTCCTCATCTGAATCAATAGTGCATGTATACCCTGCCGCTTGATTAGCAAAATTTATTAGTGCATGAAGGCAAATAGGACAATGGCTATGCCACAATTTTGTTTTAATACTAAATATTTGGTCTTTATCCATTTTTTATCATTTTAAAGGTTGATACTATCTGCAAATGTACTGCTTATAAACTATAAGCAGTACATTGCTCTATATGTTGTATAAGAATGTTCTTTAGCATCCTTACAGACTTGTTTTTGGAAAATATGTGACTAATAGTTTGCATATATCGTTGATTTTTAGTATATTTGGATAGTTAAAAATTTGACGTTATGAAAACTGATTTTACTCTTTTAACTCTCTATGAGAACTTTCCCGATGAAGAAAGTTGTATCAGGTATTTTGAGATGATGCGTTGGGGAGATAAGGTAATTTCTCCTTTTGACCCGACATCTAAAGTGTACAAATGTAGTAATGGGAAATACAAATGCAAGAATACTGGACGATACTTTGATGTAAAAACCGGAACTGCATTTGCTAAAACTAAGATGCCAATGAGAAAATGGTTTTCTGTGATGATGTTACTATTAACTCATACAAGAGGGATTTCTTCCTGCCAAGTTGCTTCAATATTAAAGATTAAGCAAAGAACAGCGTGGGGAATGATGCAGAAAGTTAGACAATATATGTCTATGGAAAACAACCATAAATTATCCGGTGAAGTAGAAATAGACGAAACATTTGTAGGTGGTAAAAACAAGAATCGTCACAAAGATAAGAAAGTAGAGAAATGTCAAGGACGTAGCTACAAAGATAAGACTCCTGTATTTGGCATTCGGGAAAGAGATGGCAAAATTATCGCTAAGGTTGTTCCCAATATTTATGGAGATACATTGCTTTCTATTGTAAACGAGTATGTAGAAGAAGGAAGCGTAGTCTATACAGACGGAGCAGGTTATCCGGGAATTAATATTAATTACGAACAAAGAGATGTAGACCATAGTAAACACTTTTACGGTACGACCTATGTTACTGATGAAGGAGAGATAATTGTTGTTAGTACAAATGGTATCGAAAATGTTTGGTCACATTTTAAGAGAATGATATTTGGGATATACTATCATGTAAGCAGAAATCACATGCAAGAGTACGTTGATGAATATATTTTCCGATTTAATACTCGAAATTTTACCGATTCTCAAAGATTTAATTTACTTTTGCGTAATGCAGCTTAGTTATGGGAAAGAAAAAGAAACAAGAAATAGACCTAAGTAACATTAAAACAGTGAGGTTAGAGATTAACTTTTCTGTTCCTAAAGAACAGTTCGATGAACTGCTCCGAAAGATGGCGCACATTGCGGAAGGGAAAACACCGGATCAAGTCGAAGATGAGAAAGATAAAGACAAGGAGGAAAAGAAGAAGGAGTAACAGTTTGTAATTTATGAAGTTATTCTTATATTTGCAGCGTATCATCGAATAGATGGTACGCTTTTTACGTATTATAGCCTAATCGCCATCGAACTACCACATTGACAGCAATAAGGCTATTTTGGAACTCACTTATGGGTGTATTGCGTTTATACGCCATATACTGGCGTAGACTTTTGCCTATAAGTGAGTAGGGTGTGGTAGCCCTCGATGGCGTTAGGCATTAGCTCTACGCCTTTTTCATATATATGCGTGAGGTGATGCTAACTAAATGGAAACATTATTATTTAGTATTAACCAATAAAACGCAAAATGTTATGAAGAAGCTAAAATTACTTTCCCTTTTGGTGCTACTAGGGTTCAATTCCTGCCAGCAAATGACCGTAGAACAGAAAATTGAAAAACAATTCAAAGCTTATGTAAATGAAAATTTTGATACTCCTTCATCTCTTAAAGAGATAGTATCTATTAAATTACACAATACCATAAGCATGGATAGTATAGTCAAAAAGGCAAGAGAAACTATAAATATTAGTGATGTTGTTGATTCAATCTCTCCATTAATAACAGATTCCGATTTCATAGAATACTTAAAATTCATTGAACCTCGCAATCCTAATTTTAGATTTAAAATAGAAGAAATGCAAACTGCTTTGAAAAATTTGAAATCATTTGATAACTTAACATATTCAGTAGCTAAATTAAATCTAAAAACAGAACTTAAAGATTCCATTGAAAGTGATACTGTTTATACTTATAAGATTAAGTATAGAATAGAAACGAAGAATGAAATGAGTTTAGAGGATATATATGCTATTGTAGATAAACAGAATAATATAAAGGTTTGCGAATCTTTTGAAATATCCGATGCTTTTCCTGCTAAGATGAAGTTTTTCAATGATAATATAAATACCTTAGAACGATATTCAAATGATAAGTTTGTATTAGAACAAGATTTAGCGGATATATTGGAAGCTATTAGAGAAAAAGATTATTAATAAACTAAATCAAAAAAGTATGAGACAAAAATGGAAGTGATTAAGTATTATTAGCAGATATTATGCTTGTAAATCAAGTACGATTTAGTATCTTTGAAATCGAATAAGAAGAGCTGCATCTACCAAATGCAGCTCCCAACAAAGCCTACTTCTTATTAGTAGGAGGACAACGTTTATAAGGTTTGACGATTACCACTTGATTATCTCTAATGGCAATATATCCATCAACCTCAACGGTCTTTTCTTTGTTGCAGACATGCTTTTTCATAATTGAAAAAATTTTGATTTATAGTCAAAAGCCTAACTACGTAGACCCTTTCCAATTATCCACGTAGTATTATGACAAGCATACTGTCTCTTATTTGCAAAGATAAAGGTTTGATCTGAATATCCAAATTTATATCAAACAAAGAAACATGCTCTTTCCAGTTAATACCAACTAGAAAGAGCTTTTTTATTAACTAATTAAAATGCATATAGACGGTAGCTATAACTAAAAATTATAATAATAATTTGTGGTGTCGGTATCGTCTAAGTGCCTTCGTATTCCGTTCCTTCTTCGTCATATTTATAGGAAAAACGCCCGGATTTACACGACTGGAACGGATGAAACGATAGGGTCCCACAGGCGAATCACTGACAGCAACAGCCGCCCGTGCCGGTCCGTACCCTTGTCCCTTCAATTCCAAATGCAGCCACATCACAAATTTGCCCGTCTTTTCGTTATAGATTACTTTCGGGCGCTCCATGATGCAACCTTTTTCAATGTCGCTTCCCGCTTTATCCGATACAGATAAAGAAATACCTTCATATTTCCAGTCGCATAAATTGGTAGAAGAATAACAGTTCACTCCTTTTTCCGTGACAAATCCTGTATCCGGGCGATGCTCTCCGAACCAATAATAAGTTCCTTTGTGAAACAGGATACCTCCTCCATGTGCATTAATCACATTCCCGTCCGTATCTCTCCAGACTTTTCCGGAAACAATTTCCTTTTCTTTCTGATAGACTCGCACATAGTCTATTTCATATTTCATCGGCAGGGCTGCTTCGTCAATCGGTCCGCCGTTGATGCCGCCAATCGCAAGATTCAGCAACAAGTATTGCGGCCGGGTAAACGGATTTGTTCCTTTACCTATTTTACCATTAACCGTGTTCTTCAAAGGAATCTCGTTGAGCAGTTCATCATCCAGATAAAGCTTGATGGCTTCTTCATCCCAATCCATACGCCAGATATGGAATTTGGACGCCCAGTCGGGGTCTTTATCCGTGAAATGAGAGTAAGGCGTAGCTTGGCTATCCCACTGCGCATCCCATTGCCTGTCCTTTCCCCATGCGGCATTTGCCAGGATATGAGGAACTCCTTTTATCTGGTAATATTCCATTATATCTATCTCACCACAAGAAGGCCATTCCATGCCACTACCTAACGTCCAGATAGCAGGCCATGCTCCTTTTGCCACCGGAATGCGTGCCTTTACTTCAAAACGACCGTAAAGAAACTCCTTCTTTCCGGCAGTAGTCACAGAAGAGGATGTATATTCTATAAGCTCCCGTCTCTTGCGCCAATCATTACTGCCGGACACATAAAGAGGATTCTTCCTGTTTTCCTCTTTTCGGGCTTCTATCACCAGACAGCCGTCTTTGCAAACGGCATTGTCCGCCTGATACCACTGTGCTTCTTCATTGCGAGCATATCCTTGCTCAAAGTTCCACACGGATGAGTCTAATGCCCCATCCGTATTGAACTCATCACTCCAAACCAGTTGCCAGTTATCTTGTGCCAATACATTCAATGTAATCGGCAAGCATAAGATTAAATTTAAAAGTCTTTTTATCTTCATACAAATCAATTACATTTTAGGCTTCGGAGTAACAACGCGTACCCAAAACTCATCTATACGTCGCCCCTGCCCCGGCAAATCAAAACTAATCTGAATTAAGTTATCATGTAGAAACTTAACATGCATCTCATTTCTGGCACCGCGAGGAAATACCGGAGTTGCCGAATAGGTCAAAGATTCCACATATATACTATCGGAAGGTAATTCATAATTGCCTTCCATAAAAATAGTAGAATTAGCAGAGCCTGCACTTAACAATAGATTCTTAAAGGTCTTATCAGAAGATATAATTTTCAAAGCATTTCCGGAAGTGACGATATAATTATCCGCACTATCCTTGGCAACCTCGCAAATCTGCCAGATACCAACTAGTGACTTGTTTTTTATTTCACCTTGCGACTTCAACAGGGTTACTATTATTTTATTATTCTCTGACAGATTGGAGACCGCAGAAAGCATGTTCATTTCATCCATTCCTGCTTGAATTGGGCTAAACCAGACAGATTGATTAGTGCCGAAAAACGATAAAAGTAAGATTAAAGCAAAAGCAAGTGATTTCATGATGCTACAATTTATTACAAATATTAATACTCATTTTCCACCAAATAAAAGTTTCTCCCTTTCCATCCGTTTTCACATACGGATTTGATTATCGAAACCCAATTCAAACATACAAGGGGACAAGCTAAAAAACTGTCCCCTACGTTGTCTGACTAGTTATGCTTACAAACTACCGAGCTATTTCAACCCGTATGCATAAATCTCTGCTAAAGCACAATTAGTATCCCGGTTACTAGTGTTGATCTTCACTTTGAAATAACGACCTTCAGTAGGAATGACACCAAACACCTGAACAGACTGTTCCTTCTTCATTGTAAAGTTTCCTACTTTCGTCCAATCTATTCCATCCGTGCTGACGAAGAATTCTCCACTACCTACATCCGTATAGTTCGCCCTATGCAGTAACGCGAATTGAGCGAAAGTATAAGTATCTTTTGCATCAATAATCAACTCATACGGCATGGGAAGACTACCACCCTGCCATTTTGAATGCCAGAATGTACTCGTGACACCATCCAACACACGAGCGGCAGGTCCGCTATTCGTTGATGTCTCACCATACAACTCCTCCGAATTTGCCTCCGCCGTCCAGCCGGTTCTATCTAACTGAGGCGCCAAAATTCGTATACTCAACGGATAAAAGTTCGCAGTAGGAGATATTTCGAACTGAGAAACTGAACTAATGCGGACGGGCAACATATAATCTCCTGGTTCCAATTCGCCGGCATTGATATCTACTCCCAAATTGCCGCTTGTCGTACCATTCGGCAGACTTATCGTTTCCGCCATCGAATAAACACTTTGCGGAAGTAACCGGAAAGATGTTCCATTGGCCGAATTATATGTATTTACATATTCTTCATTTACGGTAAATCCACAATCAATATCCCATTTATTATCCGTATCCAATTTAAACTCTATAGACTCTGAGATAGTGCTAACCTCTCCATACTTGTATTCTTTCGTATTCACAAGCGTACTGCTGAATCCCATAGTAGGCATTACTATTTCATTGATTTGCAAAAACAAACTATTCATTTCCGCGTTTATCGAATCCGTCGTACTCGTCACTTGTATGGGTAGCACCCATGTTGCATCAGGTTCACTTTCCATAGACGCTTTCACACTCTGCTGATTCAAAGATATATGGACTAGTTTATAACGGTCCTCCACAGAAAAAGCCACTTGAGAAACATCCAGCGAATAACTATCTTCTGATATCTTCCTATAGTTCACACTTTCCGGAGTGCTATACTTCCGGTCGAGTTCTTCTTGCGTTAATACATGTATATCGGCAGTTGCCGTCTGATCCGGTTGTCCACCGGTTTTTACTACCGAAAATGTATACACAAAATCGTCATTTGTATCATACAAAGTAAGTTCCTGCTTACCACCATTATTCACACGTAATATTTTGTGATACTGTTCCGGAACTAATTGTTCCAAATCATATTTCGACTCGTCGCAAGCACCCAATGAAATCAGGCATCCTGCCAACAATATCATATTTATTTTCATAAAGTATAGCTTTTAATAATTAATAATTAGGTGCCTGCACCATTTGCGGATTGCTGTAAAGTTCATCAATTCCATTTCCTGTCCAAACCGGTAACAGGTAAAGTCGGTTATCCCATGTAAACGGTTGATTAATCAAAGTCGGTTGATTAAATTGTTCGAAACTCGGATTGGCCGCACCAAGGCCATTCAAGCCATAGCGTACTCCCGCTTTAAGCATATTCGGAGCAATCGCCCACCGACGGAGATCGTAATAGCGGTGTCCTTCTTCATACAGTTCAACAAAACGTTCATTACGAACCCAGTCCATTAATGTCATTGCAGGAGTAATATCACTTTCTTTCAGATCTTTAAATCCTGCACGTTTACGAATAACATTCAGATTGTCCAAAGCAGGTTGCGTCTCGCCTAGAGCAGCATAGCATTCAGCCAGATTCAAATAAAGTTCTGCCATCCGTATAAACGGCCATCTAATGGCAGTAAAAGATTTGCTGCCATCACTTCCGTATCTGATTTTAGGATCTATATATTTCTTTGATAGATAACCTGTGCCGGCACAGTTGCGGGTACTTCCCGAATTCCATCCGTTTGTATTGGTGTTTTTCAGATTGAGCCACAATGAATTTCCGTTATTGATTTTCGTCATATATTCGCCTCCGTCAAAGGCAATCCAGGCATAAAAACGGGCCTCACGTCCTACATGCAATTTGATGATATCGTTTTTCACATCTTCTTTATCCAATTGGTCGGTTGTAAGCTCGGGGCTTTGCTTGTCGGAATAATAACGTGTATACCATTCATTCTTATCGTAGAAACTATCGTCCAATTCCGGAAGTTTACCGTCTTCGGTATAAAAATGCTGTGCAGCGTATAAAGTAGGCGCGTGGCTTGCCCAGCCTCCCATATATACTCCATTGCTTCTCTTCACTACTTTGTTGGGCAAACGGCTTTCTGTCGCTTCTCCGCTATTGTTCCCATCTTGGCTGATGCGTAGTCCCCATATCAATTCTTTGTTTCCGTCTCCTTCGTTGGCGGTTGATAGATACTGGAACATACGCACTCTTTGCTTAAATTCCGTATTTTCTTCTTCATCCGCTTCTTTTCCCGGAATAAAAGGAAGTTCCACTTTATCAAGTTCAGCCTTAGCATTCGCCGCTGCAAGGTCAAAGAGTTCATAACCGGCATCATCCGCTGCCGTCAAGGCCTCTTGGCAAGCCGCCAAAGCACGGTCCCATTTCTCCTTAGAATAAGTCTGACTTACCAATTCTTTGCCATATCCCGGTGTTTCATAATTGACGTTTTTCCAATTCGGATAAGGGAATGAACCATTCCAAAGCGGCGAAGCAGCATACAACAATACACGGGCCTTTAACGCCTTACAAATGGTAGAAGTTGCGCGTCCCAGCTCTCTCTCATTAGTACGTTGCGGCGGAAGCACATAAGCAGCATCATCCAGTTTCTTCACAATGTAGTCCACACAATAATCAAAATGCGAACGTCCGGGAATCTCTGTATTAGAAATATTCGGATCTACTTTCTCTGGTATAATACTGCAGGGTCCGAAAGCTTGCAATACCCGGAAATGATAATAAGCCTCCAAAAAGTAACACTCTGCCTTATATTGGTTTTTATCATCCTCTGTCACTCCGGTCGGATGTAATTCATCAATCAAGCTCAAAAAATGGTGCACATAACCGATGTTATTATAACTGGCACTCCATATATTCAAGTTTGCCCGGTCTTCATTGTTACTTGAAGGAGAAATTGTTCCCCATGCCACCAACTGCGGCCAATACACATATTCGGGTGGAAATACTTTCTCATCGGTTGCCTGTTCAAAAGACTTAAGATAGAACGGATTCGTGCGAGGCACGCCGGCATAACAGGAATACAAAAAGCCCAATGTTGTTTCTTCATCCTTCATTGTATCGTCAAAATCTGCTTGTGCAGGCGGAATGACATCCAGATAATTGCATGATGCAAGGCAGCAGGAAACGATCAGGACCTGTGCCATTCGTGATATTTTAGATGTAAGTTTCATAATTCAATGATATTAAAATAGGTTTCTTCGAGTTAGAATGTAAATTGTACGCCCAGATTGAAAGTACGCTGCAAAGGATAGGAATTCCATGAAAGTTCCGGATCCCATAATTTGAACGGACTAAATACAGCCAGATTGTCTCCGCTGAAATATACGCGGCACATCGGAAAACGATATCCGACTTCCAGTGTTTTAAATCTTAGGAAATTTCCGTTCCGCACCCAGTAAGAACTGGCCTGTGTATTATTAGACACATCAGACTTGGTAGTACCCAAGCGGGGATAGGTAGCATTCGGATTCGGATTGTCAACCGACCAGTGGTCATCTGCAATCCACTGCATCAGGTTCCTGGCTAGTGTTTCGCCTTCCATTCCGTCGCCTCCACTTACAAGGAAAGGAGCGAAACCACTGTCAATCATAATCTTGCGTTTGGCAGAACCGTTGAAGAACACGCCAAAATCCAATTTCTTGTAAGTGACATTCAAACCGAAACCGTATTGAATACGCGGTATATTATTATATGGTGAAAGCATTACCTTATCTTCTTCGGTAATTCTGCCGTTACCATCGATATCACGATACTTGATATCACCGGGCATAATATTGGTACCGAGTTGCGACTGATCTGCCCAGTTGGCTATTTCTTCCTCACTTGTAAATAACCCTTCAGCCACATAACCTGTCAACGTATTCAGCGGTTTGCCGGTCTTAGTCTGCCACACATAAGGATAAGCTGGCTCATCCACATACTTATATTCATTTTGATTGTAAGTAAAGTTACTCCTGAAATCTACAGCCCAATCCTTACCAAATTGCTTCGACCAGTTGAGACTCAATTCAACACCGCTATTCGTCACTTCTCCGATATTGCTCCAAGGAGTCGAACCCCAATATCCCAACATGATCGGCCAGGAAGCACGTGACATCAGGATGCGATCGCGGACATCATGGAAGTAATCAAACGTAATATTCACCTGATTAAATAAAGACAAGTCCACACCGATATCAAATTTCTTCACATGTTCCCATCCGGCATCTTGTATAGACAATATTTCAAAGTTGGCTCCATTACGTTTCTGCTCATTGGTCGGAAGCCCAGTCCAGAAATCATACGCTTTTCCTATCCCAATCTGATTCTGATAGAGGAAATGAGGAGCTTTTCCGTTAAAATCATCACTTCCTACCAAACCGTAAGAAGCTCTTACCTTCAAATGATTGACATACTGCGACAATGGTTCCCAAAACTTTTCCGAGCTTACCACCCAACCGATAGAGGCTGCAGGGAAGAATTCAAAACGGGTACCGGAAGCCAAACGTTCGGAACCGTTATAACCGAAGTTAAATTCTAACAAGTAACGATTGGCATAGTCATAAGTGATACGTCCGGAATAGCCCTGGTTACGATTTGGTAATACATCATGACGATATTCACGCATCATATACATCATCATAGCTGTCAGGTTATGGTCACCAAAACTGCGTTTCCAGTCCAGACGAGCATCGAAATAGAAAGTCTGATCCGTATCACGACTGATACCGGACTGGCTCAGATACGGATCACCCGTCTGCAACAGTTGAGTATCATATTCATTTGTATCCGCATTCCACGAACCGTCTTTGGTTTTATAAAAATAAGGTTTGATAGAACGGTTGTAGGAAGATTGCGACCAATTCTTGAAGTTTACCAGTGCTTTCAAACTCAACCCTTCCGTTATAAACTTCAGATTCTGGTTCACACTCAAAGACGTGTTTAATGTGTTGAAATTAGTTTCTTTGAACGAGCTCATCATTTCGGCATACGGATTGACGCCAAAAGTACCCGGTTTTATTTCTGCCATACCGAAACGAATGAAGCCTTCGTCACCTTCTTGTTGTGGATAATAAGCGGGGAAGTCTACCGGATTGGCACGCATCACCTTCGCATACATGTCCGAAGTTGTATAGTTAGGGCCTTTAGAATTACCGATCTGCGCATTCATTCTCAAATCAAGTGTTGTGGTGTTCGTCACTTTATATGAGATATTATTCTGAAAAGTATATGACCAGTTATTGATATTACTATTATAGAAATAATCTTTAGGAGCATCAAGTAAGCCTGTATCATGATTAGCTTGCAAACTCATATAGTAAGTAACACGCGAGCCACCTCCCTGCAGATTGATGTTGGCACGTTGGTTAAAGTTCCCTTTCTTGAAAATCAGGTCATACCAATCTACATCAGGATACACGTATGGATTGGTTCCCAACTCTGTATACTTTATTTGTTCGTCACTATATTTAGGATTCGTAATTTTCGTCAGACTCCGGGCTTGTGCCGCTTCATTATAAGTCCGCATAAAGGTTGCCCCGTCAGCAAATTCTACTACATTCATCGGACGGAAATAAGAGGCTTCAAGTGAAACATTGATTCTGGCCTTCGTATTTTCTATACCATTTTTCGTAGTTACCAGCATCACACCGTTAGCTCCGCGATTACCATAAATAGCAGTTGCCGAAGCATCTTTCAGCAAAGAAAAACTTTCGATGGTCTCTGCCGGAATACGGTTCAGGTCACCTGCTGATATTTCAACCCCGTCCAGCAATATCAACGGAGTAGCCCTGCCACCGAACGTATTAATACCGCGAATATAGAAATCGGAAGTAGAACCCGGTTCACCACTCTTGGTAATCGAAACGATTCCTGACAGTTTACCAGCCAACGAACTGGTCAATGAAGAAGAAGGCATTTTCAGAGTTGCTCCCTTTACAGTGGTGATAGCACCAGTGACGGAGACTTTCTTCTGTGTACCTGCACCTACGACGACGACTTCATCCAGCATTTCGTTGTCTGACGACATTTTAATTGTCAAGACTCCGAGGTCACCTACCATCACCGTCTGTTTCTTATAGCCGATATAAGAGACTTCGAGTTCGGATTTGCTTGTCACTTTAATGGAAAAGTTACCGTCAAGGTCGGTGATGGTCCCCACCGTCGTTCCTTTCACCCGCACATTTACGCCAATCAGCGCTTCACCGGTGGAAGCATCGATCACGGTTCCCGTCAGCGTACGGGTGGGGGTATTTTGGTTCTGTTGAACGGATTCTGTCAGATTCTTATCTGACGAGATAGACGGACCTGTTGTGTCGGCCATGGCACAGAAAGGATAACTACTCATAAAACATATAGCCAAACCCAGGGGAACTATATGCCATGATCGAACACTTTGTTTCTTTAGTTTCATGATTGTTTATATAAAGATTAATAAAAAGGTTAACTAAAATTCTACCTGTCAATACCTGTCATTTTTTACCTGTCAAACAATTAATGCCTATTGAAAACTGAAAAATGGAATTTACCTTTTGCATATCTGACACGATAGCTGGTTCTTCTTTGGATTTTTCATGATACATTGTTTTAAGATTCAACTTGATCGTTTATTTATTATGTTCTTTCACGAATTACTGACACAAAAGTATAAAGGATAAAGAACAAACGATTCCGATCATGTGTATTATAGGTAGAATTTACGTTATTCTACCTCTTTGAATTATAATTCGACATGAAATAAAAGGAAGGAACTACATATTCCGGCTAATACTGTTCCTATGCCGCAATCGAACGAATACTAGCCAAACAACCGAATAGATATCAGCCAAAATCCGGAACACGACAGTACAACGGCTATCATTTTAGCACGAACATGACGAATATCTATAATCCGTTCAGCATACTAAATGCCCTTGATATGAATAAAATCCGCGATTACTGGTTCGCTACCGATGATTTACCAAAGCGGATACCTCACAATCAAAGAATATAATAAAAGAATGGGGACCTATCTGCTCGACTTCCCAAACAATGAAGTACGAAAGGGATTCCTTTCCATACTGGCTACCAACTATATGAAGCCGAAAAGCAAGGAAGTAACAAGTTAGATAACAGATGCCGTAATGGATCTTGAACACCTACGTTGATAAAAAGCGCTCTATATACTCGGAAGGCAACATGCCGAACTCCTTTTTGAAACAAACACTGAAATACTTGGGATCACTGAACCCGACAGCGTATGCAAGTTCGGAGATACGAACAACATTTCCCTTTTCCTCCATAATCCGGCAAGCTGCCTTGAGCCGGACGTTGCGGATAAAGCCCGAAGTATTGAGTCCGGTAAGCGATTTCAGTTTCTTATATAAAGTAGACTTGCTGGTCAGCATTTCTTCCGCAAATCGCGGTTGGTCGAAATCGCTATCTGCCAGATGACTGTTCACACAATCAATGGCACGTTGCATGAAGTCCTCATCCAAGCTAGTGTAGTTCAAGTCTTTCACTTCAAATACCAATTGGTTTTTTAAGTCGTGCGCCATGCGTTCCTTGTATTTCAGCAGATTGCGGATACGCGCATGAAGCACTGCCAAGTTGAAAGGCTTGGCTATAAAAGCGTCCGCACCTACTTCGTAAGCTTCGGCACGGTCTTCTTCCTTGTTCTTTGCCGTCAGCAGAATAACCGGGATATGGCTGATTTCAAGGTTGCCTTTCACATATTTGCAGAATTCGATGCCATCCATTTCGGGCATCATCACGTCGGACACAATCAGGTCTATGTCTTCATTCTCAAGGATAGTGACGCCTTCTTTCCCGTTTTCGGCTTTGAACACATTGTACTCACGACTTAAAAGTTTCACCATCAATTGCAGCAATTCTTCATTGTCTTCTACCACCAGGATGGAATGTGCTTTCGCTTCATTTTCCTGTTCCGTTTCTTCCGCATCGTCCATTATCTCTCCAAGAGCCGCCGTATGCTGAATCGGCAGGATAACTTCATCATCTATTTGTTCATCGCGGTAATAAGAACGGTCTATAGGGATTCGCACAATAAATTCCGTTCCCGCATCGACTTCACTCACTACACTAATGGTACCTTCATGCAGTTCTACCAGATCTTTAGTTAAGGAAAGTCCGATACCTGTGCCGATGGTATTAAACTTACGATAATCGCCTTCATAAAAACGTTTGAACAGCGTCTTTTGCCTGTCTTTAGAGATACCTTTTCCATTATCTTTTATCTTCAGCAAGACGAAATCTTTATTCTCGTCATACAACAGGGTGACTTGTATAAATCCTCCTTCTTTGTTATATTTAGCAGCATTGGAAAGAAGATTATAAAGAATCTTATCGAGCTTGTCCGTATCAAAATATCCGGTGATTGATTCGGGCACACACAATATAGAGAAGTGGATTTTGCGTTTCTTGACTAACGGGTGGAAGCTTTCCGCTTCATTCTTGACGAAAGCCGCAATGTCGCCCAGAGAAACACGAAGTTTCAGATTGCCCGTCTCCGCCTTACGGAATTCAAGAATCTGTTGAAGCAGGCGTATTAACCGCTGGATATTGCTGTTCATCACAACGTAAAGGTCATTGTGCAAAGGAGCCTGCATTTTCAGTTCATCCACTGTAGCCGAGATAATGGTAAGAGGAGTGAGCAGTTCATGCGTAATGTTGGTGAAAAATTGTAGCTTGGCATGGTTCAGCTCTTCTGCTTTCGCCTTCTCCATCTCACGAAGCTGCAATTGATTCCTCAGCAACATACGATTGCGCGCCATCCGGTAGAAAAAGAAGATAATGCCTAAAGTTAAGATGGCATAGAGGAGAAAAGCCCACCAGGTGGCCCAGAACGGTGGCAGCACAACGACGGTCAGCTCGCGGATATATCCGCTCCACACTCCGTTTTCGTTGGTAGCTTTCAGTTGGAAAGTATAGGTTCCGCTCGGCAAGTTGTTGTAATAGGCAAAGCGGCGGTTGGCATCAGTGTATTGCCAGTCGCGATCGAAGTTGACGAGGCGGTAGGCATATCGGTTGAGTTCGGGATTCTTATAGGTGAGGGCGGCAAATTCAATACTGAAATTATTGTATTTTGCCGGTAACTTTATTTGGTTGGTATAGGTAGGCATTACTGGAGATATCTCTTGCTGCAAATTGACAGGCAGGCTGCCAAACGGGTGATTGAATACTTTGATGTCAGTAATCAGGAAATTGGTCTCACGGGATGAAATTTCCATCTTGTCGGGTGAGAAACTATTATATCCTTTGTTCCCGCCAAAGAAGAGTTCGCCGTCGCGGCTACAGGATGCATTAACTACGAAATTATCCTGCAATCCGTCGGCTGCCGTATAGACACGGGTAGAAAAATCAGTGCCCACAGCTGCCACCATGAGATTAATTAAACCAGAATTGGTACCCAGCCACAGGCCTCCGCCTTTGTCTTCTTCAATGCTCAGAATAACATCACCCGGAATACTGTATTGCCGGTTCTTTTCTTCAAACTGATTGCTATTTCTATCGTACATATACAGTCCGCCACCTTCCGTGCCCGCCCAAAGACGATTGAAACGGTCGATATGCAGACAGAATGCGGCATTGGTTTTCAACTTTCCGTTTCGTAAACTGAAGTTCTCGAATTTCAAAGTGGAAGGATGGTGCACATCTCCGGTGATATGGATCAATCCCAGATTGGAAGTTGCCACCCAGTAACTATTGTTCGTGTCCCGAATAATCTCACGGACATAAATCTGACCGGCAGTCAAACTATCGGTAAACTGCATTTTATCAAAACAATAGCCTGTTCCGTTTGCCAATCGTACGCCCAGCCCACTGCGTGTACCAACCCAGCAGTTTCCTTCCCAATCTTCATACAATGCCGAAACGCTGTATGAATGGATAAAATCCGTATTCTCGCTTGTCAAGTTCTGTACTTTTTCACCTTTTCGATAGACAAGCACTCCTCCGTTGTAGATACCAAACCAAAGTTCTCCGTTCTTCTTACGTTGCATCACAGTGGTGAGTGAAGATAATGTGGGTATCTCCGAAAACTCCGGTATATGGGTATACATTTTCAGCTTTCCCGTAGCATATTCCTGACAAGCGAGACCGTAGATTCCCACTCCAATCCACAAATTCCTGTCGGAATCTGCAAATAACACACGTACTGAAGTCGCGGGAATATCTTCATCTCCTATATGAAGAGTATGAAGGTTGAACAACGGTCGACGAGTATCAGTCATCAAAACTCCTCCGCCAATTGTTCCCAGCCACATATTATCCTGATTGTCGCGCAAGATGGAATTAATCTCATCAGTAGGTAAAAGATAAACGGACTTTCCTGATTTATAGTTAATAAATGATTCGAGATTCCCGAGTTCCAGAATACTCAGTCCGCTACGCGTTCCCACCCATAAGGAATTTGTATGTATATCTTCGGATATATCATATACAATATTATCGGACAGACTGGTGTCATTTCCGTTCTCATGCAAATAACAAACATAAGAAACCCGTTCCATGTCTTTGGGATGTTCAAGCCTGAACAGCCCGTATCCCCAACTACCTACCCAAATATTCTTTCTGCTGTCTTCGTAAATCACATGCGACGAATTTTGTTCATTGACTTTAGGATACGCTTCTACCCTGCCGGTGGAAGAAGAATAACGGAACAGCCCTTGTGCCCATGTACCAATCCAAAGATCACCTTCGGAATCTTCTACCAGAGATTTGATAGTAGCATATTGCACCTTTCCCTCCCCGAAATCATAGCCACATGACTCAAATATATCCTTTTCAGGATTGTAGCGGCACAGCCCCGCGTCCGTACCCACCCAAACCGTATTATCACGCGTGACGCAGATAGACGAGACAACATTATTGGGAATGGAAGGATAAAGGTATTTACGAATCACACCGGTTTTCTTATCAAGCACGTTCAACCCTTCATTGGTTCCTATCCACAGATTATAATTATTGTCGTCGACAAGAGCGGAAATACTATTGTTTGTCAACAATTCCGGAGAGTAAAGGTTTGATTTATAGACCCTGGTCTCATAACCGTTGTAGCGGCACAAGCCATTACGGGTGGCAAACCACATAAATCCGTCTTTGTCCTGATAAACCTTCTGTACCTCATTGGTGGGCAAGGCATACGGAGCGGAAAGTTGTTTGAACTTCAAGTTATATATAAGATTCTCTGCCGCCGGCAACGCCAAAGGCAGAGTTCCCATAAGCAAGATTACGAGAACTACCTTATGGATAAGATCAAAGATATTTGTGTTTCTCATATTATCAAATTTTATATAAAGTCAAAACTACAAATATTTTTTAAAGAAACAATACCGGCAGAGTATCTATTTATAATTTTTCCCATTCAGGTGGATTCACCTTCATCAAATGACGTACAAAAAAATCAAAACGTTTGTGTTCGCCGTAGCTTTCCCCCATTGTGTGGCGTGCACCAGGGACCACCACCAACTCAAAATTCTTATTCGCCTTTATTAAAGCATTCACCACCTGCATAGTAGAAGCCGGGTCAACATTGTCATCCAATTCGCCCACCACCAGCATCAACGGACGACTCAACAGATGAGCATTCTCCACATTAGACCCCTCTTTATACTGCTCACCGACAGGATACCCCAGCCATTGCTCATTCCACCAAATCTTATCCATCCGGTTATCATGACATCCGCAAGCGGAATAAGCAGCTTTGTAGAATTCCGGATAGAACAACGGCAGTCATCGACTCCTGTCCTCCGGCAGAGCATCCGTAAATGCCGACACGATCTATATCCATGTACGGATACTTCTTAGCCGCTGCCTTTATCCACGCGATATGGTCAGGCAGACCGGCATCCTTCAGATTCCTGTAGCACACATTCTCGAAAGCACGCGACCGGAATGAAGTCCCCATTCCATCTACCATGACAACGATAAATCCCAATTCGGCAATGGCCGACATATAATAATTGTTCGGAGTGAAGGTTTTAGGAACATACTGGTCGCCGGGACCTTGATAAATATATTCGAGTACAGGATATTTCTTATGCGGGTCAAAGTTGGTAGGCCGGATAATAATTCCCCACATATCCGTTTTCCCGTCACGCCCTTTGGCGGAGAAAACCTCCGGTGCTTTCCAATCTGCCGCTTTCAGCCGGCTGATGTCCGCCGTTTCGAGGGGCATCACCACCTTACCATTATCCGAGACATTGCGCAATACGGCTACGGGAGCTTTATCAACCATAGAATACACATCTACCAGATAGTTCATATCATCAGAAAACCAGGCCTTGTGCATTCCTTCTTCCGGCGTAAGACAAACCAGTTTTTTTCCTTCAAAATCAATGCGATAATAATGAATCAGATACGGGTCTTCACCTTTCCGCATGCCATTGGCCGAAAAATAAATCTGTTGGCGTTCCTCATCGACACGAAGCACTTCACGTACATACCATTCTCCTTTGGTAATCTGACGAACCGGCTGCGCTGTAGCACGATCGTACATATACAAATGATTCCAGTTGTCACGCTCGCTCATCCAAATCATGCGCTTGCCATCCTTCAGGTCATGACGAAAGCGACGACTATAATTCACATACTTATCGCTGGTTTCCTCGACTAGTGCGCGAACTGTCCTGGTTTCGGCCGAAAGTTCAAGTACACGATAGATCTGGTGTCCACGCTGATTGTACTCAAAAGTAAGGGCACGACTATCCGTATTCCACATAAGCCCTGTCAATTCGTATTGCCTGTCAAACAGTGCCGTCTCGGGAATAATGCTTCGTCCAGTTTCCACTTCGTAGATACAGGGGACGCGGAAAGGGAGTTCGTCGCCCGGTTTTGCGTATTCCTGCTTGTGGAGTTTTGGTTGCAGTTGGTCTGCCGGCGAAGACTCTACATAATAGACATAACGCTTTTCCACAGGGCGGATTTTGCAAGAAGCAACCTTTTTACTATCCGGCGACCAACGGATGTATGCCGAGTAATAGTTTCCCAACGTACCATCAAAACTGAGTTGTCGTTCTTTTCCGGTGGCAGCCTCCTGCACATAGATGTTATCATTCTTGATATATGCTTTATAGTTATGGTCGGGAGAGAATACGGGAGCCGCTACTTTCTCATCATCCCTATCCATCCAATGACGTTGCCTGGACGGAGCCTGCGCGTAATCTTTCTCTTCTAGAAGGTCGCTACTGATTGTATATTGCCATCTCTTTCCTCTAAACACAAACCTAAGTACATTGGGCGAATGGTCAAACGACAATTGTTCCAAATAGACTGCATTGGCTTTTATTCCCTGACCGGAAATCCGATTCAAATGAACAATCATCTTCTGATGGTCAAAAAGTTCTTTCCTAGTCTGTGTATCCGCATCGACTATCACATAGAGGGGACCCTGCTCCGTATTTTTCACATACCAGAAAGAATGCGTTCCCTGAATCCAGTTCGGATTCACATTGGAATAATAGACCTTCTTTGCACTAAACTTACTGCCGAGTGAATAGGCACGACGATAATCCTCTACCGTTCCCTGTGCAGACAATAGTGATGTACAGAACAATAATCCGATGAATAATATCCATTTAGAACAACTCATATTTTTTATTAACAGTCCCATTATTTTATTACAAACAACTTCCAGTCCGTCCGGCATCTCACTTGATGATAATTTTCTGATCCAGCAGTCCATTGATATACACACATAAAACTCCTTTCTTATAGTCTATCCGCAAACGAACGTTCTCATACTTTTGCGGAGCATACCAATGGCCACCAGTTCCACGTGGTTTTGTATTCCAGCAATCCGATGTTCCGAATACATTCGTACTGACGTATGATTTTCCTTTATATCTGATTTCGGGGTTCATCGTCTGCCCGCTCAGGTAATATTCCAGATCACCGGCCTGCAACAGCCTGCCTTGATAATTGTCCGCATCAAGCGTAATCGTCCGTTCCCAAACAAAAGACTTTGCCGGGTTGAAAGCCGGCACCTTGCCCGTCGCGGATGCTGTTACTCTCTTTCGTTCTTTACCGGAGAATCCCTTGAAATCGCAAGCAATTCCCGTAGAATATCCCTGCGGGCGGATTTGGCTGACAATCCAATCATAATAATCACCATACATCCAAGTCAACCGTAGCGGAGAATGCTCCGAATCCGGCAGCATATAAGGACGGATATTATTCAACTGCGAGTTTTCCGTAACCACCTCTTTAGCATGAATCCCGCCCTTCTCATTCAAGGCAAACTTCACAATCTCATATACCCTGCCATATTTTCCTTCGATGGGTAACGAACAATATACCATATTTGTATTCGCAGGGTCGATAGCCATACCGGCACTATAGCATTTCTCCAGATTCGGAGTCTGATGGAAATGTCCTCCGGCATTGGCAAGGAAAGTCTTTTTCCACTCCTGTCCGTTCCACTTTGCGTAATAGTAATCATGAGATTCCTTGTCATTACTGATACGCACCATAGCTATCACCGGATTGCCTTTTTTATCGGAAGTAACTTGCCATACCCAGTCACGTTGTCCGGACGGATTGTCCACTATCGTCAAAGGATATCGGGCGAGATACTCCGCAGTCTTGTCCACTTTAAACATACCGTCGGAAATCGTCGAAAGAACGGTTCCCTTGACATCTTTCAACTGTAACGTATGAATATCGATATAATTGAAATAAAGGTAATTGGGAAGTTCATTGTCAGGATGTCCGGTTGTATAGGTCAGATAAATTCTGTCCTTTCCGTTGGACATATATTTGGCATACGGGCGGGCTCCGGTGGACTTCACCATCTGATACGGTCCCCACACGACATTGACTTCATCTTTCTCATCCGGCAATGACAGTTTGGCAATAGTGGGATGCCATCCGATTCCACGCCAACACAAATAAATGTGTTCGGGGTCGTCCGAAAGAATAAACGGAGAGGGATAGGTTGTGTTATTTTTCGTCTTGATCATCTTTTCTTCTCCCAAAGTTGTGATGTCTCCCGGATTCCGGGAAACCCTGTAATAGAAACAAGGCTCATCCGTATGTCTCGAATAGAAAATCATAATCCTTTCATCGGGCAATACAAGGAAAGTGGGATTGTTATGGTCGTCCGGCTGGAAGTAGGAGCGAATCAACACTTCATCCTGTTTCTTCTTTTTAAAGTCATACTGCATCGCCTTGATATTGCCATGAATGTCGATATAGCCGATATATGTCATATTGATAGTCCCTCCCTTGTTTTCATAATGCAAGGCACGAGGATCGGCAAACCAGCACCAGGCTCCCTCGGTAGTCACCGGATAGCCTCCGCCGGTAGGAACATTTTCTATATTTTCAGCATACAGCCGAATAATGGATATACAGAAAAATAATAAAATCAGAATAATCTTTCTTTTCATGGTAGTAGTATGTTTCCTTATTATATATCAAATATTCGAACGAGTTTTATATCAATTACTCGAACGAGATGTTTTTCTGCTCTCCGTTAGTCAAACTGATTGTCACTTGTCTCTTATCTTCTGATACGTTGACGGACTGCACCGGGTTCAGTTCTTTTTTAGAAAAGCCTTTCTTTCCGTTTCCTTTCTTCCACAACTGGAGTGTCACGTAGATTTTGTCACCGGACAACCGGTCGGAAACCATATTCAATGCACATTTAGTACTGACAGGATGTAATCCTTCCGGATATACCGTATATACTTTCTCCCAACCTGCCAATGGTATCATCGCCAATTCATACTCTCCATTAGAAATCACCGGAATCTCCTTCTTATTCACCTTGCAATGTGTTTCCTTCAGTTCCGTGTTCAAGCGAGGCAATGAGTAATGCCCCAGACAAATCTCTGTCGGTTCCGAAACGGATACTTTATC
>ULVP01028975.1_pt1 | contig 26911 bp, 27 predicted proteins | sample 1959551 | NCBI WGS metagenome assembly ULVP01 (sample SAMEA4835789, study PRJEB28245) | human gut metagenome | biome: gut microbiome; material: fecal sample | place: Denmark | collected 2008 | reverse complement strand
ATTCTTTCTATTCTCAGTCTTGCTATATCTCAGTCTTATTACATTTCGATTATCGAATTTCCAGAAGTTCGAAAACCGAATGTCTTGAAATTCGATTTTCGAATCTCTGGAAATTGCATAGCATTTCCGTGGCAAAAATGGCTCATTTAATTTCAAGCAAAATAGATCATGCACCAGAAAAGTCTTTCACATAAATCAGCGTAGGCCGTCCCAGCCCTTGCCGTTTACGTTCGATCAGGCCGATGCCCTTGGAACTGTCCAGTTCAGCAAAAAGTCGTGCCGCTTTCTCAGAACGGCAGTGCAGGGTAGACATGACTTCCTCTGCTGTAAAGATAATAAAGACACGGTTCTGCTCGTCGATCCAGCCGTTTCGATAAGACAGCTCCATACGGTCAAGCAGCAGTCCATACAGCAGCTTTGCATCGGTCGAGATCTCCGCAAAGCGCTCATCGGTCAACAGTAATTTGGGGATACGAAAGAACGCGTATTGCTCACTGGCGCGACCATAGTAATACGGAAGATTTAATGGCAATGGTTTCCCTCCCTATATCTCATAACATACTTATGACACCTCTTTCATTAATTTGCCAACTTGTTCTTTTATCACTTGATGTCCATTCTGTTTCCATGTTATAATGTTTGGCGAAATAGCACAATAACAATGCAAACTTCCAGCCAATTCATGGAGAATGCGTATGAGAAAGTTTATTACAGAGTTGGATTCTAGTAGGAAACTTTTCATAGCTGATTATGATTCCTATTCGATTGAAAAGTATAAACCGTCCCCAGAGTCACTCTTATATATAACTAAAGTCGGTATGTTGCTCTTCGATCATATAATGCTTCCCGCAGCATTCTTTTGGCAGTCTGAATTAATGACACAAATAATGTTAAGATTGGAAGATGCCATATCTGCGGGTATCATCCTTCCCGTAATCCGTGATTTAGGTGAAACCCCAAGTGTCAAAGACTATTTTGATCACAGAGTCGAAGAAAGCCAAAAAATTCAAAGAATCCCTGTCTTTCTACGACCAGAACTTGCTACGGAAATTGCAAGCAAAGAAAATGAACATGCTATGCAGCAGTTATATAAAATGGATACAGTCGCTCACCTAGATAATATATCGCTTCGCCAGATCTACGCTGAAAAGTGGGAGCGCGACTTACGTTATAGTGTAGATATAAACAGTCTAAAATTTCTGCTTGACCACTGTAATATGTCCTCCGAGCAAATCAAAAACATAAAGAGTAGCCTAATAGGAATTGCTCAACATCCACAATTTTCCAGGGCATATTGCATCAATCATATTCAGCAAAACATTCCTAGCGGGCGAATTGAAAAACTATTAGAGGAAAGGACTTCTTGGCTATATCTAAGTTCAAATGCTGCAGCATATCAAAGTGCATTCTATTATTCAAGAGATCCATATAATAGAATGGTCTTTTCAGAAAACCTTAGTCTACTGGCAAGCACATTATCCATATTTGGACTGACAAAACAAATAATTACTGGACTTTCAATTCAAGATATTCTGACAATTACACACTCTGTGGAATATAAGTACTTTATTACCGCGTATAACGATATGGTTCAATCCGTTCATGCGCAACAAGAAGATTTCGTAAAAACGATTGAACGTAAAGTACTGCGTGAGATTCACTCAGAAAAAAGACGCAGAAGATTATATAATTGTCTCCAAACAATTCAGTCATGCTCGGGCACCATCTTTTTAGGATTACTAATTAATTATTTTTCTGGAAGTCTACCTTCATCTAGAGCGTTTGCAGTATCCGCCAGCGGTTTTGCCGTTCCGTCAATCTTAAAATTCTTTAATATAATAAATCAGAGTATGACGCATTGTTCCTTTGATGATTTTAAAACCTATATAATTGGAAAACAATATTATAACAAAGTAAATAAAATGTTGGGGATTCCATAAATAATGAATCACTATCTTTACCTCAATGACAACGAAAAAAGAATATTGACCGAGGAAAACTTACATAAGCAACTTTCCGCGAATCGAATCGTTGCTTTTCGCGGGAGGTACAAGACCGTCTTAGTTGGCGAAGGGCTTGGCCTTCGTTATAATGCATCCATTGGGTTAAATAGCCCTACTGCATACAATGGCGAAGTTGAAAAACTCCTCATGCTCAAAAAGTCCAATTCCTGTCCTGATATGATGATGGATCTCAGTATAATAAACATTAAAAATCCTTTATATCTTCAAATAGAAGAAATTTTAGGCTGCCCAGTTGGCACTATTCCGTACTATTCTTGTTTTAGCCGCAAAAAAGGCATTGAAAAAAGCGAACTATTAGATCGTATCCAAGAACAGGCCGAGAACGGAATATCATTCTTAACGCTTCATCTTACCGCTGATTTAGATATCGCAACACAAGCTTTATCTCGGACAGTCCCTATTATCAGCCGAGGAGGTAGTTTACTATTATGGGATATGAAATTAAATCATCGTAAAGAAAACATTTTACTGGAAAACATACATGATATTCTGTCTATCTGCAAAAAGCATGGAGTTGTCATTAGTGTTGGGACAACATTTCGTCCATCCACTCAGCAAGACGCTTTAGATGATGTAAATATACGAGAAATAAACTTGCAGCTAAAACTGTGCAAATGGTTACAAACACAGGGTATATCTACAATTATGGAAGGAATCGGTCATATTCCATATTTCCGAATTCCAGAATATATTTCACATATACGCTCTAACGCCTACATTCCTTTCATGCCACTTGGTCCTATTGTATCTGACAGGACTCAAGGTTATGATCATATTACTAATGCCGTTGGTGCAAGTTATATGGCCGCACTACACGGAGCAGATATTATCAATGCGGTTACTCGTGAAGAACATACTGGAGGTATTCCTTCGACAGAATCGTTCTTGGAAGCAGTTGATGTAGCCAAGACAGTCGTAAAAATTATAAACGATAGCAGATTTTTCAGTCAGACTTCCTCTCACCATGATTGCATCCATAACTGTATGGGAAGTCCTACTGCTGTCGGATGCAGTCGCTGTGGTTACGAGTGTCCCTTTATTTGGAACGATGAAGCAAATGAATCGGCAGGTCTCAATTAGGCAGCAATAATCTAAATCTATGCAAACCAAGAGGAAGCCAGCATGCACTGACTTCCTCTTGAGTAATGTCAAATTTTAGGATATGATGTTTCCAAAGCATCTGAAAGTTGCTGATTTGCAGCTAAGAATCTGGCTAATAGCTGGCTAATAAGCGGTTCGATTTGAGTAAAAAATTAGCCAATATTAGCCAGCACTTCCCGCTACCACATAACAGGCTGTTCCTCAAAAAGTCCTGTATTCATGCGGGTTTGCGGGCATTTTGAAGCATAGTGCACTACACGGCATGAAACGAAATAGATGCCTCCTAAGCGATAGGTCGGAGGTTCGAATCCTCTCGTGGGTGCCAAAAAGCCTTGGAAAATAACACTTCCAAGGCTTTTTCATTTTATTTTCTTTCAGCACCATGGAGTTTTTCTTCAGCCAAATATGCTTGCATATACAGGCGGTTTTTGCTTACAAAGCTGACGTTAAATCCACCCAAAAGGCAAGCGATATGCTTACAAATGCCAACATTTACCCTTTTTCACCAGTTTTTGCGGTGGTTTTTACCGCTGCATCGAGGATATCCGGTAACAGTTCCGGATGCTGCCGAAGCAGTATTTTCAGCTTCTCGATCGCATCGTTATCAATCTCTTCCTTCTCTTGTCCGCCGACCTTAGAAAAGAACCCAGAGTCCATTTCATGCGCAATGAGCTTTCTATCCTCGTCAAAGCCATGGGCATAAGTGTCTGTTACCATTCTGGCCTCAGCGTGTCCCGTATCCCCCTGAACAGCCTTGATATTACCGCTGCTCAGTTTCAGCTTCAGAGACGTACTGCTGTGGCGCAAGCTGTGGAATACAACAGGCCGCAGGTCATTCTTCCTGATCAGCTTGTTGAAGCTCTTGTCGATCACTCTCTGTTCATAGGGATTCCCATTGATCTGCGCCACGACCAATCCATAATCTTTATATTCATCGCCTAAGAGAGCCTTATTCTCTCTCTGCTGTTCCTTGACCTTTCGAAGCTCTTCTACAACGGCTAAGGGAAGATATACGATTCGGTTGCTGCTCTCCGTCTTAGGTGCCTTCAGAACCAGTGTTGTCGTACATTTCTTGGGCATAACCGGCGGGAATTTGAACAGCACCGTACTGCGATGAACCTGTTCCAGTACCTTAATGCTGTCGTTGCTGCATCGGCGCAATTCGCGGTCGATCTTCAGGCAGGCTTCTCCCGATGCAACAAGAGCATCATCCATAAAGACATGGTCCCACTGTAGTCCCAATATCTCCCCTAATCGCATAGAGCATCCCAGCGCTAAATACATGGCGATCCGCAGCACTGGATGGTCACAGACATCGAGCGCCTGTATTGCCTCTCTGTCTGACCATACCGCTCGTTTCGCAGCCTTACACTCCGGCAGCGTTGCTCCAATAACTGGATTGACGGATGTATACTTCCAGACCACAGCCTTATTGAACGCCGATTTTAACAGCTTGTGGACCTTTGATACGGTATTCGCGCTGACCTTAGCCCCTGTATCGAGATGCCCAGATACAACGACCGCAGGCTGGTCCAAGAGCATCGTATAATAGGCATCAATATCCTTTACGGTGATAGATCTCACATAGCGATTGCCAAGGTACGGCCTGACATAGTTTTTCAGCAAACTGATGCTCGATGAGTAGTAGGAGTTGCCCCACTTCTTCAAGCCATAGACCTGTATATACTCATCAAGAAACTCAGACACTGTGATATCCTTTGTCTGCTGCACAACGCCCTTGGAAAGCCTTGCCGGCGGCTCAAATGTGCCATTTGCCTTTGCCATTTTGATTGACCTGTCTCGAATCACAGCCTCATCTTCGGTCTTAAAGGTTTCCGTGCGCGGCGAAGCCTCACCAGGGCAGCGATAGACCACCTGATACCTGTTTCCTCTTTTTCGAACTGACATAGTTCATCCTTCCTTTCGAATCACATTTTGTATATAATAAAGGCGGGCAGTCACTCAAATATTGAATGCTGCCCGCCTGGGTATTTAAGCCGATGTGCGTTCACCCTTCAGGAACGCTATAAATGAATCACGCGGAATTCGGTAATGATTCCCTATCCGCAGCGCTTTGATCTTTCCAGAATTAACTAAATTATATGCCTTATTCCTGCCGATCATCAGTGTGTCGGCAATGTCCTCTACGTTGAGGACCAACGGCATATCTTCATATTTAACATAAGTCATGTAGTACACCTCTCAATTGATACGAATATATGTACTAATAATGCTCTTTTTCAGTTCTTTACTTTGCGGTAACTTCATCAATCCGCCTCGCCGCGCTTCACGTCAATGTGATATTCGAATATCCCCGAACATTCTCATCGTTCACTCGCTTGACTGTGGCAGCTTCAGGAATTGCTTGCTTCAGCATCTTAGACAGCGCACGGCTAAAGGAAGTCATGTTCAGTTGCGGATAGCCCTCTTCCTCTGCGTACTCCAAGTACGCATCATACAGCTCGGCCGTAGTCACCTGTGAACCTGTCTCAAATGAAATGCAGTCCTCAACAAACGCCTTGGCAGCCAAGAGTGCTTGGTTTCCTTCTTGCGGCGCGTACTCAGCAGGGACAGGAACTCTTGTGGGAACCCAGTTTCGAGCAGCCAGTTCCTGATACGCCATACAAGCTTCATGTACGATATAGGGAGCCTCATCCAAAAAACGTTGGTACAGCTCAGGTATCCGTTCGGATTCCTCAACATTCGGGTCAGCAAAAGGCACTACAATCATGCGATTGAACAGCGCATCTTCATGTTCGGCCCGATTCACCTTAATCGAGTGGTTACCGGCCATCATAAGCAAAGGTTTTCTGTAATAGGTAAAGCTCTGCTTATACTTCACTTCGCCCTTCACCGAATCATCGCCGCAGAACGTCTTCAGAACACCGATCGCATTTTGCGGCAATGTCCCGTTGGGCAGATCAAGACAGCTGGCCAGCAGCTTTCCGCACAGCGAGCCGGTCGTAAACCGTCCGCCAAAGTCAGCAATGGACTGGACAGACTCAACGTTTTCTCGCCCTAATAGCTCCTGCACAAAGCGTCCCCATTGGCTCTTGCCGGAATTGCTCGGTCCCAGCATCACATAGAAGTATTTCAGCTGCGTGCCGGTCATAGCAATAGCAAGCATTTCCAACAGCTGACGCCTTACGTCCGGGTTACCTGCGCTGATCTGATCTACAAACATCTCAAAATAGCTTCCTCTCATCGGAGGGTCTAAAATCTGCTCACACGACAGATCGAACGCATGGAAGAAATTGTCTTCTGGGCAAGGCAGATGGGCCTGAAAACTGATTAAATTCAGCGCTCCATCGTTGCAGTTGATGGTATCGCGGGGCGGCTCTAAGTTGGACAGTTCCGGAATATCGGGATGCGACATCAGGCCGCGATAGAGTCTGTGATAGTCAGATGCCGTCAAACTATCGCGAATATCATCGTACTCGTAAAGCATGGTGCGGATCTCTCGAATCGCAGCATTCTCATTCTCAAGCTTGCGCCAGCAAGGCGGGTGATACAGGCAGAGAACACCGTCGTATTTCATCCAAGTCCCTTGAGAGACAACATAGGATTCCAAAGCAACAATGTCTCTGGATTCCTCCCGGCTGCCCAGTCCCGAAGAAATATCGGGCGGAAGCATCGCAGCACGCTTCGAGTAAGTCCTAATTGCCAGCACTTCTGGGACTTTGCCCTTCTCCAATTCAGTATAATCTCCTGTTGGAATACACTCGGGCTTCTGATCGTGACGAAAAGATACAAGAGCAGGGACGATTTCGGGCTCACCATAATCCCCTCTCGGTATGTCTTCAATCGGCATCGAACTGACCTTAGACAAGCCGTCGGTCAAATCGTATTGAGCACATTGCGTCTCATTGTCTTCAGCATCTTCTAAAGACTCAGCAGGCTCTGAATAATCACCTGTCGGAATATCTTCAGGAACGTATTCAGTCAGCTTTTTGAGCCCTTTCCAAAAGCTGCCAATGCCTTCAGGGATGTCGGTACAACCGACATCCCCAATGTGCTGAAAGCAATCAAAAATAGACATAATCATCACCTCAAATCATCGCAAAATCATTCACAGCATTTGGCTTTTCAACACCACTCTGGTAAGCCATTGTATAGCTTTCCTCGGAGTGTCCCTGCGTCGTTCCACCCCAGCTTCTACGCAACTGCTCTTGAACCGCTACCGCGCGAGCCAGGTCCTCATTTTGCACACGTGCAACAGCACCGGAGCGCGCAGTAAATCCAGCCCGGATAACGATAGGTTCTTCATTCCCCCCGGGGATATTAGGTGCTGATACAACTGCCGTAAGTGAAAAGTCAGGAATTTCATCCCAAGAAGATGCGATATAAGTTGCCTTGTGCTCATCGCAGATGTAGTAGGCAAACCATCTCTGATCCTTCTTAACATCCGATCTGACGATCAGTGTGCCGGAAAACGAATTCTCATCAATTGCTCTGCCGTTGGCGTACATACGAAGAAGCAATACAGCACTCTGAACTCCCGGAGCAGCATACCAGAGCTTTCCATCTTCGGGCGTACGGACAATAGCAAAAGTTCCACGCTTACCATTCAGGAAAGCGGACTCAGCGTTAGCAATAACATCAATAGTCGAAATAGTCATAACAAAAACTCCTTTAATATATTCTCGCCACCCGTAGGTGACGAGGTCATAATACCAAATCGGAGGGGCTTTGTATGTGACAATCTGAAAGCAAAAATGTCCCAACACAACTTTTCAAGAAAGGATCGCCCAACAATGCCCAAATATGTAAGTCTCGAACGCTTCTTTGTTTTACGAGAATCAGGCCAATTAAGTGAAAAAAATTTTATAAAACTGGATAGAACCGTAAAAGCCACAAATCGAGATTCTATTCGCGTAAGCATTCGTTCACTTATAAATGATCTTTCCAAAATTGGGATTAACATCTCCATATTTAAGCGGGGCAGGAGATACCGTGTGACTGAAGAAATTGCAGACTTTTTTCTCTACTTCTTGGATTATTTCCAATACAAATATGATGGGCAGATACGTCAAAAGCAATTTGAGGATATTCCTCAAATCGACCTTATCGGACTAAGGATGTATTTTATCGAAGCGCTGTATAGTGCCGAATATAATCAAAGTTTTGTAGAGGACACAGTGAAAGGATTCGAAAGAGTCACTGGATGTCCCACAACTTCTTCCACCTTGCAAACAGGTAATTTTACCGTTGATGCCATCAATTTTCTTAAAGAAATGCAAGAAGCAGTTACTCCTAAAGTAAGAGAAGAAGCCCCTCCTGTATTTGATCTGGTAGAATTCATGTATAATGAAAGCCTAAAGGTGCCAGATTCTGAGTCAAGTCCTTATTCTATCAAAGTTAAATCAGTGTCTCCATCTGATACCGAGAGTGTTTCTGCGCAAATATCCAAATCGTCATTCGATACGCAAGAGTCAATGCCCTCCTTGCATATAGGTAGGCCCCTCAACAAGCAAGATTGGAATGAATTAACAAGTTTAATTGAATACGCATACCGATATAATTGGTATCCAAGGCTTGTTAATGCATGTATAGCATTATTCAAAGATTATTGCGACCAACGCGGAATTATTTATAGCGACAATCCTACAACTGCATCACAGTTTCCAGGGGATAAACCCGCCTCGGCGGATGGGCAGATGGGCGGCAACAAATAAAAATATCGGGAGAAAACCGCTATATAAGCGTGAATTCCCCCAATATTTCAAGTTTTATCTGCCTATCCGTCCATCTGCCCACTGTTCCATATCTGCCCGTTTCACCCTCCACTGCTTCCCAATCCTGAACGCCGGCAACTCACCAGACTGGACCATCTTGTAGAAGGTGTTCTTTCCGATCGCCAGCAGTTCCATCACCTCTCGGGGCGTCAAATACTCGTTGAGTTCCAGCGTGCCGTCATAGTCCTCACGCTCGTAGCCAAACTCATCGTAGCGGTCATCATATCTTGTCATCGTAAGACCTCCTATGTTGTAATTGGCATAAAGCCTTATATCCTTGTTGTCCCCTTTCGTCCCGTTTAGCGTTATTTCTTACATCTCGATCGTATATTATTAGTAAGAGAAAGAGCCAGAACCCGAAGATCCTCGATGATCACGGGCTCTGGCTCTTTTTCGATTTTGCCGGGAAAATGATAGGTTTTCTGCTCTGTAAGCTGCAAATCAGCGGAAAACACAAGAAAAATACGAAAGGAGACTATGACTATGCTGCACCACTTACTGCGTCTCATCCGCACGGTTTTAGCGGAGATCGTCGGCGTTCTGCTGCGAAAGACCGTGTTATCGTGATGGACGCAAGGGACGGGAAGGGAGAGGATCACCAAGGATAATCAGAACTTGAGTACCAACAACATCATTGAAATTTTGCTGGCCGCTGCCGCCGCGCTGCTCTGCGCAGCAATCGACTATTTTACAAAGGAGAATGAAAACGATGACTGAACATTACACCTGCCGCCACTGCGGAGAAACGATTTTGACTACCCCAATCTGGATGAACGAAAGCCCCCTATGCGAGAGCTGTACTGAGGAAATAACGATGCTCTGCTCTCACTGCGGTGAGCGCATCTGGCGAAACGACAACGCCGGAGACGAATCCACACCGCTCTGTCAGGACTGCTATGACCGTCACTACACAAACTGTCACAGCTGCGGCGATATCATCCGCATCAGCCAGACCTATTACGCCTGTGAGAGCGACGGCAACGAGTATCCGTTCTGCTACGACTGCTACACGAGCCGCGCTTCCCGCAAGTCAATTCAGGATTATTACTACAAACCCGAGCCGCTGTTCCGCGGAGACGGTGATCGCTACTTTGGTGTAGAGCTGGAAGTGGACGGAGCCGGTGAGGATGACGACAACGCTGCCGAGGTCATGTCCATCGCCAACGGCAACGGTATTGAAAACCTCTACTGCAAGCACGACGGCTCACTGGATGACGGCTTTGAGATGGTGACGCATCCCATGACGCTCGCTTACCATCAGGCAGAAATGCCGTGGGCAGCCATCTTACAGAAGGCCGTCCAGATGGGTTACACGAGCCATCAGGCGGGCACCTGCGGACTCCACGTTCACGTCAACCGCAATGCCTTCGGTGAAACGGAAGCACGGCAGGACGCAGTGATCGCCCGCATTCTTTATTTCTTTGAAAAGAATTGGGAAGAGCTTTTGAAGTTCAGCCGAAGAACGCAGCATCAGCTCGACCAGTGGGCGGCCCGTTATGGCTACAAAGATCAGCCGAAGGAGCTCTTGGACCACGCCAAGAAGAGCGCTCACGCCGGTCGTTACACCAGTGTTAACCTCACCAACAAGAACACTATTGAATTCCGCATTTTCCGTGGAACCCTCAAATACAACACGCTCATTGCCACATTGCAACTCCTCGACCGGATCTGTGATGTGGCTCTTTTCATGTCCGACGAGGAGTTAAAAGCGATGTCGTGGACGACCTTTGTCTCCGGCTGCACACAGCCTGAGTTGGTGCAGTACTTGAAGGAGCGTCGCTTGTATGTGAACGAGCCGGTAGAAAGCGAGGCGGAGGTCTGATGTGCTGCTTATTCGGTCTGATCGACAGCCGGAACCAATTCGGTGCCAAGGAGAAGAGCTGCATTCTCTCCGTATTGGCGACGGAATGTGAAGAACGTGGTACAGACGCCACCGGCATCGCATACTGTTCTCACCGGCATTTGAGCATCTACAAGCGCCCCATAGAGGCACACCGAATGCGGTTCCGTATTCCAGCAGACAGCAGGGTCATCATGGGCCATACCCGTATGACCACACAGGGCGATGCGCGAAGAAATCGAAACAATCACCCGTTCCTTGGCTACGTAGAAAATAAGCCGTTCGCCCTTGCACACAACGGCGTTCTCTGGAACGACGGCATTCTTCGCCGCACCAAGCACTTGCCAAAAACAAGGATCGAGACGGATAGCTACGTGGCCGTCCAGCTCATTGAGCAGAAAAACGCCCTTAACTTTTCCAGCCTTAAATACATGGCGGAAGCGGTCGAGGGCTCTTTTACATTCACCGTGCTGGATCAGCGGGAGAATCTGTACTTCGTGAAGGGCGATAATCCGCTGTGTCTCTATTACTACCCGCACTGCGGCCTGTACCTGTATGCGTCCACCGAGGCTATCTTGAACCGCGCGCTGAAGCGTCTGCATCTGCCCATCGGCAAGCCGGAGCGCGTCGAACTGAACTGTGGAGATATTGTGAAGCTCCGCCCCACTGGGCAGATGGAAAGGGCCTCTTTCGACGCGGCGAATCTGCTTTGCCCATGGAGCAGCTTTTCGCTGTATCCCGTGCAGAGGAAGGCCGTTCCGCAACAGTACAGGGCGGAACAGGAATATCTGGACACGCTGAAAGGCGTTGCCGCCTACTACGGCTACGAGCCGAGTTCCATTGATGAGCTGCTGGACGTGGGCTTTTCCACCGACGAAATTGAAGAACTGTTATACGAAAGGATGATCCACTGATGAGCATTTACGAGATTGACGCGAAGGTCAAAGAGTTAAAGGAACTGCGAGACATGGAAGCCGAGGTAAAGTCCTCCATCGCGGCCATTGAAGATTCCCTGAAGGCAGAAATGCTGGCAAAGAACACGGATGTGCTGTCCGGAAAGGACTACCTCATTACTTGGAAAACCATCATTACAAACCGCTTCGACAGCGCCGCCTTCAAGCTGACGCACGCAGATCTGTTCAATCAGTTCAGCCGCAGCACCACTACACGGCGTTTTGTCATTGCGTAAGGGGGATTGCTCATGCAAGTTGTTATTGTGGAACCTGAGAAGAAACCGTTCGTGCAGAACATCGACGATACCCTTACTTCCATGCAGCAGATCGTCGGTGGAACCATTCAGGCGGTCTATCCTTTTGAGGAACCGGTTGCCCTGATCTGCAACGATGAAGGAAAGCTGCTGAACCTGCCGCTGAACCGCGCGCTGCGGGACAGCAATGGAGCTATCTACGACATCGTGGCGGGAACTTTCTTCCTCTGCGCGGCCCCGGTTGACAGCGACCGCTTTGAAAGCCTGACCGATAAACAGGTGCAGATCTACTTGGAGCGCTTTGCTACTCCGGAGCAGTTTATCATGGTCAACGGTGATATCTTCGTCCTGCCGTACCTGTAAGGCGTCCCGTTAGGGCATACCCCAGCGAGACGCAAAAAAAGAGTCCCATTAGGGTCGCTTTCCGCATTTTGGAACGTTCCATCTGCGGAGAGGACCCTAATGGGACATTTTGTTGAAAGGAAATTATTTTGTGAAAATCGGATATATCAGGGTCAGTACACAGGAACAAAATTCCATGCGGCAAGAAGTCCTGTTGGAATCTCTCGGTGTCGATGAAGTCTATATTGACCGCATGAGCGGCAAAAGCACCAACCGCCCGGAACTGCAAAAGATGATGGAATACGTCCGCAGGGGCGATACCGTTATCGTCGAATCCATCAGCCGCTTTGCCCGCAACACGCGAGATCTTCTGGATTTGGTAGAGAAGCTGTCTGAAAAAGGTGTGGAGTTCGTCAGTAAAAAAGAGGCAATCGATACTACGACACCGACAGGAAAGTTTATGCTCACTGTCTTCGGCGCTGTTGCCGAGTTGGAACGGGAATACATTTTGCAGCGTCAGCAGGAAGGCATTGCCATTGCCAAAGCAGAAGGGAAGTACAGGGGCCGTAAGCCAATTGAACGGCCGAATTTTGATGCCGTCGTGAAGCGGTGGCAGGAAGGAAGAATCAGCGCGGCAGAAGCTATGAAGATGCTGCGCATGACAAAAACGACGTTCTACCGAAAGGTGAAAAAGCCCTGCTGATCACAGCAAAGCTTTTTCTTCATCCTTCATATTCATCGCTGCCACAAAGGTTTTGAGCAACTGTTCCGCGTAGGCACGTTCATTCTCCGAACAGTTTTCCAGCATCAGCGTGACGGCATCCGGATTTTCCCGCTCGGTGATTCCGTAGAGAATATAGTCGGTTGACAGGCGAAGCGTTTTAGCAATTCTGCAAAGAGTGGGCACTGACATTCCTTTTGCACCGGTCTCGATGTCTGCGCAGAACTTCGGCGTTACGTCGATCTGCTCCGCAAATTGCTCACGGGTCAGGCCCATATACTCCCGCTGCTGCCGAATTCTTTTGCCGATCGCACTCCAGTCCATCGCAGAAACCTCCTGTGGTGAATATGCAATCATATTATCGCCACAAGTTGTTCTCTTAAATAAACTATCAAGGGATTGCTGCACCAACTTTCAGGCGGTGCAAAAATAAACTTTTAGAATACCGGCAAATAGACAGAATGTGTCTAACCTCTTGGCTACAATGATCTCAGCATTTAGATAAAGGCCTAAATCAATAGAAAAAGGAGAGAGCAAAAATGGAAGAGAATAAAGAAAACAATACCGCCTTATTCGAGACCACCGACGCAGAAGAGGCCATTTCCACTGCAAATGAGGAATCCCAGAAGGCTGCTTCTGAAACTGGCCACGATGTTCCTGCTGCGGCGGCAAAGAAGCGAAGCGTGAAAAAAGTGCTGACGGCGCTGCTGGATATCATCTTCGTCTGCATCATCGCTTTCGGTGTCATGCAATACTACGCCGATCAGTTCCGCGAGCAAATCGACAATATCGCTTTGGAGCAGGCACGCTCGGCACTCAGCGACCTTTCCTCCATGGGCATTTCCTTCTCGCTGGAACCCGTTGATTCCGACATCCCAAAGGCAGAAAAGTACGCGTGGAAAGACTTGCGCGACGGCGGTGGGCCGGCTGCTATGACGTTTCAGCTTATGATGTACAATGAGGATTTTCCTGACGTGATCAAGACAGGGAAAAGTGTCAGGTACCTGAACCTCACTCGTACTGTCAAGGTCTATGTCGATCAGGGCGAGAGCGGTGAAGCGGACTATGCAGGAAATGTTGATGTCAACATTGTCGCATTTTATCAGAACTATGTGAAAAAAGGCATGATCTATCGCGCCGACGCAGAGCCCAATGCGGCGCTTGTCTCCTATATCGGCAGTTTTGTCGAGGCTCAGGAGCAGCAGCTTTTTGAGGATTCCTTTCAGCTCAAGGACAGCAGTGTGGACTTCTACGATGAGACCATCACGATCTATTACAGCTGGACCAACCTTCGGGATGAAGATGCAAATCCGATGTGGTCATTTTCTCTCAGCGCATCTCAGAATGGGCGTGAGCTGACACAGGATTATTTCAATTCCGAAACCGATTCCTTCAGTCAGCTGGCCCCCGGCTGTACCGGTGAATACTCCATCACTTACTATCTGCATGACACAAGCAGTCCCGTCAAACTGGTCGTCTCCAATCTCTACGGCGATAACCTGTTTGCAGATGACCGCCCCGGCGTAGAGTACGAGATCAAGTTGACTGACGGAAAGACAACCAGCGGTTCTCAGAGCAATTCTTTCTCGGCCAGACAGAGCGATTCCAATGGCTATGATCTCTATGAGCAGTTCCAGCAGGACTTCAACAGCGGAAATTACACGATCGGCGATCCCGGCGCACATTACAGCGGAGAAGAAGTCCGTGATTACCGCAGCTATGATAGCGGAGAAGAACTGGCCGAACTCACGCTGCATGATTTTGGCAGCTACGGTGAGGTGAGCTTCTACGCCTTGGGAGAAGGTGAGCTTCACTACGATGTTACGCTGGTAGATTCTTATTCATGCAGCGGTTATACGGCAGACTATTTCCAGTTCTCTGACTATACAGGGCTTCAGGACCTCCTTGTTCTTCGCAGTGGGAGTTCGGAATGGCTTGTGACTTGGAATGCCCACCATCCGGACGGCGTTGTATACGAATACGAGCCGTAAAAGAGAGCGGGCGGCATTTTAGTGCCGCCCGTCCCCCTTTAAGTTCTCACTCAATAACAACTTTGAGCGTTGAAATATTGGAACTATTGGTGTATACTTTTTGACAGGAACATTTATTTTTTGTACAGATAGACAAATCCTGTCCATGTATGCGTGCCGTATGACAGGCAGGAGGAGATTCAAATGGAAATTGAAAAGAGCGCGCGTCTGCTGTATTTATATCAGGATTTTGTCAAAGGAGTGGGCGTACAGAAAAAAGCTGCGGCTGACCGCTTCGGCGTCAATGAGCGCAGCTTGCAGCGGGATATTGAAGACCTTCGATGTTTTTTTGCCGAGCAGACACCGCCGGGAGAGATCATCTATGACGCACGGCAGAAGGTTTATCGGCTTATTGAGCGGGACAATGCGCATCTGAACAACAGCGAGGTACTGGCCGTCTGCAAGATCTTGCTGGAAAGCCGCTCCCTGCGGCGGGATGAGATGCTTCCCATTCTCGACAAGCTGGTCAGCTGCTGCGTCCCAACAGAGCAGCGGCACGCTGTTGCAGAGCTCTTAGCAAACGAAAAGCATCTCTATATCGAGCCACACCACGGGAAACATCTGCTAAACGGCCTTTGGGAGCTCGGAGATGCCATCCAGAGGCATCTGGTGACAGAGATCACCTATGAAAAGCTCAAAGGCGGAGAAGCCGTTCAGAGGGTGATCGAGCCGGTCGGCCTGATGTTCTCCGAATACTACTTCTACCTTGTCGCTTTTATCCGGAATATTGACAGAACAGCGGAGTTTGAAAATCCGGATGATTTGTTTCCGACTATCTACCGGGTGGACCGCATTCGGAGCTTCCGCGTGACAGACGAGCATTTTCAAGTGCCGTATCTGGAGCGCTTTCAGGAAGGCGAATTCCGCAAGCGGGTACAGTTCATGTATGGTGGCAAGCTGCAAAAGATCCGGTTCCAGTATACAGGGCCGTCCATTGAAGCCGTGCTCGACCGCCTGCCCACGGCAGAGATCGAGCAAAAAAACGCAGACGGCTGGATCGTCAAGGCCGAGGTCTTCGGCAAGGGAATCGATATGTGGCTGAGGAGCCAGGGAGAATATATTACACTACTTTGATAGGAGAGATGCGCATGGCAGCAACGGCTTCTGTTATTTCATTTGATAAGGGATATGTCCCGGATCCAAGCGAGTCCCTGTTCACAAGTATGTTTCAGCAGTATGAAAGAGTATTGATTGAAAGCTTGGTCACCTCTTTTGGCTTGGACTTTATCGTAAAAGACCAGCACGGCGGCGATGTTGATACAATCCATAGTGTACGGGAAGTCGGCGTAGACGGCAAAATGACGTATAAGTCTACACAAAATCAGTACAACTATGAGCACAGAGGGGAATATGATCGAGTCGCATACCATAAAGATCCGCGCTACACAAATACTGTGAAGGCCGCGAAAAGCGAATTTGACCAACATGGAACAAAGGTTGCGGATGCCTATATTCCCAGCAATCAAGTAATACCTCGCATGGAAAAGAACATCTCCCGTGGTCAGCAAGGACAACTGGATCATGTTATGTCAGCAGAAGATATCCACAATGACCCAGGCCGGGTTTTAGCAGGAATGGACGGATTGGAGTTAGCCAATCGCCCCGAAAATCTGCGCTATACCAATGCAGCTTTGAACCGAAACATGTCCAACATGAGCGTGGATGAGTACATTGCATGGTGTGAGGCTAATCCGAGCAAAGTGGACTGGAACGGAAAGAAAGGCGAGCCACTCCCTGAAGAAGTAAAAGATAGGCTACGGAAAGAATATCAGCGAGCAAAAAAGGACTACGATGCTAAATTGGCTTGTACTTACTATACCAGCGTTCAGTTTAGGAAAGATGTAACCTATGCGGCAGTTAATGTTGGTGCTCGCATGGGAGTCCGTCAGGCGCTCGGGTTTGTATTTGCTGAGATCTGGTTTGCTATAAAAGACGAATTACAAAAGTTTGATAAACAAGAGGCAGATATAAAGGACTACTTGGAAGCAATCGCCAGCGGAATTGAGGCAGGTGTCAGCAATGTCAAGAAAAGATATCCCGAAATGTGTTCTCGTTTTTTGAACGGTGCAGCCGCTGGTGCGCTTTCCAGCCTGACGACAACTTTATGCAATATCTTTTTTACAACAGCAAAAAGCACTGTGCGTATCATCCGTCAATCCTACGCTTCAATCGTTCAGGCGATGGAAGTCCTCTTCATAAACCCTGATAACTATGAATTTGGCGATAGAATGAGAGCTGTTGTGAAAGTCCTTTCCATTGGTGCAAGTGTGACAGTCGGTGTACTGGTCAGCGATGCTGTTGCACGTACTCCGCTTGGAGTCCTTGGAAAAACAGGAGAAATTGTACAGAGTTTCTGTGGCGCATTTGTAACCGGTATCATGAGCTGTACGCTGCTGATGTATTTAGACAGAAGCAAGATAACAAATCAGCTGGTACAGCAGCTCAACAATATCCACACATTAGAGACAGAGCTGAATTATTACCGGAGACAGGCTGCTTATTTCGAGCAGTACGCAGCTCAACTCATGCAGATTGACTTGGAGCAATTTGAAAAGGAAACCCAGACATTTAAGGAAATTGCCGCAAAACTCGACGGAATTCTGACTGCGGCAGAGTTAAATTCTGTATTACGTCAAGCGTTTATTGCAAGAAATTTGCCCTTACCATGGGAAGGTTTTGAGGACTTCGACTCATTCATGCACGATAACAGCGCGCACTTGGTGTTTCAATAATGTTTCCGTGTAACCAGTGCGGCGAGTGCTGCCGCAATTTACAACTATCTGAATTATATAGTGAGCTGGATAGAGGCGACGGGGTGTGCAGATATCTCGTTGGAAACCTGTGCAGCATCTATCCATCCCGACCTCTCTTGTGTCGGATCGATGAAAGCTACGATTACTTTTTCAAAGATTCTATGACACGCGAAGAATTCTATCGTGCAAACCTGCAAGTATGCAGTAAGCTTAAAACAAAACGTACTTAGGAGGAATCAATTATGCCGTTACCCTTGATTTTAGGCGGAGCTGCCGCCATCGCCGGTGCTGTTGGAATCGGAAGTGCCGTTCACGGCGGTGTAAAGATGAAGGAAGCCAACGATACGATGAAATGGGCCGAAAGCAAGCATAGAGAGTCCATTACTGGTTTCGAAACGCAGAACAAGAAAACCACTGCCGATATGGACCGCTTGGGGAAAAAGGAGCTTGAAATTCTGGACAGTTTTCAGAAATTCTCCAACATTTTTGAGCAGATCCACAACCGTCCGGAATTTAAGCCTTATGAAAAAGAGAATGTCAGCATTCCTGCCTATAATGCAGAAGAGCTGAAACAGGTCTCGGTCGGCGCAGGCGTTCTGCTGGGAGGACTCGGCGGCGCGGCAGTTGGCACAGCAGGCGGCTTTGCAGCAGCCGGTGCAACTACAGCAGCCGTTATGGCGCTTGGAACCGCCTCGACCGGAACGGCCATCGCATCTCTGAGCGGGGTGGCAGCTACTAATGCGACGCTGGCTGCTCTTGGCGGCGGTGCGATCGCTGCTGGTGGCGGCGGTATGGCGCTCGGCACGACCATTCTCGGTGCCGCAACACTCGGCGTTGGCATCTTAGTCGGCGGTGTCATCTTCAATGTGACCGGAAGCAAGCTCTCTAACAAGGCGGATGAAGCGTTCAAACAGGCGAAAAAAGAAGAGACAGAAGTCCGTAAGATCTGCCGTTACATGCGAACTCTGAGCGATGCAGAAAGCAGATTTGAGGATGCTCTTCAGACTGTTGATAAAATCTACCGCCGCCATTTGGAGAAACTCGGCGATTTGGTGGTTCTCAGCGGAAAGACTGATTGGAATGACTATTCTGACGCTGAGAAAAAGTTGACGGAAAACACCGCGCTGCTGGTTGGGCTGCTGTATAGCATGTGCAAGGTACAGCTTGTTCTCCAAAGCAACAGTGCCACCGAGCTGAACCGCGTCAATGAAGAAGGAATCAATGCTTCTCGCGAGACAGCAAAGAACTTCCTTGTTGACAGTGGTCTTGCCGCACTGGTATAACCGTAGTAACCGCAAAATGGGCAAAGCACAGGCGGGCAGGTCGTTGACCTGCTCGCCTTGTTCATTTTCTTGTTCTGCTTTCGATTTGCAGCACAACTCTTCTACAGCCGTCGCAGCAGCCTTTATTGCCGATTTGCTTCGTACAGATGAACACAAGCAGCTGCTAAATTATCCGCTTTAGCAACAATGATCGCCTCTCGCGTTTTGTTCGCAATAGTCAACTGTTTGGTATGACTGGAGATAATATGGATGATCTCCAGAGGGATCTTTTCCTCATAACAGACCGCGATGCCATAAATGCCATGGGTAACATTTTTTCCCCACTCTGTACGCCCGCCTGCCGAAGAATACTCCACCAGTTTACATACATCATGCAAAAGTGCACCGGCAATCACCGTGTCCATATCAACTTTTGTAAGCTCCAGTTCATTATTTTTCTTTGCACATACTGTACTGTAAGCCGTAACAAGTTTCATGTGCTGCAAAAAGCTGTTTGGCTGAGCAGGATAATCTGGTGAGAACGGCACATCCTCCATACTCGCCCAATCACTTTTCCCCGCCGTTTCATTCCAAATTTTTACGATTTTATGCTTCAGTTCCTCGCTGCAAATCTCCTCAAACTCCGGAAACCACTCAGAAAACTGCTCTCTTGAGATGGAAAACATTTTATTCGTCTCCCTTCATTTCTGCCAAAGTTTCTTTCATTGCCTTAACAAGCAGCGTTTCATCGCGGCTGATCGTAAAGCAATGCACGCCCGCCTCTTTCAGTTCGCTCAATCTCTTTTTGTTCTTGACCATCAGCGTCGGATACTTGCCATACTCCAGTGCTTTTTTAATCACGAGATTTTCTGCAGCAATCACATCCGGGTGGCTGTTCTGGCCTGGAATCCCCAGCGCCTGGGAAAGATCGTTTTTGCCAGTTGCCACCATATCAACGCCCGGGACAGAGAGAATGCTATCAATATTTTCGAGTCCCGCCTTATCCTCGATTTGAATAATCAGCGTCACATAGTCATTGGCCCATTTTGAGTAGTCGTTCAGCTTCATCTCGCCAAACCCCAAAACACGCGCAGCACCGCTCATTCCCCGGTCTCCCAGTGGGCCATATTTCACCGCAGAAACTGCGGCTTCTGCAATCGCCCTGCTGCTGGTATGCGGCACCATCAATCCCGAAACTCCAAGATCCAACAGTGCGCTGGCATGGCTCAAATCCGGCACCCGTACCTGCACCGGCATATCCAGCAGGCAGGCCGTACGGATCATATTCGCAGCAGAACCGTAATCAAACAGCATATGTTCAAAATCCAGCCGCACAAAGTCATAGCCCGCTTTTGCCGCCATTTCTATCACAACAGGGTCGGACATACCGATATTCAAGCCGTAGCTATCCAGTCCCTGCGCTGCGCGCTCTTTAATGCTTTTCATTGTTAAATACCTCTTTATAAATTATTCACTTGATCAAGACTCTTTTTGAGAGGCCGCTTTTTTCTTTTTCATCAGATCGATCACAATAGGAGCCGCCACAGAAATCACAGTAATTGCAATCATCAAAAAGGAAAGCGGTGAATTAAAGAAGCCGGAAATGCTGTTGTTGCTGATTTTCAACGTGCGCAGCATATTTTTTTCTGCCAAAGGGGAAAGAATAAATCCCAAAATAAACGCTGCAGAGGAATATCCGAATTTTTTCATGATAAACGCAACTACGCCAAATCCAAGCATGACCGCCACATCAAACATATACCCACGCATGGAATATACACCCAGAATACAGAAGACAAGAATCAGTGGGGAAAGCACTTCTTTGGGCAGAGAAAGCGCTTTACGAAATACTTTTGCGCCGTAGAAGCCTGCAAACAGCATCACGAAATTCGTCAGGAACATCGCCCACATCAAGCCATAAATAATTTCCGGATTGCCAGTAAACAACTGCGGTCCTAATACCAGTCCATGCACCATAAATGCTCCCATAATAGCAGCAGCTGCAGGACTTCCAGGAATTCCCATCGTAAGCAGGGGGACAAAGGAGCCACCCGTGCAGCCATTATTCGCTGCCTCCGATGCAATCACGCCTTCCGGAATACCGGTTCCAAATTTTTTAGGGTGTTTTGAGCGTTTTTTTGCCACATCATAAGAAACAAAGCTGGCAATGTTGCCGCCCGCTGCAGGAATCACCCCGATAATAACTCCAACGACACTGGAGATCAGATAATCCAGCCAATAGGGTTTAAAACATGAAAAGAGCCTTACCTTTTCGGTCGATTCGATCTGTTCAGCTACCATTGTCTTGCTCTTCTTCTCCAGCAGAGAGATGGCCTCTGGCACGGAGAACATCCCCAGCAGAACAGCTGTCAGCAGAAAGCCGCCGGACAGATAAATATTATCAAACGTAAACCTTGGAAAAGCTGTAACAGGATCCATTCCCACCTGTGCAGCGAGTAAGCCAAGCAAGCCGGATAGCAACCCTTTGATCATGCTTTGAGAAGAAAGGCTCACCACAATGCTAAGGCCAAATATAGCAACCCAGAAATACTCCGCGGGGCCGAACATTAAAACGACCTTTGCCAGCGCTGGAGCCATTAGCAAAAGCGCCAGCACGCTGATCGTGCCTCCCACAAAGCTTGCCAGAACGGAAAGCTGTAAAGCTCTGGCGGACTGTCCTTTTTTCGTCATAGGATGTCCATCGAATGCCGTCACAGCGGCAGATGCCGCACCGGGAACGTTAAACAGGATCGACGAAATACTTCCGCCAAACATACCGCCGTTATAAATTCCGGCCAGCATCGCAAGTCCAGATAACGGCTCCATAACAAAAGTAACCGGTACCAACAGGGAAATCGCCATTGTCGCAGATAGTCCCGGAATCGCACCAGCCATGATCCCGAGGCAGGTACCAATTATCATATACACTGCATTCATCGGCGTCAGCAGCGCAGAAAGGCCAAGCGTAAGATTCGCTAACATACTTTTTCTCCTTTCCTTTTCAAATCAAGATGCCACTCGGCAAGGTAATTGACAAGCCCTGCACAAACACCAGAAAAACAAATGCACAAAACGCCACCGGTACCACAATCAAAGTGACCTTATTCCGAATCCCAAAAATAAACATTACGGTGAAAATGAACGCAATCGTACACACATAATAACCAACGATGCCCATCAGCAGCGCATACAGGATCATCGGAAGCAAAATATAGCCTAAACGTTTAAAGTTGATCGTGATTTTTTCTTCCGGCACGCGGGAAGCTATAAGTAATTGAATCACCGAGAGCAGCAGAATTGCCCCCAACGTGATTCTCGGCAGTAATGCGGCACTCTCACTGAAGTTTCCTGTCTCTACCAGCGCCGCCACCGACAATGCAATTAGGATAATGGACCCAATCTGATCAGATGTCTTTCTTGCCATGACACCCTCCTTTTCTTTTGTTAGGATAAAATACGGGCAGCTGCAGCATCCGGCCAGTACACCATGCCGCGGCAACAGGCCGGATGCTGCAAACTGTATCATTGCAATCAATTACTGAGCAAAATCGATACCATCAATGATCTCAGCGTAAATATCACGCATCTTATACAGCTCTTCCGTATAAGTTTGGTAGTCCATAAAATTAACGATCAAATTCTGATTTTCCAAAGTCTGGATACACTCGGGATCCTGCAGCGCTTCACCGATTGCATCAGAAAGCTTTTTAACAATAGCCTCATCCACACCAGCAGGCATCAAAATGCCGCGATACACGCTGTTGGTCACATCGTATCCCTGCTCAATGAGGGTGGGGACATCGGGGATGAAGCTGATTCGCTCTTCGCTCATAACACCCAAGGCCTTAAGCGAATCGCCATAGGGGGCAAGTTCAGAGGCATTCATAATACCGCCCATAATGTGGCCGCCCATAATTGCCGTTACGCGCTCTGTCGTACCCTCGGAATAAACAACCTGATTCACGTCAATATCGGCAGCCTTGATGAACTGCTCGCAGGCTAAGCTGTCGTCTGCGGCCAGAGCACCGATGCCCATGGTAAATTCACTAGGATTTTCCTTGCAGTAGTCGACCAGATCCGCTAAGGTATTGATCTTGCTGTCGGCCGGGACCACAATTACATTGGGGTCAGTGGTCAAACTGGCAACCGGCTGAAAGTCCTCCAGCACAAACTGGCAGGAATCCTTAGTCAGCGGCATCGTCAGAAAGCCAGGGTAAGCGCCCCATGCAATAGTATAGCCATCCGGTGCAGTGGACTTTGCCAGGGTAGTATAGGATATTTCACCATTAGAACCTTCCATATAGTTGAATACAAACTTCTGTCCCAGGACATTTTCCACATAGGGCTGAAACAGTGCACGTGCGGTAATATCCGCACCACCGCCAGCCTTAAATCCCATAATAAAATTGATGGATTTCTCCGGCCATTTAATGTCCTCTGCTTCCGTCCCAACGGACGATGCATCTTCTGCAGGTTTGGAAGCGGAATCTCCGCATCCGGCGAGAATGGCCATAAGCATCAGGCTCGTCAAAAACGTTGCAATCACACGCTTTTTCATAATATTACCTCCACATTATGTTCTGTTTGTCTTTTCGCCGGGTCTATTTTATTTTCGCGGTACGATCACATCACGGGGGTCCATAGCGATCCCCAAGGAAAACTTTTGAATGTTCTCAAATGCATGACGGGTGACGGGAACGACATTATCGATCACTCCGCCACCGTTATGGCTGGTCAGTACACAGTTGTCAAGACTCAAGAAAGGATGGTCAGCAGGAATCGGCTCCACCGTGTAAGAATCAATTCCAGCACCGCGAATTTTCTTCTCGCGAAGGGCCTGTGCCAGCGACTGCTCGTCCACAACGCCGCCTCTGGCGGTATTGATCAATATTGCACTGGACTTCATCTTGCCAATAAGCGCCGCATTGATCATCCCCTTGGTGCTTTCCAGCAGTGGGCAATGGATGGACACTACGTCCGACCGGCTCATCAGTTCCTCCAGAGAGGCAAAACGGACACCCATCTCTTTTTCGGTCTCCTCCGGCAGCCGGAAGACATCATAGTAGAGGATATCACAGTCGAAGCCTTTGAGCATCTTGGCAACCTTCTTAGCAATATTGCCAATACCAACAAGTCCGACTGTCTTCCCCGTCAGCATATAGCACTCCGCCCGCATCTCCTTCTTCAGCCACTTGCCGTCGCGCATCTCCCGGTCAACATAGGGGATTCGGCGGTTCACTGCAAACATCAATCCCACAGCCAATTCTGCAACTGGCAGAGAATTAGAACCCGCAGTGATGTTTACCGGCACATTGCATTCCTCCGCCGCCTTGCAGTCGATCTTATCAACACCGATTCCCCACTTCTGAATCATTTTCAGCTTTGGTGCACTTTTAATGTATTCCGCCGTGATGGGCACTGCACCGGCAATGATGTAGTCCGCGTCCTTCAGCAGTTCTAAATGCTCCTCTTTATCCGTGCGCGATTTGGGACGAACCACACAGAAGTTCTCCGGAAGAACAGAATCTTCCTCCTTTACAACCTCTGGCGCATGTACCTCAAGCCAGACAATTTTCTCCATAAATCCGCCTCACTTTTCATAATATTTTGTTAGTTATGCCGGTTTTTGTCTACATCTGTAGTATAGGTTCATCATTATACAATTTCAAACAATTTTTTTCGTGCAATTCCACAACTCTTTAGTTTTGTCCATCACTTTCTGTTTGGCTTATTTTTGACTTTCTAACTAAATCACCGCTTCGGCTTTTGTAAGAACAATAAAATCCCTTATCAAAAGGCGAATCTTTGCTTGCGGCGCAAGACAAATTATGCTTTAATAAAATCATCAATTACACAACTTATAAATTGTGGTGGTAACGTATATGAACTCACTTTCTTTGCAATATTTTTTAGCTGCAGCAGATCACAGAAGTATCACAAGGGCAGCAGAGGCTCTATTTGTCACGCAGCAAAACATTAGCAACCACATTATAAAGCTGGAAAAGGAATTTGGAATCATACTTTTCGACCGTAAGCCGGAATTGCGGCTCACCTATGCAGGAGAACAGCTTTATCGCTATGCAAAAAACCTGCAGCAAATGGAGGTCAGTCTCCAGAGAGAAATGAGTGATATTGCCGGTGATAACCACGGAGCGATCACCATTGGCATTCCGCAGACACGTTCTTCCTACATGCTCTCCCGTATTTTACCTGAATACCACAGAGAATTTCCCCACATCTCACTACGAGTCGTTATTCAAAATTCAAACCGGCTCAATGATCTGGTTGAGCAGGGAGACATCGACGTGTTCATTGGGTTTGCTTCCCAGCGCCCCAATGGGCATATTAAGACTATCTCACTTAATAAGGAAAGGTTGTGTGCTGTAGTTCCCTACGACCGCCTCAGCAACCGCTATCCCGATTCTCTTCGCTCTGTCACAAACCTCTTTAACTCACACTTTCTTCTTTCAGAATTTGTCGACGAAGAGTTCCTATTGCCAAGTGAGGGCAGCCGCGTGAGAGAGGCTGTTAATCGCAGTCTCAGGGCTCAAAATCTGGAATTAAAAAAAGTAGCACTGGAATGTCCCGATATTCCCACTCTGCTATTCCTTGCGCGAGAAGGTATGGGGCTTGCCTTCTCCTTTGAAAGTATGGCCCAGCAACTTTTAGCCGATCATATTGGTCAACCAAACGGTGTATTTGTTTTTCCCATGGATGAAAAAATTGAGGGCGATATTGTTATCGGCTATAGCAAGGAACACTACCTTAGCAAAGCTACTAAACATTTTATTGATAAAGCCATCAGCTGCTATAATCATACCGAGTTCTAATTTCTCATTTCATATTGCAGAGTTGCTCTTGGATCAAACCATAATGCCAAATTTAATTGTCCAGAATCTCACTGACAGTCGTAGTTGCCAACAATCATGCCAACAAACCGTGAAATTCGAAAGAGTATCCCCTAACAGCAGTCGGCAGCGATCAACAAGCGGTTCTCAAAAAATCGTGTGATATCAGGGACTGCGAGGGACTCACAGTTATGCAGCGCAGCAGCTAAAAAGCTGTATCATGTACTCCTAAGCCCGAGGCCCCCGGTTCGAGCCCGGGCAGGCGTACCAAAAGCGCTGTGATCTCAAGGGATTGCGGCGTTTTTTCTTTTTGCTTATCAAGCAAATTTCACAGCTGTTATCGTGTCAAACGCCTGCATGGCACCACCAACTGATCTCGAACCGTTTTCTCTATTTTCCCATTTCCGGCACACTCCTTGCCTTGTACATCGTGTACCTTGCTGTGTTGTTTTTCCAATCTACCTCCGCAAACAAGCGCAGAGGATCGACCTCTCGGTCCACCAGAACCGTAAATCCCAAACTGGGATTTTTAGGCTTATTCGGTTTTGCCGGATTTTTAGGATTTTGGACTTACCGCGTCGACCAGACCATTTTCCCCTTCGTGTTTTTTGTGTTTTTCGGCTTTTTCGGATTTTTCTATGAGGGGAAAATGTCAAATACCCTGATAGACGAACGGTACAAAGAAAACAAAATGAGAGCGCAAAGCACAGCGAACAAAACTGCTCTGTCCATTATTTTTTTGCAATACTGATTCTGGGACAGGGAAGGCTCATGGGGTGCCTTGAATACACCCTAATTGCTCTTGTTATTGTGATCGCTCTTTCCATAGCGCTTGAACTATTCCTCAGTGAGTATCTGCTATATCATTATGACCATGATGAACCGTTTGATGAAAGTGAGGAATAAACGTGCCTGATTTTGAATGCCGATTAAAAAAGTACAGGCTATTAAAAGATTTGACCCAAGAGCAGTTGGCGGCGCAGGTAGGCGTGCGGCGGGAAACCATCATGCGGCTGGAAAAGGCACAATACAATCCCTCACTTAAACT
>ULVP01089055.1_pt1 | contig 27225 bp, 43 predicted proteins | sample 1959551 | NCBI WGS metagenome assembly ULVP01 (sample SAMEA4835789, study PRJEB28245) | human gut metagenome | biome: gut microbiome; material: fecal sample | place: Denmark | collected 2008 | reverse complement strand
GTTTCTTGAGTATCGGCAAGGAACCGATCATTTTCGTGAGTCCACGAAAAAGCTCTACGTTATGGAGTTAAGCGCAGTTGCCGCAGCCGTAGTTATAGCCGCTATTGCAGCCTGCAAACTGGTACGGAGCCGGTACCGCGAACGACGGGACCGGACGCGGGTTATAATACGCCAGCTGCCCGCTCACATAGGACTTTAGCGTATCGTTCTGCGCAGCCTGAGAAGCCGCCAGCTGCGCCGCAAAGAGCTGCTGGTTCTGCTCGGCAATCTTCGCGTCCTTTGCAGCCAGCTCCTGCGCCGTCAATCTCTGGTCAATGCTGCGGAAGCCGCAGTTCATCGCGTCGATGATGTCGCGAGTGCTGTTCTGCACGGTGTTGCGGGTGTCGCATGCCTGCGTCGCCATGTCGTAGCGCACCTGGGCGATTGCAGCGCGGTTTTCACAGCAGCACTCCTGTGCCTGCATCGCCATGTTGTTCAGCTGCTGCATAAGCGCAGCCTGCTGATTGCAGCGGGAAAGTTCAGCGTTCGAGAAGCCGGAAGTCACAGCCTGCGTTACACCGGCAAAGCCGTTAAGCATCCCCGTGTTCATCGCATAGAAGCCGTCGCAGACACCATTGTTCACGCTGTCAATCTTTCTTTCGATGTTCGAGAAGTCAGATGCCAGAACATAGCCGTCAACAACGCTGTTCCCTCCACGATTGCCAAAGCCGTTTCCGTTACCCCAGCCGCAGAAAATCGCGAGGAACAGGACAATGATCCACCAGCCATTACCGCCGCCCCATCCGTTTCCGCCGTCCGAGTTTGCCGGAACTACAGGCATGTTCATAGGAATACCATCGCCATTCAAACTCATAGTTTTCTCCTTTCGTAGATTTTGAAATTTATCTCAATCGTGCGCACGAATTGAAATCTAAGTTATCCAAGAAGCTGCTGAAACTGGCTTGCCGCCTGTTGTAGCTGGTTCAACTGCTGCTGTGAGATTTTCCCAGACTGCACCAGCTTTTCAACCTCCGCCCTCGGGTCTCCCTGAAAGCTCTGCTTGAACTGTTGAAACTGCCGCATCATATTTTGAAACTGTCCCATCATTCCGGGCATTTGCCCGCCGCCGAGTGCATTAAACAGTGGATTCATTTTCTGCCTCCTTCACTTTTCTAACGGGCTTGACGCTCAGAGCCGCCACCTTTGCCGCCAGTTCGTCAAAGTCCTTGCGGGTCACGTATTCCACCGTAGGCACTGTTTGTGGCGCTGTGGGGCTCACGGGGGCTGTAGAGCGCTCTACGAGGTCATACGTTGTCATTGCTGGTTTACCGCTTGCGTCTGCTTTCTTCACATACACAACCGGCGCATTCATATCCCAGAGCGTGACGGCGTTATTCGGCGCAACGATAAATTCGTTTGCCGCCTTCTCGTTCGGGACCCAGATGATAGACTGTCCACCGCTCGGCTGCTGTGGCTGAGGTTGCGGAGTCGGATACTGCATCGACGGCGCAGGCTGATACTGTGGACGCATCATTGGTTCCTGCATCATGGGCGGTTGATTGTAAATCGGCTGCTGATACACATAAGGCTGTTGTCCGAACATTATTTATCCTCCTTTTCCCAGTAGAACAGTGGGATTTCGTTCCCGGAATCCCAGTTATCGAAATACTTTCCGTCCTCTACGCACACGACGTGGCTTGATAAGGCGAGTACATACACGCCGCGCGGGTGGTCTGCGCAAAAGTCCGCGACGGTGTAGCAGTCCGGGCAGGTGTTCGGCACAACGTTCCGGGTAAATCCCTGCTGCCGGAGGTACGCGCCCCAGACACTGTTTGCCGACGGCATGTCGCCCATTTTCAACCCCTGCAGGCAAAGCCCGACGTATGTTTCATCCCAGCTCTTGCCCGTCGCCTTTGAAATTGCCCGGACGGTACAGTCTCCGACTTGTTTTCCTTCCGGGTTTGGATTGAAATAAGAAAAGCCCATACCGAACACTCCTTTGATGTGTCCAGTATGGGCTTTTTCGTATTTTCGTGTGCCTCAGTTGTGCATCACTTAGCTATACAGTTTGCTCGACGTGTCTCTCATGCGCTGCATAATCCCAGGGAGGCGTCTTTGCACCGTCGCTCTGCCAAGATACAGTTCCGTCGCAACGTCCACTTGTGGAAGCTTATCCACAAAGTAGAGCTGCGCAATCTTTTCGTCTTCCCGACCAAGATTCGCCTGATGAATGACCGCTTCCATGTCCCGGCGCATCAGTCCGCCAAGCTCCGGCGGTAATTTGCATCTGGCTTGTGGAGCCATAGCCCCGCCCCCTTACTTCATCGCCTTTGCGAGCTTTTTGAGAAGATCGTCGCCGTACTTGTAGGCGGCGAGATAATCAATCGTGCCGTCGGTCAAGCCGGCTTTCTGCCGGATGGTCTTCTTTGCTTCTTCAACCTCGGCATCAACCTTCACGGTGTCGTATTCCACCCACGGGAGCTTTCCATGCTTCTGCCACTTGCGGGCGTGGTAGCCTGCTTTCGTGCCGATGTTCTGCACAGCGGTAATCTGCACGCCGTTGTCCCAGATCGGGGTGCATTCGACCGTCAGACCGTCGCCGATGTACATGCCCCAGTGCCCGGGCATCCAGAGACCTTCGCCGGGAATCAGCTTGTCCCAGTCGGTCGTTGACACGTCCTTGCACTTTGCGATCATGCCGTCGGCGGAGACATCCGGCACGCTGTTCGAGGCATACCTTGCACCGCCGTAGTAGGCTTTTTTATTGCCGTTCCAGCCCCAGAGAATGCCCTTTGTCAGGTTTACGCAGTCAAAGCCATAGACGATCTTCCCGATGAGGCTGCGCAGATATGTGACTCTGCCGCCGGTGTACCAGTCCGGGTACTGTGCGGATTTCTCGTCAATGATCGTTTCGCTCACGGGGGAGCCGAAGCAGCCCCACATGTAGACGGTCTTGTAATTCTTAGCAACGTCAATGTGCCTGCGCACAAGCTCGGATGCTTTCATCATTTCTGTTCGCCCTCCTGCTGCGTCCCCGCGTTGTCAATCGCATCCTGTGCCTTCTGGCTCTGTGTTCCAAAGTAGAAGGTCACGACGGTCAGGAAGATCGTCAGAAAGTCCTTGCCGGTGATGTCTCCCCGCAGGGCGAGGACGGCAAAGACAATGGTCAGCGAGAGCGTGACCAGAGATTTTACGCTCAGAAGGTTTCCGAGCCGTTTCTTGATATTATCCATATGTACCTCCATCGTCATTTGGTTTCGCAAATACTCTCTTGCACAGCAGGAGCAGCAGCTCCCCGCCGAACGCCGCCGCCGCGAAGATCAGCACGTCGGAGAGGTCGGACGGGCGGTCGAGGAGGACCGCAACCGTCTTGATGACCACTGCCCACGCGAGCGTAAGCGTCAGGGCGTAAATGCAGTAGTAGACCAGCTCCCGCGCCATGCGCCCCTTTGTCTTCCGCTGCGGCTTTTTCTGCCCGTCCGCCATACTAGCCTCCAAGCCCCGCCAGAGCCAGCGCGTAGCCGACTAAGCCCGAAACAATCGCCGTGACCGCGGCTTTGATTAAGCCCTCCCAGCGGCTGCCGGGGAGCGCCTTGAGGGCTTTCACGTCGTTCTTGATCTCGTTCACGTTCGACTCGATCGTCTCCTGCTTCGTCGCCAACACTTCTACGGAGGTAGCCAGCTGGTGAAGCGCCTTGTTGTCCGCCTCGAGCTCGTCGATGCGGTGCTGGTTGGATTTGCAGCGCGCGTCGATCGCTGCGACATGCGCCTGAATTCCGTCGTCCATGTGTTCTCCTTTCTCGCCCTCGGGCGGCTGTTATTCTTCCACGTCCCACGCCTGCGGGTACTCTGCGAGACTATATGCTGTATCCTGGTTCGCTTTGGTGAACTTACCGTCTTGCACGACCCATTCCCCTGCCTTGTACGTGTCGTGCGCGCCCGTTGGGTGTACGAAATTCCGCGCCGTCTCGCGTGACGTGCCGTGGAACGGCCTGTTAAACGTATACCATGCAGAATTTCCGGGCTTGATATCCGGGTAAACCGCATTATCGTAGTTCTGGAAACATTCCCATGGTTCACCGCCCACGCAGAATACGTCCCCGGCAACATGGTTTCCCTCCTGCCACTCGTCGTAGAGCGCCGAACACATAATGATTTCATCCGCCGTTGTGGGCTGCTTGCCCGCCATGAGCAGGCGCACGGCGTTTGCCGTGGAAACGGTCAAGTCGTATTCAGCCGGTGTCACCACGACCGGCTGCGGCTCCGGCAGCGGGATATTCGTCAGTAGCCAGCTTCCGTCTTTGATGTCCTGCCGGAGATAATCGATCGGTACGAACGTCCGCAGCTCGAAGCCGTTATCCGCGAAGACCCCGACTGGACCGGTCAGCGCCGTCACCCCCGAAAGAGAATCGCCCGTAAACCGGACCGAGCCGGAGGTGCTGTATACCCGGACGTTCGCGTATGTTTGACTATTATGTGTGATGTACATAGTGCCTCCTTATGCTGCGAGCATGTCGTCGGTAATGATAAAGTTGGACGGGAGAATGATTGCCGGGCGGACGCCGTAAGATGCGATTACCTTGGCACCGCCATATACGCCATCTGTTCCGACGCTACCGGCGATATTACTTCTGCTGGCGTGCGGGGAGCGTAGCCACCAGCTGTTTGCCGAACCGTTGAGGTACGCAATACGTTTGGAGGCTCCTGTGGTCCCTGCTACAAAATAGTCCAGCTTTGCTCCGTCCTCTGGTGTGGTGGTCGATGCGAGGAAACCGACTTCGAGATCCGCCAGCAAGAAAATTTTACTCAGCAACCCATTTGCACCACTCTGATCTGTTCCTCCTGACCCGCCGTTCTTGCGGTACGGAATTTTTACCTGCTTGATTGCGCTCTGTACCTCCGGGTCAAACAGACCCAGAAAGTCTCCGTTCAGGTAGCTTTGAACCGTGCTGCTTTCCAAAATGTTTGTGCCGGCGCTGTTCCACACTCGTTTCTCATAGATGTCTTTTAGCAGCAGCCATGTGCCGTTGCAGCTCGCATCGTAGATTTCCGACGGCAAGCCCTGATGCACGACCAGCCACTCCCACGGCGTACTGTTCAGGTTCAGTTTGATACTGCGCCCGATTTCCAGATCGGACATCCTCGTTCTGTGTGGCGCAGGTCCGCGCCTTAAAAACATTCCCATACGCGCCTCCTATGCTGCCGTTATCAGGTCCCCGGAAATGCGGAAATCTGGCGGCAAAATGATAGCCGGGCGGATGCCGTAATTTCTGGTTGCAAAACTGTAGTTGACAGCTCCGTCCTTTTGGACAAGCCACACAGAGTAGCTGGGTTCTTTGTATGGGGAGCGCAGAAACCACTCGTTTGCAGAACCGTCTAGGTACGCAATACGCTTGGAGTTGCCGACAGTGCTTGCGAAGAAGTAGTCCAGTTTCGCGCCATCCACTGGGAGGTAGCTGCTGTTTCTGGTCGTCCAGCCGACTTCATATCCCGACAGCATGAAAACTTTACATGGTAAACCATTTTTGCCGTTCTGATCTGTTCCTCCTGACCCGCCGTTCTTGCGGTACGGAATTTTTACCTGCTTGATTGCGCTCTGTACCTCCGGGTCAAACAAACCCAGAAACTCTCCGTTTAGATAGCTCTGAATCTCGCTGGTTTCCAAAACGTTCGAGTGTGTGCTGTTCCACTGCCGTGTCCCATAGATGTATTTCAGCAGCAGCCACGTTCCATTACAGCTTGCGTCATAGATCTCCGACGGCAAGCCCTGATGCACGACCAGCCACTCCCACGGCGTACTGTTCAGGTTCAGTTTGAGGGTGCTTCCCACCGGCAGCGTCCCAACCTTCGTGCCGGTCTTTACGGAAATCCATCTCGGGCTTCTTCCACTCATCCGAACACCACCACCTTCACCGGAATGTTCACCGTCGGGGCTGCGCCGATGCACTGTGCGGTCAGGCTGTTCGTGCCTGTCGTGTAGTTGTGAATGAGCGCGAAGCCCTCCAATAAAGCCGCGTCCGCGTCTGGGTCCGTGCCCGAGAGAGCAACGTCCCACTGTGGGTCAATAGCGTAAGACGCTTTCAGCCCCGAGATCGTGATCGTCTGTGCCTGGTAGCCGTGTGAATCAGCAGCCCAGCCCGAAGCAAGCAGCGTGCCGGTGTACTGCTTGACCTCGATGCCAGCCGGGACGCTAGACAAAAGCGCCGCCATATCGCTGATGTTTGCGTCGCTTGCAACCGGCACGCCGCGTCCCGTCAGAAATTCGCGCATCGTCTCCTTTGCGCCACTGATGCGGTTGATTTCAGATTGGATGCTCATATAAGCACCCCCTTAAATCGCCGCAAGCGCCGTCTCGATGTCGTTTGTCAGGCTTACCGTGCCGCCGGAGGTGTACCCGGCTTCGATGGTGACGCTTGTCGTAGTCAGCCCGTCCATTGTCTTGGAGACTGCGCCATTGTTTGCCATCGTGCCTGTGACGACCGTTCCCGTTGCGTCAACAAACTTGTCGCCGTCTAAAACGTGCTCGGCGGTCGCGGTCACGCCGGAAACGTCCTGATACTTTTCCGGGATAGCGCCGACGGTTACCTTGCTGAGCACCTTTCCGGCGGTCGGTGTGACCTCCTGCTCGGATTTTGTGGGCGTTGCCTGCTTCGTCTCAAGGATAATCTTGACGCTTCCCTTGCCGCTGTGCTTGCCCGCAGGGACGGTGTATTCCTGATTGCCGGTCGTCGCGTCAAGCGTCTTGGATACCGCGCCGTTGTCCGGCATGGTACCTGCGGCGGTCGTGCCGTCCGATTTGACAAACACCTTGTTTGCCAGCACGTCTGCTTCCACCGCCGTCGTTGCAGACACGTCTTGGTAGTTTTCGGGGATCGCGCCGACCGTTACACCGGAAAGGCCGTAATAGCCCTGATCGGGCGTGATGGCTTGCTGCTCTTTGGTCGGCGTGACGGTCTTGGCTTGCAGCTGGTAGTTTCCGCCGCCGCCAACGCCCTTGACGGTGCCGGTGCCGTCGTGGTAGCCCTTCGGGACGGTGTAGCTCTCGCCCTCCTTGACCTGCGCATCGACTGCGCCGTTGTTTTTGATGCCGGATACCGCCGTTGCCAGCGTGTCAAGCTTGTCTGTGCTGGCGGCAAGCCCGACAGAGACAAGCCATGTGCGAATTTTGTTTCTCGCGTTCTGAATCCGTGTGATTTCGGTTTGTGTGCTCATGTTCTCACTCCTTAGATTGTCGCCAGCAAGGCGTTGATGTTCCCGACTTCTGTAAAGACAGCTGCGGATGTCACGGGCTTGGTGTTGTCCTGCTCCACCGCATCGGCGGCGTCAACCATCAGCGTGTTGTCTAAAACCTTCAGACCGTAGCCGATTTTATACGGTGCGCCGCCGCCCTGATAAACCACCTTCGCCGGTGCAATCTTCATCTTGATCTCCGGCTGGGAAAGCGTCATTTTAATCATATCCCGCCTCCTTCAAGAACTTTTTCGCGTCCGTCTGCACGATTTCAGCCGCCATCGGGTTTCCGTCGCCATCCGTTAATGCAAGCTGCAGCCTTACGGTGCTTGCTTGCAGCCGCATTGCGTCTGCATACGGGATTTTTACAAGCAGGTGCGTTTCGTCGACTACTGTAGGTTCGTACTGGAAGAAGGAGCATCCCTGTCGCACATAGAACTCAATCTTCGTCGCTTTCGTCAGGTCAGTTCCCTCTACTTCCACCGATAAAGCGTTCGCGATTTTCTGAAACACTTAATCACCCCCCAGCCTGTGCTTCAAAAACATCCAGCTCGTTCTTCGCCTTGATAAACGTCGTCGTGTCGTCCGACAGGGAAATCGTTGGCAGCAGACGTACATCCGTCGAGTAGTCGTGGTATGAGATCAGTCCCCCTCCGGATGCCAAAACGGTATCCCCATCTGCCGATAAATCATGTGCGTAAGCGCCAGCAGGAAGCGCGGCAATGTTCCATCCCAAACTTGGGTCGCTGGTTGTCTCTAATTTGATGTTTGTTCCACCAAGTGCAAGAAGTCTTTCTGTTGCAAGCAGAGCGGAATTTACATTGTCTATCGAATGTATCCCGGCTGTCCCCTCTGATACCCAATCCGTAAGGTTGCTGGAACTCATCACACCCGTTCCGCCGTCTACTGCAACCCAGTATCTTCCTGAATAATAAACGACAGATGTAGCATTTTGGTTGAGCGATTCCGTAGCACCGACTAAGCCTTTACTTGTCCACGAACCAATAGGCACCGTAGAAGCCCACACAGCAGCTTTCAATTTTTGGTTGGAAGCCGAGCTTCCGACAACTGCGAGCCACTGTCCATTCACATAGCTCAGTCTGCTAACACATGCGAAAGGATATTGGAAGATCAGTTTTGCCGTCCACTCTGTTGCATTCTGAGGGTCGTCCGTATAAAAAATGTAACGTGCTGTCGAAAATGCCCAGTACGTTCCGTCTGTAGCCAATCCTTTGATATTGGGTCTCCAATCTGCTATGTTTGATTGCCAACCAGTATATGACGCCGTTTTTCTTGTCCACGCGCTTCCATCCTTTGAAGATAGCACTTGAATCTTACTTATTGATGAAATAGTGTTGAGAAATTGGTAATCGCCCCTTGTATCAAAAACGGCTACCAAAAGATCATCTGAAGCCACCATTTGGACAGGTGCGCCTCCACTGTGCGCTCCGCTGCTAGGTAACGACTCAGAAACAGATACCGTTTCTGTGTGTACAACCGTGTATGGTCCTGTTGCCTGTTCCGATGCCGCAACGCTTAATGTGTACACATATTGTGCGCTTCCGGAGTTCTTAGTGTAATAGCAGCCAGCAACGTAAAACTTGCCATTGAACTTCACGACCCGTGACATTTCTTGAAAGTTCGGAGCCGTTCCGACTGTTATCCCGTCCCATGTGACTTCTCCGACCGTATTTCGTAGAATCTGGCACAGCGTCGGATATTCCGCAAACGTCACCTGAGAGCCGTCGCACGGGAGCCACGCGTCGCCCAGACTCAGCGCCGGAGAGGTCTTCACCGTCCCAATGGGTTCTATCCTGTCCGGCATATGCCGCAATGCGTCGTCCACGAAGGGATTAGACACCGGAAGCCGGAGAAAGCGCCCCGTGGAGTCCTGAAGCATTGTGCGTGTATTGAACGGCGTGCCGGTATCGTCCGGGTCGTCGGCACGCGTCATGTCGTAAGTATCTGTCTGTCCGGCAACGGGCTTGAGCTTTACCCGCCCCGGAAATTTTGGAGTTCGGTCTTTCATGTTATCCCCCCATGTCTCCTGCGTATAGTTCCGCGTCGGCATAAATCCAGCCGACCTCCCGGCTCTCCAACACGTCATCTACAGCGATGATCGTCTTTTCAATGTTGTTCGCGCCTTCCCAGTCTAGGTCGTTGATCTTTGCCGGAGGGCGCGGGGCAGGATTGACAACTGCGTCGTATACGGCGTTCGCGGATTCGATATAAGCGTCCATAACGTCTTTGTCGAGAACTTCGTCAGAACCATAATCTTCCCGCACTTCTGCCGGAACGTCGATACAGTGCGTTCTTAGCCGATCACGGATGGTGATAAGCGCCGTGCCGACGCGGTTCAGGTCAGACGCTTTGTAAGAGCCTTTCAAGCCAGTTTCAAAGTCTGCCTTTTCCTGTTCCGTGAAGTCGCTCCACAGCTTCTTGTAAAGCTTCTCAGCATAGGAAGCGTCAGCCTGCGTCCGGTCTGTAATCAAGGTTTTCATAATTCTCATGCAGAAGCCCCCGTTCCGACGATTTCGCACTCAGCCGCCGCGATGCCGCTCAGTTTAATGCTCATGCTCGTTATCGTCCCGGTAATGTGGTCATCCCACGGAGTTGTGGTGTCTACATAGTCACCGGGAAGCTCCTTGTCCATGACGATCTGAACGCTGTGCGTCTGCCGGCGCATGTAGTAGTCGAAGACATGCTGCGTCACAGCCGCAACGTTCGATGCGTTGACAAGCGTCGCGTCCTTGACCTCTATGACATTCGGCTTCGTGGACGCCGTGACGTTCGGGTTCGATTTCGTCGTGACTGCCGTCGTGTGGTGGTAGGTCTTCCCGCCGACCTCAACCGTATCGCTTCCGCTGCCGGACGTGCTGTACGTGTGCGCGGTAACTCTTACCTCGGTCACGATGGCAGACTGGCTGACCTCTCCGCCGACGTAGAGCCGGTTCATGGGAATCTCCGTCGGTGTTGCCTCAGACAGCCTCCATACCTTCACGTTTCCCGTTCCGCTGGTGTCCACAACAGCCCGAAGCGCAAACGCCACCTGCTGCAAAGCTTCCCTTCGCGTGCAATCAGGAATGTATCCTGTCAGCTTCTCGGTCTGTAGTTCCTCCGAAAGCTCCAAGACGAAATACCCGCCGAGGATGCTTTCTAAAACCGTTTTCGCGTTGGCGTTTGAATAAACAACAGCCGGGAATGGGTCTTCGTCCAAAATTCCCAAAGCGTCAATGCAGGAAACGTTGTATACGTTTTTGCTTACGCGGGTAGATTCGTCGATGTAAAACGTGCCGATTTTCGTCTTTCCGTTGTACGCATAAACGGGCTGCTTCTCTTGGAAAATAAAATCAATATCTTCCATGCTGTCCAGCGTGAAATCCAGCGTGTTAATCGCCAGCTCGTCGGATATGATGTTCAGTTCTTCGGTCGCCTCAACGCTCCGAAGCTCCTGCCGCTCGAACTCTCGAACAATGCCGAAAAGGATAAGGGATACCTTGATCGGTTGGTTTGGCAGATTCGTTTTGTTGAACTGAATCTTGATTTTGTTATACAGTTCCACAGTTTTCTCACAGAAGTAATTTCCGCTGTTCGGGAAGAACTGCTGTGTAGCCAGCTGCGTTGTCCCGTTGTACCACGTGATATTCAGGTCGCTGCAATAATCCCCCGTTTCGCCGTCGAACTTGAAATAGATGCCGAGGGAAGTAAACTGTCCGTCCAGCGTGATTGTGATCGTCGGTGGGGTCGTAAACGTGCAGTCGTCCCCGCTCCGAGTCGTGGACCAGAAGCCGACCGGCTCAGATTTTGGCTTGAGCTTTCGCGTGCCGTTCAGCACCCATTGATTCTGCTCCGTCGTTGCCACTGGTCCCTCGAACGCCCCGAAGGGCAGCAGCGAGGTTTTTGAGATACCCATAGCCTCGCTTGTCTCCACGCTCGAAGCCGCCGCAGAGCCGACAGCAACGTCTTCATACACAACTTTTACACTCATAGCGGCGTCCTCTTCGGCTTCATCGCAATAAAATTAAATGTAAGGTTGCCCCATTCGTTCTTCTGTCCGTAAGCTGTCAACAGTTCATCGTCTCCGTTTGCCACATACGCCTCGAAGGTCAATGTCCCTTGTGCATACGGAACGGTGAGGGAATGGCTGTCGACAGGTGCGGAGATTGCTTCATAGAACCTGTCATATTCCGCCGGGTCAGTTCCAACCGGGTCAAGCTCTACACTGTAGTTGTAAAACGTGCCGATGATGTCGCGCACCATCGCGCCGGTCATCACGCGCCCCGCATTCTCGCCGTCCAGAACCGCGAAAGAGCGTTTCAGCTTGGTTACATGCAGGTTCGGATACGCCGTGCCGTCGAAGGTCAAAATACTCGTCATGCCTTCACCCCCGCCAGCCTTACGCCTACACGCTGCGTCTCTTCGTTGTTCGCCTTATAGACAGCCCGCGCAAACTCTCTGCCGTTGAGCTGCAAGATGATCGTCTGCGACCGTCCGCCGGATTCATTCATAGCCTGCTTGAATGCCTGTACCATTGTCTCAAGCGGCGTTTCGATGTTCGTTCCGCTCTTCTGATCGCCAAGCACCGCCATAAACTCCCGGTTCGGCGGGATGACCGCGCCTTCTGCCAGTCTCGGAAGCTCAACCTGACTGACAAGCGGAATGCTGATGCCGAAGGACTTGCCGCCGATGATGGGAACCCAGTCCGGAATCTCAAAGTGGATGGTATTCAAAGCGGAAATCAGAAGGTTGATACCGTCGATAATGAAGTTAATTGCCGCCTCGATGATGGCAACAATGTTGTTCCAGATCCCCTTGAATATCTCGGTGACACCTTCCCATGCTTTCGTCCAGTCTCCGGTAAATACGCCAACAATGAAGTCAATGACGCCCTTCAAGATGTCCTTGATGTTTTTGTATACATCTGAGACATATTTCCCGTATGTTTGAAATATTGATGCGAGCAGCGGGCTCTTGGATTGCAGCCATGTGATAAACATGTTCCACGCATCCTTGATGGAGTTCACAATCGCGTTCCAAGTCTGCTTCATTCCTTCCCAGATCTGCTTAATGCCTTCCACAGCAAGCTTCATGTCCCCGGTGAATACGCCCTTGAAGAACTTCCCGAAACCGTCTATGATCTTTTTCAAGCCTTGAATCAGTTCTTCTCCATGTCCGGTGAAGGACACAAGCGCAACCAGCGCAGCGAGGAAACCTGCAATCAGAAGCGGAATCCAGCTGCCCGTCAGAATCGAAATTCCGATACCAGCAGCAAGCAGCCCTGCGATGATCGTAAGCGTATTCACCAAATTAAAGCCGTTTTCGATAACGTCTTTGATACCGACAACCAGCATGGCAAGACCGCCTACAACTAATGCAATTCCTGCCGCGATTGGTCCGAAAGCGATTGCAAGTCCAACTGCAAGCGCGGCAAGACCTGCCAGCATCCCGAGGAAGTTTTGCAAATCGATTCCGTTATTCCAAGCATCCAGCCAGAAATATACAAGCGCAAACGCACCGGCAACAGCAAGGGCGATGCCCCAAATTTTGCTCAGGTCGTTCGTGAATAAACTCGCGATTTTCCATGCCAGAAGCCCGGCGGCGATAGCGCCTACCAAGCCGAGAATGTCGTGGAGCTTGTCCTCTGCCATGTCGAGATTCGAAAAGTCCGGCGCGATCTCCGTTGATGCCGCGCCGCCAGCACCACCACCTGCCGCAGAAGCGGAATTATCGGTTAGCTGGTTGATCTCATCAAAGCTTGCCATGCTCTTGCTTGCATCCTCCGCTGCAGAGCCGACACCTTCCAACGCTTTCTGTTCTTCATTCAATCCTTGTGCGGCTGATTTCTGCGAAGACCAGCTTTTCCCGGACAGCATACCGAAGAACTTCGCGATAGCTGTAACAACCTGTGTCAGAATGTTCACAAGCTTCACAAAAACAGGAATCACGACTTGAAGAATCGGCTGCGCGAGTGTCAAAAACGCCGCCTTGAGCCGCGCAACCGCCGCGCGCGCTTCCTCGTTCTGCATGATGGTCTTCACAAGCCATGTACGCAGGCTTTGCAACGCTCGAGTAATCAGAGAGAACACAAGAACGCGCTTAAAAAGCCCGGAAACACGCTTGCTGAACGTGTTCATGCTGTCGGAAACTTTCTTTGCGGCCAGCTCCATTCGAGCAGAAGCGTCACTCGCGCCAGTGATTTCTTTTGTCAGTTCGGCTGCGCGCTGCTTTGCGGTGCCCAGCGCCGCTGATTGCTCGTTTACCTTGTCGGTAATGCGGGCATATTTATTATCAAGGCTCTCAACGTCCTTGTCCTGCTGCCGCAGAAGCGCTTCCTGCTCTTTGATCTGTGCCGCAACTTCTGCCTGACGACTGTAAGCAGAAATATATTCGTCCGGGGAAGCGGACACTTCGCCGGAAGTGATCTGACGCAGGCGTTCAGCTTCAGATCGAAGGGACTTGATCGCGGTTTCCGTCTGCTTCGCGGACTCCTTCGCCGCGTCAAGCTGGGCTTTGATGCCGCTTTGTTCGCCGGTGCTTTTATTCAGCTTTTCTTCCATACCGTCGATTTTCTTTGTCAGAGAATCGAGCTCCTTTTGTGCCTTCTTCGCGTCGATCTCCGCTTGCACGACGATTTTGCCATCTGCCATTTTCTCACCACCTTATTTTGAAATACCCCACGCGGCGAGAACGTCCTTTTCCGCCTCTGTGTACGTTGTTTTCAGGTCGATAACATCCCTGTTCCTCCGGTAAAACTCTCTGTCCTGCTTGTCCAGAGACTTCCCGTGTGCTTTTTTGTCGCGGATGCGAACCACCTGTGCAAAGAAGCAGTCCCCAATCTCGCTGTACCACGAAAGAAACGTCCACCAGTGGACATACTCGAGGGCCCGCACCTCGCACCCGGCGATGCGGTTAATGGGGGCAATGATCATGTTAAAATCCTGCTCCCAAGACATCAGAACTGGTTCGCGTTTCTTCTCCTTCCGCTCTTCCCCCCTGTCGATAAAACGGAAGCACTGATTCAGCGCCTCTTGATAGTCTTCTACGGGCATTTCGTCGAAGTCCGGATAAAAGATGCCTAAAGAAACAAGTGCCTTTTCCTGCTCGTCCAGATCGTTATCAACAAGGGCGGTGAGGATATCCAGCACCGCCCTATAGTCCGACTCGATCTGATATGTCGTCCCGTTGATCTCCGCAGACGTCGGAAGCGCGTAAATCAGCGCTTTCTTCTCGCCCATCTTTCCGTGTACTGTTTGACGCGGGCGTTCGTTTTTGCTTTTTGTACATCAAAGCCGGTATCCATCTGGTCAAGAACTGAAAGCATCAGGTTTGCCCACACAGGGAGCCCATCCCCCAGCGCCAGAACATTCGTTTTGAATACATCGGCGCAAATTGGCTTTCCGAAGATCGCGTCGATTTTCTCGCGAATTTCCTTGTCGCACCGGCTGGCAAGTTCGAGAATCTTCTTGGCGTCATTCTCGTTTTCGGTGCGCTTCGCGTATTCATGCTGCCGAGATTCCAGCTCTTCAAACAGGTCCCACAGCTTTTTTGCAAAATCACTGTCCGTCGGGCAGAACTCCACGCTCACGCCACCGTTGATCTGAAAAGACTGTACGCCGGTATCAAATCTGAGTTCAGACATGGGCTACACCTCCTTACGCCGCGTCTTCCGTAAATGTGACCGTGCCGCCGGCTCCTACTGCTGCCGTGCCCGTGGTTCTGTTGCCGCCAAGCGTGACGTCGATAGGCATGCCGACATAGCCGCCGCCTTCGCCGCCGAGACTCGAGGGCTTGACCATCGTCGCGTCGTACCGTTCGGCAAATACGGCCGTCTTAGCCGTGCCTGCGTAATGGTGGACGATAAGCACGTCCTGATTCGCCAGAGCCGCCGCGTTCTGATCTTTGACTGCAAGATTCCAGATCTTCGTAAGCGCAGCGTCGCCCGCGTCGAGTTCGCACGGCTCAAAGCTCTGCGTAATGATCGGCTTCTTCATTGTGGTTCTGGTCGTGCCGAGGATATCCTTGCTGGAATCCTCCTGCCAGTCGTATTCCATGCTCGAATCTGTGACTCGAGTGCCAAAAGGCGACCAAACCGGCGCAGTCGCGGAACCCGTGTTCAGGTACGCGATGAGTAATTCTCTGTCTACCGGCTGGCCGCTCGTGGTGTTAAAAGTAGTTTCTGCCATTTATATCACCTCGTAAGTCATCTTCATTAAAATTTGGTGGTCTTCTGTTCCATCATTGTATCGGGCGAACATCGCCGCGCGGCTGGATACGTCCATACGCCGGACGCGGATGCCGTCACCCAAAGACGGATAATTCTGCATCGCCCAATCCCCGAAGCGGTTCAGTACTGCATCAGCTTTCAGGCGCTTGTCGTTACTTCCGCCCGGCTTGATACGGGCTATGATCTTGAACTGGTATTCTGCCTCATGCCCGCCGAGCAAGTACCTTTTTGTGATGTACGCACCTTGAATCACAGACAGAGCCACGCTTGCGGAATCGGCGGCGAGGAACTCATAATTGATGGTTGCAGCTGGGAGATCGTCATCCGAAAACGAGTTTACCCATACCATCATTTTTCTGGATATGTCCTGTTCTTCCTCGGAAGAAACAAGCTTTTTTTCTTTTTCAGAGCCCATTTTTCACCGCCTTATCTGCAACTCGAATCCATTTGTCAAGATTCTCAGCCTTTGAAGCCTCGAACCAGTGCGATTGTGCCTGCGCGTGTCCGGTTGTCGTGAACACAAGGTTTTTGTCCGTCAGAACCTTCGTTCCGCCCTTTGGCGCGTATGTGCTTCCAGTCTCCGGGTCAACCATGACTTTCCCATAGTACAGGAATCTTGCATACGGTCCCGGATAGATGATCGCATTACCGTCCACCATTGTTCTCTGTTCAAGAGAGCCCGTCAGGAACGGCACATACGGACTTGTGTCCTTTTCTATTTGCACAGCAACAATGTGTTCGGCTTTTGTGCAAGCCCGTGCTATAGCCTCCTGAAGCTCGTCAAAGCCGTCGGTTTTCACACTGAATTTCAGCATCACGTGCCTCCGACCTGCCAGTGCTGCATAGAAGGACTGCCGAAGTCCTTCATGTCCACCTTTGTCACTTTGTACACATCGTCATAAAGCATCTCAATCTGTTCTTCCGTCTTGTCCGGCTCGACTACTTCACCTTTCACAAAGAAGGTCGTGCCGCCGTTACCGTCCGTGGATAGCGTCCAGATTTTGCTTTTATCAGTTGCTCGCCAGAACTCTTGCGGTCCGACATAGCGCTTCTCCGCTCCTGTCACGCCGTCTACGGCTGGCGAGGAAAACGGAATGTACAGATTCACCGCGTCCGCTCCTTCAAGCCCGCTCGCGCGGACGTTGGCAGCTTTCGACGCTTGGAGCATTACACCGCGAATCACTGTGATATAGCGTTTCTGCGTGTCGTTGAAATCATGGTCTTGCTCCTGCGTGACGTTGTAGATTGTTACGGTGTGGGGGGCGTACATGCTAAACACCTGCCTCTGTAAAGAAGCCCGGTATGGGCTAGATATTCACGCGCTACGCTTGCAAGAGCTTTCTTTGCCTCGGAAGCCGCTTTCAATGCAGCTACGGAAGAATCGCCGCCGCTGCGAAGCGTCCGGGAATAGCCGCCTACAGTCTCGCTCTGCAATTCTCCTTCGTCAGATGCAAGCCCGGCGGACACATTCTTTCTGGCAAGCTCCTGTGCCGTGTCGATCAGCATATACTGGTCGACTAAGGCACAGCAGCACATTTTCACAGCATCCAGCTCCGCAAAATCCTTTACTCGATTTTGCGTGTAGTAGTCAAGGAAGGAACTGGCGCGTGTCGCCAATCTGCAAAAGCTGTCAGCGTCTACCGTTCCCTTGTAGATATCGCAGTAGTACTCATAATCGGCGTATATCATTGCGCCAGCTCCTTTCTGTTACGAACCTACCGTCACAGTGGCCGTTCCGGTCTTCGTGCTGTCCTGCTTGGACTTTGCGGTAACGGTAATGCTCGCGGACGTCTCGTTGGAAGCGACCGTCAGGATACCGTTTTCCGAAATGGAAGACTTCGCGCCGCTCTGGCTCCACTCGACATCGCCGCTCACGATGCCTTCACCAGCAACAGAAGCCGCAAACGCCTTGCTCGCTCCCTTTTTCACGGTTGCAGTAGCAGGGGATACAGTCACCGTAGATACTGTGCCAGCCTTTCCATAAACAGAGAACGGGAACGGGTTGGCAATGTCAACGTTGTACGCGTTGACCGGGTTTGCGATTTCCCAGCCGAGACGCATGACCGCACGGAGAGCGACCATATCGTTCTGCATGAGGTTGTAGGTGATTGCCTTCGTGCTCGGGTCCTGAATGACACCCTCGGTGAAGATCTTAAAGGTCATGTCCTGACGGATGGCGTATACCAGCTGCGTCCAGTCACCGACGATCATCTGTGCCTGTGCCGGGTCAAATGCGCCGTTCATCGGGAAGTACATATCCATACCATCCAAACCATAGCGCGTTGCGCCCTGCATGTCGGACTTGAAGATGGGCTGACCGGTCGTGTCCTTCAGCCCGCGCAGCTTGCCGCGCATCTGGATTGCGGCCATAACGCCGTTCGGGTTGAAGCCGTCAAGTTCTACCTTCGCGATAAAACCGCCTTCGCCCATGATGTCGGTAAATACATCAGAGCTTGCCGCAACTCCGTTACCAGCAGCGATAGCGGAAGGAACGACGCCGTCGCGCCACGTGGTGGGCTTGTTCGTGCCAAACAGGATGGCAGCGTCAATTACCTTGCCGAAAGCTTCGGTCAGTCTGGGTCTTACCTCGCCCCAGATGTCATAATCTGCGTCATCCAGTGCTGCTTCGGGGATGGGGACGATAACCGCGATTTCCTCGGCATAGATTTTCTTCTTGTCCCACGCCATCTTCGTGGTCTGCTTGAAAGCCTCTCCGGCTCCGGTATCGGTTGCTTCGCCGTTGACGAAGTACGCAGAGGGAAGCGCGTCGAGGACGTTGATGGTCTGCGTCTTGCTGGACATATTCGCCAGTCTCTTACCCATGCGAAGGACTGCGGATTCCGCGATAGCGCCCTGCATGATCTCACGGGTTACGGGTTCCGGGATAAGCCCGGAAAGTGCATTTCTGTCAATAATATTCGGCATATGATTCTCCTTTCGTTATTTCAGAGCGCCCCGAATCAGGGCGTTCATCGTGCTGTTCATGTTTGTTTCTTTGGTTCCACCGCCTGCCGGTGCTGTCCAGTCGAACGTCGCCTTCTTGCGATTCGCTGTAAGCTCGTCGACAGCCTGTTCGAACGTGATCTTGTCAGTGACCATCTTTGTAGCCTTGAATGCGATAAACTCAGCGTCCTCGCCGCTCAAGCCCTTGCTCAGGACGTATTTGTCCCGTTTGAGCTGTTCGGCTTCAGCCTGCAATGCAGTCAGTGCAGCCTTACTGTCTGCAAGGTCTTTTGCCTGCTTTGCCTGCCGTTCCTGTTCGGTCTGCTGGCTGTCTTTCCATGTCCGGTATGCGGTAATCTCTTCCTCGCTAGGGTATTTCTTCCGTTCTCTGTCAAGCCTCGACTGAATCATCTTGTCAACGTCAGCCTGAGTAAACGTTTTTTCCTGCTCTTGCGCAGTGTTTTCCGTGCCCTGCACGTTGGTTTCTTCTGCCATAAAAATCTCCTTGTTTAACGACCTGTCGGTCAGTGTTGATAAATAAAAAGAGCCAACCGACAACAAATCGTAGTCAGTTGGCTCCATTCAGCCCTTCCCGGCGAACATTTACGCCGTGGGAATCTATTCAGTTTTCAGCCGTTTTCGCTGAATTGTCTGCACAATGATATTTCCTTCCTTATCCCGTAGGAGTTCTACGCGGAAACCAGCCGCAAGCGCCCTCTCAATGGCTGTTTTTAACTTTTCGTCAATCATATCAGTCACCTTCAAGAAGTCTCGCAAGCGTACCGTTCTCATCATCTTCGACGATTTCCCATTTCCCAGGCGGTGTTTTACCATTGAGCGGTGCGGGGGCGGAAGCGGAATAAAGGTAATCCTCTCCTTCGTCATCGATAATGCGTAGCAGATCATATTCAACGCCCGTGCATTCATAGACATTTCCATTTGTCAGCCCGAGAACCCCTCCGCCAAACGTATGCCCTTTGTATCTCACCTTCATTTCTTCTTCACCTCTTTCAGCTTCTCTTCAAAATGTTCCCCATTACGTTCAAACCAGTGAACATCATACCGGAAATTGTCCGTTTGTATTATACCGCCCATTTTCCGCCATTGCAACGGCTCTCCGCCGTAGTTTTTAGAAAGGAATTTCGCCACCCTCAGTTGTTTGTCAGAATTTCCTCCGGCTATTTCACGAATAGAGCTTATCTCTGAGCCTTTCGGGACAATACCGTTCACGATCTCAGATTTCACATCAAGTGTTTTTTGTAGCCGAATGACTGGTTTTGCCGCTTTCGCCGCGCCCGCTGCAGCCTCGGACTTTGCATCTGTATACAGCACCTTCAATCGTTCCGGCTGTTCCGGTAGCCCTGCCGCTTTGCTGAACCTGCTATATTCTGCGTTTAGCCGCCGAAGCTTTATGTCCGCGGCGGTCGCTTCCTCGGAAAGCCCAGCTTTTTTATATGCGTTTCTAAGCTTTTTCTGCGCGCGAATTTGACGCTCTATTCGGCGCTGCATCTGCGTTGCTTCATATGCAGTGTATTTCTTCCCGTCAAACTCGCAGCCAAGCCCATCATCGATATGCGCAAGCTGTTCGTCTGTGTAAGTCCGCTCCGAAACGCCAGGAAGAAACGGGTATTTGTGATGCCTACAGTTAGCTCCAGTCAGACCGTCAACATATCCGTAACCGGTCGTTTCCACAAGGTCATCGTAAAGCCCCAGCGGGTCAGGTTCGCCGCTTTCGCTCTGGTAATAGACTTTCCCTTGCCAGTCTTTGTGGCTTGACCACGGCGAAGCACCCGGCTTGTCACGCGCCCCAGAGTGCGCAGACACTTCAAAGTATCGCGTCTCAAGGTACTCTGCGCTTTGGTTCGTGTACTGGTCGCAGATCTGATTCACGCCAGTCATGACAGCTCTCCGAACAGCAACGTCGATGTTGTCAACGTGTCCGCTTTCGTAGTTCACGACTTTCAGCCCGCCTGCAAGCTGTTGCACCGCAGACTTAATCGCCTGATTGTATCTGATAGCCCCGCTCTGAATCTGCATAACAGCAGAATCCAACGCCCACTGATACGCACGAGCGGGCGGAAGCATCGTCCTGCCTTTGCCCACCAAAAATCCCATAGACTGTGTGATGTTATGAAATTCATCAATCGTCTGCGTTCTGATAGCTTCGATTGTCGCAGCGTTCACCAGAATATCAGGCTGTGTCAGCCCTGCCATGTCGATAACCGATGTGTAATACTTCTGGTTTCTGGCAATAACGTCACCGAAAAGCTTCTTGAGCTTCTTCTCGCTAATTCCAGAGGTCTTGCGGATTGCTTTTTCAATCTCCTTCGTGTCGATACCATGCGAACGAAGCGCTCTGATTGCCTGAACAGTCACTTCGTTCAGCTGGTCTTTCAGAGCAAGCCTACTGCATATTTCATCGAGGAGCGTATCTTCCAATCCTCGGAACAGTTCGGCAAGCTCTTCTGGGATGGCGTCTAAAATCGCGGGAGTGAATGGGTAGCTTGCCATTACTCGACCTCATTTTGCTGTTCCGTTATCATGTCCTGTGCCTTCGGCAGCGCCGCCTTTGCGGTCGCCTCGTCCTCATTCATCCACTTCATGCGGAACTCCCAGTCGTTCATGATGCCTGCGCTGAGAAGCTGCATATCGCGGGAGAAATCAGTAGCTTTGTCCTCTATGATGCTGTCATCGAAATCTATAGAGATTTCCACGTCTTCATTCAGACCGGCGTTCATAGCTGTGTTTCCCAACCGAAGCAGAATACGGCACAGCTCCACTAGCGCTTGTTCCAGCACAATTTCATGTTTCTTAATGGTGCGGAACATGGTGGAGTTTTCGCTGATAACTTGCGTTGCTGTCGCGACGCTTCCGCCGTCGAAACGGTAATAGGTCTCGCCGAAGCCGCACTTACTGGACAGTACGTTCAGTTGGTCTTGAAGTCCTACATTCAGCTGCTCGGTTCTCAGCGTCGGAGAAATTGTCTCTACAACGTTCCCTTGCTGCGTATCCTCCGGAAGCAGATAGAAACGCCGGTCGTTGTCATCAAGCGTCGGTTCATCGTCTTCCCACCTTGTGGCGGGCATTTTGACCATCATCATCATCGGGCCGTTTTCGAACTCGTTGACGTAGCAGTCATAGGCACAGTCAACGCCGCGCAGAACATCAATCGCGTTTGCGTACACAGGAATACCGACTGGAAGCAGATAGTCAAGATTGTTTGCGATGTTCGGTCTGTCGATGACGAACTGCCTCTTGTCGCTTCCCGTATGTACCACAGGGGGGATTCGCTCAAAGCCCGGAACATCGGTGAGCAGTGCGTCGGCAAGCGTTTCGTTTTCGTATCGGTAAATGCTGTTCTCGATGACGTAAAGTCCGTTTTCGTCTTTCCGGTGAATCTGCAAATACAGATAGTTTTTTCCAGCCCGTGTGACCACGCTGTCAAAAGCACACTCTGAAATAAAGCCATTCTGCCAAGCCAGCGGAAAAATGTGCTCAATAGTCACATAGTCAAGAGCGATACCGGAAACATCGCCCGGAACGGTCTCTCCGCTCTCGTTGACCGCTTGACCGACCACACGAGGGATATATGCTACAGTTCCGAGTGCAGATTTCATTTCCTGCATTTCGTTCGCCTTGACCGTGAAGTTGTTCTCCGTCAGGACGCTATCAACGAACGCCTGTTCTTTCTGCCCCTCAAGTGTGATCTGGACTTTCTCGTTCATCAAGAGGTTCGCCCAGTCCTCACAAACCTTTTTCGCCATACCGAGGCTTGCACGGTTGCACTTTGTCCAATTATGCCCGTTATATCGCCGGTACTGATGGAACCCCTTGACTTTGCCGACGTACCACGACTTCCAAAGGGACACGTATGTATAGAATTCCTCTGGGATTGTCGTATACCCGAGTTCCTTTAATTTATCGATAACCGTCATGCAAAAACTCCCATTCTACGGCTCGCAGTCTCTAAGGCGTACCGCGTCGCGTCAATCAGATGATTGTTCGCGTCCGGGTATCCGCTGATAATATCGCCGTCTTTGTTTCTTTCATATTCGTAGCCCACGAACTCATCGTAGGCATGTGGCGTTCGTTTTCTATCAATGACAATCGTTCTTCTCTGCAAGAACTTCATACCGTATTCGACCGAGCCGGGTCCCTTGACAGCTTCATACGCAGGCAATCCCATTGCCCGTAGGTCAGCCACGCTCTTTGGCTCCGCGCTGTCACAGATGACGCGCACATTGCCATATCCGCGCTGTTTGATTATTGCCGCGCTCTGCTCGTTCGAAAGCTTATTCTGGTATATCTCGTCAAGCAGGTAAATTGTTTCCCTTGCCTTGTCGTAATGCAGCCGGATAAATGCAAAGGGGTCTGGGAACCATCCGAAATCCACGCCCTGATAGATTTTATCGAATCTGGAAACTTCTTCGTCCGTGATCTCCCGAAGTTCGAGCCTGTCAAACACATTGCCGCCGGTCCCAACCGGGATACCGAGGTATTCATGCTGATACGCCCGCTCGTCAGTGGCTTTCAGGTGTTCAGCCTCGTCAATAAACTGCTGCCCCAGCCACTCTGGCGGTGCTTCAAGATACGTTGACTTGTGGCACAGCCTGTCCGCACGTTCTTCCAAGCTGTCTTTGTTTGCCCAGTTGTCCCGGCTGATCGGCGGGTTATAGCTTTCAAAGTTCCAGAATTTAGAGCCGCCGCGCATTGTCGACTGCAAAATCGTTCGTATTTCGGCACGACCGGCGAACTGGTCTTTTTCCTCAAAGTGCGTAACAGCGATATAACCAAACGGCACCTTGATAGACTTGATCTTCATCGGGTCATCAGCGCCGCGAAACATGATCTTCTGGCCTGTCGGCTTGTAGATCAGCTCCATCGGGGAGACTTTGGCTTCCCAATACGCCGCCATGCCCAGTTCACCGATTGCCCATATGTACTGCGCATAAACGCTGTCACGAATCGTGTTCGCAACCTTGCGCAATACAAGCGCGTGTGTGTTGGGGTTCCGTACTAACAGGAGCGGCACAATAATGGAAATATACGAAGATTTCAGGGAACCTCGCCCGCCGCTTTCGTCATAGTGCGTGTGCCCATGCTTGAAAACATCGCGTGCAACTTCGTAAAACGCAGAGCCGATTTTTTCGGAAAGTCGGATTTTAGACATCGATAATCACCTGCACCACATCTTTATCGTCGTTTCCGGTCTTTTCCTGCACCATCGCCCACTTATCGATCAGCGTCCCCATTGCCGTTGTGATCTGGCTCAGGTTCGCCGCCTTCAATTTATCCGGGTCATTCAGCAGTTCCAATCCCTTTCCGATGAAAGAGCATACAAGGTCTTTATGCGCGTCCATGTAAGCTAGGACGTCTGCTGTGTTCTCTTCTTTTTTCTGCTCACACTTTCCCACAATTTCCGCATTTGCAAGAACAATGTTCTTGACTGTTGTAGCGGACACTCCATTTATTTTCGCCGTGGCACAATAGTTGTTCGTCTGAACATAATCCGCCAGTATTTTCTTTTTCTGCCGGTCTGTCAGCCTCGCAGCCATCTGTCACCACCTCTGAGTAAAATATTCCCTTCTCGTGCCCCACCGGATTGCGGTTTCCGGTGGGGCTAAGAAAAAGGAGGTTCCGCAGTACGCTGCGTAGCCGTTGAAAAGGATGAAAGCGCAGAGAATATACCTCTACGCTTCCATTTTACCGTATTTTTAGGGCTATTTTGAAAATATACTTTCAAAAACTATTACTTTTCGTTCCCAGCAAGATAATCAAGCGATACGTCGAATATTTCAGAAAAGCATAGTAACACAGACAATGTGGGTTCCGCTTCTCCGCGCTCGTACATTCCTACCATCGGTCTTGACAAACCGCATCGCTCGCTTAGAACGTATCGTTTTATTCTTTTTCGTTCCCTCAGTTTTCTCAGCCTTTCTGGGAACGCGCTTGCCTTGTCCTCCGTTTGCATCAACCTCCTATCTCCCCGAACTCCCGAACCCATTGTCCCCGCGTTCCGTCTCCTCGAGCGAGCTGACCACTTCCAGCTCCGGCAGGATGCAGGGCAGTATAACAAGCTGCGAGATCTTGTCGCCCCTACAGACCTTGTAAGGCTTGCTTCCGTGGTTGTAGAGCTTGACCATGATGCTTCCGGTGTAGCCGACGTCTATGACCCCTTCACTTGTGATTCCGTGCTTGACATTCAGACCGCTTTTGCTCTTGAGAAATCCCACGGTGTTTTTGGGCAGCTGGACATGCACGCCTGTATCAAACAATTCGCTTTCTCCGGGGTAGATGTAAACGTCGTCGCTCGCGGAATACAGGTCTAACCCCGCATCGTATTCATGCGCCCTTGTGGGCATGAACGCCAAAAAATCTAAAACAATTTTCATTTTTCCCACCAATCCTTGATTGTATCGTTCCGTTCGAAAAACGGCTGAAAGAACGGACCGCAGAGCTTCTTAAGGCTCGAATCGATTCTGTGAATGGCTTCGTCAGATTCCGGCTTTCCCTGCCATGCCACACCGTATTCCTTCTCGAGTTCTTGCATTTTCTGCAACAACTGATTTGCCTTCGCCGGGCTTTTGAGCATGCCCAGTTCATGCGCCGCCACAAAGAAAAGGTCCACCACCTTCTGCTTTCCGGCTTCCATACCGGCGGCAAAATAAGCTTTGTTGCTTCTGCGAATACGCTTTGCCAGATCGTTCATTGTACTCATAGCTGTATCCCCCTTATGTACTTGTCAAAATACGTCACAGCTACAGCCATCGCCGCCCACATGTCGGCTGCGAACCCGTAAAAGAAACCCGGGTTCTTTTTTGTTCCTTTCCCATAATTCGGCTGACCGGGCGCGTAGCGGTCGACGAGGGCTTGTCTGATGTTCGCATCCTTCGCCGACGCTCTGCCGCAAAGGTAAAGCTTTTCCTCCCGACGGAAGATCTTCTGTATCTGGTATCCCTGCCGGTAAAGCTCGGCGTACTCCCAGAACCGTCCAATCCAGAAGCACGTATCAAACACCTCTTGACCGACTAGCATTCCCATTCCGGCAACCATTTCGATTGCCAGGTGCTGATACTCTCGGCAGAGAATTGGGAATATCTCCCCGTTCGGAACTTTCCCAACGTCCAGCACCTTCCGGATTTCCTTCCCGTCGTGCTCTACGAGGACATACCCGGATTCCATATTCCCCGGGTCAATTGCCAGTATCGTTCCCACCTTGCAGCCTCCTTCCGGTCTCGCACGGCTTCATTTCAGGGCAATCGCCGTATTTCGTGCAATGCGGCTCGAGCAGCCCTTCAAACTCTGGGCAATGATTGACCACCAACCAGCGCATCATTAAGACAACTTCCCGCGTTTCTTTCGCCGCCAGTTTGCATATCCGCTTTTCTGCAATGGTCATCAGCTCTTCGGCGTTCATGTACCAGATCATGTCTACCGGCGCGTCCTGCCGCGCTGCGTTCCGGTCATATTCGTTCTGCCGGTCATTCCGCTGTGACCGGATAAACGGCTGTGCGTGGACGTGGCGGGCTAAATGGGTGCTTACCCAGTACGGCACGCCCTCAAGATAAAACGCAAACTGTAACGTCCGAATGGGGCTGTGCTGTGCCCGGAGAATGGAGTGTTTCCACTCCATGTCCGGTGCTGTTTTCATCTCTTTGCCGCTGGTGACTAAAGCGCACTGTTTTGCAAACGCCCAGTCCTCATCGGTGGGATATTTCAAAAGTGTAATGTTCATCCTCTAATCCTCATCTCTTGTGACGATTTTTCCGCATTTCCTGCATTTATAGGTACATATCCGCGAAACGTCAAAATCGCCGAAGGACAATTTATACCCAATCTCTTTCCAATCGTGTTCCTCACACGGGCATAACCTTTCTTCAAGTTCAGCCACACGGTATTGTAGCCGCACAATTTCGGCTTTCAATTTTGCTCTTCCAAACATTCAAATCTCCTTTCTTCAAAATCTCCGCATTTCTCGCCGGAAAAGCACATCCGTTCCAGTTCTTGTTCAGAAAACCGTTCCGCCTTGTGCTTCAAGCACCGGTATGGGTAGCCGTAGTTCTTTCTGTATTCCAGATGCTTGCAAATCAAACAGCAATCCTGCATCAGCTTCCCTCCTTTCGCGCTCCCACGAGCAAACCGCAGTCCGCTCATTCCGTCACGCCTCTACTGCAAAAATCGTCTGCATCAACGATAACCGAATAGTCTAGCCCACAGCGCCAACACGTGCCTCCGATGTAGTTGATACAGTCCTTGCAGCGCACCACCGGCTCCATATCGGCAGCAAGCATATCCTGCAATTCAGATAAGCACCACTGCACATCATTGTTGTCAATGACTGTCTGTGCAAGATTATCGTCATTCAGGATAACCAGCGCATCAACAAGCGCTTTCAAATCATCCATCGTCGTTCCCTCCATCCATCTTCGCCCCGCAGTTGGGGCAGAAGTCTGGCTGCCAATCGCACCAAATATCTGCGTCTAAATCTTTAAATTTATTTTCGCCACATACAGGGCAAATTGGATTGCCGTTTTCCCACTGCCCATACACCACCTCCGCAACGTCTGCGGCGGGGATTTCATCAAGCAATTCAATATCAGTTTCGCAACCATCCAACAATGCACCTGAGTATTCGTCATGCACGTCTTCCTTTAGCCACATCAAACGCTTCGAGAATCTCTTCTTCGCCAGATCTCGTCGGATATAATCAGCCATAAAGCATACCTCCTGCAATAACTCCGGCCATCCCATCCGGCAAGTCGTGGAATGGGTCGATTGTTCGTATAATTTTCAGCCGCAAGAGCCTTTCCGCCTGCCGCTTGGTCAGCCGCCGCTCCCGCTTCTTCGGC
>ULVP01018994.1_pt1 | contig 27433 bp, 23 predicted proteins | sample 1959551 | NCBI WGS metagenome assembly ULVP01 (sample SAMEA4835789, study PRJEB28245) | human gut metagenome | biome: gut microbiome; material: fecal sample | place: Denmark | collected 2008 | reverse complement strand
ATGGGGCGCAGCGGCAGCGACGTTGTCAGAGGCGTAGCCGATATCATCCTCTCGGACGATAATTTTCCCACCCTCGTCGACGCGACCCGCGAGGGCAGGCGCATCTACGACAATATCTGTAAGGCGGTGCAATTCCTGCTCTCTTCAAATCTCAGCGAGATAATTACGATCTTCACCGCGACCGCGCTCGGCTTTACCGTGCTCAGTCCCGCTCAGATACTCTGGATAAATCTCATCACCGATACATTTCCGGCACTCGCGCTCGGACTCGAGGAGGCAGAGCCGGATGTCATGTCACGCCCGCCGCGCAGCCTCGATGAGAAGATAATCGGCGCAGGAGAAGCGGTCGAGATATTGCTTCAGGGAGCACTCGTTTCGGCGCTCGTGCTCGCCGCCTACCTCGGCGGATGCGTCGGTGATTTCGGCAGCATCGCGCCGCAGAGCAGCGGGACCGGTATGACGATGGCGTTCACCTGTATGGCGATGGCGGAGATATTCCATTCCTGCAATATGCGCTCCCGTCACCGCTCAATCTTCTCGCTCGGAACACGCAATCCGACCCTCGCCCTCGCCGTCGCAGCATCGTTCGTTGTCACCGCAGCCGCAGTGTTCATCCCGCCGCTCCGCACGCTGTTCGGCTTCGCTCCCGTCTCGCTGTCGCAGTATCTCTTCTCCCTCGCCCTAGCTCTCGCCGTCATACCCGCAGTCGAGCTCGGCAAGGCGCTGCGCGCACTGCTCTCCCACAGACGAAGGCGAGGTGTACGGAGGGGCGCGAGCGGGGGCAAGGATAACACGGCGAAGGGGATGCAGCAGGAACGCAGCGGGTCGTGGCAGGAACGCGGCAGGAACGCGGCTTTTTGAAAAAGACCCGGCGAAAACCTTGTGACTGAGAGGGGGCATTTCTCGGGCAGAGGGGCTGAGACAATTGCTGACCGAAAGTTTTGCTTGCCATTGTGTGCCGACTAAGGCATCAAGCTGATTTAAAGTTTTGCCCAGAATACGACATGCCCGGTGTTCGGACCTCTGCGCCGCATATCACCGATCAGCTTCAGCTCTTGCTCGGTGCGCTGATTCGGATGATGGTGCGGTCTGCGCGATTTCGCACGCAGTGATTCGATCGTGCCGTCATACCTACGCAGACACAGCCACCGATAGATGTACTGTCGATTCGTTTTGTACTTGATCGCTGCCTTTGTTACTCAGTATTTCTGCGAATATTTCAAAAGGGATTGACGAAACTTCATATCCTGTGTTACACTGTTCATAGCAATTGGGAGCCTTTTTGTTGCTTTTTTGTGTGGTAACTTAACTGTAACACATTTGACTCTCAATTGCTACTCTTTTTTCTTGCTGTAACACTTCTATTGTAATCCTACAATTTCATCAAGACAAAAACACAATTTGCTATTGCATTTCCCGCGACTGTGTGATATAATAACTTGTACGTCAGTCAGACGCATATTCGGAGAGGTATCGAAGTGGTCATAACGGGGCTGACTCGAAATCATGTGATTAGTTCTAAAAAGTGAATATTTATGCATGGAAGCGTATCGAAGTGGTTGTAACGAGCTGCACTCGAAATGCAGTTGTCCGCAAGGGCACGTGGGTTCGAATCCCACCGCTTCCGCCATCAAAGCCTTGAAAACTCTATGTTTTCGAGGCTTTTTCTTTTGTTCGGGCAGCATCTATTTTGGGGAAAATAATTCAAATGGTGCCCTTGGTGCCCCGCTTTGTGGTGCCCGGCTCATTCTATATCATACACACTATACAAGGAAGATGTATACTGTGGTGCCCCAATGGTGCCCGGAACTGCTAAAAAGCTATGAAAAGCAGCGCGGAGCTATAAAAAGATATTGCTGTTATAGCTCCATTTCGTTGCTTTTCTTTTTCGCTTTCTTCGATGTTTCTTGCCCTGCTTCTTTTCCTGTAACGGTTGTTTTCGGTTGCAGTGCTTTATGATAGACGAGCTTTCCGTTTTTTCTAACGGGCTTTCCGTCCTCGCCCAGCTTCGGACTGCCGCGCTCCAAAAGTTTGCCGCACTCAAGCAGGAGAGTACCTTTCGGGTCAGACACGAGATAGCTGCTGTGCATCTGCATCAGGTTGGGTTTGACGAAAAAGCGGGTTTTGCCGCTTCCGCTGCCGCCCACCACCAGCACGTTTTTGTTCCGTGCGTACTTCGGCTGCTTCGGGCGGCTGTTCATCATCAGCCGTTCCGTCTGTGTGAGCAGCACATTGTTTTCAAACACTGGGTCGATGTACGGGCGTATATCGTCGGCGCTGCCCCATCTCGCGCTGCCGTACTCCACGCCACGGCGATATTTCTTCGCATTTTTGCCTTTGACGTAGACAACAAGCCGGATCAGTGCCGCGCCCAAAACGCCCACAAGTAAATCTGCGGGGTGCAGGCTCGGCGCGAATGAGGAAAAGGCGGCGGCAAAGCCGTCACCAATGGAAAGCAGCTTGCCGGAGAGGTCAGCCCCCGGCGCAAGCCGCGCCGCCTGTCCCACTTTATCAAAGAGATACATAAAGAGCAGATAAGGCAGATTGGGAAGTATCAGCTTTTTCAGATTTATGCTTTTCATCGCTCAATGCCCCCTCTTGTCTGATTTTTCACCTTTTGGCGGTCAGCGTTAAGCTGCTTCGCCTTGTTCTTAAAGGCGGCTAACGCCTTGCGGATCGAGGGCTTTTGTTCCTGTGTCAGCTTCTTTGTGGAAAACTCCTGAAAGGCTGCGGTCAAAACGTCCGCGTCGCGACCCTTGAAAAACACAAGGTAGCGGGGCGGGCTTTCCGTCGCGTCCTTTTTCAGCGCAAAGTCAACGCCGTATTTCTTTGCTGTACTCTCAAAGGCTTTGATATTGCTGTCAGTGATTTCGATGCTGCTTACGCCTGCGTTCTGCTTCATAAGCTGTTTTAGGGTCTGCTTGCCGTGGTGCTGCACCGGCTTATCCAACTGCTTTTTGATTTGTGAAAGCATGAAGCGAATGGATTTTTGCAGCATTTCGGCGGTGAGCTTGGTCGTCCTTATGGATAAGGCAATGACTTTTTCGTTGATTTCATCTTGCATTTACCGTCCTCCTTTCGCGGTGATATATGCTGCGCCGCTTTTAGACGCAAAAAATGGGCGTCCGCTGCCTGCGCCGCCCCGCTTAAATCCGCACCAGTAAGCCGTTCAAGTCCTCGGCGCGGACACCCGCAAGATACCAGTTGTCGCCGTACTCCATGCGGGTCGGCTTCCACCTGCCGCCTGTGAATACCTCCAAGCACTCGCCGCAATGCAGCCCGCCGTAGTAATCGGCAAGGTCAAAGCGGATGTCGTAGCGGTCAGCGGTTTCGTCAAAAAACAATGCGCCCTGCTTCATAGTCTTGTCCTCCTTTGGTTTTACAGGCTTTCGCCCTCGTTGCAGGTGTAATCGGGTATGCCGCCTTTCGGCTTCGCCCATGCGCCGCTTGCCATGTCGTGGGCGACAAGGGCGGTATAGTAGCTGTCGATGGTAGACGGGGCGTTGAACAGCACCGCCCGTAGATACTGCTTGATATTGCGGATCTTCGTGGTGTTCTCCCGCATACAGTCAAGGACAAATTCAATATGGCTGCTCGTCAGCTTCATAAACTTGCTTTTGACAAGCTCTGCCGGATAGTCGTCCCCGGCGATGCGGAGTGTCTTTCTCGCTGTGCATACCGTTTCCAGTATGAGGTCAACGATTTCGTCCAGTCGGTCTTTATCCATGTGCGGATCCTGTATGAGAATGTCATACTCGATATTGTCCTTGATGATGTCCCGGTAAATCTCTATTGCGCTCTGCGTTTTCGCTTCCGTTCCTTTCCGTTCCGGCTCTGCCGCATCCCCGTCGAAAGGCAAGGGATTTAGGGAATGGAAAGGAATGGAATGGGTAATTGATATATCCGTATTTGATTTTTCTTTTTTGGGTAAGTCAATTGCTACTATATCTTTATTTAATTGCGTTGGATTTTCCAACGTAGGGTTTTCCAACATAGGTTTTTCCAACGTTGGATTATCCAATGTTGGATTTTCCAATGTAGGTAAATCCAATACAGGTGGCTGCGGCTGCTCGTAAATGATATAGTCTGCGCCCCGCAAGCGTCCTTTCTCGTCTCGTTCGCGGCTGCGGACGATGTACCCGGCTTTTTCAAGCTCCCGTACCGCTTCGCGTATCGCGTCGATTTTCTCCCGGTTGATGCGGGACAGCCCCGCAAGGGTATAGTCCCAGTTGTCCGGCAGGGACAGCATTTGCGAAAGCAGCCCCTTTGCTTTCAAGGTCAAGCCTCTGTTGCGTAGGTGGTGGTTGCTCATTACGGTATAGCCACGGTTTCGTTCCACACGGAAAACTGCCATTGTTCATCACTCCTTTGCTGTGGTTTTGTTACGCAGTAGAAGCGCGTTTTTAAGGGAAAAGGTATAAACACCTTACCCCGTCAAAGCCACGCCCCAAAAGCCGCTTGCCGCAAGGCTTTTTCCTGCTCTACTGCGTAACATAAGGGCATGAAAAAAGCGGCGTTTCTGTTCTCCCTGTGTGGGAGTGAGAAACGCCGCCTGTGTGCGTATTCTATTGTGCTTCCGCGATATAGTCTTTGATGATTTCGCCAAAATCTGCCGTAAAGGAAAAGATGAAGTATTCCAATACGTCGGGGGCGGCGTCCATCGGCTCGGCTTCCTCGGAAAACGGTAAGCCCATAAGCCCATACAGCATTTTGATGATTTTGAACAGCTTGCCCCGGTCTGCGGGGGTGTTCATGGAAACGAGAACATCGGTAAGGCGGTTGATAGTTTCCATATCGCCGCCTGTCGTCACCCAGACCATTTCTGCGAACGGCTGCGTGATTGCTCCGGCGACAAGGCTGATTTTGTCCTTGCTGATTTCGCCGGACGGGGTTATAATACCTTTGTCAAGTAGAGTGTTTTTCATCGGATTCTCCTTTTCTTCAATGGTGCCCGTGGTGCCCAAATGGTGCCCGGACGTGAAAAACAGGGTTGTAAAAAGAAAAACCGCCACAATCACAAGATACAAGAAAAGCCTTTGTTTACAAGGCTTTTCGCAGATAACCTATAAGAAGATATGCGGAAATACAGGGCGGTTTTGGCTGTTTCACGACCCTCGAAATCAGTTTGCGAGCAATCGCACATGGGTTCGAATCCCATCCTCTCCGCCAACGGAAGCCGCATAAACCCAGTGTTTATGCGGCTTTTCCATACCTATATTGCAAAAGTAAGCAGTATCTATATTGGGGAACAAACCTCGATATGAATCGCAAATTTGTTCCCCAATGGTATATCTGTGGCAAAAGTCGAGAAATCGGCTCTTTTCTTATCCCCTTTTTGAGGAATAGTAATGTATATGGGTAACGAACTATTAAGTCCCCATAGTCAGCCGCCCCTATCCGTGGGCGGCATTCTTAAAGTCGCTTACTCAACCAATAGTTGCATAGCGGTAAACGAATATGTTATACTCATATTGAAGATAAAGTTTTATAATAGAATCAGAAAGCGCTTTCCAATAAAAAATGAGGTGAACTATAATGATAAAAATCGGCGAAAGAATTAAAGAATTAAGAAAAGCACAGGATGTGACCCAAGAAAAGCTGGCTGATTATTTGAACATCTCCTATCAGGCCGTATCTAAGTGGGAAAACGGAGTATCACATAGTTAAAGATACCGCTAAACAACACCACGCTTATACAATTACTACTCCTATGTCATAACAATGTAGGTTTACAAGATTGCCATTCCATCAAGAATGACTATGTTGTAAGCCAATATTGTCGTGCTCTGGCTATGAAGAAGCACAGGTTAATTTTGATTACGCGCAAAATCAGTATGAGCAGGATATGGTTTTACGGAACCTGATCAACGAGGCAAAAGCGGCACTGGGTAAAAAATAATTTTATTTTTCTTTGGAAAGGGGGTGCGCGTATGAACGCCGAATACAAAAAGGCAGCCGAAAAACTGCTTTGCGGCATTACGGATAAGCGGCTGCACGAGCCGGCAATATGGAACGATATTCTTTCCTCTGTCCGTTCGGGTAATTTGCGGCTTTGGGAAATCAACGATGAAATTCTGTGTATCAAATATTTCTGCAAAGAAAAAATCGAACGCGCATCTGCCTTTACCGAAAGCGATAAAAGCGGTGTGCGGTTCGATGATCTGAACGCATATTTTATTGAGGCAATCAAGTGCCGTGATAAAGGATATTTTGAGGCATTTATCCGCGCTTATGAGCCGGTACTGCAAAGCCGTGCCGAGCGGTTTGTTGCACATTATAATCTGTCTGCGGATGACACCGAGGACATCAAGCAAATCTTTTTGGAAACATTGTGGTTTGCCTTTCTCGGCTACGATGCCGCCAACCCCATTCCGCTTTTGCAGTATGTGAAGAAAGCGGCGGTAATGCGGCAGTTAGATTATATCCGCACAACGAAAAACGCCTGCACCGTGCCGACGCAAAACGGGTATGCCGAACTGCGCAAGGTTATGTGCATTTATAACAGCGCTCCCGAGCTTTCCGCCGATGCGCGCATCGCGCTTGCCGTAAAAGAAACCGGCTTTGCAGAAGAGAAGGTCACCGAGCTTGTTGCTGTCGGCAAGACCTGCGAATATCCCATCGGCATTGTCACGACAGAAGAAAACGAAAGCGCGGCGGACGGCACCGTTTCGGACGAGCTGATTGAAGACCCGTCCGTATCCCTGTTTGAGGAAGTGCTGCGCAGTATTTACCGTGACAATTTCCGCACCGCTGCCAATAAAATCACACCTAAGGATAAGCAGATTTTATCTCTTTCCCTCGGCGTATGTTTTGATTGCTTCGGCGTTTTCAAGCCCAGCACCTATGCGGAGATTGCGTTAAAACAAGGCGCGTCGGGAGAAAAAAGCATTGAGAAAAAACGCAAGGCGGCAATCGAAAAATTTGCAAAGAAACTTTGCGACATGGGCTTTTGCGACGACGTTTTCTTAAAGCAAACGGCTATAACGGTTATAAAAGAAAAAGACAAGAAAACAGTGCAGTCAGCCGCCTACGCCTATACACCCTACGGCGACGGAAAAGCCGGTGAGATTCTGTATACCGCCGCCGGAAAGCGCCGCTTTCAGATCATTCGCCTTGCGGAATTTGATGTGCCCGGCGCTTACGCAGAACAGGCCGCAAAAATCATCGACGGCATGAACGGGAATTTTATCAAAGAACGGTTCTACGCTATCCCGCTCGAAAGCCTGCCCCGCATCAATAGCCATAACGCAAAACCAAGAATGCCGTTTTATCACCCGCCACGCACAGACGGATAGAAATAGTTTCAAAGCCTTCTCTCGATTTTTCGAAAGAAGGCTTTTTTCTGCCGTTTAATTTATGACTTTTTCTTGTAAACCCCGAATAAACCCCCGTTAAGCCTTGTGAAATCTCAAAAAATGTGGTATAATATATATTGTAGTATTGTATTTTCGTGAAAACGGAGGATTTCACTATGAATAACAACCTTGAACGCTGGTATTCGATGAAAGAAATAATGGAATATTTGGGCGTCAGCCGTGATACCGTTCTTGACTGGATCGAGCGCAGAGAAATGCCCGCCGCAAAGATCGGCAGGCTGTGGAAATTCAAAATCAGCGAAGTGGACGCATGGATGAAATCCGGCGTTGCGGCGGATAAGTAATGCGGTGAGAAAATGGGATTTATAAATTCTTATAAACGACTTGAAAAGTTGTGCAATGAAATTTATGACAGCAACCATGGCGTTTCAGCTTATATTGACGATATGGCAAGACTGGCATCTGCCTCGTTCTATGTTTTTAATTGGAATGATGACCTGAAACAATTAAAGCACTATCGGTGGATTCGAAATCAAATTTCTCATGAGTCAAATTGCACAGAGGAGAATATGTGCGAATACGGCGATGCGCAGTGGATTGACGACTTTTACGATAGAATTATGAATCAAAGCGACCCGCTTGCTATGTACCGAAAGGCAACAAGACCTCAGCCTGTCGCAAAACCAAAACAGCCCTATCAATCTCCACAGCCGCAACATACATATTCTGTACAGCCGGTTTCCTCAAAAAAGAAGGTGCGGAAAGCCACTGGATGGATTGTGTTATTGATTGTTGCAGCGCTTGTCGGATTGTTTTTTGTGCTTAAATATCTTGTAAATTAATCGGGAGGTGTGCTATGGCACTTGAAAATAAATTGGGGCTGACAAACGCTGCCGACCTTGCCCGCGAGGAAGAACACATCAGCAAGAAAAAGGCGCTTGAACTTTTTGATAGCGGGTTGCTTGATAAATTGGAAGCAGGAAAAGTCTCCGCACTGAAAGCAATTCACAAGTATCTTTTTGATGAAATTTACGATTTTGCCGGAGAACTCAGAACCGTGAATATTTCCAAGAGCAACTTCCGTTTTGCTCCGCTGATGTACTTGCAGGCGGCACTTGCCAACATTGATAAAATGCCGCAGTCCACTTTTGATGAAATCGTCGAGAAGTATGTGGAAATGAATATTGCCCACCCTTTCAGAGAAGGAAACGGACGCAGCACCCGCATTTGGCTCGACCTCATTTTCAAAACCGAACTTCACAAAGTCGTTGATTGGAGCAAGATTGATAAAGAAGATTATCTTCTTGCCATGGAGCGCAGCCCGATAAAAGATATTAAAATTAAACATCTTTTGAAAAACGCACTTACCGATGATGTGGATAGCCGTGAGGTCTATATGAAGAGCATCGACCACAGCTATTATTACGAAGGCTATACGACCTTCAAGACGGAAGATTTATAATTTGCGCATTGTTTTTTGTGGATGAAAGCACATTCCAAAGTATCAATCGAAGTTTCAAAGTATCAATTTGATACTTTAGGCTGTACTTCAAAAAGCTTATATTTTATTACTCGCCACACAAGAGAACAAAAAGGTTCAGGTCGATTTCTTGGATTCTTCTTATGATAGTAGCGATTAAATATTGTGTTATTCGAGGTTTTATGCTATAATAACCCTATACTTGTTGGAAATATTAGACTTGTGTAAAAAGCAAGGAGTGTTATCATGAATATCAGCTACAAAAAACTCTGGGTCATGCTTATTCAGCGAGATATAACCAAAGTGCAACTGAGAACAGATGTGGGAATATCAGCCGGAACAATGAGCAAGCTCAATAAAGGCGAAGAGGTAGCCCTTTTAGTTCTATTGCGAATTTGTGATTATTTGAATTGCGATATTGGAGATATTTGTGAGGCTGTACGAACAGAAAAGGGCTGAGATTATTTCCATGCAATTAATGTGTTATAGATAGAAAAACGGGGCCTATGCGTCTCAATGAGGTGATGAAATGCACATTATAGACAATGTCAACAAGACTGTCAAGGAAGATTTGCAAACGGGTATTCACAAAGGCAGCAAAATGTCTGTTGCCGCTGCCTGCTTTTCAATCTATGCTTATCAGGAACTCAAAAAGCAGCTTGAAGGCATTGATGAATTGCGCTTTATTTTTACATCTCCGACATTTGTAACCGAGAAGGCGTCAAAAGCGCAGCGGGAGTTTTATATTCCACGCATTTCAAGAGAAAGTAGTTTGTACGGCACTGAATTTGAAGTGAAACTCCGCAATGAACTGACACAAAAAGCGATTGCAAAGGAGTGTGCAGAATGGATCAGACGCAAGGCAGTTTTCAAATCGAACGTCACGCAGGAGCAAATGATGGGCTTCATGACAGTCGATGAGAGTACCTATATGCCGATCAACGGTTTTACAACCGTTGATCTCGGCTGTGAGCGCGGCAACAATGCGTATTATCCGGTGCAAAAGACTGAGAGCTTTGAAAATGCCAACTACTTTTTAAAACTCTTTGAACAGCTATGGAACGATAAGAAGAAGCTGCAGGAAGTCACGGACATTGTGATTGAGAACATTTCCGCCGCGTATCGTGAAAATGCCCCGGAATATATCTATTTTGTTGCACTTTATAACATCTTCAAAGAGTTCCTCGATGATGTTTCGGAGGACGATCTGCCTAACGAAGCAACAGGATTTAAAGAAAGCAAAATCTGGGGAATGCTTTATAACTTCCAGCGCGATGCTGTTCTCGCCATCATCAGCAAACTCGAAAAATTCAACGGATGCATTCTGGCAGACAGCGTTGGTCTCGGCAAAACGTTCACTGCGCTTGCAGTTATTAAGTATTATGAGAACCGCAATAAATCCGTTCTTGTTCTTTGCCCCAAAAAACTCTCTGAAAACTGGAATACATACAAGGGCAACTATATCAATAATCCTATTGCGGCGGATCGGCTGCGCTATGATGTTCTCTATCATACCGACCTTTCCCGTGAGCACGGACAGTCAAATGGAATTGACCTGGATCGCCTGAATTGGGGCAATTATGACCTTGTTGTCATTGATGAAAGCCACAACTTCCGCAACGGTGGTGAGGTGTCCGGTGAAGACGCAAAGGAAAATCGCTATCTTAAGCTGCTCAATAAAGTTGTTCGCGCTGGCGTAAAAACTAAGGTGCTTATGCTTTCGGCAACGCCTGTAAATAATAAATTTATTGACCTTAAAAATCAGCTTGCGCTTGCTTATGAGGGCGACGCTTCACAGATGAACAAGAAACTCGACACGACCAAAAGCATTGATGAAATTTTTCGTCAAGCACAGAAGGCTTTTAATGCATGGAGCAAACTCCCTGCCGAAGAACGCACGACGGACGAACTTCTTCGGACTCTGGATTTTGATTTCTTTGAACTGCTGGACAGCGTGACGATTGCGCGATCAAGAAAGCACATCGAAAAGTATTACAACACTTCTGACATCGGCAAATTCCCGGAGCGTCTGCCGCCGATTTCTCTGCGTCCCTGCTTGACCGATTTGAATGATGCGATCAACTATAACGATATTTACAATCTGCTTATGTCGTTGAGTCTGACAATCTATACGCCGTCGAATTATATCATGCCGTCGAAACTGGCAAAGTATATTGACCCGGAGAACCATAAGCGCAACATGACTCAACAGGGACGTGAGGAAGGCATTCGCCGTCTTATGAGTATCAACCTTCTCAAGCGGCTGGAAAGCTCGGTTGCTTCTTTCCGCCTGACGATTGACCGCATTAAAAAGCTGATCAACGATACGATTGGGACGATCAAAAATTATCAGTCTGGAGGCTGCGTCCTGAATCTGACGGAGATTTCCGGCGCAGAAGATTTTGATTACGATGACCAGAACACCGACTTCTTCACCGTCGGCAAGAAGGTCAAAATTGACCTCGCTGATATGGACTATGTTTCATGGATGCACGAGCTGGAAAAGGACGCGGAGAGTTTGGAACTGTTGTCTATCATGATTGCCGACATCACACCGGAGCATGATACGAAACTGCAAACTCTGCTTGGTTTGATTCGTAAGAAATTCGAGCATCCCATCAATCCCGGTAATAAGAAGATTATTGTATTCACCGCATTCTCTGATACTGCCGATTATCTTTTCGCAAATGTAAGTAAATTTGCAAAAGTGAATTTCGGATTGGATACGGCGGAAATTACCGGAACAGTCGAAGGAAAGACAACTATACCAAAGCTCCGGGCAGATCTCAACACGGTATTAACCTGTTTCTCCCCCATTTCCAAAGGAAAGTCAGTACTCTTGCCAGGAAGCACTGATGAAATTGATATTCTGATTGCAACTGACTGTATTTCCGAAGGTCAGAACTTGCAGGATTGCGACTATCTTATCAATTATGATATTCATTGGAATCCTGTTCGTATTATTCAGCGGTTCGGACGAATTGACCGTATCGGAAGCAGAAACGACCATATCCAGCTTGTAAACTTCTGGCCGGATATGGACCTCGACGAGTATATCAACCTGAAAAGCCGTGTGGAAACCCGCATGAAGATTTCGGTCATGACCTCTACCGGCGACGATGACCTGATCAATGCCGAGGAAAAGGGCGATCTTGAATACCGCCGCGCACAGCTCAAGCGGCTACAAGAGGAAGTTGTGGACATTGAGGACATGGCCAGCGGCATTTCCATCATGGATTTGGGACTCAATGAGTTCCGGCTTGATCTGCTCGAATACATGAAGCAGCACGAGGACATTGAAACCGCACCGAAAGGTCTGCACACCGTTGTCGGGCAGACGGAGGATTCTCCTGCCGGTGTGATTTTCGTCCTCAGAAATATCAATGACAGCGTGAACATTGACAATCGGAACCGTATTCACCCTTTCTATATGGTCTACATCAGCGAAGAGGGCGAAATTGTCTGCGATTACCTCAACCCGAAGAAATTGCTCGACACGATGCGTCTGCTTTGCCGTGGCAAGGGTGAGCCTTGTGCGGAGCTTTGTAAGCGATTCAATGATGAGACGGATGACGGACGCAAAATGGGCGAAATTTCTGAGCTACTGAGCGAGGCAATCAATTCCATCATTGACGCAAAAGAAGAAAACGATATTGACAGCCTGTTCAAAAGCGGCGGCACATCTGCGCTGCTCAGTGCAGTTTCGGGACTGGATGATTTTGAGCTGATTTGCTTCTTAGTAGTGAAATAAGGATGGTTATATGAAAAATATTGTTGATTTTTTGAAGTTGCCCCCGCGCATACTTGGTGCTTTGTCGGTTGCAAGCGGATTGCTGCTTTTTCTTCCGAATGTAATAATAGAGAAACTGTATATGACAAGTTTCCGCGACAAATACGGATTTGCAATTGGAATTGTATTTGTTGTATCGACATCAATTTTGGTAGTGTTTTTAGTTGTAATCATCGCAAAAAAGATCAAGGACAAATATTATAATAAGCGGCTGAAAAAAGCTCGGGTTGCTTATTTAAAGCGAATTGACGGCAACAAAGTAGAACTAATAAAGTATCTCCTTAATGAGTCTACTCATACAGCGATGCTTCCGATGCATGATGGGGTGGTTTTAGAATTGCAACATTTTTATGTCATTTTGCCTGCAGGATCAACCCATGCAGTAAATATGGCAGACCCGCAAATAAATTATTTTTTGCAGCCGTGGGTAATTGAAGAGATAGATGGTGATCCGGAACTAAAAGCTAAGTTTGGCAGGTGACTTTAAAAGTGGTAGGTTTTCCTCAAGCTACTGAATTTAACAAAAGAATACCGAAACAGAAATTCTATGAGAATCTTGACGTTTCTCCCGCATTGCGCCGTGTGTTTGTCGACCGGATCAAACTTGTGTATTGGCGAAATAAGCTGGCAGCATCTACGCTGAATATCGCGGCGGGCGAAGCAGTCACCGAGATCGAGGTGTTCGAGGCGCGGCTGAACGAGCCGCAGCTTGACGAAGCGGTGCTGAAACAAATCGACAAGGAAATCCCGTACCACATTCTCTTCATTCTGACCTGTGACGGCAAGGCTCAGGCGTGGATCGGCTACAAGGAGGCTGCCGCATCCGGCAGCAACGCCTTTAAGGTGAGCCGCTATTATCATACCGAATGGATGCCGGAAGATGAGTTGCATCTTAGTATCGACGGCTTGAATATGGATGCCGTCTATGAAAGTCTCGTTCGCCAGATTGCCGGGGACAAGCTGCAAACAGATTCCGGCAAGAGCCTGAAAGAGTCTGTCGAGCGGGATGAAAAGAAGCAGCAGCTCGAAAAGCAGATCGCCGCACTGGAAAACAAAATGCGGCGAGAAAAGCAGCTCAACCGGCAGATGGAAATGAACGCGGAGTTAAAAAAGATGAAGCTGGCAATTCGCCAGTTACGCTAAATTTGGCTGCGTGCCAGTTCTGAATACAGGAGGTCGAGTATGTCATTAACATTCAAAAAGATTGAAAATGCTGATGTCTTTACGAGGGATTTTAACCCTCTGACTCGTTACAACCAAATTGATTTTCCCCTCAACGAAGAAATTGCAGTCGTTTATGGTCCGAATGGGACAAGAAAAACAAGTTTGATTAAGGTGTTAGCTGGGGCAAAGAACACCAAACTCGAATTTGAGTTCAATGGTACCACATATACTTCGGGTGCGGATATATTTCATGTTGTCAACGATCAAAATAACCGCAATATTATTTCCGGTGAAACCAGAGACTTTTTTCTGGGAGATAACATTCAGCACGAATTTGAGCTTCAAGACTCTCTACAAAAAAAGCGCACAGATTTCATTTCAGCGGTGATTACCATTCTGAAAGGGTATAAAATTACAACTGTAAGACATCCTTTGCTTACGTGTGTTGAAAATGAGCCGCTCAAAGGTTTTCTAACAGACTGTGTAAATAACAAATCAAAAGGTAACCGTTATTCTACTGAGCAGATAGTTGGCATTATGAGTGTATTAGAGCAGATTACTATACCCGACCATGAACAGGCGAATGTAGACTATCTTGTGGAGGATTACAGTAGAAAAAAACCTATTATTCCTCAGATTGAGGTATTAGCCGGAGAAACATTACTTCCAAATCTTCATGTACGCGAAATTGAAGAAAACACAGAGGCTATATCTATTCTCAATCGCTTTCACAAAGATCAGTGTATTGTCTGTGATACCCGTGGAATCGATTGGGCAGCATTGCTCGCTGCAAAAACAACCAACCGTGATGCTGTGAAGGATTCGCTTGATCCAAAGGTGAAAGAATTGATAGAATCAATTTCTCTTCTTCCATTTGGTTCAGATCCATACAACCTAAAGCAACGCCTATTGCAAACCATTGAAGACGGTAATATCACTATTATTGCCACTATACTTGCTGAGGTTGCAGCATACAAACGAATCTTTGCTGCTATTCTTCAAAATGCTATTGTTGGTGCTTATGTTCAGAGTGACATTGACACAATCTATCGTGAATATCACGAGCTAATCAACACAACGCCAGATATTTCACAGGAAGACTATCTCTATATCCAAGAAATCGTTTCCAACAGCATGAGTAAACGTCTGTCGGTCGAGCGCGACGAAAACAGGCGACTGCGTATTAGGCTCTCAAATCAAGAGTTCCTTGGTGTCCCAAGAGATGAACTTCCGCTTAGCACAGGAGAACAAAACTTCTTGTCGCTCACGTTTGAATTTCTTAAAGCCAAGAACTCCGCTGCACCTATTGTTGTAGTTGATGACCCAGTATCGAGCTTTGATTCAATCTACAAGAACAAGGTCGTGTATGCAATAGTGAAAATATTGCATCATAAGAAAAGAATTGTTCTGACGCATAATACCGATCTGATTCGGTTACTGGATGGGCAGTATAAACACTGTTTTAAGCTGTACTTGCTAAACAATACAGATGGAGAAGTGAATGGCTTTATTCCTCTCCGAAATCGCGAACAGGATATGCTAATCAGCTTGGAAAAACTACTTGACGCATTCAGGTCAGACGTCCCGCGAAAGGTGCAAAATGTCGAGCTCTATTTAATATCCATGATTCCGTTCATGCGAGGGTATGCTAACATTGCAAATAAAAAAGATATTTTTGAGGCGTTAACTCAAGTGATGCACGGTTATAAATCCGAGAGTGTTGATATTGCGCAAGCGTATATTGAATTGTTTGGGAATCCGGACAACCTCATACCATCAAATTACGCTATTAGCGTCCCCGATATTCTTTTGAAATCAGTCGATGCAGTTACGATTGTTGATCCATCCAGTTTTCCGTTGCTTAATCGTACTCTAAAGCACTCATTCCAGTATCTTTATTTGAGGTTGGCTGTGGAAAAAGCATTGGTAGATAAGTTTTTCATCAATACCGATCAGAACCCTCAACTTGGGCAAATTATTTCTGCCGCATTTCCCGATGATAATGACATAGAGCAAATACGCAGCAGAATTAGATTAACCTCAAAGAAAACGTTGATCAATGAGTTTAATCATTTTGAGGGAAATTTAAGTATATTCCAGCCCGCGATTGACATTACTGATCACGCTCTAAGCACTGAGCGAGCAAATCTTATGAGCTTCATAGAAAGCCTACAAGAAGGAGAACAAAATGGGCAAGATGAAATTTGAATCGCCGGATATGACGGCGCAGAACATAGAACGCATTGCTGCCCTGTTTCCGAACTGCGTCACGGAGATGCTGGATGAGGAACACAGTACGCCGGAGAAGAAGGTGTACAAGCGGGCGGTCAATTTTGAGCTGCTGAAACAGATGCTTTCGCCGGACGTGGTGGACGGCGACGAGGCATACGAGTTCACATGGGTCGGCAAGAAGGCGGCTATCGTGGAAGCCAACAAGCCGATCCGGAAGACGCTTCGCCCGTGCGTGGCGGAGAGCAAGGATTGGGACAATACCGAAAACCTCTACATCGAGGGCGATAATCTGGAAGTTCTCAAGCTCTTGCAGGAAAGCTATCTCGGCAAGGTCAAGATGATCTACATTGACCCGCCGTACAACACGGGCAACGATTTTATCTATGCCGACGATTTTATGCGCTCGCAGGAAGAAGAAAACGAGCAGATGGGAATGTACGACGAGGACGAAAACCGCCTGTTCAAGAATACCGACACCAATGGACGGTTCCATTCCGACTGGTGCAGCATGATTTATTCCCGGCTGATGCTGGCAAGAAACTTGCTGACGGACGATGGTAGTATATTTATTAGTATTGATTATAATGAAGTCGAGAATCTTAAAAAAATAATGGATGAAGTCTTTGGCGCGGAAAATTTTCAAAGGGAAATCATTTGGCGAATTGGTTGGCTGTCCGGATATAAAACAACAGCACCAAACTTTATTCGAAACCATGATACAATTCTGTTCTATTCAAAAAATTCCACCATGTTGGACTTTGTAAAAAAATACATTGAGAATGCAGAATTTAAGCCTTTGGTAAAAAAAGACGCAAAGGTAACTTCAAAATTATATGAATTAGGAATTGACGATAAAAAGCAAAAGGAGCTTTTAAACTTTATAAATCATGAAAATCGTCCCGAAAGATACCCAATTGAGGATACTTGGAACTCTAATGAGTATGACGACTTAAACAGTATTGCAATAGTGTCATTTTCCGGTGAAAAAATTTCAAAGTTGCTAAATATCGATCAAGATTTCAAGGGTCAAAAGTCTGTAAAAATGTTATTGCGAATTTTAGAAGCTACAACACAAGAAGGTGACACAATACTGGATTTCTTTTCTGGAACGGCTTCTACAGCTCACGCTGTCATGCAGCTCAACGCCGAGGATGGTGGACACCGCAAGTTCATCATGGTACAGCTCCCGGAGAAGTGTGACGAAGCAAGCGAAGCCTACAAAGCTGGCTATAAGAACATCTGTGAAATCGGCAAAGAGCGCATCCGCCGCGCCGGGGAAAAGATTAAGTCCGAAAGCCCCATGACCACGCAAGACTTGGACATCGGTTTCCGCGTTCTCAAACTGGACGATACCAACATGAAGGATGTCTACTATGCGCCGGACGACTACGATCAGGGGATGCTCGCTGGGCTGGAATCCAACATCAAGGATGACCGCACCGACCTCGACCTGCTGTTCGGCTGCCTGATCGACTGGGGGCTGCCGCTGTCCCTGCCGTACAAGTCTGAGCAAATCGACGGCTGCACCGTCCATACCTACAATGACGGCGACCTGATCGCCTGTTTTGACACGAACATTCCCGAAAGTGTGGTCAAGGAGATTGCACAGCGCCGCCCGCTCCGTGCTGTCTTCCGCGATTCCGGCTTTGCGTCCAGCCCTGAGAAGATCAATGTGTTCGAGATTTTCAAGCTCTATATGCCGGAGGATGCGGGCGACATCACCAAGCGCGTGAGGGTGATTTGAGGGAGGAATCGTATAATGTCGCATTTTATGGAAGAGAAAATAAAAAAGGTAGAAGAATATATTGATGAACTTGATAATGCCATAGATAAAAATGAGGTTGAAAGGGCAAAGGAGCTGCAAACAGAGATCATCGCCGTGTACGAACCAGAAATTGAGTCATTAAAGAGCGAACTGGACAATTATAGTATCACTCAATTTGACACGAGCACACCAGTTGACTACATTGGGGATGCCATACTACTTAAAGCAAAGCTCCAAAATTATAAACTGAATCTTGCGTCCGGACTTTATAAGCCATTTCAGGGTGTAGATGGCGCAGTAACGGTTACACAACATGTGAACCAAGATGTAAGTACATCAGTAGTTATCAATTTGGAGCAGACAATTCATAGCATACTGCAATTACCGGAATCTGTGCTTTCAGATGACGAAAAGGAAATACTGTCTGGGAAAATTGCCTCCATATCCGCAGAAAAAGACAGGGAAAAAAGGTGGGAGAAAGTCAGTGGTGTCCTGAAATGGATTGCAGATAAAGGCATTCAAGTGGGAATTGCTGCGCTGCCGTACATCACTAAAATGCCGGAGGCTACCTCATGAAACTGCAATTCAAACATCAAAAATTTCAAGCGGATGCGGCAAAAGCGGTCGTTGACATCTTTGCCGGGCAGCCCTACCTCACGCCTACCTACATGATGGACAGAGGCTACGGTCAGCAGACGCTCACGGATGACACGGACTTCACCGGCTGGCGTAATGAACGTATTGTGCCGGAGCTTTCCGACAAGCTGATTCTGGAACATCTGCAAAAGGTGCAGCGCACCAATCAGATCAAGCCGTCGGATAAGCTGGAAGGTCGTTATAATCTGACAATTGAAATGGAAACCGGCGTCGGCAAGACTTATACCTACATCACGACCATGTATGAGCTGAACAAGCATTACGGTTGGAGCAAATTCATCGTGGTCGTGCCGAGCATTGCCATCCGCGAGGGTGTTTATAAGTCCTTTCAGGTGACGCAGGATCATTTCGCAGAGGAATACGGCAAGAAGATCCGGTTCTTTATCTATAATTCCGCCCAGCTCACGGAAATTGACCGCTTTGCGTCAGACAGCGCCATCAATGTCATGATCATCAATGTGCAGGCATTCAACAAATCTGTTGACGCGAATGAAAAGCTGGAAAGCGGCAAAAGAGCGGATAAAAACGCAGCAATTATATTCAGAAAACTTGATAATTTCCGCTCCCGCCGCCCAATCGACATCATCGCCAAAACAAATCCGATTCTGATTATTGACGAGCCGCAGTCTGTTGAGGGCCCCGCTGCCAAGAAAAATCTAAAACTTTTCTCTCCACTGCTGACACTGCGCTACTCTGCAACCCACAAGTCAGACAGCATTTATAACATGGTCTATCGCCTCGATGCGATGGAAGCGTACAACAAGCGGCTGGTCAAGAAGATCGCCGTCAAGGGCATCACGGAGTCTGGCAATACGGCGACCGATGGCTTTGTCTATCTGGAAAGCATCAACCTTTCCAAAGCAGACCCCACAGCAACCATTCAGTTTGACTTCAAGGGTGCGTCCGGTATACGCAAGAAAAATGCGACAGTCGGTATGGGTTACAACCTCTATGATAATTCCGGCAGTTTGGATGAGTACAAGGTCGGCTTTGTGGTCAAGGCTATCGACGGACGCGACAACTCTGTGGAGTTCCTGAATGGTATCAAAATCTTTGCCGGAGATGTGATCGGTAAGGTCAGTGAAGACCAGCTTCGCCGCATTCAGATCCGCGAAACGATTCTTTCGCATATTGAGAGGGAGCGTCAGCTTTTTCATAAGGGCATCAAAGTCCTGTCCCTGTTCTTCATCGACGAGGTGGCGAAGTACAAGCAATATGATGAAACGGGACAAGCATTCAACGGCATTTATGCCAATATGTTTGAGGAAGAATACAACGACATCCTCAGCTCCATGCAGCGGGAAATCGGAGACGAGGACTACATACGGTATCTGGACGCAATTTCCGCCCATGACACCCATGCCGGTTACTTCTCCGTTGACAAAAAGGGCAAGATGACTGACAGTAAGCTCTCCGACAAAAAAGAAGGCACATCCGATGATATTGACGCCTATGACCTGATCATGAAGAATAAGGAGCTGCTTCTGGATCGTGATCCGAAAAAATCCCCTGTGCGTTTCATTTTCTCGCACTCCGCCCTGCGCGAAGGCTGGGACAACCCGAACGTGTTCCAGATTTGCACGCTGAAACAGAGTAGCAGCGAGGTTCGCAAGCGGCAGGAAGTCGGTCGCGGTCTGCGCCTTTGCGTCAATCAGGACGGCGAGCGTATGGATGCCAATATTCTCGGCAATGATGTGCATTCTATCAATGTGCTGACTGTTATTGCCAGCGAGAGCTATGACAGCTTTGCAAAAGGCTTACAAAGTGAACTTGCCGATGCGGTTGCGGAACGCCCCGTAGCAGTTACCGCCGATCTCTTCAAGGGCAAGGTCATTGTGGATGCCAGAGGCAACGAACAGGTTGTAGACGGCGATACGGCTCAGGCAATTTATTTTGATTTGATTGTCAATGGCTATATTGACAAGAAAGGTGCACTGACCGATAAATATTACACCGACAAAGCAAACGGTGCGATTCAGGTTGCGGAGGAAGTGGCGGACAGCCGCGATTCTGTAATCAATATTCTTGATTCCGTCTATGATAGCCGCGCTATGCAGCCGGAGAATGCTCGCGACAAGAATGTTGAGCTGCAGGTTGATCCTGCTAAGCTCGCCATGCCGGAGTTCAAAGCGCTCTGGAAGCGCATCAGCCCGAAATCCGTATATGTGGTCGATTTTGATACCGATGAGCTTATAGAGAAAGCGATTGATTCCCTCAACCGGAATCTCCATGTGCCGAAAATCTTCTTCAAAGTTGAAACCGGCGCAATGGATGAGATCAAGTCAAAAGATTCTTTGCTTGACGGAAGCGCATTCTCGAAGTCAAAGTCTTCTACTTATGACAGCAGCAAGCAAATCCGCGTGGGCAGCAGCGTGAAGTATGATCTGATCGGCAAGCTGGTCGGAGAGACAGGCTTGACGCGAAAGGCAGTCGTTGCAATTCTGACCGGCATTGAGAAATCCGTTTTTGAGCAGTTCAAGTTCAATCCGGAAGAGTTCATTATCAAAGCAGCCGCACTAATCAATGATGAAAAGGCAACTGCAATTATCCAGCACATCACCTACAATGTGCTGGATGAACATTACGACACGGACATTTTTACCGAACCGACCATCAAGGGTAAGCTTGGAACGAACGCGATGAAAGCGCAGCGGCATCTATACGATCATATCGTGTATGATTCCACAAACGAGCGTGATTTTGCTGCCGATTTGGACACCAACACAGATGTTGCGGTTTATGTGAAGCTGCCGGACAGCTTCTATATTGCAACGCCAGTAGGACACTATAATCCGGACTGGGCGATAGCTTTCTATGAAGGTACCGTCAAGCATATCTACTTTGTTGCTGAGACGAAAGGCTCTATGTCCTCCATGCAGCTCCGGCTCATTGAGGAATCGAAAATTCACTGCGCAAGAGAACATTTTAAGGCAATCAGCAACGGAAATGTGGTTTATGATGTGGTGGACAGTTATCAATCCTTGTTAGAAATGGTTATGAAATAAAATCCGCGTCGGCTAATGATTCGTTACTCGCTTTTTCATCAAAATACTGTATATTACAAAAACCTCACGCACGGTTCATTCAAAGCCGTGCGTGAGGAGTTCAGTTTTCATGCGGTATTCTGAAATAATCCAGGTATTTCTTGAATATATCATGCGCCGACAGGCAGGTGTCGGTCGGATAGCCTTTTTTCCGGTCCCATTCCTGCAATCCGCAGTAATAAAACATTTTTATGCTGTCCTCTATAATAAACGGTACATTCCTTCACCTTGAGTATGGCATCCTTTGCGCTTCTGTACGGTCTGTAGCCGTAGCTTCCGTCTGAAAACTACGGCTCGTAGATTGGTGTCAACACCTGCGCTATTGCTTGTCGGATAATGCCTTATATACAGTCCCTGTTCGTCAGACCGAGGCTTTGCCTTGGGCTTCCTTCAGACTTTGCCTCACGACAGACGCCCTTGCCCTCTGCTTACAGTTCCTACTGCCTTGCCTGTAGTGGACTTTCACTGCCATGCTGTATCGCATGCCGTTTCCGCGTTTCGGTACAGCTATGCCATCGCCGTACAACGCACTACGGTCCGGTAAAGCTGATAGCATCGCAGTCCGGAGAGTGATCCATCATGCCCCTCATTCTCCGGGAGAATCGCCTATAAAAATTAGTAACCACGCCTATGCCGCTCCTAATGAAGTCCATCATCTCCGCCTTGGTATACTCTCTATTGTACCAATCATCGTCCGGGCAAAGTCTGTAATAGTCAAGCCGTCCTTTAAGCTCGTCGAGCCTCGGATCGTCAAAAGCATTATCAAGAAGCTCGGCGCACTCATCTATATCGTCGAGCATCTTGTTCATGGTATCATATGTATACAGATTGCACGCCAAATGCCATTCAAAGCCGTCACTCTCGTACTCTTCTCTCAGATCGATATACGGAAGGTCTTTATCAAAATATTTGTCTAAAAAGTAGTACAAAAAACCGCTGATATCATCTTCGTCGATAGAAATACCATCGGAAATTACAGGCTCCTCCGATTCGCTGTCATAAATATTCGTCGGGGTTATCCAAAAGGTGCCGCCGGAGTCGCGTCCCTCTATTATCGTAATATCCTTGTTATTATATGCCGCTTGCTCTATCAACGCATACGGAATGCTCGAAATATTAATTTTGCCTCTGCGGCACCAACGACTATCCGTTGTTCCGAATGTAAACCAGTCATCCCATGACTGCCTGAAAAACAAGCCGCGATCACCCGACAGTACGAGCTCAAACGTGATAAGCTCGGTCTTTTCCTCATAATCACTGTGACCACAGCTGTCGACAGCGACATTTCTCAGTATTCTGATATCCTCTATCGAGCACCCGCGAAGCGAGTCAAAAAGAATATTCGGATCAAAATTCGGTTCATTTGTTCCGCATACCGTGTCGGGTGAGATCTGATTTGCCGCGACCAAAAGCGCACTGCCGCCATTCGGCTTCATCTCAAGCGTAGAGCCGTCGTCAAACAGTATAATGACCGGCTCGCAAAGCTGCAGCTCACACGGAAACAGTACCTGTGCGGCATACGGATAGCTCTGAAGCTGCTCGTTTGTCATGCCGATACCGAGCAATATTTCGCGATATTTCCACTCGTATCCGTCTCGCTTCATATTTTCTGCCATTCCGATAGGCACTATTCTTTTGATCTTTTTGTTTTTTGTATCGAGCGATGTCAATATACGATAGATGTCTTTTGCCGTATTGCATATCTCGGGTCGCCATGTATATCGGTCAAATCTACTCATAATATTGCTCCTCCGTTATTCTGCTGTGGGACAGCTAATGAAATTCGTATGTTAAAAACGCCTGACGATAAGAACGATAAGAATCAGAAGATCCGTCGCCTCCGTAGGTGAATCCCGACATTTTAACCGCGCCGATGCTCGGTTCTTTAATTCCACACATACCGAAAATCAGCCTCCGGGAGAATCACTTCTTTCTGCGGAACAGCTCGGGAAAGCTGCGGATACCGAGCGAGAGCAGGGCGCGGACTGTTCGTACGGCGAACTCCTTCGTCTCCGGGTCAAGCCCCTGCGCAGCATGCAGCGCGAGAGGGAGATTTTTCTGCCACTGCTCGAACAGCTGATCGGTATTCTCGTTGTTCTCGGTATCGATAAGCCCGAAGAGCAGATCGACAAAACGCTCGCGTTCCTCGGGGGAGAGCTTGCCGAGCCAGCTGTTCACCACTCCGTCGACGTACTTTGCATCCGAGGTCAGCGAGTCGACCGAGCTAAAATCTCCCTCCTCAACGACCCACGAAAACGGGTCGTGCTGCAGCACGCTGAAGCGGGTGCTCCTGACTATACGGTAGTTCTCCTGCTGCTCGAGCAGCATTCCGACTATCGAGGACTGCGGCACCGTTTTGTCTATGCGGCTGCTTATCTCGGCAAAGCGCGGGCTCTCGAGCACCTCGGCAAGGAAGCCGGGGCCGTCGTGCGAGTAGACTGCGGCAATGCGGTCGCGCACACTGTCCTCGCTGTTCGCGGCAGCGTAGACCGCAAGGTTTCCGCCCTTGGAATGACCGCCGACGCGGACGGTACCGGAGCTGTGCTTCGCCGCCTCCGCGAGGTAGAGCGCAGCCTCCTCCTGCGCGGGAACGGGGTACTGAAACGCCATATTGAAGTCCTCCTTCCATCCCGTAAAGGAGGAATCGGTCCCGCGATAGGCAACATACAGACTGCCGTCCGGCAGTCCAAAGCTCAGCGCGGCGAACTGCTTCTCCGCCTCATCGTCCCGCCGCTCGGTATAGCCCATAAGGCGGAGGTCGCGGAAGCGCGGGCTTGCCGCCATTGCCGACAGCAGCTGTCTGCTGCCGGACGGGTCCCAGTTTCCGTGAAAGAGCTGCTCGAAATACTCGGCGCGGAACAGCTCGGTAAGCGGTACGCCGTCCCACGACCGCACTCCCGTCTCATCGGGATAATGAAAATACGAGAGCCACGACAGAATGAGGCTGTCGACCGACGAAAAGGCTCTTTCGTCAAAGGTCTCGAGCGTCTGCTCCGCGTATGTAACAAAGTTGCCCATTTATTGCTCCTCTCCGCTCTGTGCGAGCAGCTGTTCAATTGCCTGCGAGCTCTCGCTCGGATTCTTCATGCCCTCGATCAGTCCGGTGTAGAATCTGCGGACATCGGCATCTCCGAGCACGAGCCTCACCTGATTGTTTTTCAGCGCCGCGCCGAACAGCATCTCCCTCTCCTGCGGCGAGCTTATCTCGAGCTTTTGCAGCTCGCGAACGATCGAATGCGTGTCGGCAAAGCTATGGCTGTTCTCGAGCGCGATTATCAGGTCGACCCGACGGCGGTCCGCCTCACTGCGTCCGATATCAAAGCGCTGCTGCTCCTGCCGCAGCTCTCCGCGCCATGCCTCGAGCACATTGCCCACCGAAACGCGGTCTATCATCGCCTTGACCAAGGCGTCAAGCTCGGAGCCTGCGGAATAGTCGGCAGGCGCGAAATAATCTATCCGTCCGTCGCGCATCATCTTATACACCTTGGTCTTATCCTGCGTCTGCGCGTTATAGACACCTATCGAATATCCGCCGCCCTCGCGCACGAGCTTCATGCACGGAACGTCGGTATCGCTGTCGCCGATGTATATCATATTGCGGCGCGGTATGCGCAGCTCATCCGGCAAAAACACATCGTTGACCGCCGGATCGTTTATATCGAGAACGCCCTTTTCGATGCGGAAGAGAAACTGCGTTTTATTAGTATAGTTGACCACCTGCGCCGGCCAAACGGCAACTCCCTTTTCGTTATAATGGAAGGTGCTCGCGTAGATGCGCTCGAATGCGTTCGACCGGGCGGCGCGGGTCCCCTCTATCATCTCTTTCAGTCCGGAGGAGATGATGTAATGCTCTATCTTTACGCCGTGGCTCGCTCCGTAGCCGCGTATGCGCTCGAACCAATCGTCAACGCCGGGAAAAAGCTGTACGCGGGAGCCGTAATTCATCAGCGTTTCACGGGTAAAGAGCAGCTTTCCCTCCGCCTCGCGGAGCATGACGTACATATAGGCGAGGTTCTGATCCATGCCGCTGCTTGATGCAAGCTCGTTTGATTTCTTCCAAAACTCGTCGACATCCCATCCGACCGACTGAATATAACCCTGCGCCTGCATGTCGTCGGGAGAGAGCGTTTTGTCAAAGTCATAGCAGATGGCGATGACGGGTGTTTTTTCTTTTCTCTTACGCTCGTAGTTCATAGGGGAGATCCTTTCTCGGCTGTGCCGACGGCGGGATGTGGGTGTTTCGCGGGAGGCGGTAATTTGAGTATAACACCCGGGAGATAGTTTGTCAACAGCGGCGCGTCAACAAACTGCGACAAGAGCGGCACGGGAAGATTACAACGAATCGGCAGAAGAATGTACGTGAGGGTGTTCGGAGAGACGCCTGTCTATGTCACAAGGGGCATATCTCGCTGCCGCGGGCGAGGAATACGGGAAATGATTCGGTTGTTTGTGTTTTTTGTCTGTGCCGCGGTAACACAATCATGCCGCTGCGGCCGAAAGCATACAGATAGATGATATGATTGTTATTCTTTTTATGCTTCTTTTAACCCGAACGCCTTTTCCGCGAAAAGCATCCGCGTAGAAAAGAAAAGCAGGGAAATGCGGATGCATCTCCCTGCCGGACTATTATATTTTTCTCTGTATTGCTTTCACAATTTCAACGATCGGTATAATTGAGAGCGCAAGCCCGATAGATATCGCATATTCGGCAATGCCGATAGGAGTAAAGCCGAACGCAGCCGCAAGCACGGGCACCTCGATAAGCACCGTAGTAAGCGCGAGCGATGCAAGCATCGCGCCGAACAGCGGCATATTATGACTGCCGCGCAGACTCATCATGACCGTCGAGCCGCGCTGAGAGCGCATATTGAACGAGTGAAAAATCTCGCACATCGACATGGTAAGGAACGCCATCGTCATGCCCTGCTCACACTCGGCGATATTGCGGAAAGCCCAATAGCCGGTTTCGAGCCGTTCGCCGATGAAAAATGCGGCAAGGGTCAGTGCGGTAACGACGATCCCCTGATATAGCACATCGAAGCCGAGTCCGCCGGAGAAAATTCCGTCGCGCACATCGCGCGGGCGGCGGCGCATGATACCGGGCTCGGCCTGCTCGAGTCCGAGCGCGAGCGCAGGGAAGCAGTCGGTAACGAGATTGATAAATAACAGGTGCGGCGCGCGGAACACGGTAAAGCCGAGCACCGTTGCAAGAAAGATGGTCAGCACCTCGGCAAGGTTTGAGCCGAGCAGGAACTGTATCGCGCGGCGGATATTATCATATATGCGTCGACCCTCTCCGACCGCGCCGACGATGGTCGCAAAATTATCATCCGCAAGCACCATATCGGCGACATTCTTCGTAACGTCGGTGCCGGTGATGCCCATACCGATGCCGATATCCGCGCTCTTGATGGACGGTGCGTCGTTTACACCGTCTCCGGTCATGGCGGTGACGTAGCCGCAGGCGCGCCATGCATTGACTATCCTCGTCTTATGCTCGGGCTGAACACGTGCATAGACGCGGATATCGCAGACACGCTCGCGCAGCTCCTCATCACTCATCTCGGAGAGCTGTGCTCCGGTCAGCGCCTGCGAGGGATCACTGAGAATGCCGAGCTCGCGCGCAATGGCGACGGCGGTGTCGCGATGATCGCCGGTTATCATAACGGGAATGATGCCCGCCTCTCGGCACTGCTCGATAGCCGCTCCGACCTCGGGACGAACGGGATCTATCATACCGACCAGACCGAGGAATACAAGCTCCTGCTCGAGCGCCTCGGGAGCGCTGCTATCCGGCAGCTCGGCGAGCGGTCGGTATGCTGCGGCAAGCACGCGCAGCGCCTGCTCCGCCATCGCGCGGTTCTCGGCTTCGATCCGCTCGCGCAGCTCGGCGGTCATGGGGACAAGACCTCCGTCGACAAGTGCCGCAGTGCAGCGTCCGAGCAAAACATCCGGCGCGCCCTTGGTGTACTGAACGGCAATATA
>ULVP01052883.1_pt1 | contig 27949 bp, 19 predicted proteins | sample 1959551 | NCBI WGS metagenome assembly ULVP01 (sample SAMEA4835789, study PRJEB28245) | human gut metagenome | biome: gut microbiome; material: fecal sample | place: Denmark | collected 2008 | reverse complement strand
GCGCTTCTGTGAGCTTGTTGGCTGCAAGCCTTATATAAACGGCAATGTTGGCAGCGGCAGTGTTCGTGAATTATCCGAATGGATAGAATATATGACCTCAGATGCGGAATCACCTCTCACAGAGCAGAGAAAGAAGAACGGCAGAGCCGAGCCGTGGAAACTCGAATACCTCGGTATCGGCAATGAAAACTGGGGCTGCGGAGGAAATATGCGTCCAGAATATTACGCCGACGTTTATAAAAGGTATCAGACATTCTGCCGCAATTATTCGGGAAACAGACTTTACAGAATAGCCTGCGGTTCAAGCTCTGCCGACTATAACTGGACAGAAGTCATGATGAAAAATCTTGACAGCAATAATGTTGATGCTATCGACCTGCATTACTATACGATGCCAGTATGGCCAGAAATGGAGTCTGCCACCGATTTTGATGATGAGCTTTATTATAAAACTATCGCTGCAGCGAACTTTTCCGACGAGCTTATCACAAGACATTCGGAGATAATGAACCGCTATGATCCCGAAAAGAAAATAGGACTTGTAATAGGAGAGTGGGGCTGTTGGCATAAGGTAGAAGAGGGTACGAACCCGGGATTTTTATATCAGCAGAATACAATGCGTGATGCTATCGTTGCTGCAATAGAGCTGAATGTTTTTAACAGACACAGCGACCGTGTTGTAATGGCAAACCTTGCGCAGGCGGTGAATGTTCTCCAATCGGTCATTCTTACAGAGGGCGATAAGATGATAAAAACGCCTACATATCACGTTTTCGACCTTTTTAAAACACACCAAAACAACGAGGCAGTTTACTGCTATACGCAGAACGAAAATATGTCGGAAGGTAAAAATGCTCCGATGATCTCGGTTTCCGCATCGGTGAACGAAAAGAGTATGACCGTTACCGCCGCAAACTGTTCGCTTACGGAAGAGGCTGCTGTTGAATGCAGCATTTTCGGATTTAAAGCATCATCGGTTTCTTGCAGGATACTTACAAACGAGGCGCACAGCTATAACGACTTCGACTGTCCCGACAGAGTGAGCATTACCGAGCATACGGCAGTCATCAAGGACAATGTGTTAAAGCTGAATATTCCGCCTTGTGCTGTTGTGGAATGTGTTGTTGACTAAATATTGGGGCATATTCACAGTGCATTTCGTCTTTATAATAAAAAAATAAGCATAAGAGCTGCGTTTCATTAAAGAAGCGCAGCTCTTTGCTTTATAAAGCCATAATATGTTGGGCATTGTGCTCGCAAAAAAAATAATGCGCAAAAGGGGCTTCTGTTGATAAAATGTGAATGTGTTCACATTTGGGGATTTTCTCCTTATGTGCTGCAATTCAGCAAGGAGGAAACCAAAGGATTTGTCAACATGACAAAACCGCCGCAACCAAACTCGGTTGCGGCGGTAATTTTATCTGCTATGATTTATTGTTCTTGCTGTAATACTCTGTCTGCTTATCGTAGACCACTTTCGGTGTGTAACGCTTTATCGCCTTGTTGTTCACCTTGATGTCAAGCTTTTCTACCCAGCCTGTTAATTTCTTCTGAAATTCATCGCTCTTCATTTCTTTTAGAAGATCTTCATGATTGTCCTTGGCATATTCTGTATCTCTGTCCTTAACATCGCCCTTGATAAGAATGTAATATGCGTTATCGTCCTCATAAGCTGTTGCAACGTCTGTGCTCATACCGCTTACTTCTTTGAGTATCTTGCCGTTTGTAGTGTCTTTCTGTGAATCGTCCATTTCACCATAGTTCGCCATTTTCTCATTTGCATATGGGTCTGGCTCTGATGATGAGCTGTCTGTTGACGAGTCACTGTCTGCAGCGGAGCTTGATTCTGCTGTGCTGTCAGATACAGAAGATGTATCATCGGAAGCTGTAGAACTTGTGTCGCTCTCTGCTACAGAAGAAGTGTCGTCAGAAGTCGTGCTGCTGTCTGAGGCTGATGAATCGCTGTCAGTGGCGGAGCTTGAATCTGCGGCTTTCTTTGAAGCAACATAGTCGTTGTACTCGTCTATAATGCAGTCGAAATCGTCAAACGAAACTCCCTGAGCCTTTTCAAGGAACTCATCTCTTTTTGCCTTGGCTTCCTCATTTGCAGCGTCTGCTGAGTCTGTAGAAGAATCGGTGGCTGATGATGAAGAATCAGTTGATGCTTTAGTTTTTGCAAAGGAAATGGATTTATATCTCAGGTAGTTATCATCAAGATACTTCACCATTTCATCGTCTGAAACGGCTTCCTCGCCGCCCTCTGCATAGTAGTGATCAAAAAGCTCTTCCCTCATTTTCGAGCCTTTGAGTGCAAGCTTTACAGATTCCTTTGAGATACCCTCTGACTCGTAAAACTCGCCCTGAGAATCCCATGTGCTGCTTATGCTGTCATTAATGGACTTTATATCCTCATCTGAAAGAGTAAGTCCAAGCTCGTTGAACTTGTCAACTACAGCCGCATACTCCTTAGTTGCAGTGAGAGCATAATCTGAAAGATACTCGTCAAATGCCTTTCCGTCTACCTTCTGATCGAAATAGTCCTTTTTGATGCCTTTCTGATAATACATCATCGTCATTTGATATGACATTTCTGTAAGCTCATTATAAATGTAGATACCTGCGTTTATCTTGCTGTCACCTGCTGTCATCACATAGCTTGTGTCTGAGCAAGAGGTAAGGCTTGCAGTACAAAGCAATGCGGCAGTAAGAGCAGCCGTTATTTTTTTAGCTTTAGCCATTTTATTATCCATTTCCTTTCCGAAAAAATCGTCTTACTAACAGGCAGAAAACCGCCTTAACTTTTACATTATACTACATTTGAGCCTATAAGTCAAGTGGATATGTGTCTCTCACACGCAAAAACGGACGATCACTGACCGTCCGTTGTAATGCACTGATATTTTATCTATTGCTATTTCCTGTTTTTATGTCTTTCCAATTTACTTGCGTACATTATCTTATCCGCCTGTGTAAACATATCTTCAAGCTCGTGGACATCTGTTATATGTTTACAAATACCGCCTATACTAACGCTGACCTCAAACTCGTTACCTGCAAACTTGTTATATACCCTAAGCCGGTCGTTGACCCTTGCAGAAAATCGTTCAGGATAGTTGTCGTTATAGTCGTTACAGCCTATCACCACAAACTCATCGCCGCCTACCCTTGCACATATCTCGTTATTTTTTGTCGATGCCAAAACTGCGTCTGCGATCGCTTTTATTGCAATATCACCGCAGTTATGGCCAAAATTATCATTTATCTTTTTAAGGCAGTCCAGATCGCAGACAGCGATAAAAGCCTTATTTTTCGGATTTGACATTCTGTCAACAACAAACTGGATATTTTTCTCAATGCCTATTCTCGAATAAACACCTGTCATAGCGTCACGGACTGCAAGATTAGCTATGGAGTTTCGTATCCGCATTGATTCCAGAGCATTGCTTACATGATTTGTCCAATTACGATAAGTGATATCTATCGATTTTATTTCGTCACCGTAAGACAATACAGCATAGCCATAGCACCGATCTATAAAATGTACCGGAGTGATAAAGAATGCACAAGGGCTTTCTCGTTCTTCATCCAGATCAGGAAATATCTCTTTGAGTTCAAAAGGATCATGAAGAGTTCTGCTTTTGCCGTCAACGTTTCTTATATAAAGCACCATATTTTCTTTATATTCCTTTGGAACAGTGGAGATCTCACCGACTATCTCATGCTCTCCAAGGCAATCCTCATTAAGGCAGAGATAATACCTCTCCTGACCAATGATAAGATAGAGAAAATATTGTATCCTGGCCATCAGATCATCGGGATCTTTAGAGCAAGCCATTATATCGGTCATATTGCTGTCCAAAAATTCATGATAATTCATCTTGTTCTGAGATGATAAAAGATCACGCTTTGTATAGCTGTAATCCTCATGACAGCCGCAGGAAGCACCTATCTCCACCTTGCCGCCGTCCTCTATAAGGCCCTGCGGTTCAACGCCTTTGATCCTTGCCTCAATGGTCATTACTGCGTTCACGCCAGTTTCAAAGATCGGCGGTGAGCACGAGGTTATAGCTGGCACGCAATGGATAGCCTCGTCTATTGCGTCATAACCTGCAACTATCATATCCTCAGGCACGCTCAAACCGTTTTTCTGATATTCATGTACAACACCTATAGCCATATAATCTCCACAGCAAACGATAGCGTCAGGCTTTTTACGTCTGCCATAGATGATATTATTTGCCACCTCTGCCGCTTTATCATACCAGAAGCCTCCGTCAAAGCAGACAAAGTCCGGATCATACTCTATGCCATGCTTTTCAAGAGCACGCTTATATCCCGCAAGCCGTTCACGAGTGGTGGCAGTCTCCAGCGGACCGCTCAAAAAAAGTATCTTCCTGCATCCATGGACCTCGATAAGATGTTCTGTCAATTGCATAAAGGGTATTTCGTCACGGGTATAAATACTTTCATAGTCCTTATAGCTTCCATCTATAAAAACCACAGGAACATGACATTTCTCATCTATATCCCTGCATATTTTGTCAAAAAGCCCAGGCATTTTTAATGTATCTGCCAAAACGATAACGCCATCGAGCTTATCATAATTTATAACGTCATATATCTGCATTTCTCCAACAGACACTGCTTTTAAGAATGACTCTTTGACAAAGCTTGTGAAGATAAGCACATCATAGTCAAGCTGAAAAGCCTTTGTCATTACGCCTCTCAGCAATCTTTCCTGATAATAGCTTTCTGCCTCAGACAATATCACTCCAATGCGTTTTCTTCCCAAAATGTCTCACCTTCTCTATAATGTCGCATTTAGACGCACTGCACCCTACAGTCATTTAAACATTATACCACATTTGCCTCGAGTTGTCAAAGGCATTTTGTGAATTTTCGTAAACTTTTTAACGACTTTTTTATTTTTGTGGTAAAATTATTAAGCTTTTTTCAATATTACCAATACATATATTTGATTAAATTTGTTATAAATCAACTAAATGATTTGCTTAATCGTTTTCGAGATTGCGAAAATTTTCGGTAACATGTTCATATAGAAAATAAAATGAAAACTTTTCAGAATATTGTTAATAAAGCATCGCAGAGAAAACTTTTTTTACACAGTATTTCTGAATAAGAAAAGAACAAAAAAAGTTTCAAAAATGTCTTGACAAGTAAAAGATCATATGGTATAATATTAAAGTCGCTTAGATAGTGTGACACATATAAAAAATGATAAACTGGAGAAGTCGCCTAGCCCGGTTTATGGCGCACGACTGGAACTCGTGTATGGGTTAATAGCTCATCGAGGGTTCGAATCCCTCCTTCTCCGCCAAAAAGTCTCGTAAACACGTTGTTTGCGAGACTTTTTATTTTCTAAAGATATGACACTCAGATAAACTTAATAAGAAAAAAATCGGACAGCCCGAAAACTGTCCGATTGAATGTTTTTGTGATTATTTTATGGTCGTGATGTCGCTTCCGAACCAAGTTGTTGATATCTCAGCGAGCTTGCCGTCCTGCTTCATTTCGTGAAGGATCTCCTCGATCTTGTCGCAAAGTGCCTGATCGCCAAGTCTGAATCCGATAGCGTACTCCTCTGGGTCAAGGCCGTCAGGAAGCACCTTGTAATCCTTGCCTGATGTGGATATCTCGTAGTTTGCAACTACTGAGTCAAGAAACGCTGCGTCTACCATGTTAAGCTCCAACTGCTGGAGGGCTTCAACATTTGTTGCAAGCTCTGTTGTTGTCGCACCATTTGCTACAACGTCAGATGCAAGAAGTGTTTCCTGTGCTGTTGAGCCGTTCTGTACAGCAATGTTCTTGCCTGCAAGATCAGCCTGTGAAGCAACGTCGCTTGAGCCGTTTACAACGAACACCATTTCATTCTTCATGTAAGGCTCGCTCATGAGCATTACTTTCTTTCTCTCATCGCTGACAGAAAGGCCGTTCCAGATACAATCTATTGTGCCTGCATTAAGGTCCTGTTCCTTTGTATCCCAGTTTACAGAGTAAGTTTCAAGCTCTACATCAAGTCTTGAGCAAACTTCCTTTGCAACGTCGATATCAAAGCCTACGATGTTGTCGTTCTCGTCTGTGTAGCCCATTGGCTTGAATGTTGGGTCAAGACCAAGCACAAGCTTGCCTGAATCAAGAACCTTCTGAAGTGAGTTATCCTCGCCTGTTGCAGCGGCTGTGCTGTTTGTGCCTGCTGCTGATGAAGAATCAGATGTGCTTCCGCAGCCTACAGCCAAAAGCATCATGGCAGCAGCGGAAAGTGATGCGATAGTCTTAAAAATAGATCTTTTCATTATTAACTTCCTTTCGGGTATCGTCAAATACCATTTCATACGTTTTAACACTTTAATATAATAACATATTATAACGTCACTGTCAATTATCATTATTGCCCAAACCTTTGCAGGCTGTGGGTGCTTTTTCATAGAAAATGACCGCAGATAGGCGAAAATCAGCACTTACCAAGCTTTTTCGCTCTTTCCATAAATCTTGCATACTTGCCTATTACCGCTTCTCCCTGTGTGATACCTGCATTTTTCAGTATCTCCAAAGGCTTTTCGGGATAGTCTGCTGTATATTCAAGCTCCAACTCATAGTCTGTCAAGCCGAGATATTCGCTTTTGTCAAGGCATATCTCAACATAGTCGAAATCGGTGCAGAGCTTGCGCTGAGTATACAAAGAGCCTGCAAGGTCAGCGGCAGGGAAATCTCTCCCCACAAGCTGTGAAAGCTCCTGTGCGGTGAGCTTTTCAGGCAGGCTGTCAAGCTCACGCTCAAACTCTTTTTTCACATGAAGTGCACCGTTTTCGGAGATAGGTGCTTTAAGCTGTAAAAAATACTTATCCCCTATTTGTCTTACCCTGATACTTGTCATGCCTGAATCTCTTTGCGGGATATAATAAAAATTGGTCTGCTCTATTATTTTGCTCCACTGAAAAAGCTTTTCGGCGGTATTATATTGTTCTTTTGTGAGAGAAATTTTTATCTCACGCTCTATATTTTCGCTCATGATATCCTCCTGCTTTAATACTTTATTATATTATAACAATATGACAATACAATGTCAACACGAATATGGTTGACAAATTCCCATAAAAATAGTAGAATTTAATTAGTAATTTGATTATTTTAAGGAGAGTTTGAGATGTCAAGAATATTGACTCCACAGCAGAAGATAGAGCGGAGCATCGTTACTGATTTTCGCAGAGATATATGGAACAAGTTCGTAATGGGATATGAGCGTTACGATATGATAAAGCCGGGGGACAAGATAGCGGTGTGCATATCAGGTGGAAAGGATTCTATGCTCCTTGCTAAGTGTATGCAGCATTTGCAGAAATATCAGGGCATGGACATAGGGCTAGAATTTATTGTGATGAACCCAGGCTACAGCGACGCAAACAGGCAGAGGATAATCGACAATGCAAAGCTTATGGGCATACCCATAAAGATGTTTGAAACAAAGGTCTTTGACATTGCATACAACACAAAACGCAACCCATGCTATCTTTGTGCAAGAATGAGGCGTGGCTGGCTTTACAAATTTGCGCAGGATCTTGGGTGCAACAAGATAGCTTTAGGACATCATTTTGATGATGTTATAGAAACCATACTCATGAGCATGGTATACGGAGGACAGATTCAGACTATGATGCCGAAGCTACACTCGAGGAACTACGCAGGCATGGAGCTTATCAGACCACTGTACATGGTGAAAGAGGCAGACATTATCCGCTGGGTGGAGCAGAACGATCTGCATTTTATCCGCTGTGCCTGCCGTTTCACTGAGAGCTACGAGGGGTCAGAGAAAAAGGGTGAGGTATCAAAGCGTCAGGAAATGAAGGAGCTTATAGCAAAGTTTCGTGCCACCAATCCCAACATCGAAAACAATATTTTCAAGAGCGTTTATAACGTCAATCTGCGCACTGTGATACAATACGAATACAAGGGCAAGAAGTACAATTTTATGGACACATATGATGATTACGACCCAAGCGTTCAGGCGGATGACGATGATGATGAGGGAATAGAGTAAAAAAGTTGTGAAAAGGGCTTGACAAAGCGGCAGAGATAGTGTATAATATATTACTGTAATTGGTTTGCTGCTATGGCTCAGTAGGTAGAGCACGTCCTTGGTAAGGACGAGGTCACCGGTTCAAGCCCGGTTAGCAGCTCCACAGGTGCTTGCACCTGCACCCAAATCCGCTATCATTTATGGTAGCGGATTTTTTTGTCGCCGCCCATGGGTACGATACCCTACACACAAAAAACACCGCCCGAACTCCTCGGACGGTGTTATATTTTTATCTCGTATTACAGATTTGTATACTCCATAAGGCTCTTATCCACCTCACGGGCAACATCTCTGCCCTCTCTGATAGCCCATACTACAAGTGACTGTCCTCTGCGGACATCGCCTGCGGCAAAGACGTTCTTCACGTTCGTCTGATGTGTGCCGTCGGCTGTTGCGATATTCGTTCTGCCGTCTACCTCAACGCCAAAAGCCTTTGTGAGATAGCTTTCAGATCCCAGAAAGCCTGCCGCAATAAGAACAAGCTCGGTTTCTACCTTGTATTCGCTGCCCTCAACAGGCTTCATTATCGTTCTGCCTGACTTAGGGTCTTTCTCCGGGGAGAGCTTTACAAGCACTGCGCCCTTAAGATTGCCCTTTTTGTCTTTGAGAAACTCCTTGACAGTTGTCTGATAAACTCTCGGGTCATGACCGAACACACCGATAGCTTCCTCCTGACCGTAATCTGTCTTGCAGACCATTGGCCACTGCGGCCATGGGTTGTTCTCAGCTCTCGTGTCAGGAAGCTTTGGCATCATTTCAAGCTGCAAAACGCTCTTTGCGCCATGTCTTACGCTTGTACCAACGCAGTCATTTCCTGTATCTCCGCCACCTATTACCATGACGTTCTTGCCCTTTGCGGAAATGTGGTTTTTATCCGTAAGGCCGCCGTTCAGCAGCGCCTTAGTTGTGGATTTCAGAAAATCCACTGCAAAATAGATACCCTTTGCATCTCTGCCCTCGGCTTTGATATCTCTAGGATTTGAAGCACCACAACAAAGTATTACTCTGTCGAAGTCCTTGAGAAGCTCAGCCGCTGTGATATCCTTGCCCACATTAACGCCTGTGCGGAACTCGATGCCCTCTTCTTTCATTATGTTTATCTTGCGCTCGATTATCTGCTTTTCAAGCTTCATATTCGGTATGCCGTACATAAGCAGACCGCCCACTCTGTCCTCACGCTCGAAAACTGTTACACTGTGACCTCTCTGATTGAGCTGGTCAGCGGCAGCAAGACCTGACGGACCTGAGCCTATAACAGCGATAGTCTTTCCTGTTCTTACCTTTGGCACTCTTGCTGAAGCATATCCGCAGGCATAGGCATTTTCAATAATGCCGTATTCGTTAGCCTTTGTGGTAACAGCGTCGCCATTAGCTCCGCAGGTGCAGGCTTTTTCGCAAAGCGCAGGACAAACTCTTGATGTGAACTCAGGAAAATTGTTCGTCATATGAAGTCTGTAATATGCCTGCTCCCAGTTGCCCTTGTATATAAGGTCGTTCCATTCAGGGATAAGATTGTTAAGCGGACAGCCTGAAAATGCGTTGCCTATCTTCATTCCTGCCTGACAGAACGGCACACCGCAGTCCATACATCTTGCTCCCTGCTTCTGCTGCTCCTCCTTTGAAAGAGGAGTGTGAAATTCATTAAAATTCTTTATACGTTCCTCAACGGAGAACGCTGCTGCGTCCTCACGCTTATAGTCCATAAAACCAGTTGGCTTTCCCATATCTCAACTATACTTGCTTTCACGGCAAGTATATCCTCCTTTCGATTTTAAAAGTACAATATATCATGTGCGCAGGCTTACTGCTTGCCGTTGATGATCTGATAGAATGCTTCTATCTGCGCCTGATCGCTACTCATACCCTTTTCTTCCATTGAAGCTATAGCAGACATCATCTTCTTGTAATCGTGAGGGATTATCTTCTTGAACTTAGGCAGATATTCCTCAAAGTTATCAAGAATACGCTTGCCCTTTTCAGAGCCTGTTGCGTCAACGTGCTGCTGGATAAGGTCTTTGAGCTGAATGATATCGTACTTCTCCTTGACCTCAGAGAAAAGTACCATTTCCTTGTTGAGTCTTGTGTAAAGGTGTCTGTCCTCGTCAAGAACGTAAGCTACACCGCCCGACATACCTGCCGCAAAGTTTTTGCCCGTCTTGCCGATAACTACCACACAGCCGCCTGTCATATACTCACAGCCGTGGTCGCCAACACCCTCGACAACTGCCACTGCGCCTGAGTTTCTTACGCAGAAACGCTCGCCTGCAACACCGTCGATGAACGCCTTACCGCTTGTTGCGCCGTAAAGTGCAACGTTACCGATAATGATATTGTCCTCGGCTTTGAAAGTGGAATCCTTCGGAGGATAAACAACGAGCTTACCGCCTGAAAGTCCCTTGCCGAAATAATCGTTAGAGTCGCCCACAAGCTCGAGGGTCAAGCCGTTCGGGATAAATGCGCCGAAGCTCTGTCCGCCTGAGCCGTTGCAGACTATCTTGTATGTATCGTCAGCAAGTGTGTTATAATACTTTCTTGTTATCTCTGAGCCGAAGATAGTACCGAATGAACGGTCTGTGTTCTTGACATTTACTGTGATAGACTTCTTCTCACCACTCTTAAGATTTTTCTCGAACTCCTTCATGAGTACCTTTTCATCAAGAGTGTTTTCAAGCTTGAAGTCATACTTGGATTTCTTGTTGTATTCTACCTTTTCTGAAACGTAATCAGAGTTGATGATATTAGAAAGGTCAACTTGTGCCGCAGTGCCTGTGATACCAGCCTTTGGCTTGATAAGGTCAATTCTTCCCACAAGCTCGTCAACTGTTCTTACGCCAAGCTTTGACATATATTCTCTAAGCTCGGAAGCCACAAATATCATAAAGTTCATTACATATTCAGGCTTGCCAGGGAACTTCTTTCTAAGCTCTGGGTTCTGTGTTGCAACACCAAATGGGCAAGTATCAAGATTACATACTCTCATCATTGCACAGCCGAGTGTTATCAGCGGAGCTGTTGCAAAGCCGAACTCCTCTGCGCCAAGGATCGCTGCGATAACAACGTCACGGCCTGTCATGAGCTTGCCGTCTGTTTCGATAACGACCTTGTTTCTAAGACCGTTCTTGATAAGGGTCTGATGTGCTTCTGCAAGTCCAAGCTCCCATGGAAGTCCTGCATTGTAGATAGAGTTTCTCGGAGCCGCACCTGTACCGCCGTCATAGCCTGAGATAAGGATAACACCTGCGCCTGCCTTTGCAACGCCTGCTGCAACTGTACCAACACCGCACTCAGAAACGAGCTTTACAGAAATTCTTGCGTTCTTGTTTGCGTTTTTCAGGTCATAGATAAGCTGAGCCAAGTCCTCGATAGAGTAGATATCGTGGTGTGGCGGAGGTGAGATAAGCGACACGCCAGGTGTGGAGTGTCTTGTTTTAGCTATCCATGGATAAACCTTTTTGCCAGGAAGATGTCCGCCCTCGCCTGGCTTTGCGCCCTGTGCCATTTTTATCTGTATCTCATCAGCAGATGTGAGGTATCTTGAAGTTACACCGAAACGTCCCGAAGCCACCTGCTTGATAGCTGAACATCTGTCCTCAGAAGTACCCTTTGTGAGCAGTCTGTCAAGGCTCTCACCGCCCTCGCCTGAGTTTGACTTGCCGTGAAGTCTGTTCATTGCGATAGCAAGTGCTTCATGAGCTTCCTGAGAGATAGAGCCGTAGGACATAGCGCCCGTCTTAAATCTTCTTACAATAGAGTCAACGCTCTCAACTTCCTCCAGCGGAACAGGATTTTCAGCAAAGTTGAAATCCATAAGACCTCTGATGTTCACAGGGTCCATTTCCTCAGAGATAAGCTTTGAATACTTCTTGTATGTTTCATAGTCGCCAGTCCTTGCAGCCTGCTGGAGCAGATAGATAGACTGAGGATTGTAGAGATGCTCCTCCTTGCCGCTTCTGAACTTGTGACTTCCTCTTGATTCAAGCTCTGTGTCTGTGCCAAGTCCAAGAGGGTCAAAGGCTGATGTATGAAGTCTGTCAACGTTTTTCTCGATGTCAGAGATAGTGATACCGCCTATTCTGCTGACAGTGCCTGTGAAATACTTGTTTATAACATCCTGACCGATACCGATAGCCTCGAATATCTGTGAGCCTTGATATGACTGTATAGTAGAGATACCCATTTTTGAAGCTATCTTTACGATACCATGGAGAACAGCCGCATTATAATCGTCAACAGCGGCATAGTAATCCTTGTCGAGAAGGTCATCAGCAATAAGCTCGTGGATAGTTTCCTGAGCAAGATAAGGGTTGATAGCGGAAGCTCCATAGCCAAGCAGTGTTGCAAAGTGATGAACTTCTCTAGGCTCACCGCTTTCGAGGATAATAGCAAGAGATGTTCTCTTCTTTGTAACAACAAGGTGCTGATGAAGTGCTGATACTGCAAGCAGTGACGGGATAGCAAGGTGGTTCTCGTCAACTCCCCTGTCTGAAAGGATAAGGATATTTGCGCCCTCGCTGAACGCCTTGTCTGCTTCTATATAAAGTCTGTTTATAGCCTTTTCAAGTCTTGTGTTCTTATAATAAAGTATAGGGATAACAGCTACCTTAAAGCCAGGAATGTGCATATTCTTTATTTTAAGGATATCTGTTGAGGTAAGGATAGGGTCGTGTATCTTCATTACCTTGCAATTTTCAGGCTTTTCTTCAAGAATGTTGCCGTCCTCGCCAATATAGACAGTTGTGGAGGTAACTATTTCCTCTCTGATAGCGTCTATAGGCGGATTTGTTACCTGTGCAAAGAGCTGTTTGAAGTAGTTGAACAGTGGCTGAGGCTCTTTTGAAAGCACCGCAAGCGGGCTGTCTGTACCCATAGCGGCAATAGACTCAGAGCCGTTCTTTGCCATTGGCAGGATAGATGTCATAACGTCCTCATAGGTATAGCCAAAAGCTTTCTGAAGTCTTTGTCTTTCCTCGTAGCCGTGTTCCTCTACCTTGATGTTTGGTATCTTAAGGTCTTTAAGTCTGACAAGGTTGCTGTCAAGCCACTCGCCGTAAGGCTGCTTTGAAGCATAGTATTCTTTAAGCTCGTCATCGTCGATAACTCTGCCCTGAACAGTATCAACAAGAAGCATTTTGCCTGGGCGAAGTCTTTCCTTTTCAACGATATTGTCTGACGGGATAGGAAGTGCGCCAACCTCAGATGAAAGGATAAGATTGCCGTCCTTTGTGATATAATATCTTGACGGACGCAGACCGTTTCTGTCAAGCACTGCACCCATGATATCTCCGTCAGAGAAAAGGATAGAAGCAGGTCCGTCCCATGGCTCCATCATAGTTGCATAATACTGATAGAAGTCTTTCTTAGCCTGACTCATCGTGCCGTTGTTATCCCATGGCTCAGGGATCGTTATCATGACAGCCAGTGGCAGATCCATTCCACTCATGACCAAAAATTCAAGTGTGTTGTCGAGCATTGCAGAGTCAGAGCCTTCTGTGTTTACAACAGGTGTGACCTTATCAAGGTCGCCTTTCAAATGCTCAGACTTCATCGTTTCCTCACGAGCGAGCATTTTATCAGCATTGCCTCTGATAGTGTTTATCTCACCGTTGTGAACGATCATTCTGTTAGGATGCGCCCTCTGCCAGCTTGGGTTTGTGTTGGTAGAAAATCTTGAATGTACCATAGCGATAGCAGACTCATAGTCCTTATCCTGAAGGTCAGGGAAGAACTTTCTGAGATCCTGAACAAGGAACATTCCTTTATATACTATAGTTCTGCTTGAAAGTGATACAACGTAGGTGTCCTCATTTGACTGCTCGAACACACGTCTTGCAACATATAGCTTGCGGTCAAAGTCAAGACCCTTTTTAACGCCCTTTGGACGCTTGATGAAGCACTGCATTATGGCAGGCATACACTGGGCAGCTCTCTTGCCAAGCACCTCAGGCTTTGCAGGAACGACTCTCCAGCCAAGGATCTCCAGACCCTCTTTTTCAGCGATTATCTCAAACATCTTCTTTGCCTGATTTCTCGCAAGCTCGTTCTGTGGGAAGAAGAACATACCAACGGCATAATCTCTCTCCTCGCCAAGCGTGATTCCAAGCTCAGAGGCGGCGATCTTCTTGAAGAATTTATGTGAGATCTGAAGCAGGATACCTACTCCGTCACCTGTTTTGCCCTCTGCGTCCTTACCAGCACGATGCTCAAGCGTTTCAACGATAGTCAGCGCATTTGCAACAGTATCGTGGCTCTTTTTGCCCTTAATGTTCACAACAGCACCTATTCCGCAGTTATCATGCTCGAATTTCGGTGAATACAGGCTTTTTACATTAGTCATATCCTCCATGCGTTCCATTTTTATCACCCTTTCCTGCCAAACTGTAAAAAAATTATAGCTTATCGTTCAGCAACGTATGTTATTTCACGGCTCATAGCCGATTTTTAGCTGTTTTTAACAAAAAATTTGCAGGAAGAAATTAAAATCCTGCAATCCTGCATAAGTGCAAACAAACTCAAAGCGCGGTTTTTCGCACAAATGCAAGAAAATAGCCTTTTGCCGTCTTTTTTGACGGCTTAATCATTATAACACACATTACAGCAAAATGCAAGAGTGAATGATAAAACTTGCATAAAATCATTATTAATTTTTCGTTAATTGGTATACATATATAACCTATGATTTCATATCGCTTTCCTAGGTAAACCTTGCAAACTAACGTAACAACGCTATTTTCAGCTTATTTACAGCCATTTTCAGCGGAGAATCGTACTCTTTGTAAAAATGCTGATAATCCTTAGAATTGTTCCAGTCGCCACCCCATTTCCAGCCATGACGTCTGAAAATGCAATAGCAAAGGTCTGTTCTGTCAATCTTGTGATCAAAAGCCTTGTCACGGTCTGCATACTCTGTAGCATTGGCAGGCATGACCTTATTCCCCACTATATAAGGATTTATAAGAGGGTTTATGTCTATCGCCCTGCCGTAGCTGTGAGCCGAGATAGTGTTGGTACCAGCCACCACCCTATAATTGAAGGCAGAGGAATTGTTATCCGCCATTGACCTTTCATCATCAGCGTCATACTCGTCCACGAGCCTGATTTTTTCTATCTCATAACCGCCCTCGAAAAGCTCATAGAAGATATCCAGAACCTCCTGCGCAAGCTTCCTCGCCACGATAAGCTCCCCCGACTGCACCTTATGCTCAAAGTCATAATACCTCACACGCAGATAGGCAAGGTCGCCCAGCTTCACATGGGGATTTTCCTTATAGGAAACGCCTTTGATACGCTCTATCACCTCGTTTGGAAGTTCCTCAGCCGCAAAGCCCTCTCTGTATAATATCTTTTCCATAAAAAACACTCCTTACAAAAAGCGGTCAAGGCATGATACCTTGACCGTCCTTATTATTTATCCGCAGACTTGTAGTACATAACAACAGGCGTACCATAAGGCACGTTGTCATAAACATATTTGGCGTCGTCATAGCTCATATTTATACAGCCGTGAGAGCCGTTGTATTTGTATATCTCACCGACGAAATATCCGCCTCGCCACGTTGAATCGTGAAGACCTATTCCGCAGAGAGAAACGTTGTTCCAGAAGTTGCACTTTGTATCCCACTCGTCGCCGTCGGCATTTGTGTCCTTCATACGCTTGTTGGTCTCCTTTGACCACAGCTTATAAACACCAGGGAGAGTTGTTCTCGCCTCAGATGTGGTCTGACCTGAAACTATATAGGTATCAAGCTTTTTCTTGCCCTTTTCATAATACCACAAGTGCTGGTCGGTAAGGTCTATCTCAATATAAGTGTCGCCTATATCATCGTCCTTGCTTCTCGCAGACTCAACGCCTGTAAAGTCAAAATAACCGGTACTGTAATAGATAGGGTCTACCTTGTCAACGCTCTCGCCCTTTTCAAGCATATCCACAAGATCGTCACAAGTCTTTTCCTGATCTATCCACCAGCCGTATTTAGCATCGGAGCTTGTCGGCACGATTATGTCGCCCTGCAAAGTGGCGTGGAATTTTCTCTTAGTATTATATGTATCATACTTCTTTGCGAGCTTTTCCACATACTCCATGGCTTTCTTTCTATCCACGGTGTAGCTTCCGTCATCTTTGAGCTTTATAATCTTCATAAGCTCCTCGCCCGTGAGAGTTTCTGTGGTGTAGTCAAAATCGTATGTGACAGAAAGCTGGAAAACATCATTTCGTTTCTTGCAATCGTCCTCAAGGTCTGCGCTCTTCACCTCCGGAAGAGAATAACAACCTGTGTCCTTGTCAAGCTCAACGCTAAGCTCACCTGCCGCCACGCTTTGCGTAACATAAGCTTCAAGCTTTTTCATATCGGTTATCTTGTTTCCCTGCACCTCAGGGGTGATAACATAAGCCGTCTTATCCTCGTTAAGACCAAGCTTTGCGTCGGCAGTTTCAACATCGCCCCAATTTGCTTTCTCCACAAGCTTCTGAAGCTTCTCAACATCAAATGTGATGTCCTCATTAAAGCTATAGATGGAGTTCTGTATAAATCCCGAGAACCATGTTTTTCTGTTCACGCTGTCATAGATCTTCTGAAGCTCGTCCTTACCGCTTAGTCTGTAATCAAAATCAGCCGTCTTGAAAACAACAGGCGTGCCGTCGATAGTTTTGACCGTAAGCTCATAAGGCATATCGTTCACCCCGAGCAGATCGCAAGCCTGTTCAAATGTCCTTCCGCCCACGTCAACGCCATTCACTGTTGTGCCGCTCAGAAATCTGTTGCTATAGTAAGCTCTTCCAATGAAATATCCTCCGCCCACAACTATTATGATAGCCGCTGCCGCAGTGCCGCAGATAATGCCGATATTGTTGCGTTTTTTCTTTCTTTTCTTATTCTTTGACGAACCTTTGACAGAGCTGTTTTTCTTCACAGATGTCGCAGGCTTTTTCGTTATCTTTGTGGAATTTTCCGTCATCAATTATCCTCCTGTACAAAATGACGTTCGGCATATGCCGACAATGTATCAAGAATAATTATATCATGCTTTTTTCCTTTTGTCTATAGGATAGGCTGAAAAATTTGTCACAAAAAGAGTGCCGGATATTCTTATTTAATGTACAAATAAACGTACTGCAAAAAAACTACACGCAAACACAGTAAAAAAATATCGGGCAGATAACTCCACCCGATACAATATCAGTCTTTTATATACTTGTTCTTGACCTCGCTGTAGGTCTTGCAGAAGCGGTCATGGGAGATATACGCTCCCCAGCTCATGTTATCGTCCACCTGAGGGTCCATAACATATACCTGACCGTTTATCGTTACCTCAACCCACATATGATAGCCGTAACCGCCTGCCGCCATAGCGGTCTTGCCGTCAACGGTCTTTGCGTCAAAGCCTATATAGTTGAGCATTGCGGCGTAAACGTAAGAATACTCTGTGCAAGTGCCGTAACCGTCCTCAAGAACAGCCTTGACAGGATTTGCCCAGCCGCCGTAATCGTAGACCGTGTTCTTTATAATATAATCGTAGCAAGCCACAGCCTTTTCGTAGTTTGTCATATCATCTGATATTATCTTATCAAGATATTTCAGAAGTATCTTTTCTTCCTTTGCGCTGAGCGTCGCCTTCGGATCAAGCACTGCAGAATTAAGTCGCTGTGCAGGGGTCTTGCCGTTGTCGACAACAGGCGCAGTGGTTGTAGTTGTAACAGGCTTTTTAGTTGTTGTCACCTTAGCGGTGGTGGTCTTTTTCTTGGTAGTAGTCACCGCAGGCGTTGTGGTCGTAACAGGGGCAGTTGTTGTCTTTGCAGTGGTAGTAGTTTTTGCAGTAGTAGTTTTCGCTGTTGTAGTCTTTTTTGTAGCCTTTGAGGCAACAGTATCGCTGTCAGTAGTGCTGACAGGGGCGGAAGTAACAGCAGAAACCTTTGTTTCAGACTTTGAAGCCTGCTGAGTTTTCTTTGTTACAAGGCTTACTGATATGCTAAGCTTTGTGTCAGCGGAAGTCACGCTCTGCACTGCGGTCACTGACGCTGGCTTCTGTGATATTACAGAGGTCGTTACGCTCTCTGATCTCAAAGCTGTTTCGGAAGCTGACTTTGTTGTTTCGCTTTTTGCAGTTTTTACAGCCTTAACAGCCTCGGTCTGAGAATTTTTCGCAGTTTCCTTGACGGCTGATGTTGTAAGAACAGTTGTGATATCCCCGATCTGCTCAGATGTTTCCTTGTCAGAAACAGCAGAAATGACCTTTGCATTTTCAGGCGGCATGACCGCACATGGCTGGATAACGTTTTTATCAAGTGTCGCAAAAGTCACAGCAGATACTGTCACAACTCCACAGGCAGAAAGCACAGCCACACAGCGGGATATTCCCGACTTCAAATAACCCAATTCAGAACGCTCCTTTCAAATGTGATAAACTACACCATATTATAATGAATAAGGTTACAAAAGTCAAGGGGCATTGTAATCAAATTGTAATTTTCAAGCCGTTTTTTCACTCGTTTATGAAGTTTATATGAACGTCAAGTTACAATCATTGTATATTTTATATTCCAGAAACGACAATAAGGGTTCTATTTTTATCACTTTTAACAAATTTCGCAAAACTTTTATTAATAATACCGAAAAACGGACACCTGCGTTACAAAAGCCCATATTTTCCACGATATTTTACATATCTATCCACAAAATCACCCACGCAAAAAAAGAACGCAGACACAAGCCAGCGTTCCCTTTTTGAAGTATATGAAGTATATATGGAGAAAAAAGTATATGTGTAAATTTCATCTTTTTGTCTATCTCTTATCTTGTTTATATAATACTCCGCCAATGTGACAGTTTTATGATAATGTGCTGAAAACTAATACACAAAAAAATAAGTGCAAAAAAACGTCTGCCATATGACAGACGTTTTCTCTTAGTTTAAGTAAATTACTCAGCCTGAGGTGCTCCTACAGGGCAAGTACCTGCGCAAGAACCGCAGTCGATGCACTCGTCAGCGTTAATAGCACACTTACCGTCAGCCTCGGAGATAGCTCCTACTGGACATGCGTCCATGCAAGCGCCGCAGCCGATGCACTCATCACTAATCTTATAAGCCATTTTCACAGACCTCCTTGCATAAATTCTACAAGTATCATATCAAATACTATACTTATATAATAACACATTTTCTGAAAAAATCAAGAGGTTTTCGGCATTTCATAAAAATTTCACATAGATTTTAAGTGATTTTTCAGTTAGTATTCACTAATCAACTAGATGCTTGCCAATTCCTGCTGTGAGATAAGAGCAAATCCTGCTTCACTCAAAGCTTCCAGAGCGGCTGTAACGTTCTCCACTCTAAGGATAAGATAAGCCGTGTTTTCCTTAGTGTTTATGAATGCAGAATACATATACTCAACGCTGATGTTGTCATTGTAGAGAGCTTTCATTGCTTCTGAAAGTCCGCCTGGGCGGTCATTTATCTCCACTGCAAGCACCTGAGTGGTGGTAACGGAAAAGCCCTCTGTTTTCAAGGCTGAAACTGCTTTTTCAAAATCGTCAACGATAAGTCTGAGAATACCGAAATCCTTTGTGTCAGCAAGCGACATTGCACGGATATTCACATCATTATCCCCAAGTATTTTTGTAACGGCAGACAATCTGCCAGGTCTGTTTTCAATAAAAACCGAAAGCTGTTTTACTGTCATAAAATTACCCCCTGTCTTTTAGACAAGCTTTCTCTTGTCGATAACTCTTACTGCCTTGCCCTCAGAACGTGGAATGCTCTTTGGCTCAACAAGTCTTATCTTCGCCTTGATGCCAAGGATATTATGGATATCGTTGGATATCTTCTTTTCAAGATCCTCGATAGACTTGACAGTATCAGAGAACATATCGTCATTAAGCTCGACTCTTATCTCAAAAGTATCAGAATTGTTCACCCTGTCAACGACTATCTGATAGTTAGGGCTTGCCTTTGATATCTTAAGAAGCACTGACTCTATCTGTGATGGGAACACGTTTACGCCCTTAATGATGAGCATATCATCGCTTCTGCCCATTGGCTTGCACATTTTGACGAGAGTTCTGCCACATGAGCATTTCTCTCTTGTAAGAATACAAATATCTCTTGTTCTGTATCTCAGCAGAGGGAAAGCTTCCTTTGTGATACTTGTGAATACAAGCTCACCCTTTGAGCCTTCAGGAAGCACCTCTCCTGTGTCAGGGTCGATTATCTCTGCGATAAAGTTGTCCTCATTGATGTGCATACCAGACTGTGCTTCGCACTCGAAAGCTACGCCAGGACCGCTTGTTTCTGTCAGACCATAGATATCGTAAGCCTTGATACCAAGAAGCTTCTCTATCTCATGACGCATTTCCTCCGTCCAAGGCTCAGCACCGAAGATACCAGCTTTGAGCGTAAGCTCCTCTGGCTTTATGCCCATTTCCTTTACAGTTTCACCTATATAAGCGGCATATGACGGAGTACAGCACAGGATAGTAGAACCGAGATCCTGCATGAACTGTATCTGTCTTTCTGTGTTTCCTGATGACATCGGCAGTGTAAGACAGCCCACCTTATGAGAGCCGCCGTTAAGACCTGCTCCGCCTGTAAAAAGTCCATAGCCGTATGCAACGTGGCAAACGTCGTCTTTTGTTCCGCCTGCGGCAACTATAGCTCTTGCACAGCAATTTTCCCAAAGGTCGATATCATGCTGAGTGTAGAAAGCCACAACTCTCTTGCCTGTGGTTCCGCTTGTGGAATGTATTCTCACGCACTCTGAAAGCGGCTTTGCAAGCAGACCGTAAGGATAAGCCTCACGCAGATCAGCCTTTGAAAGGAACGGCAGCTTGTGCAGGTCCTCAATGCCGTGGATATCATCAGGCGTTACGCCCTTTTCTTCCATAAGCTTCTTGTAGTATGGCACATTGTCCCAGACGTGCTTGACCTGTTTGACAAGTCTTTCGCTCTGGAGCTTTTTCATGTCCTCGTGTGCCATGCACTCGATCTCTTCGTTCCAATATTTTCCCATTGGAACACACCTCCTGTTAAAATGGTTTCGGTCATATTACTCGGGTATCAACTTTGCACAAGTATCATACGCCGTACATTTCTTCAAGCATCTTAATGCCTGTTTTCGTTTTGAACACCTTGTCACGGAAGCTTTTTATGCTCTCTTTGGAAAGGCTGTCCTCGAAAGCGTTCACAAGGAAATCGGCTTCCAAGAGTATCTGCCAGTCAAGCCCCTGGGCGCCCTCATAGGTGTGATGATGTGCGATAAGAAAGCACACCCTGTCTATGATATCCTCGTCAAAGTCAAGCTCTGTGAGCATTTTCCGTGCAGGCTCAGGACCTAACTGTTCCTGAAGCTTTCCGCCGCAGTGACCCTTGCCGTATCTCTCCTCCGCAGGCTTTATGCCTATATCATGCACCACCGACGCAACGTCAAGGCAGTACATAGTGCGGATATCAAGCCCCTCTGCCCTGCCGATAACACGGGCAAAGGTATGCACCTTTATAAAGTGCTGTATACGCTTAGGGTCGCCGCTGAAAAACTCGGTCATTTTTATGATAAGACCGCTTATCTCGTCCATTATTTTACCTCTCTGCCGAGAGCGAACGCCTTTTTATTCAGTTCAAGGAACTTTGCAGGAACACAGTTTTCAAGAGCCTTCTGCCAAACGTCCTCGTCAAAAGCCATTTTAGTTGACACAACGCCCATGAGAACAACGTTTGAAGCCTTTGCAGTACCAGCCTGCTCCGCAAGTGCCAGTGCGTCAACAGCGATAACGTCAACGCCCTCTGCTTTAAGCTTGCCTATGATATCCTCAGGATAAACAGCCGCACCTGTGATAACAGGCATTGGGTCTATCTGCTGAGTTGAAGTGATGATATGTCCGCCCTTCTTGAGATATGAAACATATCTTGCGGCTTCAAGCTGTTCAAAGCTGATGATGATATCAGCTTCGCCTTTTTCAACTACAGGCGAGCATACCTCGCTGCCGTACTTAACGTATGTAACAACAGAGCCGCCACGCTGGCTCATTCCGTGTACCTCGCTGACCTTGACATCAAACCCCTGTGAGAGAAGCACGTTTCCTATTATTCTTGACGCAAGCAGTGAACCCTGTCCGCCTACGCCCACTATCATAATTGATCTTGTTTTCATTATTTACACCTCGAAATATATGTTATCATTAGTCGCATATCGCACCCAGCTTACACATTTCCTTGCATATGCCGCAGCCTACGCACTGTGTATGGTCGATAACGCACTTGCCGTCATGGATAGATATAGCAGGACAGCCTATCTTCAGGCACTGCTTACAGCCAACGCACTTATCCTTGTTTACCTTGAGTGGTGGATTGTGCTTTACATATTTAAGAAGTGCGCATGGACGTCTTGAAATAATAACGCTTGGTTCTTCCTTGGCAAGCTCTTCCTTGATAACAGCCTCTGTTTCAGCCATGTGATATGGATCAACGACTCTTACGCTCTTGATACCAAGTGAATGGCAGAGCATTTCAAGGTCAACGGCATAAGCAGGGTCGCCCTTAAGGTTTTTACCGGTTGTAGGGTTCTGCTGATGACCCGTCATACCTGTGATAGAGTTATCGAGAATGATAACAGTTGAATTTGTGGAGTTATATGCAACGTTCACAAGACCTGTCATACCGCTGTGCATGAATGTAGAGTCACCGATAACGGCAACAGACTTCTTCTCAGCCTCTGCACCTCTTGCCTTGTTAAATCCGTGAAGTCCGCTGATAGAAGCACCCATGCAGATAGTTGAATCCATAGCACAAAGCGGTGCTGTTGCGCCGAGAGTGTAACAGCCGATATCGCCTGATACCATAACGCCCAGCTTATGCAGGCAATAGAACAGACCTCTGTGAGGACATCCCGGACACATAACAGGAGGTCTTACAGGCACGTTATCCTCAAATGTGATATACTCAGGCTTCTCGCCAAGTATCTTTTCGGCAACGATAGTCTGTGATATCTCGCCCATAAGGCTGAAAAGCTCCTTGCCGATAACGTTCACACCGTTCTTTTTGCAGTGTGTTTCGATAACATCGTCAAGTTCCTCGATTACATAGACCTTTTCGCACTTTGCGGCAAAGTCCTTTATTATCTGAATTGGCATTGGGTTTACGATACCGAGTTTGAGATATGAAGCCTTGTCACCAAGTGCTTCCTTTGCATACTGATATGAGATACCGCTTGTGATAACGCCTATCTTTGTATCGTTCATCTCTACCTTGTTGAGCGGTGAAGTTTCGGCATAATCAACGATAGCCTTCATTCTTGCCTCAACAACAGGGTGACGGCGGATAGCGTTACCAGGCATCATAACATACTTCTGGATATTCTTTTCATATGGGATATTCTCCCTTTCCTCTCTCTCGCAAAGCTCAACGGCCGACTGAGAGTGAGAAACTCTGGTGGACAGTCTTACGATAACAGGAACATCGAACTTTTCAGAAAGCTCGAAAGCAGCCTTAGCAAACTCCTTGCACTCCCTTGAATCGGAAGGCTCTATCATCATTGTCTTAGAAGCGATAGCATGGTGACGTGAATCCTGCTCGTTCTGTGACGAGTGCATACCAGGGTCATCAGCGACAGCTATTACCATACCTGCCGTTACGCCTGTGTAGCCTGCTGTGTAAAGAGGGTCAGCGGCAACGTTAAGACCAACGTGCTTCATTCCGCAGAAGCTTCTTGCACCACCTATAGAAGCGCCAAGAGCCACTTCCATTGCCACCTTTTCATTAGGCGCCCACTCAGCATATACCTCGTCATATTTTGCAACAGCTTCTGTTATCTCAGTTGACGGAGTACCAGGGTAAGATGATACAACCTTACAGCCTGCCTCATACAGACCTCTTGCAAACGCCTCGTTTCCAAGCATTAGTTTTTTCATACAATAAATCTTTCCTTTCACTGCACCGACCATTTTTTCATGGTCGGTAAAATAAACAATAATTAAAATAGACACAAATAATTATACCACAAATTTCACCAAAATGCAACAGCTTTTTTTGATTTAAAGCACCAATAGAGCATTATAAAAAGTTTGCTTACGGCAATTTTGTCAGTTTGCATAAAATATCAAGGGAGCTTCTGTGCAAAAATTTATGCCAGCTTACACGTTTTGAATGAAAAAAATAAATCGCCGCCAGGCGATACCATAATTCCTCATTCCTCATTCTTAACACTCCTCATTTCTCATTCTCACCTCCTCACTTGTTAAAAAAATTGTACTTGAAAAAAGAGCATAAATGTTGTATAATAACAAAGTATACTTATATTTACGTTCGGAGGATATACATAATGAAAAAATACACACTTGACGAGGTCTACACAGCCGATATGACAGCGTTTCAGAGAGAAAGATATAACAGAGTTGCAGATGAATTTGAAAAGCTTTTCGGTGAAAAGCCAACTGCTTTCTTCTCAGCTCCAGGCAGAACTGAGGTAGGCGGCAACCACACCGACCACAACTTCGGCTGTGTTCTTGCGGCAGGCGTTTCACTCGACGTTATTGCCGCTGTCGCTCCTGACAACGAAGAGAACGTTATTACAATAAAGTCCGAGGGCTTCCCGATGGACACTGTGAACGTTGATGACGACACTATCTACGAGGAGCAGAAAAACACATCAGCGGCACTTATAAGAGGTATGTCCGCAGGCTTTAAGAAGAATGGTCACAATGTCGGGGGCTTCAAGGCTTATGCTACTTCAAACGTGCTCAAAGGCTCTGGACTTTCTTCATCTGCGGCTTATGAAGTGCTTATCGGCACTATCCTCAACGGTCTTTACAACGAGGGCGAGGTTTCTGCTGTGGAAATAGCTCAGATAGCTCAGTTTGCGGAAAATGTATATTTTGGCAAGCCGTCAGGTCTTATGGACCAAATGGCTTCATCAGTAGGCGGATTTATCACTATCGACTTTGCTGACGAAAAGCACCCTGTTATCAACTCTGTAAAGTTCGATTTCACAAAAAGCGGTCACGCACTGTGTATCGTTGACACAAAGGGCAACCATGCCGACCTCACCCCTGAGTATGCGGCTATCCCTGCGGAAATGAAGTCTGTTGCGGTTTTCTTTGGCAAAAAGGTGCTGAGAGAGATAACAAAAGAACAGCTTCTTGAAAACATCTGTGCCGTTAGAGAAAAGTGCAGTGACAGAGCTGTGCTTAGAGCGCTCCACTTCTTTGACGATAACGAGAGAGTTGGCAAGGAAGCTTCCGCACTTTCAGAGGGCGACTTTGACGCTTTCCTGAGCCTTATCAATGAATCAGGAGATTCATCATTCAAATATCTTCAGAACATCTATGCCTCTTCCGCTCCAAACGAGCAGGGTCTTTCACTGGCTCTGTATCTTGCAAAACAGGCTCTTGGCGGTGAGGGTGCTTGCAGAGTACACGGCGGTGGCTTTGCAGGAACTATCCAAGCGTTCGTACCCGAAAAGAAGCTTGAAGCTTTCAAGGCTGAAATGGAGAGAGTATTCGGTGAAGGCTCATGCTATGTGCTGTCCATAAGACCTGTTGGCGGCGTGCAGATCGACCTTTAATATAGGAGTTGTCATGAAAAATCCATTTGCAGGCTTGAAGAAAAAGCAGGTGAAGTTGCAGTTTTCCACCTGCGGAGAGATAATGATAGACGGACTTCCCTTTGCTTTCGGAGTGGAAAGTGCAGGGAAAGCGTCAGACAAAGGGCTTTGCGTTTCGATATCCGGTGAAGCTGTCAATGACGGACGTGTTACCTTTTCAAACCTTGAATACTACGAAAACCATGGCGGAAAGATAACTCTTGTGAAGCATGGCTTTTCACTTGTCACCAAAAAGGACGGCAAGAAAATTTATCAGGCGAAGTTTACCAAAATACCTATCACCGAAAAGGACACCTCAGTGCTTTTCAGAAAGCTCACCGAGGAAGAGGTCGTCCAACGGCTCAACTGCGAGATAGCTTTTAAGGTGACACCTCATTTCAGCGGTGAGGACACACCCGAAGTCATGCTCACAGTTTATCCTTATGAAAATATGCTCACAGGGTCGGCTGTGCAGTGGCTAAAGGTCACGTCTGACAAGGACTATTTTCTGCACAAATATTCTAATAAATAACAGGAGAGTTTATCCCATATGAGAATGAGAAGAAAGAAAAATCTTGAGGCACGTCTTGAAGCCTGCGGAGATTATATTTTATATCTTGACCGTGACGAGAAGAATTTTCAGGACAAATCAAACAAACAGCTTATTGACTTTGAGAAGATCTTCGGAAACAGCGATCCCCTTGTGCTGGAGATAGGCTGTGGTAAGGGTCAGTTTGCAAGAGAGATAGCAAAGAGAAACCCTGACAAGAATTTCCTTGCAGTAGAAAAAAGCAGTAACGTTATAGTTGACGCCGCACAAATGGCTATAGACAAGGGCATACCGAACCTGAGATTTGCAAGGGGCGAGGCTGAATATCTGGATTGCTTTATCTCTGAAAAGTCAGTAGAGTGTATCTACCTTAACTTTAGCTGTCCGTATCCTAAAAATACATATGCACGTCATAGGCTCACATACCGAGCTTTTCTTGAAATATACAGACGTATTCTTGTGGACAAAGGCGAGATATACCAAAAGACCGACAATATGCACTTCTTTGAGTTCTCCTTGGAGGAGTTCTCTGCGGCAAATTACGGACTTAAAAACATTTCTCTCGACCTTCACAACAGTGGCTTCGAGGGCAATATCGTAACGGAATATGAGAAGAAATTCTCAGACATGGGTATGCCTATCTACAGATTGGAGGCGTTTGTAAAATAATGAGCAAACAGATAAACCCCGTTATAAACGAAGAGGACATCGGCACTGACGGCAAGCTTCGCAAATGGTCAACAGGCAGAAAAGCCAAGTGGATAATTTGGATAGTCGTTATTCTTGCAGTAGCCCTCGGCTTCTGGCATCAGCACTATATGCGCTCCGACAGCCAGATAAAAGCCGTTTTCAATGACAATAAGGCTAACTTTCAGACCACTGCGGAATTTATGATAGAAAGCATTTCATGCGAAAAGCCGACACTGCCAAAGGGCAAATGCTCCATTAAATCGCTCACTGAAAACAATGCCTGCAAGTCTGTGAAGAAAGAGCTTGAGGAGCTTGAGCGCAGGAACGTTACATACATCGACAGCGACGGCTTGACAGTGAAATTCTATACCATTTATGACCATTACTATATTTACCGCTCACCCATAAGCTCATCAGGGGGCGAAGATAACCTCGGCAATGGCTGGTCATATGTTAAAACAAGCAAAAGCTGATTTTTTATGGACGAAAAAAATTTTTTCGTCCATTTTTTCTTTAAACAAAAAAGAACGACCTGCACTGCAAGTCGTTCTCTTTTTATGCAATAATATTTATCTGCAAATTAGTTGTTGATGAGCTTCTCGTCATCGTTGTTCCAGCTGTAGAGCTTTCTGATCTCCTTACCAACCTTCTCAGAAGGATGCTCAGCGTGGAGCTTTCTCATAGCCTTGAAGTGTACCTGTGAACCTGCGTCAGACATATCAAGGAGGAAGTCCTTAGCGAATGTACCATCCTGAATGTCAGACAGAACCTTCTTCATAGCCTTCTTAGTGTCCTCAGTAACGATCTTTGGACCTGTGATGTAGTCACCGTACTCAGCTGTGTTAGAGATTGAATATCTCATGCCTGCAAAACCTGACTGATAGATAAGGTCAACGATGAGCTTCATCTCATGGATACACTCAAAGTATGCGTTTCTTGGGTCATAACCAGCTTCGCAAAGTGTTTCAAAACCAGCCTGCATAAGTGCGCAAACACCACCGCAGAGAACTGCCTGCTCACCGAAGAGGTCTGTTTCTGTTTCTGTTCTGAA
>ULVP01000237.1_pt1 | contig 28344 bp, 16 predicted proteins | sample 1959551 | NCBI WGS metagenome assembly ULVP01 (sample SAMEA4835789, study PRJEB28245) | human gut metagenome | biome: gut microbiome; material: fecal sample | place: Denmark | collected 2008 | reverse complement strand
AAACAATACCCACCGCCCATGCTATCGCTTCACGTTCTATTACCTCACGCAGAGCATAACGTTGTTTCTCCGTCAGTTGCTTGGAGTCATTCAGTAACTCATTCTTAAAATCTTTCGGAAGAATGACGGCAGCAGCATAGACAGAACCCGCCAAACAGCCGCGGCCTGCCTCATCGCATCCTGCTTCTATCAGATTCTCATTTAAATAAGGTAATAGCATCTTTATCGTTTTTATCTCTGCAAAGGTAAATGAAATAAAAAAGGAGACCTAGATTCCGGTCTCCATTTTCTTATCTTTTTAACACAAAATCCTTAGAACAGACTCCAGGCAACCGTAAGTCCTGCCATTACAATGGCTAACATGCTCATAAGCTTTATCAATATATTCAAGCTCGGACCGGAGGTATCTTTAAACGGGTCGCCCACCGTATCGCCCACCACCGTTGCCTTATGAACCTCACTTCCTTTTCCTCCGAAATTGCCTTCTTCCACATATTTCTTTGCATTATCCCAGGCACCACCGGCATTTGCCATAAAGATAGCGAGCACGAAACCGCTGCTCAAACCACCGATCAACAAACCAAGCACACCGGGAACACCGAAGACAAGTCCCGTAAAGATAGGGGCAATGATAGCAATCAATGAAGGAACCACCATTTCGCGCTGTGCCCCCTTCGTAGAGATTTCCACACAACGTTCGTAGTCCGGTTCGGCTTCTCCCGTCAGGATACCTTTTATTTCACGGAACTGACGGCGCACTTCGTCCACCATGTGTCCTGCCGCACGTCCCACGGCATTCATGGTCAGCCCGCAGAACAGGAAAGCCATCATAGAACCGAGGAACATCCCCGAAAGTACCTTCGGATTCATCAGGTTCACTTCATAATAGTTCATGAAGTCAATGAAAGTAGCATTTGCCACACTGATTGTATTTCCGTCCGAGAAAGTCAGATCCATATTGCCGAGACGAGTCAGTCCGATACGTATTTCTTCAATATAAGAAGCGAGCAAAGCCAATCCCGTCAAGGCAGCAGAACCAATCGCAAAACCTTTTCCGGTTGCGGCAGTCGTGTTTCCGAGAGAATCGAGCGCATCGGTACGTTTGCGGACTTCTTCACCCAAACCGGACATTTCCGCGTTTCCGCCTGCGTTATCCGCAATCGGGCCGTAAGCGTCCGTTGCCAAAGTGATTCCCAGCGTAGAAAGCATACCGACGGCAGCAATGCCGATTCCGTACAACCCCATACCGATATTGGCAAAATCGCCGGCAGCAGCCAGTAGATAAGAAGCAATGATACCCACCACAACTGCAATAACGGGGATAGCCGTAGAAAGCATTCCCAGACCGATACCGGAAATGATGACCGTAGCAGGTCCCGTCTTCCCGCTTTCACTCAACTTCTGAGTAGGACGATAGGATTGAGAAGTATAATATTCAGTAGAACGGCCTATCACAATGCCGACAAGCAGGCCGACGACCACCGCACAGGAGATCCAAACCCAGTTCTGCAACTGCAAAAGCCACAGGATAAAGAAAGTAGCAACGACGATAAGTACAGAACTGAGGTTTGTACCGAACGCCAGCGAACCAAGCAGATCTTTCATCTTCGCATTCTCTTTGGTACGGACGGCGAAGATACCTATAATAGAAAGGATAATCCCGACAGCCGCAATCAACATCGGAGCAATAACCGCTTTGAACTGCATAGCCGTGTCCGAAGAATGAATAAAGGCGGCAGCACCAAGCGCGGCAGTTGCCAGGATCGAACCGCAATAAGATTCGTACAAGTCGGCTCCCATGCCGGCCACGTCACCCACGTTGTCACCTACGTTATCGGCAATAGTGGCAGGGTTGCGCGGGTCGTCTTCGGGGATTCCGGCCTCTACCTTACCTACAAGGTCGGCCCCCACATCGGCAGCTTTCGTATAGATACCACCGCCGACACGGGCGAAGAGTGCCTGAGTGGAGGCCCCCATACCGAAAGTAAGCATGGTGGTAGTGATTACACAGAGTTTATGAGTCGGTGTCAGTGCGTCAGCAGGAATCACTTCGTTCAGCAACAAATACCAGAAAGAAATGTCGAGCAGGCCGAGACCGACTACGACAAGTCCCATTACCGCACCGCTCCGAAAGGCAATCCTCAATCCGGCATTCAGCGAACCGCGTGCCGCATTGGCTGTACGGGCTGATGCATAAGTTGCCGTTTTCATCCCCAGAAAACCGGAAAGGCCGGAAAAGAAACCACCCGTCAGGAAAGCGATAGGCACCCAAGCATTCTGAACGTGGAAACCGTAGGCCATGATTGAAAACAAAATGACCAGCCCCAGAAACACCCAGCCTACAATCTTGTATTGCTGTTTCAGGTAAGACATAGCGCCTTTGCGCACAGCAGCGGCAATTTTTATCATTTGGGGAGTACCTTCACTCTCCTTCATCATTTGCTTATGGAAGTAATAAGCAAAGCAGAGGGCTAACACGGAAGAGACCGGAACCAGCCAGAAAAGAATGCTATCCATAGGATTAATTTTTAAAGGGTTTACGGAGGCTAAAAGTATGAAAATCAAACGAAAAAAGCAAGTAAGTAAGATTATTTTTTGAACAGTAGATGTACTCACTTTAATTGCCATGTCATTCCTCCCTTTCCGGCAAGCAGCTTGTCGGAGGGTTTGTTAAGTGGGACTTTATGGGAAGGGAAGCCGGTATAGTTCGATTGGAATACCGGTATAGTTAGGTTGGAGCACCGCTTTAGTTAGTCTGCCACGGCCGTGGAGAGTTCTTTCCACAGGCGTGACGAGATATTACCACGGGTGTGACGAATACTCTCCACGGCCGTGGCAAATTAACAATATCGGTATTCCGACAGAACAATACCTACCGGATAACAGATGTATAGCGGGTGTATAAGCTATGTTTAACGGTGACTTATTTACCGTAGAATTTAGTGTCAGCATCAAAATCTGGCCCGTACATCATAAATTATCATTATCTTTGAGCGTTTTTATGCCTGTAAACTAACTAATACCCAATAATTATTACTCAAAACAACATGAAGAAACTATTTCTACTACTAATGGCTTTGTTTACCTTGGCACAAGTGAAAGCCCAGGAAAAGAGTGTTATCCAAATCTCAACGGACAACACAGACCTAATCCTTCAAGTAGCCCCTAACGGCCGACTTTATCAGGCTTATCTGGGTGACAAACTACTAAATGAGCAAGATATCAAGCACTTTTCGCCTTATGTAAAAGGTGGCAGTGACGGCAGTGTTTCTACACGCGGCTGGGAAGTCTATCCGGGTTCCGGTGCCGAAGACTATTTCGAACCGGCTGTGGCTATCACTCACAGCGACGGAAATCCAAGTACGATTCTCCGCTATGTATCTTCCGAGCAGAAGGCCGTGACAGGAGGAACAGAGACAATTATCAACCTCAAAGACGACCAATATCCGGTAGAGGTAACTCTGCACTACATCGCTTATCCGAAAGAAAACGTCATCAAGACATGGAGCGAAATCAAGCACAACGAGAAGAAACCCGTCACCCTGTGGCGCTATGCTTCCACAATGCTTTATTTCTCCGACTCCAAGTATTTCCTAACCGAGTTCAGCAGCGACTGGGCCAAAGAAGCTCAAATGAGCAGCCAGCAGTTACAGTTCGGAAAGAAAGTAATCGACACCAAGTTGGGCAGCCGTGCCGCCATGCATACACATCCGTTCTTCGAACTGGGATTCGGACAATCGGCACAGGAAACACAAGGCCGCGTGATGCTGGGTACGATCGGCTGGACCGGTAACTTCCAGTTTACATTCGAAGTAGACAACGTTGGTAACCTGCGCGTAATCCCTGCCATCAACCCTTATGCATCTGATTATGAATTGAAAGCGAACGAAGTATTCACGACTCCCGAATTTATGTTCACTTTCAGCAATAACGGAACGGGCGAGGCCAGCCGTAACCTTCACGCCTGGGCTCGCAACTATCAGCTGAAAGACGGACAAGGTGACCGCCTCTCCCTACTGAACAACTGGGAAAACACTTACTTCAAATTCGACGAACAACTCCTTTCCGAACTAATGAAAGAGGCCAAACATCTTGGGGTAGATATGTTCCTGCTCGATGACGGCTGGTTTGGCAACAAGCATCCGCGCAACAGCGACAATGCCGGACTAGGCGATTGGGAAGCAATGAAATCCAAACTGCCCGGCGGTATCCCTGCTCTTGTGAAATCCGCTAAAGAAGCCGGAGTGAAGTTCGGCATCTGGATTGAGCCGGAAATGGTCAACCCGAAAAGCGAACTCTTTGAAAAGCACCCCGACTGGGCTATCACCCTGCCGAACCGCAAGACTTATTACTATCGTAACCAACTGGTTCTCGACCTCAGCAACCCGAAAGTGCAGGACTTTGTGTTCGGCGTAGTCGACAACATCCTGACTGAGAATCCGGAAGTTGCCTATTTCAAGTGGGACTGCAACTCACCGATCACCAACGTCTATTCTCCCTACCTGAAAAACAAACAGGGACAACTTTATATCGACCATGTACGCGGCATATACAATGTACTCAAACGTGTGAAAGAGAAATATCCCAATACACCGATGATGCTCTGCTCCGGTGGCGGCGCACGTTGCGACTACGAGGCCCTGAAATATTTCACAGAATTCTGGTGCAGTGACAATACCGACCCGATAGAACGTCTGTTTATCCAATGGGGATTCTCACAAATCTTCCCTTCCAAAGCGATGTCTGCACACGTGACTAGCTGGAACAAGAAGACAAGCGTGAAATTCCGTACCGATGTAGCCAGTATGTGCAAACTGGGCTTCGACCTCGGACTGAAAGAGTTGAATGCGGACGAACTGACTTACTGCCAGAATGCAGTTGCCAACTGGACACGTCTGAAGAAAGTGATTCTGGACGGCGACCAATACAGACTGGTCTCTCCTTATGACGGCAACCACATGTCCGTGATGTACACCGCACCGGATAAGAACAAGGCTGTGCTTTATACTTATGACATTCATCCGCGCTATGCTGAGAAACTGCTTCCGGTGAAACTTCAGGGATTGGATCCGAGTAAGAGGTATAAGGTGAAAGAAATCAACCTGATGCCGAATAAGAAGTCGAATCTGGGCGCTAACGAGAAAACTTATTCCGGCGACTATCTGATGAAAATAGGTATCAACGCCTTCACTACCAATCAGGCTTTCAGCCGTGTGATTGAGCTGACTGCGGAATAAGAGACAACTTCCCATTTCGCAGGCAACCTGTCCTTCTCAAGAGGTTAATCAGGTTGCCTGCGAAAAATTTCTTTAAAAAAGTGAGGAGTAAAACCGACTTCTCCCATTATGGTAATGTCACTGCTTGATAAATAGGGCCAACAATATAAGCAGTAATATTAATTTTAATCCAAAGAACATTACCATGAAAAACTCCGGATATTGTTTAAGCCTCATCTGCCTCTTTATATCGTTGTGTCTATACGGATGTAAAGATAACGCGGAAGAAAGTATAACGGAAATCTTTGAAATCGCGACAGAGGATCTGATACAGAACTTCAGTAAAGATGCAGCAAACGTCAGCATCTCTATCACCACAAACTTAAACGTAGATAATTGGGAAGCGAAGGTTACTGATAAATGGCTCAGAGCCACACAATTCAAAAACAGTCTGAAAATATCAGTAGACGCCAATATCGGTTCGAACAGACGTACCGCCAACGTTAAAGTATCCTCTGCAACTAAACATTATACCATTACAGTCACCCAATATTCCGCCAGTGACATTGTAATCGAAGAAGATATACAGGTAAAACCCTATGCCGGTAAGGCGAGCGAAGAGGAAACGGACCCGGATCGGAGCATCGAGCATTCCTTTGATAATAAATTTATTGCCGACGGCGGAGTACCTTACCACAGTAAATGGGGACAATCGGCCGATTTCCCGGTTATCCTGGAATACTATTTCGAGGGTAATACGGATATTGATTATTTCATCTATCACACTAATTCAGGAAACGGCACATTCGGGAAATTTGACGTATATACGCAGACGAAAGAAAACACGGAATACGTGCATCAGGGAAGCTATGACTTCAATATGCGCAACTCTCCCTCCATTGCCTCACTCAAAACTCCGGTAAAAGCCACCAAAGTAAAGTTTGAGGTTCATAGCGGGAAAAACAGATATGTCAGTTGTGATGAAATGCAGTTCTTCAAAAAGAACAAGAAAAACACTCTCGAAGAACAGTTGCTGACTGTCTTTACAGACATTACCTGTTCCGAAATAAAGCCTGATGTCACGCAAGAGCAGATAGAAGCATTACCCGAATTCTTCATACAAACGGCATCGGCTTTAAAAGACGATAGTTATAATAAATGGGAAAAGGAATTCCGGATACGGGAATATTGTCCTTACAGCTCCGCCGACGAATGGGCGGATAAGCTGATGACGAGGAAATACGGAGATCTCGACAATCCTACAGGAATCTATGTGAACGAAGGAGATGAGGTAGTCGTACTGGTAGGAAACACTCACGGGCAAAGTATTTCAATCCAGAATATCGGGGAAGAAACAAGCAAAGGTTATGCACAAACTTCTGTCAACGGTGATATCTATCCCCTGAAGGAAGGAGTCAACAAACTGACAGCCAAGCAAACAGGTATGTTGTTTGTAATGTACAATACGAACATACAAAACCCCGATGCACAACCGATTAAAATCCATATCCCATTAGGCGGAGGCAAAGTATGCGGATTCTTTTCCTTAAAAGAGCATCAGACCAATGAGAAATACAAGGAGTTAATAGACAAAGCCGACTATAAATATTTCTGTGTCATCAGCAACGCCATCATCCTCTATTTTCATCATAAGCAACTGAAAGCAGCAGTGCCGTATGATATCCTGTCGTCTATCGAACTTTGGGACAATATGATCCAATGGCAACAAGAATTGATGGGTATTGAAGACGTATACCCCAAACAAATGAATAATCATATTTTTGCCATATCTCCCGAAGGCGGATATATGTGGGCTTCAGAAGGCAGGATAGGATTTGTATATACCGTTCTGGGGGATATCCTGCGCAAATCTTATCTTATGGCCTCCAGAAATTCCTGGGGACCGGCACACGAGATCGGTCATGTACACCAAGGTGCCATTAACTGGGCCAGCACAACAGAGTCCTCCAACAATTTATTCTCCAATTACACGATTTATAAGTTCGGTCAGAACTGCTCCCGAGGGACAGAACTGGCTGTACCGGAATATGCGGCTAACGTCAAGAAAGCCACATTGGTATTCAGAAGATGTGTAGAAAATAAAGCCTGGTGCGACTTTGGAACCGACTATCAGGGAGAGGACCCGGAAATGCATGCACGCATGAACTGGCAATTATGGAATTACTATCATCGCTGCGGATATAATCCCCAATTCTTCCCTACTCTTTTCAAATTGATGCGCGAAAACCGTGTATCAACCCAAGACCCGGGAGAAAATCAAATGATGTATGCCAGAATGGCTTGCCGGGCTGCTAACGAGAACCTGACAGATTTCTTTGAAAGGTGGGGGTTCTTTGTCCCGATCTCTATGAAGGTCAACCAATACGGTACGTACAATTACATTGTCACGGACGCCATGATTAAGGAAACGAAAGAATTTATGAAGCAGTTTCCGGCTCCCAAACACGCTTTCTACTATCTGGAAGACAGAAAGAAAGGTGACCCCGGACTCGATACGACTCCACCGGATGTCGGTTACTTCACTCAATTTACAGAGGACATGAAAATCACCAAGCAAATTACTTATACTATATCCGGACATCAGGTGAATGTTCAAAACGGAGAACAGGCAGTAGCTTTTGAAATAAAAGAGAATGATAACCTGAAATATTTCGGTACTTCTTTCCAGTTTGAAATTCCCAATACTATTTCACCGGATCGTGTCAAATTATACGCTGTACAAGCGGACGGTGTACGAATCGAAATGACTCGTAAATAAAATCAATGATTAGTATGGCCCTATTAATCAACAGTATATATTTATAATCAATAACAATCTAAAAAAAACACCATGAGAAAAGTCTTACTATTCGTGTGCCTGTTAATGGCAGGAATGACAGTCAACGTAAACGCTGCAAAACAAAAAGCCAAGCACGTCATCTTAATCGGTATGGACGGTTGGGGGGCTTACAGTGTCTCTAAAGCGGATATCCCGGCTATCAAAAGTCTGATGACCAACGGATGTTACACACTTCATAGCCGGAGCGTACTCCCTTCTTCGAGTGCTATCAACTGGGCTTCCATGTTTATGGGAGTGGGAACAGAGTTACACGGATACACCACCTGGGGCTCGAAAACTCCGGAGATCCCTTCACGTGAGGTCAACGAACGGGGGATCGCTCCTACCATTTTTTCTGTCTTGCGCGAACAGCGTCCTAAAGCCGAAATCGGTTGTTTGTATGAATGGCCCGGAATCAAATACCTGGTAGATACGTTAGCCATGAGTTACCAATATCAGACTCCGGGATACGCCAAAGCTCCCACTGCCTTATGCGAAGCAGCCGAGAAGTATATTATTGAAAAGAAACCGGAACTGCTAGCTATCTGCTTCGAAGAACCCGACCACACCGGACATACCAAAGGGCATGACACTCCGGCCTACTATCAGATGTTGAAAGAACTGGATGGATATGTGGAACGTATCCTGCAAGCTATTAAAAAAGCCGGTATATGGGATGACACCATTATTATTATGACGGCCGACCACGGTGGTATCAAAACCGGGCATGGCGGCAAGACACTGAGGGAAATGGAGATTCCATTTATTATTTCCGGCAAGAATGTCCGCAAAGGCATGGAAATCAAAGAAAGTATGATGCAATATGACACTGCGGCAATGATTGCCTATATACTAGGGCTGAAGCAGCCTCAATCTTGGATTGGACGTCCGGTAAAGACGGTTTTCAAATAAGATCATTACTATAATAGTTACTTATATTACAAAAAGAATATGGATACTGCAAATCACACAAGACGGAGAAAGTCCGGCCATGTTTTCTTGCAGTATCCATATCACATAAATATCCGTTCAAACTAGTCTTCTTTTTATAGTAAACAGAAATCATCATTAGCTCTCCGATATAATTTAATTTATTTTTTATACTTTTGCCACATGTTGCTACAAAATACAACAGTTGTTAATCATTCTAGTACAATTATAACAAAGTACACAGAGTACACGTGTATGAAGGAGAGTAAAATGCATTATCAAACTAAAGAGGATGCGGAATTATGGGTTCTGCTAATCAAAGGAGACAAGCTGGCTTTAGAAATAATGTACCGGCGTTACTTTCCGCACCTGTTGAATTATGGACATACAATCTCCACAAACGAAGAATTAATAAAAGATTGTATTCAGGATCTCTTTGTCAACGTATTCAACAACTCTAAATTCCGCCCCATAGACCATGTCAAATCTTACTTATATACAGCCCTTAGAAACAATCTCGTATATAAGATGTCCTCGATGAAAGAGACGTACCAGTTAGAAAATGCAGAGTTTGAGATTCCATTGACAGATGATGAACTGGAAGGACTCTTTGCACACGACGATACTTATCTGGAAAGAAGCAAATTGCTAAAGGAGGCCTACCGGAAATTATCCGCCAATCAGCGTCATGCCGTTTATTTGTACTATATCAAAGAACTTACATGGGAGGAAGTTGCCGAAATATTAGGTATTACAGTGCACTCATCCATGAACCTGATAGGGAGAGCTATTGTCAAATTACGACGTTTATTTGAAAATAAATAATTTTTTTCCATAAAAGTGAGGAGTAAATTCGTTTTTCCCATTATAATAACAGAACAGTCGAATGATGAAAGAAGAAAAAGGAAATATTGAACAAATGAGCGAACGGTTGTTCCACTACCTTCGAAAGAGAGAAAGTTCCGCTTCCCAAGAAGCAGAAGACGAGGTATGGAGCAAAATCAGTGAGCAAATAGACAAGAAGAAGCATATTCCCGTCTATCGCTGGCTTATACCGGTGACAGCTGTTGCTGCTGCTTCTCTCCTGTTTGTATTCTGGCTGAATAATCAAACTTATGATACGATTCATTCGGCAGATGTTCAAGAGTTTGTATCTGCTGCAAATACTCCGGAGAAACATATTGAGCTGATTACGGCTACCGGAACAAAGATAAAAGTAGATGAAAAAGCTACCGTGGCTTATGCACAAGACGGTTCTTTATTAATCGACGAGAAGAAAATCGCGCCCCGACAGAGTACCGGGGAAGGAGAAGAAGAACATCCCATGAACCAGATTATTGTACCAATGGGGAAACATATCAAATTACAATTGTCTGATGGCTCTCAACTGGATATTAATTCCGGAACGAAGGTTGTTTATCCCCAAAAGTTCAAAAAGGAATATCGGGAAATATTCGTCGAAGGAGAAATATTCATAGATGTGACTCATAAGGAAAGTAACATCCCCTTTATAGTAAAGACATCACTCTTTACTGTAAATGTGCTGGGTACTGCCTTCAACGTAAAAGCTTATAAAGAAGATACTAAAGCCGAAGTCGTATTAGTACGGGGAAAGGTGGAGGTAAAAGACAAAAAGGAACAGAATTATACGCTGATGCCTAATGAGCTGATTGCTCTGAATGAAGGAACATATACTGACAAGAAAAAAGTCAATGCGCTCGATTATATCAGCTGGATTGACGGCATTCTGACATTGAATAATCAGGCACTAAGTATAGTATTAGAGCAGTTACACCGCTATTACGGAAAAGAAATTATTTATGATACAGGTATAGAAACAATGCCGATGCACGGGAAACTTGATTTGAATGAAGGGTTACAGAAAGTATTGTCAACTATTGCCATAACGGCACCTGTTACCATAGAAGAAAAGAATAATATATATTATGTCCACATGAGAAAAGAAAACTAATTATTAATCTTAAAAACATCGAATATGCCTATGATATGAAAACACACGAAAAATCCGAATAATATTCGTAGTATTATTCGGATTAGCTAAAAACATTACCTATCAACATTAAGTAGCGTTCTTAAAATTACAAAATTATGGAAAACTGTAAATTTACTACAAGCAGGAGTGTTAAAAGATACAAATTCCTGTTTGTACTGGCAATTTTTTTATCATCTTTCTTATCTGTCTATGCAGAAGACGTCTCTAACTATGTAGAGGAAAAAACATTCACATTCAGTTTCGAGAATGTACCTCTAAAACAAGTACTGAGCCATATTGAGAAAAATAGCGAATTTATCTTCGTCTATTACGGAGAAACCATTAATCCCAACCGCAAGGTATCTATTAAAGTAACGAACCAACCAATTCGTCCGGTACTCGACAAACTATTTAAAGGTATGTCGGTAGAATATACAATAGACAACAGGCAGATTACACTCAAAAAAGTAGCTCAAAAGAAAGTTCAACCGCAAAGTTCTAAAAGAAAAACAATACAAGGATTTGTATTGGATAAGGACGAACAACCGATCACCGGGGCAACTATTAAAATTAAAGACAGCACGACAGGTGCTCTGACGGACATTGAAGGTTTCTACAAGCTTGAACTTGAGGAAGAAAATCCGGTCCTGATAGTCTCATTTATGGGATATATCACCCAAGAAGTGAAAGTCGGGAAGAAGAGTATACTCAACATCCAACTGGAAGAAGACACTAAGGCATTGGATGAGGTTGTAGTCACAGCCTTTGGTATCGGGCAGAAAAAGGAAAGTCTTGTCGGAGCTATCCAACAGATACGCCCGGAACAGCTAAGAGTACCTTCCTCACGTTTATCTTCTTCTTTTGCGGGACGTTTATCAGGAGTTATCGCCGTACAACGAAGTGGCGAACCGGGAGCAGACGGCGCCAGTTTCTGGATTCGTGGTGCTTCTACATTCAGTGGCGCAACTGATCCTCTCATCATCCTGGACGGTGTGGAAATTGACGCAACCCAACTGAACAATCTCGATCCTGAAGTAATTGAAAGCTTCTCAATACTAAAAGATGCAACGGCAACAGCACTCTATGGAACAAGAGGAGCTAACGGAGTGATGGTAGTCACGACAAAGAATGGGGAAAATCTGAAAAAGCCGATCATTAACTTTAGAGTGGAAGGGGCTATATCACAGTTGACAAATGTTCCTAAAATGGTAGACGGTATCACTTATATGAGATTATACAATGAGGCACAGACACGTACTCCCGAGACTACCGATATCTATTCGGACGAAAAGATTAATGCTACAATAGACGGTGTCAATCCTTATATGTATCCCAACATCGACTGGTACAACGAGATGTTCAAGAAAAACACTTTTGCCGAACGGTTCAACTTTAATATCCGTGGCGGAAGCAGCCGGGTAGATTATTTTATGAGTGCAAGCGTCAAGCACAGCGACGGTAATCTTAAATCACTCAGTAAAGACTTCTACTCCTTCAACAACAATATCAATGTCTACAACTATGATTTTGTCAATAATCTGAATATCAAGGCAACCAATACAACTAAAATATCGCTAGGACTAAATGTATCGGTACGAGACTGGAGCGGGCCTTATAGTAGCGCCGGAAGCGTATTCTCAAGTGCACTCAATGCAAATCCGGTAGACTTTCCGATCCGTTTCCCCGGCCAGGAAGATGACACTCACATCCGTTGGGGAGGAAGATCTGGTGCTCCGAACGGAAGTTATGTCAATCCTGTCGCCGATTTTGTATCCGGTTATAGTTCCACGTACTCTACAAGTGTAACAGCCAACCTGCGTTTTAATCAGGACTTGAAGATGATTATGAAAGGACTGAAACTGAATGCTATTGTTTCATATTACAACTATTCATATTCTAAAGTGTATCGTTATTGCAACGTCAACCAATATGAGACTTCCATGTATAATCCACAAGAAGATACATACGACTTAAACATCATCGGCAACGAACAAAGTACCGAGCTTAAAACCGGAGGTTCCAATAGCGGTAACCGTAGATTATATCTACAAGCCAGCCTGGATTATAACAGAACATTCAATGACGTGCACAAAGTCAATGTCATGTTCCTATATAATCAAGAACAGAATGACGTTAACAACCCTTCGGACTTGCTGACATCCTTACCTAGAAGGAAACAAGGTATTGCAGGACGTTTATCTTACGGATTTGCCGGCAGGTACTTAGCCGAACTCAACTTTGGCTACAATGGTTCTGAAAACTTCCCGAAGAATAAGAAGTTCGGTTTCTTCCCTTCAGTAGCAATCGGATACAATCTGTCTGAAGAGAAATTCTGGGAACCGCTCAGAAACATCATCCCGCAATTTAAAATAAGAGCATCGTGGGGGCTTGTCGGTAATGACCAGACAGGAGCCGGACGTTTTACGTTCCTTGAGAACCTTACTAACTCCGGAGCCGGATTCACAACCGGGACCGGTAACCAGACACACACCAACTCCGGTCCTGTATGGAAAAGATATGCCAATCCGAACCTGACATGGGAGGTTGGTGAGAAATGGAATGCCGGTATTGATGTGAGAATATTGAAAGGATTCAGTTTCTCTGCCGACATTTTCAAAGAAGTGAGAAAGGAAATCTTTATGGATCGTGGAACAATTCCGACACTCATGGGACTTGGTAATGTTACAGTTCAAGGAAATCTCGGAAAGATGCGTAACTGGGGAATAGATACCAGTGTAGACTACAACAACCAGATTAACAAAGACTTGTTTGTCTCTTTCAAGGGAACGTTCACCTTTGCTCATAATAAAATACTTGAAATGGATGAGCCGGAATTCAGTTTATATCCTAACCGTCTGAAAGTCGGCCATTCACTCAATACAATCTTCGGATATGTAGCGGACGGATTATTTACCGACGAAAATATGATTAACAATAGTTTGCCGCAACAATTTGCCAATCTGCCGTTAATGCCCGGTGATATTAAGTACAAAGATATTCCGAATGCATTAGGAGGTACGGACAATGCAATCAATGAATATGACAAAGTTGCCTTAGGTTATCCCAGTGTACCGGAAATTGTATATGGTTTCGGCCCTTCCATTAAATACAAAAATCTGGACTTCTCTTTATTCTTTCAGGGAACCGGACGCGTATCATTAATGATGAGCGGATTCCATCCTTTCACCAACGATAACAATACCGCCAAAAGAGGTATATTAGATTACGTAGCAGATGGATGCTGGACAACAGATAATCCTAATCCCAATGCATCATACCCCAGACTCACGACGGCATATAACACAAATAATAACCAGAATTCAACATTCTGGCTGAGAAACGCCGCTTTTTTAAAGCTCAAGAATGCGGAAATAGGATATAGTTTCAAGAATATGAGAATTTATGTCAGCGGCAACAACCTGCTAACATTCTCTAAATTCAAATTATGGGATCCAGAAATGGGAGGTGGCTCCGGTATGTCCTATCCTACTCAAAGAACATTTAATGTTGGTTTTCAGATGACTATTAACTGATAAATATATAATAAAATATGAAACTGAGATATATTTACATCATTGTATTATGCATCTTAACAAGCGGATGCAATTATCTGGATATAATGCCGGATGAACGTGCCAAACTGGAAGACTCTTACAACACTCCGTCCAAAACCGAAGGATTTCTCTATTCGTGTTATACTTATATGCCGATGAACCGTACTTCTCAAGATTCACAGCCGTACCAAAGCTGGTATCCGACAGCATTACTGACCGGAGGAGAAGTAACTACTTATTATAAAGCCAACGAACCGGAACAGTTGTTCACAATGGGGCTTTATAACCCGACTAACAATTCAATCGTTTCCCACCGTTGGTGGCCGACATGGAAAGGGGTCCGCCAATGCTATGAATTTCTGGATATTCTGGATAAAGCCCAAGTTTATACTGAAGCCGATAGGGAAATATATAGAGCAGAAGCTAAGTTTCTAATTGCTTATTATCACTTCTGTTCTTTACAGGCATTCGGTCCCACTCTCATCATCAGGAAAAAATATGATTTGGACGCCAAATTATCCGAATTACCGGCACGAAGTTCTTACGATGAAGTAGTAGCTTTTATTGATGAAATGCTGGACGAAGCAATGCCCGGACTGGTCGAGGCACACAATCCTATGTATTTCGGACGAGCTACCAAACATGTTGCACGCGCTCTCCGCTCCCGTGTACACTTATACGCTGCCTCACCTTTATTCAACGGAAACAGTGAGTTTTACAGTAATTTCGTTGACGAAAATGGGAAACATCTAATTTCACAGACATACGACGTCAAGAAATGGGAGAAGTGTGCGGAAGTGACATTGGATGCTATTCAGAACGCGGAAAAAGCAGGCTACAAACTATACGGAGATGTTGAAGCCGGAGCTCCAACCCAAGAGAAACCGGGATTCACAGACCAGACCGAAAGCGGAAAAGCTCAGCGCAGAGTCAGATATTGTACGATTGACAACCAGAACCTATGTGAAATCATCTGGGGAGATAATCGAGGCGAATCAACATACGGTGTACAAATTCGTTCGTCGGTGAGACAGACGAAACAGATCCCGTACACGCAAACCAACTCCACTGCACCGACCCTGCAAATGGTTGAACTCTTTTATACAGAGCATGGATTACCTATCGATAAAGACAAGACCTATGACTATGCTAACCGTTATCAAATAGCTTATCTGCCTGCAAACTTTGACGGGAATAATTATGAAGACAGGCCGAATGATCGCTCTATCAAACTACATTTTAATCGTGAACCACGCTTTTATTCATGGATAGGATTCCATAACGGCAACTACGAAATAGCACGATATAATGCAGCAGCACTTCCTTTAAACAAATCTTATGTACCCGGCGGATTAAGAATGTTGTTCAACGGAGCACATGGTTTCAAAAAAGATATGACGGTGCATTATTCGGTAACAGGATATCTTAACAAGAAGTTCACACATCCCGGATTCACTAATACCATTATCAAATATCCATTTCCCACATTCCGGCTGGCGGAACTGTACTTGAATTATGCCGAAGCCTTGATCGAGATTGGGGGAAGCAATAATCTCAAGATCGCTAAAAAATATATGGATAAAGTAAGGAAACGCGCAGGCATCCCAGGAGTAGATGAGTCTATTCAGAAATATGCAAATGATGAATGGAAAGGAAAAGAAAATGAACAGGAAACTTTACGCCAATTTGTCCGCCAGGAACGACAAATAGAATTCTATCTGGAAGGACAACGTTTTTGGGATTTGAGACGTTGGAAAATAGCGGAAAAACTGGATGAACCTTTCTTGTGCTGGAATATTGAAGGAGCCAGTGTAGAGGAATTCTTTAAAGCTCCACAACCCAACATGACATTAACGAATCATTTCTATAAATCACAATATCTGTTGCCAATCAGTGCCAGTGAACTGGAAAAGACTCCGCAAATCATTCAAAATCCATTCTATTAATATTCACCATGAAGAACAATCAACTTATGATTGGACTTGCTCTATTAGCTCCACTCTCTTCCTTTGCGGAAGAGAATGGAGCTAATAAGAAAAAGCCCAATATTATCTATATTCTTGCAGATGATCTGGGTATATCGGAATTAGGTTGTTATGGCCAGCAGTTAATTGAAACTCCTAATATCGACCGGTTATCACAAGAAGGAATGACATTCAGCAACCATTACTCCGGGACAGCAGTGTCAGCTCCATCGCGCTGTGTCCTCTTTACCGGATTACATACCGGGCACGCCTATATACGGGGGAATGACGAAATGGCTTCACGTGGAAATGTTTGGAATCATAAAGCTGTATTAGCTGATTCGACCCTGGAAGGCCAACGCCCCGTTCCGGCAGAAACGGTAATGATTCCGGCAGTCATGAAGCAAGCCGGCTACACAACGGCCTGTATCGGAAAATGGGGATTGGGGTATCCCGGTTCTGCCAGTACCCCAAACAAAATGGGATTTGACTTTTTCTACGGATATAATTGCCAAAGAGAAGCTCATACCTACTACCCTCCATTTTTATATAGAAACGAACATCGGGAATATCTGAATAATCCATTGGTAGTCCCCCACACCAAACTGGATAAAGGTGCAGACCCATACGAAGAAAAAAGCTATGCGAAATATACTCTCAATGAGTATGCACCGGACCTGATGTACAAAGAAATACTCAACTTTATCGACCTTACTAAAGATAACCCTTTCGTCTTATTCTGGACGACGCCCCTTCCCCATGTTCCCTTACAAGCACCGGAAAAATGGGTAAAGCATTATGTGAACAAGTTTGGAGATGAAAAACCATACACAGGCAATAAAGATTATTTTCCCTGCCGTTATCCTCGCGCAACCTATGCTGCCATGATCAGCTACTGGGATGAACAGATCGGGGGACTTATTAATAAACTTAAAGAACTGGGAATCTATGACAATACCATCATCATTTTTACCAGTGACAACGGGCCGACTTTCAATGGCGGAAGCGATTCTTTCTTTTTCGATAGTGCTAAACCATTCAAAAGTGAATGGGGCTGGGGCAAAGCATCGCTCCGCGAAGGAGGCATTCGTGTTCCGATGATTGCCAGTTGGCCTAAAAAGATAAAAGCCGGTAGTAAAAGTGATCTCATCTGTGCCTTTTGGGACATTATGCCTACTTTCTGTGAGATTGCAAAAGTAGAATGCCCGACTACGGACGGAATCAGCTTTTTGCCGGAATTACTAGACAAAAAACAGAATAAACATGATTTCTTATATTGGGAATTTCCCGATAGCGGAGGCCAAAAAGCTGTCCGAATGGGCAAATGGAAGGGTATTGTATTGAATATTTTTAAAGGAAACAGGAAAATTCAATTATATGATCTGGATTCTGATCCCAGAGAACAGACAGATGTTGCCAGATACCACCCGGAAATCGTGAAAAGAATGGAGGATATTATGAAGCAGGAACATATCGAACCGGAACTAGCTTCATTCAAAATGCCTCATTAGAGCCTTAAATAAATCATTATTCATTCTGCTTATTCGGAATGAATAATGATTTATAATTTCAATGCCACCTATCTCAGTCATCCTCAATCTTTACGGCTGTACCGTTAGCAGTCACCATTAGCATACTGCCACTACCTCCTACTGTCTCGTAATCCAAATCAACACCTATCACGGCATTTGCTCCTAACTGAGCAGCTTGTGCCTGCATTTCCTGCAAAGCGGTATCTTTAGCTTTGCGCAATACTTCTTCGTACGCTCCGGAACGCCCTCCTACAATATCGCGGATACTTGCAAACAAGTCACGAAACACATTGGCACCTATGATTGTTTCTCCGGAAACGATTCCATAATATTTCACTATTCGTTTTCCCTCAATAATGGGAGTTGTTGTTATTAACATTGTCTTTTTCTCTTTAAGTTATTTGCAATTCTATATATTAGACGTAAACCGTCCTAAAAAAGTTGCAGCTATACCGTAATTTATTTACGATATAGCTGCCATTAATGTTAAAGAGAGAGAATTTATAATATAAGCATGGTCTCACGACCCTCCAGATATTCCATGAATATTTGTTTCTTTACTCATTAGACGCAAGAAAACTCAAATCACTGCACTTTGGGTATTCTTTTTTTAGTTAAAGAATAAAAAAATCGCTATTCCACAGAAATAGCGATTCATATCTTTAAAACATCTTGCTGACACGTTCAATCCCGGCCACCAATATATCAATTTCCAATTTCGTATTGTACATGGCAAACGAAGCCCGCACTGTCCCCTCTATGCCAAGGCGTTGCATCAAAGGTTGGGCACAATGATGTCCTGTACGGACGGCAATACCTAAGCGGTCGAGTAAAGTTCCGAGATCGAAATGATGAATGTCGCCGACAAGGAAGGATATCACCGCTCCATGGTCAGCAGCTTCACCGAATATACGCATAGTAGGAATTTCTTTCAGACGTTGCAGAGCATAAGTTGTCAGTTCATGCTCATGGGCGGCTATTTGCTCCAGACCGATACCATTCACATAATCGAGTGCTTTCGCCAGTCCGGTAGTTCCGATATAGTCAGGTGTACCGGCTTCAAACTTGAAAGGAAGTTCATTGAAAGTCGTTTTTTCAAAAGAGACATGCTGAATCATCTCTCCTCCTCCCTGGTAAGGCGGAAGGCGGTCCAGCCATTCTTCCTTTCCATAAAGTACGCCGACACCTGTCGGACCATATATTTTATGAGCGGAGAACACGAGAAAATCGGCATCCAAATCCTGTACGTCCACTTTCATGTGAGGGATAGACTGAGCTGCATCAATCAGACAGGGTACACCGTGAGCATGTGCTGTTGCAATCATTTCCTTCACCGGATTCACCGTACCCAATACGTTCGACACATGCACCACACTGACAATCTTCGTGCGTTCGGAGAATAATTTTTCGTATTCGTCCAACAACAATTCGCCTTTGTCGTTCATCGGAATCACTTTGATTGCAATACCTTTACGAGCAGCCAGAAGTTGCCAGGGGACAATATTACTATGATGTTCCATTACAGAAAGGATCACCTCATCCCCTTCTTGCATAAACTCGTCACCAAAACTGGAAACAAGCAAGTTTATGCTTTCTGTTGTTCCCCGTGTGAACACCACTTCACTCGTGCTGCGGGCATTGATAAACTGACGTACCGTTTCACGAGAGGCTTCGTGCAGTTCCGTAGCCTGCTGTGAAAGATAATGCACTCCGCGATGCACATTTGCATTGACGGAATAATACTCATCTACCAATGCATCAACCACCAGACGGGGTTTCTGAGTCGTCGCACCATTATCGAAATAAACCAATGGCTTACCGTAAACCGTACGGCTCAATATCGGGAAATCCTCACGTATCTTTTGAATATCCATGTTTATTCGCTATTACTCATTTACAAATCGCACAACCCTGACATCTGTTCAACTCACCACGGAAACGTTTCTCAACCAACAGATGCAAGCGATCTTTCAGCGCATCCAGACGAATGGTATCAATCACTTCGTTGACAAACGCAAACATCAGAAGCAGACGAGCTTCTTTCTCGTTGATTCCACGGGAACGCATATAAAACAATGCATTCTCATCAAGCTGTCCCACCGTTGCTCCATGCGAACATTTCACATCGTCCGCATAAATTTCCAACTGCGGCTGCGTGTACATTCTAGCATCACGTGTAGCGCAAAGATTACGGTTTGTCTGTTGAGAATTTGTATGTTGGGCGTCAGGACGTACCAGCACTAATCCGGCAAATGCACCTATCGACTGATCATCGAGTACATATTTGAATAATTCATTACTTGTACAATTCGGAACCGCGTGATCAATACTTGTATTATTATCTATATGCTGGTTCTTATCAGCAATCGCCATTCCGCAAAGATTAATTTCAGCACCTTCTCCTGCCAGCAATACCTCCGTAGTATTACGGGTAGTGCCATTATGCAAAGTCATACCATTCAGCAAAACGTTACTGTTTGCTTCCTGCTTTACATATAAATTACTAATACGGACAGTACTTGTATGTGTTTCTTCCAACTCATGCAAATCAAACACCGTATTCTCTCCTGCAAAGACTTCTATTACCTGTGTTGCAAGGAAGTTCACATTATCCATAGCATGATCACAAATCAGCAGACGGGCTTGTGCACCATCTTCCAGAATAATCAACACACGGCGGTTCACCATGAAATTGACATCTGCACGAAGAATATTCACCAACTGGATAGGTTTTTCCACTACTACATTCTTCGGCACATAGAAAATTACGCCATCTTGCGCAAAAGTCGTATTAAAGGCGGTCACACCATCTTTTGAAGTATCCGCCAGTTTGCCGTAATACTTCTTCACCAATTCGGGATGTTGCCTGGCCACCTCTTTCAAGCTGCCAAATATCACGCCTTCCGGCAAATGACTTTTGGGAAGGGCCTTGTCATAGAAAGCGTCATTCACCACAAAATACAGGGCAGTGCTCATATTCGGCACATCGCACTTGAACACTTCATACGGATTGACCGGAATAGCCAGGCGATTCAGGTTCAAACCAAAGTCCGGTTCAAAATACTTGCTTACATCCGTATATTTGTACTTCTCCATTTTGCGGGTCGGGAATCCGATTCGCTCAAAATCGGCAAAGGCAGCAGCACGAGGCGCATTCAGCACTTCAGCGCTATGTTTGCAGATCATAGCTTCCGTCTGCGAGAAGAGTTCTATATATTGTTGTTCCGCATTCATCGTCATTCTCCTACTTCTTTCTTTATCCAATCATATCCTTTTTCTTCCAGTTCAAGAGCAAGTTCCGGTCCGGCAGTTTTCACGATACGACCTTTATAAAGAACATGCACGATATCCGGTTTGATATAATCAAGCAGACGTTGATAGTGAGTGATAACAATTGTGCTTGTTTCGGGAGTTTTCAATTTGTTCACTCCTTCCGCAACGATACGAAGAGCATCTATATCCAGACCGGAGTCCGTCTCGTCAAGAATGCTTAAACGTGGTTCCAACATCGCCATTTGGAAAATCTCGTTCCGTTTCTTTTCACCACCGGAGAAACCTTCGTTTACCGAACGGTTAGCCAATTTGTTATCCAATTCAACCACCGCACGTTTCTCACGCATCAGTTTCAGGAACTCGCTGGCAGTCAGTGCAGGCAGACCTTTGTATTTGCGTTGTTCGTTTACGGCAGCACGCATAAAGTTTACCATACTCACTCCCGGAATCTCCACCGGATACTGGAAACTAAGGAAAATACCTTCATGGCTACGATCTTCCGGACTCAACTCCAACAGATTCTTTCCATAAAAAGTGATTGAACCTTTCGTTACCTCAAAAGCCGGATTCCCCACCAGTACCGACGACAAAGTACTCTTACCGGAACCATTCGGTCCCATAATTGCATGTACTTCGCCCGGTTTCACCGTCAGGTTAATGCCTTTCAATATCTCTTTGCCATTAATGCTGGCATGCAGGTCTTTTATTTCTAACATAATCACTTTTATTTTTTATCCTACACTTCCTTCCAAGGAGATAGTAAGCAACTTCTGTGCTTCTACCGCAAATTCCATTGGAAGTTTATTCAATACTTCTTTCGCATATCCGTTCACAATCAGTCCGATAGCGTCCTCTGTCGGAATACCGCGCTGGTTGCAATAGAAAATCTGGTCTTCACTGATCTTGCTTGTCGTAGCTTCATGTTCCACTACCGCTGTCTCATTATGAATATCCATATATGGGAAAGTATGTGCACCACACTTATCTCCCAACAACAAAGAGTCACACTGGCTGTAATTACGGGCGTTATCCGCTTTCTCCGCTACACGGACCAGTCCGCGATACGAATTCTCGCTGTGACCGGCAGAAATACCTTTGCTGACAATTGTACTACGTGTATTCTTACCGAGATGAATCATCTTCGTACCTGTATCCGCCTGCTGATAGTTATTAGTCACAGCCACAGAATAAAATTCTGCTGTCGAATTATCACCTGTCAGGATACAGGAAGGATATTTCCAGGTAATCGCCGAACCGGTTTCCACTTGTGTCCAGGAAAGTTTACTATCCACTCCTTTGCAGTTACCTCGCTTCGTCACAAAATTGTATACACCGCCTTTACCTTCGGCATCTCCCGGATACCAATTCTGAACCGTACTGTATTTCACTTCTGCACGGTCATGCACGATAATCTCTACAATAGCAGCGTGCAGTTGATTCTCATCCCGCATCGGAGCCGTACATCCTTCCAGATAAGATACATACGAATCATCATCCGCCACAATCAGCGTACGTTCAAATTGTCCCGTGTTACGGGCATTGATACGGAAATAAGTAGAAAGCTCCATAGGACAACGCACCCCCTTCGGAATATACACAAAAGAACCGTCGGAGAATACAGCTGAGTTCAATGCGGCAAAGAAATTATCACGGTAACCGACTACCGAACCAAGGTACTTCTTCACCAAGTCCGGATGTTCACGCACCGCTTCACTGAACGAACAGAAAATAATTCCTTTTTCCATTAATGTTTCCTTGAAGGTAGTCTTTACTGAAACCGAGTCCATTACGGCATCAACCGCCATTCCACTCAAGGCCATTTGTTCTTCCAAAGGAATTCCCAACTTATTGAAGGTCTTTATTAGTTCAGGATCAACCTCATCCATGCTCTTCGGCCCTTCCTTTTTCTTAGTAGGATCAGCATAGTAAGAAATAGCCTGATAATCAATCTCCGGAATACGGAGATGTGCCCATGTGGGCATTTCCAGCGTCAGCCAGTGGCGGTACGCTTTCAATCGGAACTCCAGCAACCACTCCGGTTCGTCCTTTTTCGATGAAATCAAACGAATCACATCCTCATTAAGTCCACGCTCAATGATGTCTGTATGCACCTCCGTGGTGAAGCCATATTTGTACTTCTCCTGCGTTAGTTCCTTTACATATTTATTGGGTTCTTCTTGTTGCATCTTTATTCTCTAATATATATTGTTGCGTCATACTCTTAGCAGCAGGGAAAAAGATTCCCGCAAACGTTTCTATCGGATAATATAACAAAGATTCGCTCTTTTTTGTTGCACTAATTAACTTATTATCGCCATCCATAAACTCTATCAGACAAATCACCAGACTTGTTAACAATAGAAATTTAAGTGCTCCCAGCACACAACCGAGCCAACGGTTCAACCAATCCAGCGAAACCGCTTTCATTGCCTTTGTCAGCAACGAAGCCACCAATAAGAATATAAGTGGAACGGCTATCCAGATGATAATAAAAGCCAATACCTGTGCAACAGTCATCGAATCAGTCACCGTTGGACAAAGCTTTTCCGCTAAAGTGGTATACAAAGCCTTCGCCGCCAGCAAACCGACTATTAATCCCAGTATAGAAGCCAACTGACGAATAAAGCCTTTCATAAAGCCTACTATTGCGCCTGCACCTATTATAATAAGGATAATAATATCAATCGTTGCCATATTTCTCTATAAAAAGAAAAAAGAGGCACGGAGTTATAATTCACTCTGTGCCTCCGTTTATTCTTAATTCAGTACAAATTATAATGTCTGTTTCACTTCTATTTCTTCGAATGCCTCGATCATATCGCCTACCTTCATGTCGTTGCAGTTCACTAAGCTGATACCACACTCAAAGTTTGTACCTACTTCCTTCACATCGTCCTTGAAGCGTTTCAGCGCATTGATATTCCCGGTAAAGATTACGATACCGTCGCGAATCAGACGAGCCTTGTCGCTTCGTTTCACCTTTCCGGTTTTCACCATTGCACCGGCTACCAAACCTACTTTCGTGATATTGAACACCTCGCGGATTTCGATAGTAGCAGTCACCTGCTCCTTCACTTCCGGCGCCAACATACCTTCCATAGCAGACTTCACCTCTTCAATTGCATCGTAGATGACAGAGTACTTACGGATATCGACACCTTCCTGTTCAGCCATCTTAGCGGCAGCACCTGAAGGACGTACCTGGAATCCCACGATAATCGCATCTGAAGCAGCGGCCAGAGAAACATCCGATTCGGAAATTGCTCCCACGCCCTTATGGATGACATTTACCTGAATTTGTTCCGTAGACAACTTGATCAACGAGTCGCTCAATGCTTCCACAGAACCATCCACGTCACCCTTAACGATAATATTCAATTCCTGGAAGTTACCCAAAGCGATACGACGACCCAATTCATCCAAAGTAAGAATCTTCTGCGTACGCAAGCCTTGTTCACGAGCCAACTGTTCACGTTTGTTGGTGATTTCACGAGCTTCTTGGTCGCTTTCTACCACATGGAAAGTGTCACCGGCAGCAGGAGCACCGTTCAATCCCAGAATCAATGCCGGTTCAGCAGGACCCGCTTCTTTGATACGTTGATTACGTTCATTGAACATAGCCTTCACACGACCATAGCTAGTTCCGGCCAATACGATATCTCCGACTTTCAGAGTACCGTTAGATACCAATACCGTAGCTACATAACCACGTCCCTTGTCAAGTGAAGACTCGATAATAGATCCCGTAGCGTTACGGTTCGGGTTTGCCTTCAAGTCGAGCATTTCGGCTTCCAGCAATACCTTTTCCAACAAATCTTCCACTCCCATACCTTTCTTGGCAGAGATATCTTGTGACTGATACTTACCACCCCATTCTTCAACAAGGTAATTCATAGCAGCCAATTCTTCTTTAATCTTATCCGGATTTGCAGTCGGTTTATCCACCTTATTGATAGCAAACACAATAGGTACACCCGCCGCCATTGCATGGTTGATGGCCTCCTTTGTCTGCGGCATCACGTTATCATCCGCCGCTACAATAATAATCGCAATATCCGTTACTTTCGCACCACGGGCACGCATAGCGGTAAACGCCTCATGTCCCGGAGTATCAAGGAATGTAATACGGCGACCGTCTTCCAACTTCACATTGTATGCACCGATATGTTGTGTGATACCTCCGGCTTCACCGGCAATCACATTCGCCTTACGGATATAGTCAAGCAATGAAGTCTTACCATGGTCAACATGTCCCATTACAGTAACAATCGGAGCACGCGGCTGCAAATCTTCCGGAGCATCTTCTTCTTCCACGATAGCCTGTGCCACTTCCGCACTTACATATTCGGTCTTGAAACCAAATTCTTCGGCCACCAGATTGATTGTTTCCGCATCCAGACGCTGGTTGATAGAAACCATGATGCCAATACTCATACAAGTAGCAATAACCTGGTTGACAGAAACGTCCATCATTGTAGCTAATTCATTAGCTGTAACAAATTCGGTCAGCTTCAATACTTTGCTGTCTGCCATTTCCTGATCTTCCAGTTCCTGCATACGGTTGGAAGCCATTTCACGTTTCTCCTTACGGTATTTGGAAGTCTTGTTCTTACCTTTAGTGGTCAGACGAGCCAAGGTTTCTTTTACCTGTTTTGCTACATCTTCTTCACTTACTTCCTGTTTGATAACCGGCTTTTTGAAACGATCCTTGTTATTGTTTCTTCTATTATTGTTGTTATTGTTACCTTGGTTATTACCACCATTATTATTACCGCCTTTGCCTTGCACATTCGGTCTCGGAGCTGCAAAGTTGGAAGTTGCAACGTTATTCACATCCACCTTCTCTTTGCTGATACGATTCCGTTTTTTCTTGTTACCGGCTGCATCCGCGTTATCTTTCGGTCCGCTCTTAGCCTGTTTGGCATCATCTTTACGGATTTCCTTGATAATCGCTTCCTTCATCAGTTTCTTCTGATCCTGGCGGATTTTCTCTTTTTCTTCACGTTCACGACGTTTCTCTTCCTTCGATTTCTTCTTAGGGCGAGTTGACTGATTCAATGCTGCAAGGTCAATCTGACCGATTACATTAATCTTTGCTCCCAGTTCCGGCTGACGGATCTTGAAAACCTCGTCTTCCTTAGGAGCGTCTTTTTCTTCCGAAACGACTTCTGTCGATGCTACTGCTTCCACAGGCTTTTCTTCTTTTTTATGTTCTTCTGCCTTCACAGGTGCTTCTACCTTCTTCGGCTCTTCCTTAATCACTTCTTCCACTACCACTTTTTCAACTTCTGCCGGTTTCGGTTCTGCTACAGGTTCCGGTTGTTTCACCACCACAAGTTCGGCCGGAGTTGGAGCAGGTGCCACCACCTCTTCCTTTTTTACTTCAGGCTCTTTCTTTTCGGGTTCTTTCTTCACTTCCGGTTCAACGACAGGGCGTTCCGCTACTATCGGACGTTCCACCACAGGACGTTCTACCACAGGACGTTCTACCACAGTTTCCTTTTTCTGTTCCGGTTCCTTTTCTACTTTATCAGTTTTACGACCGTTTAATTTATCCAAATCAATTTTACCGACAGGTTTAAACTTCGGACGTGCATCCTCAGGTACGACTGTCTTGATCACATCTTCCGACTTCGGTTTTTCCTGTTGCTTTTCGAAGCCTTCAATCGAAACCGATGCCTTATTACGATCCTTATTCTGACGTTCCTGAATGAAACGCTCCGATTCAAGTCTAAGGTTCTTATCCGTACTAAACTCTTTTACGAGTATAGCGTACTGCTCCTCGCTAATTTTTGTATTAGGATTAGCCTCAACGGTATACCCTTTCTTTTGCAGGAACTCAACTACCGTCGCGATTCCTACGTTCAAATCTCTTGTAACTTTGTTTAACCTTATCGTCATATTTTAAATTTAATGAATAAATGGAGCGAAGAAAATCTCAATCGTAATTGCCTATTACTCTTGTCCTTGTTCCGGTTCTTCTTCCGGTTCTTCTTCTTCAAACTCCGATTTCAAAATGCGTATTACCTCGTCCACTGTCTCTTCTTCCAAGTCCGTCTTTTCAATCAACATCTCACGAGGAGCATTCAACACAGCTTTTGCCGTATCAATACCGATAGCCTTGATTGCATCAATCACCCAACCATCTATTTCGTCTCTGAACTCGTCAAGATAGATATCTTCATCAGCTACATTCTCATCCAACTCACGGAACACGTCGATAGTGTACTCAGTTAACATACTGGCCAGTTTGATATTCAAACCGCCTTTACCGATAGCCAGCGATACTTCTTCCGGTTTGAGGAACACCTCTGCTTTCTTCTCCTCCTCGTTCAAACGAATAGAAGAAATTTTCGCCGGGCTTAAAGCACGCTGTATAAACAATGAAATATTCGATGTATAGTTAATTACGTCGATATTCTCATTGCGAAGTTCACGAACGATGCCATGAATACGACTCCCCTTTACACCTACACAGGCTCCTACGGGATCGATTCTGTCATCATAAGATTCTACCGCAATCTTGGCACGTTCGCCGGGGATGCGGGCAATCTTCTTGATAGTTATCAGACCATCATTTATTTCAGGTACTTCCATCTCAAACAGACGTTGCAAGAAAACGGGAGAAGTACGTGACAAGATAATCTTAGGATTATTATTCTTGTTGTCTACGCGGGCAACCACTGCGCGTGCCGTTTCACCTTTACGATAAAAATCGCTCGGGATTTGTTCGGTCTTGGGCAGCAGCAGTTCGTTTCCTTCATCGTCGAGAAGCAACATTTCCTTTTTCCAGATCTGATACACTTCTGCATTGATAATTGTACCTACCTTATCTATATATTTATTATAAATACTGTCTTTTTCCAGTTCCAGAATCTTGGAAGCCAATGTCTGGCGGAGGTTCAGGATAGCACGACGACCGAATTTCGCAAAAATAACTTCATCAGTCACCTCTTCGCCTTCTTCGTATGAAGCGTCAATTTTCTGCGCCTCACTCAACGCAATCTGCATATTCGGGTTAGTCAAATCTTCATCGGCCACAA
>ULVP01074485.1_pt1 | contig 29553 bp, 30 predicted proteins | sample 1959551 | NCBI WGS metagenome assembly ULVP01 (sample SAMEA4835789, study PRJEB28245) | human gut metagenome | biome: gut microbiome; material: fecal sample | place: Denmark | collected 2008 | reverse complement strand
TTCGCATTTCTCATTTCTAATTTCTCATTCAAACGAGGCTTGCCAGCGTAATCAAGGGACGACACGCCCCAAGGCTAACCCTGCACCATAAAAAGGAGACTTTCTATGTCGATTCGTATGATCGCCATCGATCTTGATGGCACGCTTTTGCATGATGATATGACGATTTCCGCCTATTCGCGTGAGGTGATCCAAAAGGCGATCCAAAAAGGCTATGAGATCGTCGTCGCCACCGGACGCATGTGGGATTCGGCGAGATCGAAGGTTTCGCTGCTCCGCTTGGGCAATGTCCCCGTCATTTGTTACACGGGTGCATGGATCATGTGGAGCGAGACGGGCGAGCCGATCCTGCAGGACGGGCTCTCGGCCGATCTGGCGAGCCGCGTGATGCTTGCCGCAAAGGAGAGGGGCTGGGAGGCGACGGCCTTCTGGGACAATCATATTTATATGGAGAAACCGAACGGCAGCGAGGCGAAGTACCAGAAGTATCGCACGCAGAAGCCGCAGTACCTGGGGGAGGCCTTCTATCATCCGCCGATGACGGTGACGCGTGTGGTCTTTGCGGATCCTTCCGAGGAGGAGCGAGGCCGCATCCGTGCCTTTCTGGAGAGCCGTTTCGGAGAGGAGATCACCGTCGTCTATCCGGGGGATGATTTCGTCGATGTGCATAAAAAGGGCATCAATAAAGCATCGGCTCTCTCCTTTCTGGCCGAGAGGAGAGGCATCCGGCCTGAGGAGATCATGGCCTTCGGCAATACGGAAAATGATGTGCCGATGCTGCGCTACGCAGGCGTATCCTACGCCGTCGCCAATGCGGACGGGGTCGCGAAAGAAGCGGCCGGTCACATCTGCGCTTCGAATGAAGAGGACGGCGTCGCGAAGGTCATAGAGGAGCTGGTAGCTAGTGACTAGTGACTGGTGACTGGTCGCTAGGGATTAGGGGACCTTAAATACCGCCTTCGGGCATTGCCCCATATATATTTGCGGCGAAGCCGCTACCTTCCCCGCTGAACCCGTTGAACCTGTTGAACCCTTTGCACCCGCTACCCTGCCCACCAAAAAAGCTCGTTGAACGAAAATGTTCAACGAGCTTTTTTGATTTCAAATAACCAAGCAACCAAAACGATCCTCAGTCCAGATGGAAACGGTAGCCGGAGCCCCAGACGGTCTCGATGCGTTCATAGGGATGACCGGCGGCATTTTTCAGCTTGTCACGCAGACGGTTGATATGGACGGTGACCGTTGCGGGTTCACCGATGGGATCGAAGCTCCAGATCTTTTCAAAGAGCTGTTCTTTTGAAAAGACTTCATTCGGATGCTGCACGAGGAAGAAGAGCAGGTCGAATTCTTTGCCGGTGAGCGGCACCTCCTTGCCCTTCAGGAAGACCTGACGGGCTTTCGGACGGATATTGAGGTCGCCGACATAGATGCCCTGTTCTGCCTGCGGGTGGATGGTATCCGTCTGGGTGAGGCGTTTGTGGGTGGCGAGCTGCGCGCGCAGGTGCGCCATGAGCACGGTGCCGCGGAACGGTTTCACGATGTAGTCATCCGCGCCGAGACCGAGACCACGGACGATGTCAGCGTCTTCGGTGCGGGCGGTGGCGAAAATGATGGGCGCATTCGTGCGTTCTCTCATTTTGCGGCACAGAGAGAATCCGTCTTCTCCCGGCAGCATGACGTCCAGGATGATGGCGTCGATCTCGACCTCATCCATGATTTTCAAGGCTTCTTTGCCATCGGAAGCGACATAGGGCTGATACCCGGAGCCTTCGAGAAAGTCACGCTCCATATCAGCGATTTTCGGTTCATCTTCTACAACCAGTACTTTGATCATTGTGTGTTACTCCCTTCTGCCAGCGGGATCTCAAAAATTAATTGCAAGCCATTGTTGTTGACCGCCGAGTAGCGGCCTTTGTGTGCGGTGATGATCTCAGCCACGATGGCAAGTCCCAGACCGCTGCCGTTGCTGGTCTTGCTGCGGGCTTCGTCCGTGCGGTAGAAGGCTTCGAAAATGTGAGGCAGCTTCTCCTTCGGGACGCCCGGTCCATCATCGGTATACATGAATTCGGCGTATTTCCCCTTGACATGGAGGGAAATACGTACTTCGGAAATATCCTTATCTCTATATTTTATCGTATTTGTTAGTAAATTGAAAATAATTCTTTGAAATTCTTTTTCATCCACCATTGCAATGAGCGAGTCATCCATGTCATAGGTCACATGCACCTTTCGGGAGTCGAGGTAGTCCTGGTCTTCTGCGATGAAGCTGCGGATGACCTTGCTGAAAGGGAGGGGCTGCGGATGACAGATGATGCGGCTCGTGGAGAGCTTGTTGTAAAGCGAGAGCTCTTCGATGAGGCGCGAGAGGTCATCTGCGCAGGAGGCGATCGAGTTCAGGTACTGCATCTGCTTTTCCTTCGTCCGCCCGAGTCCGAGCTGCAGAGCTTCGGTGTAGCCCATGATGGCTGTGAGCGGGGTCCGAAGGTCATGTGCGATGCCGGAGAAAAGGATCTTGCGGCTCGTATTCGCATGCGCGCGCTCGGCGATACTGCCCTTAAGATTGGTCTGCATTGTGCGGAAGGTGTCGCACATCTGCCCGAGCTCGTCATCGCTGTAGTGATCGACGATGACATTGAAATTGCCATCCTGGATCGCTCGTGCAGCCATCGACAGCTGCTGGAGCGGGATCAGCATCTTGTTTCTGGTCATGTTGTAGAAATGGTAATTCATCCGGGCGGAGAGCGCGATGATGAGGAGCATGATCACAGCAAAGGCACCGTAGACTTCGACCGAGTGATGCGGATCATTCGCGGCAAAGTAGGTCGCAGAGAAAAGCAGCAGCACCAGTGCGGAGAAGACAGGGACGCAGATGAAGAGAAGGATCTGTATCATCATCTGCTGCGTCAGCCCGTTCTTCGTCTTCTCGAAAAGAAGGGCGTCTTTGATGGTCTTTTCCATACAAGCCTCGATGGGGAAGGGGAGACTGCGGGGCAATCTTGGCTACGAATGAAAGCCTCGCTTGAATTAGAAATGAAAAATGAAAAATGAGAAATGGTGGTGCGGCGCATAATAATATGGAAGCGCCGCGGAGTATAAATAGGGCGATGCCCGCTTTAGACGTTAGACGTTAGACATCAGACATCTGACGTCTATTTCCGAGTCTCCCAGTCTTTTAGTCTAATCCCTGATACCTAATCCCTAGTCACTCATCCTCAAATACGAGCTCTACGGGACAGTGGTCACTGCCGTGGATCTCCGGATGGATAGAGGCGCTTTGGATGGCCGGACGGAGGGCATTGGAGACGATGAAGTAGTCGATCCTCCATCCTATGTTCCGCTCGCGGGATTTTGCAAAGTAGCTCCACCACGAGTAGGCTCCCTTTTCATCCGGATGGAGGAAACGGAAGGAATCGGTGAAGCCTTTCTCCAGAAGGGCATTCATTTTTCCGCGCTCTTCATCTGTGAAGCCTGCATTCTTATGGTTCGAAGCGGGATTGGCAAGGTCGATGTCTTCATGGGCGACATTGAGGTCGCCGCAGAGGATGACCGGCTTTTCCTCCGAGAGTCTTGTCATATAGTCGGCCATCGCATCCTCCCATGTCATGCGGTAGGAAAGACGCGTGAGGCCGCGCTGGCTGTTCGGCGTGTAGCAGACGATGAGATAGTGACTGCCGAAGTCGGCGGTGATGATACGTCCCTCCTGATCATGCTCCTCGATGCCCAGGCCATAGGTGACGGAAAGCGGTTCCCGCTTCGTGAAGAGTGCAGTACCACTGTAGCCCTTCTTCACGGCACTGTTCCAGTACTGGTGGTAGCCGGGAAGCACCATCTCGATCTGGTGCGGCTGAAGCTTCGTCTCCTGCAGGCACACGCAGTCTGCATCGAGTGCTGTGAAAGCGTCCATGAAACCTTTCTTCATGCAGGCTCTGAGACCATTGACGTTCCAGGAAATATATTTCAGTGTCCCCATGGGTGTTCTCCTTATTCGGGAATATCATAATATCATGATAAAATAACTATAATATAAATCATATTATACACCATGAGGCAATGGTATGGATAGATGTCGATATAGGGGGCGAGGCGGCGGATGGAAGGAAAATGGAAGATCCGTCGCCATTTCTCATGGGGGAGGTCTTCCCGGGGGCCATGGGGCGGCCACACTCCTCTTTATTTTATGCTATAATAAAGGCAATGCCACGTGGGCAGCTGTTGCAAGCAAAGAAGGAAAGGATGAAACCTGATGAAGAAAATTGTTGTGACTGTTATTGGTGCTGACCGTGTCGGCATCGTCGCCGGTGTAGCAAAACAGCTGGCGGAAGAGAACGTGAATATTCTTGATATTTCCCAGACCATCGTGGACGGGATCTTCGATATGATCCTGATGTGCGATATGGAGAACGCCGCATATTCCTTAAAGGAGATCCAGGATCATATGGGGAAACAGGGCGAAGCGCTGGGGGTAGAGATCCGTGTCCAGCTCGCTGACATTTTCTATGCTATGCACCGCATCTGAAAGGAGACACCATGCTTGATATAGAAGACATTCTGGCAACGGAGCGCATGTTTGACCAAAACAAGCTCGATGTGCGTACCGTTACCATGGGGATCTCTCTCCTTTCCTGCGTATCCGATGATGAGAAGACCCTTTGCGACAAGATCTACGATACCATCTGCCGGAAGGCAGAGCATCTCACCGAGGTCACCCATGACATTTCCAGAGAATACGGTGTGCCGATCATCAACCGCCGCATCTCGGTGACGCCGATCTCTTTGGTGGCGGGCGGGCTTACGACTGCCAGCTATGTGCCGATCGCAGAGACACTGCAGCGCGCAGCTGACACTGTCGGCGTCGATATCCTGGGCGGCTTCTCCGCTCTCGTCGATCGCGGCATGAGTGCTTCGGACAAGAAGCTCATCGACTCCATTCCGGAGGCACTCGCTGCGACAAAGAGCATCTGCAGCTCGGTCGCTATCGGTTCGACCAAGGCTGGCATCAATATGGATGCGGTGAAGCGCATGGGCGAGGTCGTGAAGGAAACGGCAGAGCTCACGAAGGACCAGGACGCCTATGGATGCACGAAGCTCGTCGAATTCTGTAATGCGGTCGAAGATAATCCCTTCATGGCCGGCGCTTTTCACGGTGTGACGCAGGGAGATACCGCGATCCATGTCGGCGTTTCCGGTCCGGGCGTCGTGAAGCGTGCGCTCGAGGATGTGAAGGGCGCCCCCTTCGAAGTCGTGGCCAAAACGATCAAGAATACGGCATTCATGATCACGCGTCTTGGCCAGCTCGTCGCAGAAGCAGCGACAGAGCGTCTCCATGCGCCTTTCGGCATCATCGACCTTTCGCTGGCTCCGACCTCGGCTGTCGGTGACAGTGTCGCAGCAGTCCTTGAAGAAATGGGCCTTGAGAGCTGCGGCGGTCCCGGCACCACGGCGGCTCTTGCGCTCCTCAATGATGCTGTCAAGAAGGGCGGCCTCATGGCCTCTTCGAGTGTCGGCGGACTTTCCGGCGCTTTCATCCCAGTCAGCGAAGACCTCGGAATGATCGAAGCCGTTCAAAGAGGCAGCTTGTGCTTGGAGAAGCTCGAAGCCATGACCTGCGTCTGCTCTGTCGGTCTTGATATGATCGCCGTCCCGGGTGATACCAGCGCATCCACCCTCTCTGCGATCCTTGCCGATGAAGCAGCGATCGGTATGATCAATAACAAGACCACCGCTACCCGTCTCATTCCGGTACCGGGCAAGAAGCCGGGCGACATGGTCCAGTTCGGCGGCCTCATGGGTTATGCACCTGTCATGGGGATCAGCAAGTTCAAGGCAGATGAATTCGTAGCAAGAGGCGGCAAGATCCCCGCTCCGCTCCGCAGTCTGACAAACTAGGGAAATGGCAATCAAAAAAGCACCGGCGTAAGCGGGTGCTTTTTTGTTGGGGTCAAAGGGTGCAAGGGGAGCTCATGGGGCGTGCCGCCCTTTAAGGAAATGCTGATTAAATCTGACAACGATTTAATCAATGTTTCCTTAATAGTGAATGAAAGTTTTTCTCGAATGAGAAATGGTGGGGCGTCGCGTAGAAATCAAAAGCGCCGCGATGTATAAATAGGGCGATGCCTGCTTGAGACTTTAGACATCAGATACCAGACTTCTGACGTCAGATATCTGACGTCTATCTCTCAGTCTCCTAGTCGCTAGTCACTAGTCACTAGTCACTCTGCGCTCCTAGTTCTCGGATTTCCTGAATTTCCACATATACAGCCCGACGCAGATCAACGCGGAGAGAAGGGAGCCCATCGGTGCAGCAAGGCCCATCGGAGACAGTGTCTCGGGGAAGAGGAGGATGGCGAGGTAGGTACCGGGGACGCGGACGGTGACGATCGAGATCATATTGTGCAGGAAGGAGTAGATCGATTTCCCATAGGCAGAGAAATATCCCGAGAAGCAGAAGTGGATACCGGCAAAGATGCAGTCGATGACATAGGTACGGAAGTATTCACCGCCAAGGCGCACGACTTCCGGCTCATGGCTGACGAAGAGTGAGATGACCCACTCGGCGCAAAAGTGGACGATCAGGGTCGTAAAAAGGCCGAAGATGATGCATACACGGATGCCGCACAGGAGCGCCTGCCGCCCGCGCTCATCGTTTCCGGCGCCTGCATTCTGCGCGGCGAAGGCGGCGACGGTCGAGAGCATGGCAGAGGGGACGAGGAAGAGAAAGCTGATGATCTTCTCCACGATGCCGACTGCGGCGGCGACTTCGACGCCGCGGCTGTTTGCGATGGCGGTGATGATGAGAAAGGAGATCTGGATGAGCCCGTCCTGACAGGAGATGGGAAGACCTATGGCAAGGAGCGTCTTCATGCGGAGGACATCGAAGGTGAAGGACTTCTTTGGGAAGGCAAGGCCAAGGTCGGCGCGGGCGAGGTACAAGAGGCAGAGGAGGACGGAGACGGCCTCGGAAAGAATGGTGGCTGTGGCTGCTCCGGCGGCTCCCATCGCCATGGGGCCGATGAAGATATAGTCGAGCAGGAGATTGATGAGACCGGCGAGAGCGACAAAGTACATCGGCGTCCTTGTATCGCCAAGTCCGCGGAAGATGCTGGCAAGGACATTATAGGCGACGATGAAGGGGATGCCTGCAAAGCAGATGAGAAGGTACGCCCTTGTATCCTCCCATGCTTCCATCGGGGTCTTCAGCCAAGAGAGGATAGGATCGATCGAAAGGAGGAGGAGCACGGTGCTAACGAGGCTGAAGAAGGCAAAGAGCAGCACCGAGCTTCCGATGCAGCAGGAGGCTTCCTTCTGATCTCCGCCGCCCACCGCGCGGCTGATGGAGACGGTCGTCCCCATGGCGAGCCCGACGATGATGACGGTCAGCATGTGCATCAGCTGGCTTCCGATGGAGACGGCCGTGATCGGTGCGGCGCCATTGAAGAGACCTGTGATGAAGAGGTCGGCCATGCCGTAGAACGTCTGCAGAAAACAGGCGAGAAGGTAAGGGATGGCGAAAGCCATCATTTTGGGGAGCAAAGGCCCTTGGGTAAGATTGATTCCGGTCATAGGATCCTCTTTGTATAATGAATAGCCTGCCGCCACTCACGCAGGCTGCTGCTTCATGGAGACAATCATATCACAGGCGAGGTGCTTGCGAAATATGGCTTTGGCAGGTGGTATTCTGCCTGCATTTGCTTTTTTCCCCTCTCTGCTATAAGATGAAGGACAAATGAGGTGATTGGTATGTACATGACAGCACAGCGCAAGCGTCTTTTTCAATTCTTCAACGATCATCCGGATGCTTCCTTTTCCGCCAGAGACATACAGGCTCTGCTGAATCGCTCAGAAGCGTCTGCGATCAGTCTCAGTGCGGTGTATCGCAATCTGGCTTCTTTGGCAGAGGCCGGGCTGATCTTGAAATCGGCGGCCAGTGATGGACAAGAAACATTGTATAGGTTCGTCGGGGCGGATGCCTGTCGGGATGAGCTTCATATGACCTGTCTTTCGTGCGGACAGACGACCCATGTAGACCATGCGACCGCGCGTGCTCTCGCGCAGGCCTTGGCGGGCAATGATGAGTTTCAGATGAATCTGGGACAGACCACCATTTACGGCTTATGCAAAAAATGCCGGGAAAAATAATTTGTTCCTTATACAAAGAAGGACCCATTCGGGTCCTTTTAAATTTGAGAAAATTTCGCAAATTTGTTGACGGAAAGGCGGGAAGCGATTATAATGAGGTTCAGATTTGCGAAAGTGTCGCAAATCTTTACAATAGTTTCTGCTTTCGAAAGAGGGGCGGCCGGAGGGGCTGCTATTGGTTTTGCGGATGCAGTATGCTGCAAGATCATGGCGGAGCGCATTGCCTGTCCACAGGCAACGCGGGAAAGAACTCTTTTCGTCTCCGGTCACATGTCATCCCTGCTTTCAACCGTAAAGGAGTTCTTACTATGAAAATGAAAAAAATAGGTCTTTTCATAGCGACGCTTGCCGCTTGCCTGATAGGCGGCGTTGCATTGACAGGCTGCACGCCGGGTCAGAAGTCAGCTGCTTCTGCGCCGCCGGAAAAGAAGATTCAGATCGTATGCACCAATTTCCCCAGTTATGATTTTGCAAGGCATATCGTAAAGGATCATGGCGAAGTCACCATGCTGGTGAAACCCGGTATGGATGTCCATAGCTTTTCTCCCTCGCCGAAGGACCTGAAAGCGGTGGCTGACAGTGACCTTCTCATTTATACGGGCGGTGACTCTGATGAATGGGTAGGGAAGATACTGGATGCGACCGGCAAGAAGCCCGGGAACGTATTTCGGATGATGGATGCCGTGAAGCTGTCTGAAGAAGAACATCCGGAAGGCATGCAGCCCGAAGAGGAAGCAGAAGAGAGTGCAGAGAAAGAGGAGGGCCCGGAAATGGATGAGCATGTATGGACCGCTCCTGCCAATGCCATTGAAATTGTCAAAAAATTAAATGCTTCTATTTCCAAGCTGGATGGTGCGCATGCGGAAGAGTATCAGAAGAATACAGAGGTGTATACGAAAGAGCTCACCGATCTGGATCAGAGCTTTCGTGATGTGATCGATCACGCAGATAGAAAAGAGATCATCGTGGGAGATCGCTTCCCCTTTCTGTACTTTGTGAAGGAGTACGGTTTGACATATTATGCGGCTTTCCCGGGATGCGCTAAGGATACGGAAGCCGATCCGAAGACCATTGCCTTTTTGATCGATAAGGTCAAGGCGGATCAGATTCCCGTGATCTTCCATATCGAATTGTCCAATCAGCAGATGAGCCGCTCCATTGCAGAGGCGACAGGAGCCAAAGAGAGAAAGCTCAATTCCATTCATAACGTCACGCAGAAAGATTTTGATGCCGGCGTCACCTATGTGGATCTGATGAAGCGGAATGTCAAGACCTTGAAGGAGGCATTGAACTAAATGAGCGTATTGGATTGTCGGGATCTTTCCTTTGCATATGAAGGAAGACCGGTGCTGTCGCATGTGAAATTTTCTTTAGAAAAAGGAAGCTATCTGGGCATCATCGGTGAAAATGGCTCCGGTAAAAGTACTCTCATCAAAGGGATCCTGGGGCTCAAAAAACAGGTGTCAGGCGAGATCCGTCTTCATTTGCCGGATGCGCAGAAGGGGATGGGCTACCTGCCGCAGCAGCAGACCATGAAAAAGGATTTTCCGGCCAGTGTGTGGGAGGTCGTATTGTCCGGCAGGCTGAGCCGGCTTTCCTTTCCTTATCGATACAGAAAAGTAGATCGGGACTGCGCAGAGCATATGCTGCAGTTTCTATCCCTTTCCTCTTTGAAGAATCATGCATTCCGCGAATTGTCGGGAGGACAGCAGCAGAGAGTGCTTCTGGCGCGGGCACTGGCGGCGGGCAGTCAGGTGCTGGTACTGGATGAACCGGTGACCGGGCTGGATCCTCGCATCACGGAAGAGATGTATGCCATGCTGGAACGATGCATTCACGAGTTGGGGCTGACCATCATGATGGTATCCCACGATCTGCCCCGCGTGTTTCATGAGGTTCATCAGGTTTTGTATCTGGCGAAAGGGAAGCAGATGTTTTTCGGTCAGACGGAGGACTTTCTCAAAGCGCATCCCGAAGTCATACGGCAAGGAGGGATCCTGTGATGTCTCTTATTCTGGAATTGCTGCAGTATCCCTTCATGGTGCGTGCGCTGGTGGTGGGCATCTTGATCTCGATCTGTGCTTCGCTTTTGGGGACCAGCCTGGTCCTCAAACGGTACTCCATGATCGGTGACAGCTTGTCCCATGTGGGCTTTGCGGCATTGGCGGTATCTTATGCTTTTTATCTGGATCCGTTGGTGATCTCCATCCCTGTCACGATGGCAGCGGCTTTTCTTCTTTTGGAATTGAAGGAAAGCATGCGTATCAAAGGGGATGCGGCGACGGCGCTTCTTTGCAGCAGCGCTTTGGCCGTGGGGGTTCTTGCCATTTCTCTCACCAGAGGGATGAATACAGATGTGTGCAATTACATGTTTGGCAGCATCCTTGCAATGAGCAGCGCGGATGTCTGGCTCACTTTAGCTACGGGAAGCCTCATCATTCTTCTGTACATTCTCTTTTATCATCCTTTATTTGCCGTGACGTTCGATGAATCTTTTGCGACTGCTTCCGGGGTGCGGAGCCATTTCTATCATCTGGTCCTGGCACTCATGACGGCAGTCACGATCGTGCTCGGCATGCGCATGATGGGCGCGCTTTTGATTTCCAGCCTGATCGTATTTCCTGCCATCACGGCGATGCAGATCTGCCATCGGTATCTGACCACCATCTGGACATCCACGCTGGTGGGACTTGGCTGTTTTCTGGTGGGGATCACTCTTTCCTACGCATTATCTATTCCCACCGGGCCCTGCATTGTTTTGATGAATCTGATCGTTCTTTTTGCGGTTATCTGTCTGCGAAAATGGAGAGAAAGAGGGCGCTGCGCTTGAAACGATGGGCTTTCTATCTGCTGCTGGGCATGCTTCCCGTACTGGGAGGCTGCGGCAAAGAGCAGGTACCGGACAATATGATACTCACGCACAAAACGGTACAGGCGGCGCAAGACAAAGTACCTCAGGAAGTACAGCCTGTACCCGTGGAGCCGTTGGTCTTATCCAAAGGCATGGAGAAGGACAGTCATGGAAATATCATTTACCCTTATTTTGAAATGAAGTATGATATCGCAACGGATGAGAAGACGTTTCCATATGACCATCCAGACATTGTGGTGGGCGATGCTCACTATATGACGCAGATCAACGACTGGTACATGCATTTTAACAATTATCATGACAAAACCGTGGTGATCGAAGGGTATTTTCTGACGATCAATGGGCATTATTTCATCGGACGCAATGGACCGACCTGTCCTTACTGCACAGGCGGGTATGTGGATTTTGAATTCAATTCCCGACAGGATTTCACAGGCTATATTCATGGAGATACATGGATCCGGCTCTATGGGATCCTTCGTGAGGGAATGGGACATATTTCCAAAGACATCACTGCGCCCTTCTATCATTTGGAAGCGGTCAAGGTGGAAAAGATCCCTTATAACGGGAAAGGAACCATTGCTGATTGAGAAAAGTACGGCTCTATGCACGGAAATAGCGATCGGCACTTGCAAGAAAAGCTGCTGCCTTACCGGCGGCGGCTTTTTCTTTTGAAATACGTGTAGTAAAGGGACCAATATAGCGGTGCACGGAAACACCCGCTAAATACATCTCAATCATGGCTTCCTCTAAAGAGGTTTCACGACGCTTGTATCGTTCAATGATGGCAGTTTCGAACGGAACGCCTTTGATCTTAGGCATCTTTAAACGGACATCGCCGGCCGTCGTAGAAAAGTTGCGGCCGTAATGGTCAGACCGATATCCCTGGCACTCACCTGAGCGCTCGTACTTTTCAGCCTTGACCAACTCATCCGCTTCATGATCCAGAAGTGCATTCAGCGTCTCCTCGATACTGCTATCTACCAAATCTTTTAGATTATCCTTTATAAGATCCTCATTGAGTTGTATAATGCTACCAGATATGTTTTATTATCTCCTTTGGGGGGGTGTGGTAACTTAATTCTAGTAGTGGCAATAGAACATGTCTATATTTTTAGAAATTTGCGAAATATATTATACGTTATCGAGCCATCAGATTCCTTAATGAGAGAAATGACTGCACCAATTGCATTTTCACTCCGAATTTTTTCAATTTTTGTCATAATATCTATTTCTCAAATGTGATATAATAAGTATACTAACTAACAGTAGAACATACATGAAGAGTAATCTGGGGGATTTTATGGATCATCATATGCATGACGCAAAGCAGAATGCAGACAGGAGACTGCTACCGTCTATTATTTTTGCCTTAGGCGACTATGCTGCCCTGGCAGCAGCGGGGATACTGGCAGTGTATATCAGAAACTGCATCATGACCTACAGCACCTTTCAGGTATCTCAGGCCTATCTTTTCCTGTGGCTGCCGCTGGTTTTTATGTTTTTCAATTTCTATGGCGGACTCTATGGAAGACGCATGCTCATCTATCGTATGGTGGAGCGTCTCTTTTTTGCGTGCCTGGAAGGCACGGTGCTGGGCATTATCCTCATGTTCTTTGCCCAGGTATCAGGGCAGGTGTCCCGCCTCTTTGTGGTTTTCTACACCATCCTTGCCTTTACGCTGATGGCAGTGCTGCGTGTGGTATTAAGCAAAGTGATGAAGCGGGTGGAAGCTTTTCAGATTCCCGTACTCATCGTAGGCGCGGGAAAGACGGCGGAGCTGGTGGTACAGCAGATTCTTCGCGACTCCGGCATGCGGTACCGGGTGGTGGGATTTCTGGAAGACAGACATCCTGTAAATACCCCCGTCCATGGATTTTCCGTGCTGGGTGGATTTGATGATATGGAAAAGGTCATTCAGGAAACAGGGGTCCGCACAGTGCTTATTGCAGCGCCGGGGCTTCCCCAGGATGATCTGTCAGACCTCATCTACCGTGCCCAGTCCCTGGTGAAACAAGTAGACGTGGTACCGAACCTGGTGGCTGTCCCCATGTCCAATGTAACCGCAGAATCCTTCTTCGATGCGAAAATCATGGTGCTCCACATCCGGAATAACCTGGCCAGCCCCTGGAACCAGCTGCTGAAACGAATCTTCGATATCGTGGCCACCATCTGCGGCGGCATTCTCATATCGCCCATCCTTCTGGCCATTGCCATCTGGGTCTATCACGACTCCCCGGGACCGGTCATCTTCAAGCATCGCCGTGTCGGCAAAGACGGGAAAGAATTCAACTGCTACAAATTCCGCTCCATGTGTACGAATTCACAGGAAGTCTTAGACCACCTCCTCGCGACCGATCCGGCAGCGAAAGAAGAATGGGATAGAGAATTCAAGCTGAAGAACGATCCCCGCATCACAAAGAGCGGCGCCTTCCTTAGAAAGACCAGCCTCGATGAGCTGCCCCAGCTCCTGAATGTCCTCAAAGGTGAGATGAGCCTCGTCGGTCCCCGTCCTATCATCCAGAAGGAAGTCCCGCGGTATGGGAAATATATCAAGGAGTATTACTCCGTCCTCCCCGGCATTACCGGTATGTGGCAGACCAGCGGCAGAAGCGATATAGACTATCCCGAGCGCGTGCAGATGGACAGCTGGTACGTGCATAACTGGAGCGTCTGGCTGGATCTCGTGCTCCTTTGGCGAACCATTGCGGTTGTCCTCAGCCATAAAGGGGCGTATTGAGGGAGACTTCAGACGTCAGAAGCCCGACACTTGCAGCCTCACAGTCTAATGTCTCTAACTCTCATTGTCTCAAAATCTTTCCTAAAAGGAGCTTATATATGGATCATTATGATTATCTGATTGTCGGCGCAGGTTTATTTGGTGCCGTTTTTGCGCATGAAGCCCAAAAAGTAGGGGAAAGTATCCTTGTTATTGAGAAACGGGATCATATAGCAGGCAACGTGTACACGGAAGACATGGAAGGGATCCATGTACACAAGTACGGAGCGCACATCTTTCATACGAATCTGAAGCATGTCTGGGACTATGTGCAGCAGTTTGCCACATTCAACCGTTTTACCAATTCACCGGTCGCCAATTATCATGGCGAGCTCTATTCCCTGCCTTTCAATATGTACACCTTTAATAAAATGTGGGGTGTCGTGACGCCGGAGGAGGCGGCGGCCAAGATCGAGGAAGAGAGACGGGCAGCCGGCATCACGGAGCCGAAGAATCTGGAAGAACAGGCGATTTCTCTGGTCGGGACGGACATCTATGAAAAGCTCATCAAGGGTTATACGGAAAAGCAGTGGGGGCGGCCCTGCAGCGAGCTTCCTGCTTTTATTATCAAGCGGCTCCCGGTGCGTCTGACTTTTGATAATAATTACTTCAACGCACTCTATCAGGGGATTCCTGTCGGCGGCTATACGAAGATGGTGGGAAATATGCTTCGCGGCGTCGAGGTGAAGCTCGGCATCGACTATCTGGCAGACAAGGAGAAGTGGAATAGCATGGCGGAGCATGTCATCTACACGGGTCCGATCGATGCCTATTTCCAATACAACCTTGGACCGCTGGAATATCGCAGTGTGCGCTTTGAGACAGAAGTCTTGGATAAGCCGAATTTCCAGGGAAATGCAGCAGTGAACTACACAGATCGAGAGACGCCATGGACGAGGATCATCGAGCATAAGTGGTTTGAATTCGGTAAAGACAGCGAAGGAAATGATCTGCCGAAGACCGTCATCAGCCGAGAATACTCTTCGGAATGGAAAGTGGGCGATGAGCCGTACTATCCGGTCAATGATGAGAAGAATGGCGCGCTTTATCAGAAATATAAGCAGCTGGCAAAAAAGGAGACGAAGGTCATTTTCGGTGGACGCCTTGGCGAGTATAAGTATTATGATATGGATGCGGTGATCAATTCAGCATTGCAGTGTGCGGAGAAGAGATTGGGAGACTGAGAAATGCCAGACGTTAGACATTAGATGTCAGAAGTCAAGCATTGTTCATCAGCTGAGAGGACGGAGCGAGTATGCAGCATAGGTCGATTGGATAGATGCATTGGAAGGATTCGCTATAGCTGCAATGCCCAAAGTCTAATATCTCCAAGCCGGATAGTCTTTCATAAAGAAAGGAGTCTAAAATCAATTGGATCTAAAAATTCTTATCGCTGCCCATAAAAAATACTGGATGCCAGAAGACGACGTATACATGCCACTCTACGTCGGAGCAGAGGGGAAAGAGCCGCTGGGCTATACGCCGGACAATACAGGCGAAAACATTTCCTCGAAGAATCCTAACTACTGCGAACTCACCGGCCTCTACTGGGCCTGGAAGAATATGAATTGCGAGTACATCGGACTTTGCCACTATCGCAGATACTTCGGAAAGAGCACGCACACCAAAGACATCGAAAAGAAGAAAAGTGCTATTTTCCATCGAGCAGACTATGAAAAACTGCTAGAAAAATACGATGTCATACTACCCGTGAAGCGAAACTATTATATCGAGACCGTCAGGAGCCAGTATGAACACGCCCATTTCAAAAAAGACTTGGACGAAGTCCAGAAGGTCATCGCTGAGAAATATCCCGGCTACGCGGATGCTTTCACCGCGGTCATGGATCGCCGGACGCTGCACATCCTGAATATGTTCGTCATGAAGAAAAGCTACTTTGACGAATATTGTACCTGGCTTTTTGACATTCTCTTCACGCTGGAGAAGCGCATCGATGTCTCTTCCTATGATTCCTATGAAGCGCGCATCTTTGGATTCCTCTCCGAGCGTCTTTTTAACGTATGGCTGGAAAGGCAGAATCTGAAGAAAGTGGAAGTGCCTGTAGTGTTTTTGGAGAATATCGACTGGCCGAAGAAAATCAGAGATTTTTTGAAGCGAAAGTTTTTAGGGCGATGATCAGAATGAGATAATCAGATAGTTAGAATTTCAGTTGTTCTGTGTTTGGATTTTTATATAATAATAGAGGAAAAGAAAACCTTATCTAGTTATTTAGAAGAAAGGATTCTTTTTTAATATTGGAGATTAAGATTAATATGAAACGACTTAATGCTGATGAAATGAAAGTTATTGAATTAGATATGCTAAAGGATATTTCAAACTTTTGTGATAATAATGGTATTCGTTATTATCTTTGCGGCGGTACTTTATTAGGGGCGGTTCGACATAAGGGATTTATTCCATGGGATGACGATATGGATATAGCGATGCCTCGTCCTGATTATGAGAAATTTTTAAAGATGTACAATAATTACGGTCATCGTTATGAAGTTAATGGCATTGAAAATAATCCTTCATGGCATTCTACTTTTGCTCGAGTAGAAGATAAATGCACTGTATTATACGAAGGAACACTGAAAAAGAAGTACTGGAAGAGGCATGTTTTTGTTGATGTTTTTCCTTTGGATGGAATACCGGATAATCCTAAAGAAGAAGCTCGTTTCATGAATAGGCAGAATCTATTAGGGATTATCACAAATGCTTCCGCATTCAGATTTTATCCTAGTCGACATTATTCTGATTCTAAGAAGTCTAATACTAATTTACGTAATTTTGCTAGGACTATTTCAAAGTATCTAGCAGTTGTTTTGTTTTCAGGGGTTAATACACAAAAAATCATTAAATTAGTTAATCAAAATTCTCGAAAGTATAAATATGGAGCAACGAAGAGCATTGGAATTACAGTTATTGTATGGAATCGACATTTTGAACAATCTAGCGCGGAATCGTTTGCGGAAAGAGTGAAGTTTAAATTTGAGGATGGTGAGTTTTGGGGTCCTAAAGGGTATGATGAATATTTGACCAAAACTTATGGGGATTATATGACACCACCACCTGAAAAGAATCGTGTTTCTCATCATAGTTTTGAGGCTTATTTGATTGATAGTAAGGAAGAAAGGTGAATTCAAAAAATGGTATATGTAAATAAAAATATTAAGAATACAGTAAGAGTTTTTCCCGAACAAGGGCGATATGACTATTATCGATATGATATGAATGAAAATCCAGATGGATTGCCAAAAGCTTTTGTTGATGAAGTATTACAGGAAATTACTCCTCAATTTTTATCAATCTATCCGGAACCGGGTAAGTTTCTGAGAAAATATGCAAGATTCGTAGGAATAGAACCGGAAAATCTGACAGTAACTAATGGCTCGGATATGGGACTACGGTATATTATGGAAACTTTTGGAGAAGTAGGGAAGAATGTAGTAACTGTTTCTCCATCTTTTGAGATGTATTGGGTGAATTGCAATATTTTGGGATATCATCATGTTCCAGTTCCATATGAGTCCGATATGACAATTAAAATTGACAATATACTTAATGCAGTAAATGAAAACACTCGCATAGTTGCACTTTTAAATCCAAATAATCCCATTGGAAATGTTTATACACAGGAAGAAATTAATCGGGTTATAGAAAAAGCTAAGCGAGTTGGAGCAGTAGTTATTATTGATGAAGCTTATCATTATTACTACCCGAATACCTTTTTATCGACAGCTCTGGAAAATGATAATGTAATTATATTGAGAACTTTTTCAAAAGCATTTTCAATTCCGGCTTTGCGGTTAGGAGTGATTATTTCAAATCCGCAGATTATTCACTATATTAATAATTCTAAGATGACTTTTGATGTGAATTCCGTGGCGTTACTCTTTGGAGAAAGGTTACTTGATCATCCGGAAATTTTACAGGATATAGTGGATTCTGAAAATCAAGGGAAATCTTATACTCTGTGCGAACTTTCTAAGAAAGGGTATGCTTGCCGTGATTGCAGGGGAAATTATATATTTGTGAAACCTAGGCATGATGCAAGGAAAGTCGCTGCAAGGTTAGAAAGCGAAAAAAAGGTGTTGGTTCATCCTTATGGCAATGAATTATTAAAAGACTATCTTCGAGTTTCGGTAGGCTCGGTAAAATCTATGAAAACCTTTTTAAAGGCTTTTTATGAAGTAGATTTGACTGATTAAGGGATATGAATATGAAAAAAGTTATAACTTATGGTACTTATGATCTTTTTCATCAGGGGCATTATAACCTTTTGAAGAGAGCAAAGGCATTAGGTGACCACCTCATCGTTGGGGTTACTTCTGATTATTTTGATAAATCACGGGGAAAGTTTAATGTTCATGACGATTTGATGACACGTATTGAGAATGTGAAAAAAACTGGGTTTGCTGATCAGATTGTTGTTGAAGAATATTTTGGACAAAAAATTGATGATATAAAGAAATATGGGGTAGATGTTTTTACGGTTGGCTCAGATTGGAAAGGATATTTTGACTATCTGAACGAATACTGTAAGGTCGTTTACTTGGAAAGGACTAAAGGAATTTCCAGCACTCAGATTCGTAATGAACATAGTGTACGTTTGGGTATTGTGGGCAATGAAATTATTTTGGATCGTTTCTTAAGTGAGATAAAATATGTCAGTGGGATTGAAGTGGCTGGTGCCTATACTCCCCTGGATGCTGTGGACTCCAAGTATAAGTCTATCCGGTTTCAGCAATTTCCTCTATACCGCACCTATGCGTCTTTGCTTGAAGATGTAGATGCTGTTTATATCAATGCACCTTTAAAACTGAGAGATAATTTAATAGAGGAATCTCTTGGACAGGGAAAACATGTGCTTACGGAGTTTCCCTTCAGTCTCAACTATCAAAAGGCCAAGGAATTCGTAAAAGTTGCGTCAGAAAAGAGCTTGGTCTTGATGGAGGGATTAAAAACCGCTTACTGCCCGGCTTTTGGAAAGATGATTTCTTTAGTAAAAAGTGGACGCATTGGCAAAATACTCAGTATTGAAGCTAATTTTACTCAAATCCTCGGTGATGATCTTCCTAATCAGGTACGTATAGCAGGAGGCAGTGTTGCTTCTTTGGGAGCATATCCACTTCTTGTTGTTTTTAAATTACTGGGATATAATTATAAAAATATTGAATTCATTACACATCAAGAAAATGGCATTGATACAATGACCAGAATGAACTTCGTTTACGATGGAGCTATTGCTACTTCGTTGGTGGCGATAAATGCCAAAGCAGAGGGAGCGCTGACCATTTCAGGAACAAAAGGATACGTATATGTTCCTGCGCCTTGGTGGAAAACAGAATATTATGAGCTAAGATATGAAGATATCAACAATAACTCTAAATTTTTCTACAAATTTGAAGGCGAAGGATTGAGATACGAAATTATTGAATTTATTAAAAGAATAAAAGATAATAATATGATGGCGGGATCTCTAACATGTAAGGATATGTTGGCGGAATCGAAAGTAATTGATTGCTTTATGAAAGATAAATATAATGTACCATTCTAAAGAAAAGAGGCCATATATGCCATTGTTTAGTCTAATAATGCCAGTTTACAACAATACAAAAGAAGAATTAGAAAATAGTATTGATAGCGTGTTGAAACAAAGTTATAGCGACTATGAATTAGTTATTATTGATGATGGTAGTTGTGATAGTTGTGCTAAATTATTGGATACATTTGTTCAAACTAATATACATGTATATCATTGTGAACACCAAGGCGTCTCGGCGAGTAGAAACTATGGGGTGTTAGTAGCGAAGGGCATGTATATTAGTTTTTTGGATGCTGATGATTTGCTAACAAATAATTTTTTATTAGATGTAGCGAATATTTTGAATGTAGCAAATCCTGATATAATATATGGCCTATTAGAATATATCAATATAGAGAAATCAAAAACAAATTATCTTTCGGTTAATAGCTATAAAAATTCTCATTTGAATTATTGTGTGTTAACTGATAACGATATGGATGACTTGCGTTTTCATATGTTCAATTTAGGATGTCTTAAATACCACAACAAAGGTGCCTATATTAGCAGAGGACCTGTAGCAAAAATATTAAAAAAGTCATTATGTTTAAATTGTTTATTCAATACAGAATTGCAGTTTGGTGAGGATGAGGAGTGGAATTTACGGCTTCTTACTTTAAAACCGGTAGCAATAGTATCTTATAGAGTGTGGTATTACTATATATATCGAAATACGTCTACGTTGCATAGATTTAGAGCGAATTATATTGATCTGAGTATAGAACGTTTAAAAGCGATGCAGAAATATATCTTATCAAGTGAAGATAAAAAAGCTTTTCATCTTGAAGCTATGAGAAATATAAAAGAGATACTACAGTTTTATATTCTGTCGGATAGTTTTAACGGATCTATGATGAACAGATTAGCTATATATGATACTGTGCTTCAACTAGAGCCATGGAAATCTGTGCTTACAATAAAAAATTTTTTTAATGCAACAATTAAAGGGAAAGTTTATGCTTTAATGATTAAGAGTTACATTCTTTTTTTTATTATGCTCTTAAGAAAATAGTTTATGCTTTATAGTGGAAGTGGCAGTATGACTAAAATTCTATCTGTTTCTGTAGCAACTTATAATGCATCAAAAACCATTGAGCAATGTTTAGATTCATTTATCAATTCAAAATATGGAAGATTGGGTATGTCAAGAATTTTGTGTAAATTTCTTAGAAATTTTTGTCATATTTTCTCATCAGAGGGCCCAGCTGTTCATCAATAAGCAGCTGATTCAGGCTTATAGCCCAATTGGCCAGGCGATGTGAATTCCATTTCTTATAGAGTTCCAAGATTCAAAGATAGAAGATTTTAAAAACAGCGTCTTCATTAGGAAATGAGCCTTTCTTCGTAACCTTGCGGAAGCTGGCATTTACGCTTTCAATAGCGTTGGTCGTGTACATTATCTTGCGTACGGCGCTGCCTTAATTAAAAAGCTGCTCGACGTGTTGGAAGTTGTTTTCCCAGACGGCGACGGCGCCGGGATATCCCTGCCAGTCTTGCTTAAACTGGTCGAAAACCCGCTACGCTTCTTCTACCATAAATCCCTTTCAGCTGCTTTGTGAAAGCATGCCACTGCTTCCGGGGAATATAACGAATAGAGTTTGATGCGAGATGGACGATACAGCGCTGTTCGGTGACATTCGGGAAAATAGCTTTTGCGACCTTTTCCAAGCCGGATACGCAGTCAATTGAGAGGATGCCTAAATCCTCGATGTCACGGGCTTTAAGCTCATCGAAAATCTGCATCTAGGCATGCTTCTTTCCGTTTCGTTGATCCAAAGGCCCAGTATGTCTTTGTACCTGTTGGTATCGTAAGCCAGCATTACATAGACAGCGACCTGACGGATACCGCATTCCATCCGCATAGAAACATAGATGCAGTCTACAAAGGAAAAAGGATAGAATAGCTTTAGCAGCCGTGTGCGCCAGCGATTCACTCTTGCCATAACGCAATCCGTAATATTCGAAATTTGTTCATGAGAGAGCTGAAAACTATAAATATCTTCGATGGTAGCAATAATGTCACGCTGGTTCATACCACGTGCATACATGGCCAATACTTTGCCTTCAATAGACAATACATCGCGCTGATGTTTCTTTACAATCTGAGGTTCAAACTGCCCCTGACTGTCCCTAGGGACACGAATAAGGACTTCACCTAGCGAGGTTTTCAACGTCTTCTGGGAATACCCATTAAGGGCATTTGTTGAATCTTCTGAATGCCCATTCTTTTCATAACCGAGGTGATTCTGCATTTCCCCTTTCAGTACAGCTTCAAATATAGGGTCCAAAACCTGCTTCTAGGCATCCTGTATGTCCTAGGCATCTTTAATATTATAGTAATATCATAGTTTTCAAGAATCTGCTGAGCAATTTGTTCTCCGAATGTCGGTGTAGCCTTTTTACGTTTCGTCATGAATACCATCCCTAATGTTTGATTACCCAATTATGAGGGGATAAATTAAATTTGTGCAATAACCGGTTTACACAAACTATTTTACACTCTCAAAAGATTTTGAAGTTATTGTTGTGAATGATGATTCTAAAGATGAGACTGTGGATATTGTATCCACTACATACGTTTAAAATCCAAGAAACTGGTTTAAATCTTTGGGATCATTATACCGTCTATTCCCTCAAGTAATGATAAGGGTTATATGGTTCGGATACTAGAGTTTAAAAATATTTACTAAGAGAAGGGTGCAGATATGAATAGTACTATTCGTGATTATATTTTTTTCTTATTATGCTTTTCTTTGATTTTTGATAATATACCCAAACCTATTCAATTAAATTTTCTAGGGGGGGAAGTTGGAAATAAACTGGTAATCTATCCTTTGTTGACCGGAGCGATTTATAGTGCTTATTGTCATTACAAGTATAGGGATATTTTTGTTCATATCGAATGGTTTAAAAGATATATTGCAGTTTTTATTGCAGTGATTGCTTTATCTACTATTACAGGATTAGTGTTTTTTCCTTATTACGATTTAGTATTCAGTGGCCCTGCGAATCAGTTTGAAAAATTACCTCGAATTTTGGATTTTTTACACTTGCATGGCATATACATCAATCAAAAAACAATGATGCAGCTGTGGATTATCCTTCGGCAGCTAAAGGGAATCCTGATGGAATCCTTTTGGTGTTTTGGCGGAGCTTACATGATTTATTGCTGGTATAAAAATGATTGGCATAGAGCGGTAAATATCATGGTCCGAGGCATTTCGGTATCGTTTATCGTACTATTTTTTTATGCGCTGGTTGAGATTTCTTACTTAGGTGGAAGTTTGAGGGCAGCAGATGTATTAAAAAGTATTAATCCATACATTCATACAATTGTTACTAATCATGAGTGGTGGCCACCTTTGCTTTGGAAGAACCAATTAAGGCTGGTATTTCCTGAGCCGTCGCATGTTGGAAATTTTATTGGCATTGGATTGCCAATCATTTGGTATATGTATTTTAGCCAGAAAGGGTGGGCTTTAACATTTGCATTAGCTATTCATACAGTCATGTCTTTTTTGATATTTATGACAAAGGCAAGAACAGCGTGGGGAATGTTAGCGGGGATGATGGTGCTTCTCCTATGCCTTATTGTATGGGGAAAGCGCTATGCATTGCTAAAGAAATTTGTCGTCCTTACTGTCTGTATATGGATTGGGTTTATTGGATTTCTTCAGTTTGAAAATTATTCGTTGTCAACATCTACGCATAGTGAACAGGTTGTGGCAGTGCAAGCAATTGAAAATAATTTTACTAGTTTGGCTTCAAGTAATAAGAGAAGCAATGGTGCAAGATATGCTTTGTTAAAAGCATATCTTCGGACGGGGATAGAGCATCCTTTCTTTGGCGTAGGGATAGGGCTTGCTAGTGCATATGTGCGTGATCACTTTACTGCGAAAGAATCAGAAAATAGTGAAATAGCACTATGGATACATTATCAGGATACACATGGACCGCTGGCTTACGGATATTCTATCCCTGATGCAATGAATGAATTTGTAAATCGTTTCTGCACAACAGGTGCTTTTGGTGTAATTGTCTTTTTCTTTCCTTTTGCTTATATCACAATATTGTTATTAAAGAAATGGCGAAGAGACTCTGAATTAACTAGTATGTTTGTTGTTTTAGCCCTTGTTTCATCAGTTGTAGCTGGATGTAATGGCGGCGTGAATATACTGTATGCGGTATGGATATTGCTTGGCGTTAGCTATGCAATTATTTTTGGCAGAAACGAGAAAGGAAACACTTAATGAATGGGCGAAATGAGGGAATTCTTCTTAGCTATTTCAATATTGCTCTACAAGTCGTAATTGGCTTTCTTTATGTGCCTATTCTTCTCCATTATATTGGACAAAGCGAGTACGGTCTGTATCAGCTCATGGGATCTTTAATCGCCTATTTTAGCATTATGGATTTCGGCCTCTCTGCTGCGGTCATCCGGTTCTATGCCAAGTACAGAGCATTGAAGGACAGTATCGGCATGGAGAATATACTTGCCATTTCTGTTCGTGGATATGGTGCAGTGACTGTATTGGCACTGGCTATAGGCTTTATTTGTTATGGCTTTCTGGACGTTATCTTTACAGGAGGTATGACCGTATCAGAAGTGGATGAGGCAAAGCAGATTTTTCTGCTTTTGCTTTTGAATATTGTAATTACCTTATCCACTATGGTCTTCCGTTCTGTCATTAATGCCCATGAGCGTTTTTTCTTTTTAAAAGGGATGGAAACCATTCAGTTGGTGCTGCAGCCGATTCTTGTGGTGCTGGTGCTTCAGAGTCACCCAAGTGCATTCTCTGTGGCGGCTGTGCAGACGGTACTGAATCTGGTGCTCAGCGGAGCAAGGGTATATTACTGCTTCCATGACCTTCACGTGAAAATTCATTTTCATTACTGGAACCATGAGCTTTTCTCAGAGTTCAAGAAATTGGCTTTGAGCGTTTTTGCTGTGTCCCTGATTGACCAGGTCTTCTGGAAAACAAACCAGATTATCCTGGGAATTATCAGCGGTACTACGGCTGTGGCGGTATATTCTATTGCTTCGCTGATTTATATGAATTATATGGCACTGTCAATAGCTATTTCTGGCGTGTATCTACCTCATGTTACCGGCATGGTGGCAAGAAAGGAATCTATCGGTAAGCTTTCGAATCTCTTTATCCAAATAGGCAGATGGCAGTATTATCTATTAGCTCTGGTGGGAACTGGGTTTATTATCTTCGGGAAACAGTTCATTTCTTTATGGGCTGGACCGGGATTTGAGGATTCTTATATTATTACTTTGCTCATTATTATTCCTTTTACCGTGGATTTGATTCAAAATATTGGTCTTGCTATTATGCAGGCTATGAATCGCTATGATTTCCGAGCTCGCATTTATTTTTTTACAGGGGTTTTGAATCTTGTCATGGCGATTCCACTGGGAATGCATTATGGGGGAATTGGCTGTGCAGTGGCTACTGGCGTTTCCATGATCGTAGGAAATGGATTCATCATGAACTGGTACTACGCAAAAGAGATACACCTTGCCATTGCTTCCTTCTGGAAACAGATAGGCAGGATATCTCTGGTTACAGGTGTATGTCTCGTTATAGGATATGTTGCCAATATATACCTTTTGCCTCAAAGAGGAATAGTGCCTTTCGTTTTGAAGGCAGCAATGTATACAGTCTTATATGTGGCAATAGTATATGCCTTTGCCATGAATCAATCAGAACGAGAGAAAATTCAGGCTATATTAAGAAAATTGCATATTCGATAAACTTGAGCTTGGCTAGGCAAGAAACAGTGCCATGGTTTTACAAGCAGACTTCAGATAGGCAGTGCGTCTTGCATCGTATAATTCACTTTTGGCAGGCTGTATGATGAGGAAAATTTCTCGGCTTTGCTCAAAATGGCGAGTGTTGTAAGGTACTGTGTCATTTGAGGCGGTGGTAGTAATGAAGGCCATCTGTTATCGTAATACGAAAATTACTTTACCTAACTGGGTTCCGAATAGTTGGCTAAATGAAGAATGCCCGTTGGGATTTGCTTATGAAGGCGGGGATTTCTATGTTCATATGTATGGTAGAGGAGAAGGTTTGTTTACTATTTCCCCAGGGCTTACTGTAATCGAAGGGTGAAAGAAGGGACTTCATTGATACAGTGGGTGGTCAATCGATTCGGAGCGGATGACATTCAGTCCAGGTACGAAGATGTTGGAGTTGCGCATCCTTCCATCTGGAGGCCGGGACTATATACATATAAGGAACTGCAGCAGGGACTCCGATACACATCTTTTGAAAACGAAGATGAAGATCAGGCATTGTTTCTGCTTTTTCAAAAAATGATTGCTATATTTTCCTATATAGGATCAGCCGATCGTAATTTATGCTGTTATGGGCATCGGCTCAGAGCACTGATTATTCTTGCTTCTACAGAGTTTGAAAATCAGTGCAGGCATATACTAAGCGCAAACCACATTTCTCCGCAAGGAAACGATTATATTTCAAAGGACTTTGTGAAGTTGAATATACCAGCCCACCTTACGGACTATGAGGTTAAATTTAAGCCTTATGCAGACTTGTATTCTTTTAGGCCTTTTGATCATTGGAATGAGAATCAGCCTACCAAGTCTCTTAAATGGTATGATAAATATAATCGTGTAAAACATGATCGGGGTAATGACTTTGTAGATGCGTCACTGGAGACATCATTAAATGCCATTGCTTCAAATATTATTTTATACGCAATACGATTTGGTTCCTATCTGCTTTTTAATTTTCCGTCTGTCTTGTCGGGGCATTTTAATCAATATGGCAGCCTGTCACTTGTAAATCCTGATATCAGGTCGTTTTATATTCCAAAGGTTAAGACTGTCAATGATATGAGGAAAGATTATTTTACCTGTGATGCATTAGATGCTGGGCTGATAGAGCTATGGAAGGCTTTAACAGTTCATATTTCTTAATAACTATTTACTAATAATACAGCACTTCTGACTTTTTTAGATATATGGATATATGTATGAGAGACATACAATATGGAATAGAGAGCAGGTTGCATGCTGTAGATGTGGTGCCTGTATTTGTTTTTCATTGCGCGGGGCATTGGACGGCTCCTTTGTGATAATTTTGGGGAACGTGGATAGCTCTTGACAGCGTATCTTGTGGCTCACCATCGTGTAATACTAGAAGCTCCATAACATATCTAAAATTCAACTGGATGCAGGAGGTGAAAATCATTGATAAATAGAATTAAATATTATGGAGATAATGACTTAGCAAATTATCTGTTTTGGGATGAGAGGCTACCGCAAATCAGTCGATTATTTGCCGATAATGCCCTGCCTGAGAAATCTAAAGATACATTCGATTTGAATGACATACTGGAGCTTTATAATGTCGGTATCGGTTATAGTCATTTCAATGATGTGGCAAAGGGGAAATATGATTCTCAATATCCTTTTTTGTCTCAAGCATTTCATAAAGCGCAGAGGCTGTTTAACTCTCTTGATATTGGAAGCATGATTGAACAATACGAACATATTGAATTAGATTATATTTCTGATTTTTGGAATGCGCTTGATAAAACTAAAAAGTATCGGCAGGTGAGTGTTTCTCAGTTTATAAGTTTATGTTCGTTTCCTCAAATCCAGGAGAAAACTTTGGATGAAATCCTTAAACATAAAGATATTGTCAATGCATTCCAAACAGAATTAACTAAGCTGCTGGACGACTATCCTTTTTCATACCGCTTTATTTTTAATGACTATTTGAATACTGATGGAATGAGGTATTACTTTCCTAAAGAGTATACACAAAAACATATGGATGAAGCGTTGACGCGATTTATTCGGAGCGCAAGTCCATCGGCCCAATATTTGGAAATGGTTCTCTCTTCCGATTTTCCTGTAAGCGCTGAAGTCAAAGCGGAAGCCAAAAGGAAATATGAGGATATCATACGTACTATTTCAAAGGATGAGGAAACTTTGCGTATACCGCTTAAGATGCGTATTGCTTTTTCTCCAAAGCAGAAGGTCCCTTTTCTGGATTTGTCAAAAGATTATAATCAGATTTTTTTCTCCTACAGTGAGGACTTTATCATAGGGGATATGTCAAATGAGCATTTACTGCAGAATTTCTATTATCCATTTTATTTTTTCGACTCTCGGAATAGAATCGTTGCCGTTTCTCATGAACATGATTTGAGGCCCTTTGAGTATATTTGCCAAATTCCACAGAAAAAGCATTATCCTCAAAGCATATATTTCAGATGGCATGATTTATTTTGTTATTCCACCCTGGCTACTTATTGTAGTTTGCTAGAAAGAATACATCATCCATTAGAAGATATTTTGGAGTGGTTCTATAATCGCTATTTACCTGAAAGTCTTGCCATCAAAGGATTTCATATAAATTTACTGAGGCAGAATGTGGGATTTAATGCACGTGCTGAAGCTGTGGCAAACTGCATAGAAGGCATCTTTTATCAATATTCCTGTTATGTATCTAAAGGAAGTGTAGACTGGGATTATATTCAGTACCAGCCGCTAAAGGCGGATTATAGAAAAATTCCCAGCCTTATTAAGGCAAAATATTTTTATGGAAAAGGTAAGCCTTTTCAATCACTTACGTATCTTCTTTTTTCAGATCAGTCAATTCTTCGTCATGCAAAGGTAATCAAAGAGGAATGTAATTGCTTCTATGACTTGATTTGTCAGGGGACAATGCATCTTGATGATTTTGCAGACTATCAGAGTGAACCTATTCAGAGACTTATAAATAAGGGCTATTTGTATATATCAGGTGATGGAGTTTTATCTTGGACAAATCCATATGTAATAAGGGTGCTGCGGGATTTGTATCTTTTTGATTTTTGTGAAACCGCATATTATAGTCAATCAAGTAGAAATCGGGAAGCAATTCAATTTTTACAAGAAAGTAATATGATTCTTTTTGGTGAGACTTTGCTGTCTGAGCAGGAAGGACGGTACTTTAACTATTATCTAAATACGATTAGTTCATCTAATGGGCCGCAATTAAGAAATCTTTATGCTCATGGAAAAGTGTATGGGCCAAAGGTAAATCATGAATATAATTACTATGTTTTGCTTCGTCTGCTTGTTTTGCTGACAATGAAGATATATATTGGTATCACCGATTGGAAATCATTGATAGATAATTACAAGGAGAATCTGAATGCAGAAAATTCGTAAGGCAGTCATTCCCGCCGCAGGCTTTGGTACCCGTTTCCTTCCGGAGACAAAGGCTATGCCTAAAGAAATGCTTCCTATCGTTGATAAGCCGACGATCCAGTATATCGTCGAAGAGATCCTGGCAAGTGGGATCGAGGAGATCCTGATCATTTCTGGCCATGCAAAGCGGGCGATCGAGGATCACTTTGATTCATCCCCTGAGCTGGAGTCGCACTTGGAGGAACATGGGAAGGAGGCTTTACTGGAAGAGATACGGAAGATTTCTGGTATCAAGGTACACTATGTGCGCCAGCCGTATATGCGTGGCCTGGGGGATGCGATCCTGTGTGCCAAGGATTTTGTTGATGATGAGCCGTTTGGCGTCATTTTAGGGGATGATGTCGTGTATAACGGGGACGGAGAGCCGGCGCTGCATCAGTTGATTCGGCAGTATGAGAAGACAGGGACAACGATCGTCGGCTGCCAGATGGTTGCGGAGGAGCAGGTGTCTTCCTACGGTATCATCGATGGGAACCCAGAAATGGATCCTGATCTGATGAAGGTATCGGATATGATCGAGAAGCCGTCTGTTGCCAAAGCACCAAGTCGGTTTGCTGCTTTGGGAAGGTATGTGATCACTCCAGATATTTTTCCCATTTTGGAAGAAACAAAACCTGGGAAGGGCGGAGAGATCCAGCTGACGGATGCGCTTCGCGTACTGGCGCGAAATGGGAAAGTATATGCATATAATTTCAAAGGGCAGCGGTATGATACTGGAAATAAGCTCGGATATCTCAAGGCTGTCGTGGAATTTGCTCTGCGCCGTGAGGATCTGGGGGATGATTTCCGGGCATATCTGAAAGAGATCGTCGGAGCGATGTAAGACATCAGAGGGGAGATAGCAGACGCCAGAGATCAGATGGTAAGGAAGCGCTAATAAAATAGCCTATGCTACGGGCATCATGTTGGTTTGTCAAACATATGTTACACCGTGCTTGATGAAA